>Ga0209061_1005414_pt1 | contig 11200 bp, 10 predicted proteins | sample Coa_R1_10_FD_187157 | JGI IMG/M metagenome (GOLD analysis project Ga0209061, IMG submission 187157) | Surface soil microbial communities from Centralia Pennsylvania, which are recovering from an underground coalmine fire - Coalmine... | ecosystem: Environmental > Terrestrial > Soil >... | reverse complement strand
TGGGCCATCGTGGGGTCGAACCACGGACCTCATGCTTATCAAGCATGCGCTCTAACCAACTGAGCTAATGGCCCTCGTGCTGCGTTCGGGCAGCACAGTCCCGCGGTAGATGGTAAGACCCACCGGCCGCGGTGTCAACGCGGAAGATGCGCTCGGAGGGCCTTCGAGTTGCGCCTTGCTCACTGTCTTCGGGCGTTTCCACCCGTCGAAGGCACCTCGCCGAGAGACGGCCAACATCGCCGCGAGCGTGGGGGATGTAGCTCAGTTGGTAGAGCACCTGCTTTGCAAGCAGGGGGTCAGGAGTTCGAATCTCCTCATCTCCAATTTCCCAAAAGACCGCGCGCCGTCGCTCCTTCGAGCGTCTGCGGCTCGGGGAACTCGAAATAGCCCTCGTAACCGCGTAGCGCGCTCTCGAGCAGCCGCGGGCTGAAGCGAACATCGTTGGGATCGTCCAGGACGCGCGCTCCGTTCTGCGAGCGGTACGCGGCGATGGCGCGTTGTTTTCTCGGCAGCACCGCCGAGATGTCGACCTTCCAGACCGCAGGCCGTTGAAGCTGGAGCACCGCCTGCGTGGACGGACCCATCGTAAGCGGATATTCGAGACACCGCGGAAGCGCGGGCAGCCGCCGAGAGGCGGTGCGCGCAAGGTACCAGGTCGCACAGTGGTCCGCATGCCCATCCGCGCGAAACGGCACGATCACGGTTCGGGGCTCGTGCGCGGCTATTGCATCGCGCAAGCCGTTGACGACCCCATCGAAGTTGTCTGCGGACTGCGACGCCAGCTTGCCCGCGCGATACCGCAGAAAACTGAGGTCGGCCGGGGAAACGCCGAGAATGGTCAAAGCTTCGAGTTCCTCTTGCTCTCGCGCGATCCCGCCGTCGGTCACCACGACGACACCGACGTGCTGGTTGCGATCGCGCAGGAGCGCAATCAATCCTCCGCAAGCCGACGTCTCATCGTCGGGATGCGGCGCGACGACAACCGTGCTTCCGAGCGCCGCGATGTCCTGCGGCCCCAACGCCGTGCCCGCGAGCGTGACGGCGTGCCCGTCCAAAGCGATCCGCCGTTGCTGGTATGCCATAGGGAAAGGCATGGACCTCTGCGCCCAATCCCGTTCCCAGACTAGAGTTTCGCCGTCAAGAAATTGTCAAGGGTTCGTTGAGATTGGGAACGCCGGAGGCGGGCGCCCAACGTCACGCCGGTGAGGATCCTGATCGTCGAAGACGACTGCCGAATCGCAGAGCCGATTGCGGACGACCTGCGCTTGCAGCAGCACATCGTCGACGTCACCTCCGACGGCGCCAGCGGGCTGGCGCACGCTCTAACCGGAAGCTACGATCTTCTGCTCCTCGACATGATGCTCCCGGACATCGATGGGCTCGATATTTGCCGTCGCGTGCGCGATGCCGGAAACCACACGATGATCCTCGCGATCACCGCCCGCGACGCCGTCGAGGACAAAGTTGCGACTCTCGACGCCGGAGCCGACGATTATATCGTCAAGCCGTTCGATCTCGCCGAGCTCAGCGCGCGCGTGCGTGCCGTATCGCGACGGCCTCACGAGGCAAAGCCGGTAATGCTGGAGCGCGGCGCGCTCACGCTGGACCCCAAAGGCGCGCGCGTTACCGTCGGCGGGAGGCTGGTGCCGCTGACGCGGACCGAGCATGCCATCCTCGAAACGCTGATGCGCAACGCGCAGCAAATCTTCACCAGCGCGATGCTGCTGGACAAAGTTGCCGCCTTTGACGCCGATACCAGCCCCGCGTCGATCAAGACGCACATCGGCAATCTGCGCCGCAAGCTGCGAGATGCCGGCTACGAGGACCCGATCCAGACGGTGTACGGCCTCGGCTACCGTCTAGCCGAGCGCTGAGGGCCGGTGCGGCAACGTCAGGGTAAACGTGCTGCCCGTGCCAATCCGGCTCGAAACGCTAATGCGGCCTCCGTGCCGTTCGGCCAAGGCGCGCGCAATCGACAAACCGAGCCCAGTGCCGCCGTCGAAACGGCGTCTCGGATCGGCCCGCCAAAAACGATCGAAGATACGCCGCAAGTTTTTCGGACTGATCCCGATGCCGCTGTCTTCGACCATCACCTTCACGCCCGCGTGATCTTGCGCGCACACAACCCGAACCGATCCGCCGGCCGGTGTATAGCGAATAGCGTTATCGACGAGGTTTGAAACGATGCGGGTAATCTGCTCCGGATTCCCGATTATTTGCGCTGGTTCGCCGGGGACGACGTCGAATCGCAACGACTTGAGAGCCGCCGTCGACTGATATCGCTCGTAAATCTCGCGCAGCACTCCGTCTACGCGCACGGCAAACATCTCACGCTCGAGCGAACGGCCGGCGCGAGCCAGGATCAGCAAATCGTCTACGAGGCGCTGCATGTCCTTCGCGGCGGAGGCGATTGCCAGAAACCGATTGCGAGTCCGCTCGTTCATGTCGGGTGCCTCGTGCAGCGCAACGGCGGCCGTCGCGGATAGCGCCGTCAATGGGCTGCGAAGCTCGTGTGAGGCATCCGCGGTGAATTCTTGCAATCGGCGATAGCCCGCCTCAGTACGCGCAATTGCAGCACGCGTCACGCGCGTCCCGCCGACGCTGGCGGCAATAATCGCCAAAATCGAACCCAGGACGATGCCGACGTTGAGCGCTCCAACGCCTTGATTGAACGCTTCGCTGGTGAGCATCGCGCGGACGTATCCTCGCCGATCTCCGCCCGGGCCGTGCAGCTCGATGGTGTAGGTCTCCAGCAATCCGCCCGTTAGCGCGTTCAAGGTTTCGCTGCCGAGTTGCACGGGCGCCGGCTTCGCGGGCGCACGGCCGCGCGCCGCACGCAGCTTGCCGGCCACGTCGAACCACTGCAAGCCTTCGTTTTTCGGATCGACTTCGAAGCCACCCAGCGATTGCTCGTCGACGACGAATCCATGCTTCCGCGTGAACAGCACGGCGGCCGCGCCGGCGCGCGCGAGCGTTACGAGCCGATTCGTCGCCTGCCGGCGGACGTTGGCAACGAACGACAGTTCGACGGCAAGCGCAAACACCGCGATGACGCAAGCCAGCACGACGAAATACGCGAGAAAGAGCCGCTGCTGCACGACGGCAATGGTGGTTCGCCCCGCATCCGCGCGGGCACCCGTCCCGTCGCGAAACCACAGGCAAGACGATGCGGCCGGGTAACGAAGCCAGAGGACGCGCCGGGGGCATAGCTCAGCTGGTAGAGCATTACGCTGGCAGCGTAAGGGTCAGGAGTTCGAGTCTCCTTGCCTCCACCATGTCCTGGCGAGCCGGCAAGCAAGCAGGGTAAGCGAGCGGGTCCGTGTCCTAGCTCGCTTGCCCGGCAAGCCGCCGCCGTGCGAGAATATGCTTGGTTAGCCCTGTACCAAGGAGGCCTTTTGTGGCTGGCATCGGCTCGCTTTCCAATAGCGCCCTGAACTCGCTCTTCACCAACCAGTTCGACCTGCTGCGAACGGCAACGCAGCTCTCGACAGGCAAGCAGATCAACAGCGCCGCTGACAACCCTTCGGGCTTGGCGATCTACAACGCGCTGAGCGCGCAGGCGGCGGCCTTCGATCAGGGTTCGCTGAACGCGCAGGACGCGCTCAACGCCACGAACGTCGCGCAGGGCGCAACGCAGACCGTCAGCCAGATCCTCGGCAACCTGGGCGTCGAGGCGATCGCGGCATCGAATAGCCTGCTTTCCCCATCGGATGCGCAATCGATCCAGACGGCAGCGAACCAGCAGATCCAGCAGATCAATACAATCGCCCAGAACACCAACTTCAACGGGCTCAACCTCCTGCAAGGCAACTTTGCCGGCACGACGCCGGCCACGCCGGCCTCGGGGCAAGTGACGAACAATGACATCTTGCTGAGCACGGGCAACAACGTCATCAACACCGCAGCCGGCATCACCGTGCCCGCAGCGACGCCCGGCGAGTCGATTCAAGTCAACGTCAGCGCCGGGCAAGCACAAGTCAACGTCGTCGACAACACGACCGGGACGGTCACGAACGTCGGATCCTTCGCGTCCGGGGCGGTCGTAACGGCCGGCGGCGTGACATTCACGCTCGGCAACTTTAGCGCGACCGATACCGGAACGGCCAACATTCAAGTCACGGCCGGAACCGCATTCAGTGCCGGAAACGCTCTCACCGTTCAGACGGGCGCGAGCGAAGGCGCGACCACCCAGCTGAACTTTGCGAACGTGACATCGTCTTCGCTCGGCGTTTCGAATCTCAATTTCTCGAGCGTCGCGAACGCCGAGAGCGGCATCGGCACCGTAAGCAACGCCCTCGACACCCTATCCACCGCGCAATCGCAGCTCGGCGCGCAGACGAATTCCCTCGTCAACCAGATTAATGCGAACAACATCGCGTCAACGAGCCTCACCGCGTCGGCTTCAAATATCGCCGATTTGAATTACCCCAACGCGATCTCGCAGTTCAACAAAGAGACCTCGCTCAACCAGATCACGTTGGACGTGCTGCGCAATGCAAACGCTCAAGCCGGTTTCCTCACCGGTTTGTTGAACTCGGCCGCCTAGGCTATACTGGTAGGGCGGAGTTCGCCGGATCATCGCGCGGCACGGTCGCTCGTGCCGTGAGGAAAGTCCGGGCTCCATCGGGCAAGGGTGCAGGATAACGTCCTGTCGAGGCGACTCGAAGGAAAGTGCCACAGAAACATACCGCCGGTTCGCCGGCAAGGGTGAAATCGTGAGGTAAGAGCTCACGGAGCGCTGCGGTAACGCAGCCTCGGGTAAACCCCACCCGGAGCAAGATCGCTTGAATGCCCCTCAGGGGGCCGGACGGCCCGTCCGCTCGAGCACAAATCGCACCGAGGCTGCCGGTGACGGCAACCCCAGAGAGATGATGATCCCCGGCGAAAGCCGGGACAGAATCCGGCTTACAGGCGATCTCCGCACTCGCGCGCGAAGTTGCGCGCCATGCCCCTGCCGATCTGGCGCGCAATCGTCTGGTGCGGTCTCGTGCTGGGCTTCGCGTTGGCAGCCTACGCGCTATCAGACCTGCGTCACCCACAGGCGTATAGCGGCGTTCGTCTACGGTATGTCGGGGGCCCGCAGCGCGCCTATAGCGTTGCCCACGTCGACCCGGGGTCGCCCGCAGATCTCGCCGGCATCCGCGCCGGCGACATGCTGCGCTTGCCGGACAACCGCTGGGAGAACCAGCTGGAAGTCGCTCCCACCTATCCCGGCGGCGTTCGCACCTTCATCGATCGGCGGGGAGCCGCCGAGCGCACCGTGTCGTTCGTGGAAACCGCGCGCTACGAGGATCTGGGGCTATCGATCGTCGCGGTCTTCACCGGCATCGTCCTGCTCCTCGGCGCCGGTTTCATCGCCGCCCGTGCGAGCAACGATCGTTCGGCACGCTACCTAGCGGCCTTCTTTTTGTTCTTGGCACTGCTCGGAGGGGGTCCGAGCACAAACCTGCCTTGGCCGTGGCTGGCGGCAACGTGGTGGGTCGCCGCAAATTCCCTCTTCGTCTATCTTGCCGCAGCAAACTGTTTGTTGTTTGCTGCCACCTTTCCGGCTCCCGGAGGGACGTTTCGCGTCTGGATCGAGCGCCTGACGGTTCCCATCACGATCGTTTTGGTGGGCCTGTCCGTCGCCGTCCAAGCCGCGTTGCTCTTCACGAGCCTGACGGCAACAGCCATGTGGGCCGTCGTGCTCTACGGCTTCGCGCTCTATATCGCTGCGGCCGCAGTCGCTTTCGTGCTTTCGTATCGGCGCTCGCGCGGCGCGGACCGCCAGCGCATCCGTTGGGTGGCTGCGTCGCTGATATTCGGCTTGAGCGGGCCGATCGTTTGGAGCCTTCTCGCAAGCTTCGGAATTCTCGATCCGCGCTTAGACGCGCTGCAGGCAACGATCGTCGCCATCCCCCTAGGTGCAGGCTACGCCATCGTGCGGCATCGCGTCGTCGATCTCGGTTTCGTCGTCAACCGCGCGCTCGTCTTCACGATCGTCTCAACGATCGTCGTGACGTCAATGGGAATTCTCGAATGGATCCTCGACAAGGTCGTGGTCGAGCGCAATCACATTACCAGCGCGTCCTTCGAGATCGCGTTTGCTCTGGCTTTGGGGTACTTTCTCAGGCGCATTCAGCGGCGAATCGATGCGTTCGTCGACTACGTCTTCTTCCGAACGCGCCACCGGCAGGAGGCGGCGCTTCGGAGCTTCGCGCGCGACGCGCATTTCATCACGAGCTTACCGGTTCTCTTGCAGCGCACCCTCGCGGCGTTGCTTGCGAACGCCGATCCCGCGTTTGCCGGCGTGTGGTTCGCCGGCGGCAGCGGCGATTACGTTCTCGTCGCGGGAAACGCCTCGGTCGAGCGGGTCGAGGAAAACGATCCCGCGGTCGTTCGCATGCGCGCGACGCGCGAACCGACGGACCCCAGCGAGCTGCAGTCTGCCGTCGACGGGCGCTTGGCGCTCCCGATGCCGATCCGCCACTCGCTCTCAGGATTTCTCTCCTGCGGCCCCAAGCTCAGCGGGGATGACTATGCCCCGGACGAGATCGAGGTCCTCGCGCTCGTTGCCCGCGAGGTCGGCCTTGCGGTCGACGGGCTTCGCTTGGACCTGCTGCGGGAACAGGTCGAGCATGCCCTGGCAGCAGGTCATTCAGGCGAAGCACTTCGGTCGGTAATCGAGGTCGCATTTGCGCCCCCGAGCCGGCTCGAAACCAACCAGGCCGGCGCGGCGTCATAGCACGAAGAGCCGTTTCTCAGAGAGGTTGTTTGGTGGCCGACCATTTTTCGAAAGACCTGACCGTCGAGCAGGCATTCAAGGTCCACGCCGGCGCTCGCCGCGTGTTCGCGCGTTTTCACCTTGGGGGCTGTTCGAACTGCGCGATCAGCGAGCACGAGACGATCGAACAAGTAAGCCAAGGCTACGGCATTCCGCTCGACATGCTGATGGCCGAGCTCAACAAGCTTTTTGATGGGTTGCAGCTCGAGATCGGCGACAAAGTTCGGCTTCCCGACGAGATCCGCAACAAGATTCCGCAGCTCGCGAATGTCCCCGAGGTCGGCGAGATCAGAGATGTCGCGGCCGGGGCGTATACCGCCGAGTTCGGCGACGTTCGGCTGCAAGGGCTGGCAGAAGACTTCATCAAGGTCCAGCCGCAGCCGGCCTAAGGCGCGGCGACGCGCGCGAAACCCGTTACAGCGGCTTGCGGTCGATGAAGGCCTCGTCGGTCCCGTGCCAGTGCGCAATCTCCGGTTCCCCCGCTTTCCAGCAGAGATAGACGGGCCGCCCGTCACGCAATGCCGGAAAATCCAGTAATCCGAGATCGAGATCCTTGACGACGCACCCGTACTCTTCGATGCGGTTGATCAGCCGCACGATCTCGGCCTTCAGTTCGCTGAACTTGCGCGAACGCACCGTGACGCCGCGCCGCAGCGCCGGGTCGCTCTCCAGCAGGCGAATTGCGAGCTCACGCCGTCTCGCCCAAAGCTCTTCGATGAGCGGCGACACGATCGGGATGAGCGCGTTCGCCTTCTCGGCCGAAAAGAGTTTCATTTCAACAGCGCTCCGCGCAACGGGGTCGCAGGGAGCCCGCGGTGCTTTGCACGGAGCCCCCAAGCTTCGAGCCCGGCCATATGTTCATAGTTCTCCATTCCCCGAGGGGGCTCGTAACCACACCGGCGCGCTACGGTGAGCATTCGCCGCTTCGTCATCGTAACGGGGCTTTCGGGCGCGGGCAAGAGCCAGGCGCTTGCGGCGTTTGAGGACCTAGGGTTCTATTGTCTGGACAACTTGCCACCCACGCTCCTTCCCCAGATCGTCGCGCTTGCGGCATCCTCCGGCTACGATCGTCTGGCAATCGCGCCCGACGTGCTCACCGCCGGAGCGTTCGGCGACCTCGCCAGCAATGTTGCGGCGGTGTCGAGAAACGGCACGCGGCCCGAGCTTCTCTTTCTCGACGCATCGGACGAGACGCTCATCCGGCGCTATAGCGAAACACGCCGGAAGCATCCGCTCGGCGGCGAGCGCATCACCGAGGCAATTGCGATCGAGCGTGCCGCACTTGCGCAGCTTCGCGATCGCGCCGAGCGAATCTGGGATACGAGTCTGCTGACCAGCCATCAACTTCGCCGGCGCATCGCTGATGAGTTTGCCGAGCAGCCGGGGGAGGGCCAGCTTCACGTCACCGTCATCTCGTTCGGGTACAAATACGGGCTTCCGCTGGACGCCGACATGGTATTTGACGTCCGGTTTCTTCCCAACCCTCACTACGTCGAAGCGCTGAGGGACTTGCCGGGGACCGACCCTGCAGTGGTCGCGTTCCTCGAATCGATTGCGGAAACGCGGAGCTTCCTCACCCATGCCGAAGCGCTCTTAGACTTTTTGATTCCAGGATTCATCCGGGAAGGTAAGGCACAGCTCACGATCGCGGTCGGTTGCACTGGTGGGCGCCATCGCTCGGTTTACGTTGCGGAGGCATTGCGCCGCCATCTCTCTCATGACTGCAGAGTCGGCGTGGTCCTCGTCGCTCGGGACGTGAACCGATGACCGCCGAACGCATCCGCCGCAGCGTTCGCTGGTTCTATCCGGGCCTCGGCGTCAAGCGCTGGCTGCTCGTTGCCATCATCGGCACAGCCCTGTTCGTGAACGGCGTGGATCGCTGGCTAACCGCCGAGGGCGCGCATTTCGAGATCAATACCTGGGTCGACGAGACGCTCGACGGCTATGTGCCTCTCGGCTGGCTGCAATGGATCTTCATGGGCGGCGGTCTGATCCTCGTCATGCTGGGCATTCGCCAGTGGATGCATTCCATCATCGACGTGCTGACTCCGGACCGTAAAGACCGTATCGTCGACGTGCTCTTTGCATCGCGTTTGCGAGCGGGATATCGCATCGTTGCAGTCGGCGGCGGAACGGGATTGTCGACCTTGCTTCGCGGTTTGAAACGGTACACGCATAATCTCACAGCCGTGGTGACGGTGAGCGACGACGGCGGGAGCTCCGGACGCTTGCAAAAGGAGCTGGGTATCTTGCCGCCCGGGGACTTGCGAAATTGCCTCGTTGCGCTGGCCGACGACGAAGCTCTGGTCACAGATCTCTTTCAATACCGCTTTCACGAAGGTGACGGCCTCTCCGGTCACTCTTTCGGAAACCTCTTTCTCGCCGCGATGACCGGGGTCACCGGAAACTTCGATCGGGCCGTCAAGGAATCGAGCCGCGTCCTCAACATCAAAGGGCGCGTACTTCCCGCCACGCTCGCCGTCACATGGCTGCGCGCGACGATGCAAGACGGAACGATCATCGAAGGCGAGACGGCAATCACGCAGGCACGCCGCAAGATTGAATCGATCTCACTGGAACCCGAGCACCCGGCGCCGCTTGCGGAAGTGATCGAGGCGATCCGCGGGGCAGACGCCGTCGTGCTCGGCCCCGGCTCGCTTTACACGTCCATCATCCCCAATTTGCTCGTCGATCGCATCGCCCGCGAGATCGAAACGTCGAATGCCGTCAAGATCTTCATCAGCAATGTCATGACGCAGCCGGGCGAAACCGATGAGTTCACGGCCTCGCGCCACGTCGAAGCGCTGCTCGCCCATGCCGGTGCGAAAGTCTGTGACTTTGCGATCGTGAACAGTCAGCCGCCGCGCCGCCTCAGGGACCTATACGCCGAAGAAGGTCAAGTCTGGGTCGAGCCCGATCTGGAGCACATCGAAAAGCTGGGCGTCCGCCCCGTGCTCGCCGACGTGCTGGCTGAAACCACCAACGTGCGTCACGATCCCGAGAAACTCTCCGACGTGGTCATCGACCTGATCTCACAAGCGATCGCCGAACGCGCGACGTTCCTCAAGAAGCGTACTCCGCCCGCCGCGATCGCGCCGCCCGCCGCGACGTTCTAGAAGTCCTACTCGAGCGACAGCAGCCGCGCGGCGCGTGCCGCCGCCGCGCGGAGCAGGTTCTCTGCATCCCGCATCGCGTCTTCGAGGCGCATCGGGCGCGCCGCAATCGGAAGGCACGCAATCCCGCGTTTCCAGAGCTCCGCCTCAGCGCACGGATCGACGGAGCCTCCAAACGCGATCACGGGAACGCCGGCCCGCAACGCATAACGCCCGACGCCGGCGATCGTTTTGCCGTGCAAGGTCTGCTCGTCGATCGCGCCCTCACCCGTAATGCAGAGATCGGCACCGTCGAGCGCTTCGGGCAGCCCGCACAGCTCGGCGACGATCTCAACACCCGGCCGAATCTCGGCTCCCAGCGCCATGAGCGCAAAGCCCGCTCCGCCCGCGGCACCCGCGCCGGGACGATCGCGAAGGTCGCGCCCGAGTTCGGCAGCCATCGCGTCTGCCGTCTGCCCCAGCGCGGCATCGAGCCGCACGACGTCCTGCGGCGATGCGCCCTTTTGCGGTCCGAAGACGACCGAGGCGCCCGCCGGTCCGCACAGCGGATTGTCGACGTCCGAGGCGACGCGCAGCCGCGCGCCTGCGAGCCGCCGATCGAGGCCCGAGAGGTCGATGCGGCTGATTCCGTGCAACGCTTTCGGCGGCTCGGTGCGCGCGCCGAGCGCTCGCAGCATGCCGATGCCGGCATCATTCGTCGCGCTGCCGCCGATGCCCACGATGATCTCGCGCGCACCCGCGTCCAGCGCAGCGCCAATGAGCTCGCCGGTTCCGAACGTATCGGCGCGCCACGGATCGCGTTCATCCGAGGTGAGAAGGGCCAGGCCGCTCGCGCTCGCCAGCTCGACGACGGCACGCTCGCCGTCCACCGCGAAACGCGCGTCCACGAGGCGGCCGAGCGCATCGTGCACCCTCGCCGTTTTTCGCTGCCAGCCCGCATCGAGGAACAAATCGACGGTTCCGTCGCCTCCATCCGCCATCGGCACGCAGACGATCTCGACCTCGGGTGCAACGCTTCGAATGCCTTGCGCGAGCGCGCGCGCGACTTGATGGGCTGTCGCGCTGCCCTTGAATTTGTCAGGAGCAACGACGACGCGGCGCAAGGCCGGTCTAGCGATAGAGCGTCACGTTCAGCAAGAAGTGGTCGCCCGCGCCCGCCGTTCCTTGATCCTGATGAGGTTGAAAGCCGTTCGCGCCTTCGACCACCGTAAACGGCCCTATCGGAACGTTGGGCACGCTGAACGAGCCGTCGGCAGCAGTCGTTGCCGTCAGAACGGAATCAACCGTGACCGTCGCTCCTGCAAGCGGCTGTCCCGTGCTGCCG
>Ga0209061_1005412_pt1 | contig 11203 bp, 11 predicted proteins | sample Coa_R1_10_FD_187157 | JGI IMG/M metagenome (GOLD analysis project Ga0209061, IMG submission 187157) | Surface soil microbial communities from Centralia Pennsylvania, which are recovering from an underground coalmine fire - Coalmine... | ecosystem: Environmental > Terrestrial > Soil >... | reverse complement strand
TCGTCTGGGCCGCTCGCGAATCGCGAGACGAAGCCCCCCGCCGGGAGAAAGTCGCGTCGTGAATCGGAAAGCGCTCGCGCTCGCCATGCCGCTGGCCGCCACTGGCATCACAGTGACGATCATTGTGTCCATCGGCACACTCCTGCTGGAGGTCCGGCACGCCGCGGAGACCGCCTTAGACCACGAGGTGGGCCGTCTCATCCCTGTGGCCGTGGCGCTGGCTATCGCCGGGGCGATTCTGATCGGCTGTGCGCTGGCCGCGCGGGGGGGCGCCGAGCGCGCTCCCACGCCCCACTAGCCCCGCGGCGCGCCCCGGCTCACCGCCGCGAGGCGGAGTGCGGCAGCAGGCGCTCACCCGCGCGCTGGGCTTGCTGGCGGCGTGCCTGGCCCGGCGTCAGCAGTACCCGGCGCGGCGCCACGACCCAGACACAGACGATGGTCACCAGGAACGCCGCCGCGGCCTTGAGCCAGGCCAGCTGGTAGCTACCGGTGCGGTCGAAGATGAACCCGCCTAGCCAGGCGCCCGTCGCGCCGCCCCAGCCGTTGCACACCATCAGCACGCCGTAGATAGCGCCGTAGTGGCGCCCGTAGAACAGGTCGGCAGTGATGGCGGGGCCGAGCGAGGCCGCCACGCTATAGCCCAGCGCGAACAGCGTCGCGTACACGAACAGCAGCCCCGGCGGGCTCTGGCCGCCCGCGAAGCTGACCAGCAGGAGCAGGGCTAACACGCCCGCCCCCGCGCCCAAGGTGAACAGGCGCTCGCGGCCCAGCCAGTCCGACGCCGTGCCCAAGAAAATCTTGCCTGGGATGCTGGCCAGGCCCACCGCGCCCACCACAGCGGCCGCCAGGAGTGGGTCGTACCCTTGCCCCACGAGGTATGCGGCGTGGTGGGCATGGGTCTGCTGCGTGGCGAAGCTGATCAAGCCGAAGGTGAGGAACAGCAAGGCAAACCGCCGGGTGCGAATAGCGCGGCTCACGGTCCACTCGGTGTGCACCCAGGCTGCGTCCACCACGCGCGGATCGTCGAGCCCGCGGTGCGGGGACGCCTCGCGGGCAGCCGGCGGGGGGACGGGCGCCGGCGGCGCGCCATCGCGCGTCAGGCCCAGCTCCTCGGGCCGCGCGCGGAGCAGCAGCGCCAGCGGCTGGGGCGCTAGGGCGAGCACGACCGCCAGGCCGAGATACGCGGCGCGCCAGCCGTAGGCGTCGATGACCCACTGCACCGGCGGCGCCCCGATGAACGTGCCCAGCCCGATGCCCGCCCCAATGATCCCCATCGCCAGCCCCAGCCGCCGCGAGAACCACCGGCCCACCAAGGCCACCCCAGGGACCCAGCCCATGAGCGTCACCCCGGCGGCGGCGAGCACCCCGAAGCAGAGGTACAGCTGCCACAGGGCTGTCAGCTGGCTGCAACCCAGCAGGCCGAGCCCGGCCAGCAGCCCGCCGCCGTGGACCAGCGCGCGCGGCCCGAAGCGATCTACCAGCCGGCCGGCTAGCGGCGCACAGACCGCGTGCATCAGGACATAGAGGGAGAAAGCCCCCGCCACCTCGGCGCGCGCCCAGCCGAACTCGCGGACCAGCGCCACCAGGAACAGACTGAAGCTGTACCAGACGATGTAGCCGATAGCGAGGATACAGAACGTGGCGGCGACGATCACCCAGCCGTAGAACAAGCGGGGCCCGCTGGCTACGGGCGCCTCCCCCAGGTCGCTGGCCATTCCCCTCTCCGCGCGACAGCCCCCCACCGCCCCCCGGCCAGGGGGCCGCTAAGCGGGCGATGGGGTGATTATAGGCCGCCCACCAGGACGCCACCGAGCGGCGCCAGCGGCCGAGCGGCACCGGCTGGTAGAATACGGAGCAGAGACGAGAGTGCGGTACAGCCGTCTGGCTCCCAACAGGGCGTGCTGCCGTGCCGCGCGCCTCCGCCAGCGGGCTGGCGGGGACGGGAGCCAGCGCTTTTTTGCCGCCCGCCGACAACCAGGAGCACGCCAATGATCCAGCCGACCGATCTGCGCCGTGGCATGGTGCTCGATATCGATGGCCAGCTCATGCAGGTCATCGAGTATCAGTCGTTCAAGATTGCCATGCGCGGCAACCTGGTCAAAATGAAGCTCAAGAACCTGAAGACCGGAGCCGTGGTCGAGCGGACCGTGTCCTCGGGCGAGCGCTTCCAGCGCGCGGTGTTCGAGACGCGCCCGATGCAGTATCTCTACTCGGATGATACCGGGCACGTGTTCATGGACCAGCGCGACTACGAGCAGATTACGCTCAGCGACGAGGACCTCGGCGAGAACGGCAAGTACTACCTCACCGAGGGCGTCGAGGTCGAGGTCCAGTTCTACGAGGGCAAGCCGGTCGCCGTCGACTTTCCGATCACGATGGAGTTCGAGGTGGCGCAGACCGCGCCGGGGGTCAAGGGCGACACGGTCTCCGGCGCCATGAAGCCCGCCACCATGACCACCGGCTTGGTCGTACAGGTGCCGCTGTTCATCAACGAGGGCGACCGCATCCGCGTGGACACGCGCACTGGCGAGTACCTCGGCCGCGCCTGAGCGGCGCCCGCGGCGGGCCGCGCCGCCGAGCGCCCGGCGGCCGGCCGGGTCAGTCCGGGTAGTTCGGATACAGCGTCACCGGCAGCGAGCGCACGGGCGCGGGGTTCTCGGGGAACCCATCGCTGATCTTGATGCCCGTGATCGCTTCGAACTCGTCGGTGGGCACCATGCGGATCGCGTCCCAGCTGACCAATTTGGTGCACACGCGCACGCAGATGCCGCAGCCGATGCACTCGTCCCAGCGGTCCTGCACCGGCTGGATCGGGCGGTCGGGGTAGGTGCCCTCCGGCAGTGGCTCGATACAGTTGACCGGGCAGAACTCGACGCACCCACGGCAGCCGGTGCACTTGTCCTCATTGTGCAGCGCGATCTGCGGTGGGCGCCGCTTCTTGCTGCTGTACTTGTCGGGAATATTGGGGATGTCCCAGTAGTACTCGCGCTCAGGGCGCTTGGCCGGCGCCTCCTTCTTCGCTGGGGCCTCCTTGGTGGCCATGCTGCTCCTCCGCGCGGAGCCCGGCCCGCGCGTTCGATCGTTCCCGAGTCGGGCGCGGCTGCTCGCACCCGCTCTACTGTACAGCATACCAGCCCGCCCCGCGTGCTGGCCGCCGCCCGCTCGGCTACACTACGAGGCGGCCGGCCCCACCACGCGGAGGGAGGTCTCCCATGGCCAACCTGCCTCTTACCCTCGCCTGCGGCCCCTACGACCGCACCCTGGCGCTGCGCGACGGGACCATCCGCCCCGATGGCATCGAGCTGACCTACATCGCCCGCCAGCCGTCCGAGATCTTCTGGCGCATGCTCCAGTACCAGGAGTTCGACGTGGCGGAGATGTCCCTTTCCAACTACGCCACGCTGGTCAGCCGCGGCGATCCGCCGTTCGTCGGCCTGCCGGTGTTCCCCTCCCGCGGGTTCCGCCACGCCTATATCTTCATCCACGCCGACAGCGGCATCCGCGCCCCGGCGGACCTCGCGGGCAAGCGCGGCGGCGTGCCCGAATACAGCCAGACCGCCGCCGTGTACATCCGCGGACTGCTCCAGCACGAGTACGGCGTCCAGCCCACCAGCATCGAGTGGGTGCAGGGCCGCGCCGATCGCTTCGAGCACCCGCTGCCCGCCGACCTGCGGCTACGCCGCGCGCCCCCGGGCGCGGAACTCAACGATCTGCTCGACCGCCACGAGATCGATTTTCTGATCACCGCCAACAACCCGCTCAGCTTCCGCCGCGGCCTGCCGCACGTCCAGCGCCTGTTCCCCAACTACAAGCCGCTCGAACAGGACTATTACCGGCGCACGCGCATCTTCCCGATCATGCACCTCGTGGTGGTGCGCCGCGACATCTACGAGCAGCATCCCTGGGTGGCGCTCAGCCTGTACCAGGCCTTCTGCGCCGCCAAGGAGCGCTGCTACCGCCTGCTGGAGGAGACGGGTTCGCTGAAAGCAACCCTGGCCTGGCTCCAGCCCGCGCTGGAGGAGGAGAAGGCCCTGCTGGGGCCCGATTGGTGGCCCTACGGGCTCGAAGCCAGCCGGCCCGCCCTGGAGGCGCTGCTCCAGTACGCCTGGGAACAAGGGCTGCTGTACCGGCCCGTCCAGCCGGAGGAGCTGTTCGCGCCCAGTACCCTACGCGACATTCCCCTCGGCGAGGGCCAACTCGTCTAGCAGCTCACAGCCCGTGGGGGAAGCCAGCGGCCAGCGCGGCGGCGCAGTCGGCGTACACGGCTACGGCGCCGGCCGCCCGCAGCTCGGCCTCGCTATACGCGCCACCGGTGAGCACCGCCGCACAGCGCACGCCCGTCCGCGACGCGGCCTCCACGTCCCACACCGTATCACCCACCGCCAGCGCGGCCGCCGGCGCCACACCCGCTCGTTCCAGAGCCACCGCGAAGACATCCACCGCGGGCTTGGCGGTCGCCACGTCGTGGGAGGTGATCACGCCAGCAAGCGCATCAGCGCCGCGCAGGCGCGGGAGCAACCGCGCGAGCTCCTCCGTTCGTGTCCATCAGCGTACCGTCCAAGTCGAACAACACCGCCTCGATCACCGCGTACCTCCTCCCAGCAGCCCGCTCAGCCCCCCGCCGCGCCCGGGTCCAGCGGCTAGATGCAGAGCGCGTACCCCGGGGCGCCGCGCGGGCCAGCCGCGGTGGGAGAGTCCCTTCGGCTAGACGAAGCGGCAGGGCAAGCGCAAAGCGTCGGCCAGCAGGCGCTCGTACTCGGCCGCCGAGACGGTGAACGCGCCGAACCGCGCCAGGTGCTCGGTGAGGTATTGCGCGTCGAGCAGCACGTAGCCGCGCTCGCGCAGGCGCTCGACCAGAAAGGCGAAGCAGACCTTCGAAGCGTCGGGCACCCGGTGGAACATCGACTCGCCCATGAACGCACCGCCGAGGGCCACGCCGTACAGCCCGCCCGCGAGCTGGCCATCCAGGTAGGCCTCGACGCTATGGGCATACCCAAGCGCGTGCAGCTCGGTGTACACCCGCTCGAGCTCTTCGGAGATCCACGTCTCGGGGCGCTCGGCACAGGCGCGGATCACCGCCGCGAACGCCGTGTTCACCCGCACCTCGAAGCGGCCACGGCGGATGGTGCGCCGCAGCGAACGAGGGAGGTGCACGCGCCCGGGGTCGAAGATGGCGCGCGGGTCGGGCCGAAACCAGAAGATGCGGCCATGGCGCGAGGACGCCATGGGGAACAGGCCCTGACAGTAGGCGCGCAGCACCAGCTCAGGGGTCAGCCGCAAGACCCTGGGCCCTCCTTACCCACGCGCCCGGCCGGGCTGGCGTATCCTGGAATGGTGGCCGGGCCCCGCCCCGCGGTTGACGTGGGCCGGATAGGGCGCGATGATGGGAGGAGCGCCAGCCGGCGGAGCGCGACGGACTGGATAGCCCCCTGGCGAGCGGTATAATCCCAGCTGGGCCGCCAGCCACACGCGCCGCGGTCCGCCCTCTCCCTGGCCACCATGCACGGATGAGGCGTAGACAGCATGGTCGGAACACTCGCCCTCTACCACACCTCGGTCGGCAAGAAAATCCTCATGGCCGTCACCGGCCTGGTACTGTTCGGGTTCGTTTTCCTGCACATGGTCGGCAATCTCAAGATCTATTTCGGGCGGGAAGAAATCAACACCTACAGTGAATTCTTGCGCGTGGTGGGCTACCCGCTGGTGCCACACGAGTATGCGCTGTGGGCCGCGCGGCTAGTGCTGCTGGCCTGCGTGGCGCTGCACATCTGGGCCGCCTACGAGGTCAGCCGACAGGACCTCGCGGCCCGGCCGGTCGGCTACGCCCAGCGCAAGTACCTGGCCGCCACCTACGCCTCGCGCACCATGCGCTGGAGCGGCGTGATTATCGGGCTATTCGTGGTGTACCACCTGCTGCACTATACCACCGGCACGCTGCACCCGCGCTTCGTCCCGGGCGACGTATACGGCAACATGGTGATCGGGTTCCAGAATCCCCTCGCCTCCGCCGTGTACATCGTGGCCATGATCTTCCTGGGGCTGCACCTGTACCATGGCGTCTGGAGCATGGCCCAAACGCTGGGCTGGCGCTCGCGGCGCAGCGACCGGCTCTGGCGGGGCTTCGCCTCGCTGATGGCAGTGGGGATCACGCTCGGCTATATCAGCATCCCGATCGCCGTGTTGCTCGGGCTCGTGCGCTAGGCGCCGGTGTAGAGAAAGGACTGGGACGATGGCTATCGAGACACCCACCCCGCCCGCGCGGGTGCCGCCGGCCGAGTGGGAGCTGGCCGACGTCGTGTTGGACGCCAAGATCCCTAGCGGGCCGATCGAGCGGAAGTGGGAGAAGGCCAAGTTCGAGATGAAGCTGGTGAGCCCCGCCAACCGGCGGCGGTTCACGATCCTCGTGGTCGGCTCCGGCCTGGCGGGCGCCTCGGCCGCCGCCACGCTGGGCGAGATGGGCTACCATGTCAAGTGCTTCTGCTACCAGGACAGCCCGCGCCGCGCCCACAGCATCGCCGCCCAGGGCGGCATCAATGCGGCCAAGAACTACCGCAACGACGGCGACAGCGTCTACCGCCTGTTCTACGACACGATCAAGGGCGGCGACTTCCGCTCGCGTGAGGCCAATGTCTACCGGCTGGCCGAGCTGAGCGTCAACATCATCGACCAGTGCGTGGCGCAGGGCGTGCCGTTCGCCCGCGAGTACGGCGGCCTGCTTGATACGCGCTCGTTCGGGGGCGCGCTCGTCTCGCGCACCTTCTACGCCCGCGGCCAGACCGGCCAGCAGCTGCTGCTGGGCGCCTACCAGGCGCTGTGCCGCCAGATCCAGGCCGGCACCGTGCAGATGTTCCCGCGCACCGAGATGCTGGACCTCATCGTCATCGACGGCGCGGCGCGCGGCATCGTCACGCGCGACTTGGTCACCGGCGAGGTCCGCTCGCACCTCGGCGACGCCGTGGTGCTGTGCACTGGCGGCTACGGCAACATCTTCTACCTGTCCACCAACGCCAAGGGCTGCAATGCCACAGCGATCTGGCGCGCGCACCGGCGCGGCGCGGCGTTCGCCAACCCCTGCTTCACCCAGATCCACCCCACCTGCATCCCGCTGTCGGGCGACTACCAGTCCAAGCTCACGCTGATGAGCGAGAGCCTGCGCAACGATGGCCGCGTGTGGGTACCCAAGCAGCCGGGCGACCCGCGCCCGCCCAACGAGATCCCCGAGGCAGAGCGCGACTACTACCTGGAGCGCAAGTACCCCACCTACGGCAATCTGGCCCCGCGCGACATCGCCTCACGCGCCGCGAAGCAGGTGTGCGACGAGGGCCGCGGCGTGGGCCCCGGCGGGCTGGGCGTGTACCTCGACTTCTCCGACGCCATCAAGCGCCTGGGCGTCGAGCGCATCCGCGAGCGCTACGGCAACCTGTTCGACATGTACGAGCGCATCACGGGCGAGGACCCGTACAAGGTGCCGATGCGCATCTACCCCGCCGTGCACTACACCATGGGCGGCCTGTGGGTCGACTACTACCTGATGAGCACTATCCCGGGCCTGTTCGTGGGCGGCGAGGCCAACTTCTCCGATCACGGCGCCAACCGCCTCGGCGCCAGCGCGCTGATGCAGGGCCTAGCCGATGGCTACTTCATCCTGCCGCTGACCGTCGGCAACTACCTGGCCCAGGCCAAGCTGCCCAAGGTGGACCTCGACCACCCGGTCGTGCGCGCCGTGGAGGGCGAGGTGCAGGCACGCATCAAGCGGCTGCTGGAGATCAACGGGCGCCGCACGGTCGACGAGTTCCACCGCGCGCTCGGCCGGCTGATGTGGGACTACTGCGGCATGGCCCGCAACGAGCCCGGCCTGCGCTACGCCCTGGCCAAGATCCCGGAGCTGCGCGAGGAGTTCTGGCAGGACGTGCGCGTGCCGGGCAGCGGGGCCGAGCTGAACCAGGAGCTGGAAAAGGCCGGACGCGTGGCCGACTTCTTCGAGCTGGCCGAGCTCCTCGCGCTCGACGCCCTGCACCGCGACGAGTCGTGCGGCTGCCACTTCCGCGAAGAGCACCAGACCGAGGACGGCGAGGCGAAACGCGACGACGAGCGCTTCGCCTACGTGGCGGCCTGGTTCTGGAACGCGGCCGGCCCGCCGCGGCTGGCCAAGGAGCCGCTGGTGTTCGAGTACATCCCGCTGGCCCAGCGCAGCTACAAGTAGGGTGCTGGCATGCGTCTGATACTGAAGATCTGGCGCCAGCCCGGGCCCGACGCCCCCGGGCGGTTCGTCACCTACGAGCACAACGACGTCAACCCGCACATGTCCTTCCTGGAGATGCTGGACGTGCTCAACCAGCAGCTCATCCGGAAGGGCGAGGACCCCATCGCCTTCGACCACGACTGCCGCGAGGGCATCTGCGGCATGTGCAGCATGGTCATCAACGGCGTGCCCCATGGCCCCCAACGCGCCACTACGACCTGCCAGCTGCACATGCGGCACTTCAAGGATGGCGACGTGATCACCATCGAGCCCTGGCGAGCACGCGCTTTCCCGGTGATCAAGGACCTGGTGGTCGACCGCAGCGCGTTCGACCGCATCATCGCCGCCGGTGGCTACATCTCGGTGAACACCGGCGCCGCCCCCGAGGCAGCGTCGATCCTGGTACCTAAGACGGACGCCGACCGCGCGTTCGACGCCGCCGCCTGCATTGGGTGCGGCGCCTGCGTGGCGGCCTGCCCCAACGCCTCGGCCATGCTGTTCACCGCCGCCAAGGTCGCCCACCTCAATAGCTTGCCGCAGGGGCAGCCCGAGCGGTACCAGCGCGTGGTGCGCATGGTCGCGCAGATGGAGAAGGAGGGGTTCGGCCACTGCACCAACCACGGCGAGTGCGAGGCCGCCTGCCCCAAGGAGATCAGCCTCGATACCATCGCCCAGCTCAACCGCGACCTACTCGCCGCCGCGCTGAAGGGCGTGCGGGCGTAGGCCCGCCAGGCGCGCGTGGGCCCCTGGCTGACATCCGTCATCGCTTGGCCGGGGCGCCCCAGGGCAGCTGGCCGATGAGCTGAATCCGCCGCCGCCCGCCAGCCGGAGCCTATCGGTTACGGCGGCAGCCCGCCCCCCGGCGAATTCGGTGGGGCCGGCAATAGGGCGGCGGGCTCGGGGGATTGGGCGTAGAAAAAGCCCGCGTCCAGGAGGGGACCACGGGCACCGGTGCCTGGGGCCGGGCCAGGCGTCAGCGCTTCGGCTCGCGTGGCTCCTTCGACTCGCCGCTCTTGCCAAGGTCGTCGATGTCCAGGCTCTCGATGAACTGCTTGAAGACGCTGAGCTTCTCCTCGTCGACCGGGGCGGACTCCTCCTTGGTGACCGCAGGCTCGCTCTCGGCCTCCTCGCTCTCGAACACAATGCCCGCCTGGTCGAGCACCGACTCCTCGACGTAGATCGGCACCTTGGCGCGGATGGCCAATGCGATCGCGTCGCTGGGCCGCGAGTCGATTTCCAGATGCTGCCCGCCGTGGTCGAGGATCAGCCGGGCGTAGAAGGTCTCGTCGGCCAGATCGTTGATCACGATCTGGGTGAGCCGCGCGCCGAGCGTCTGCATGACCCGCCCGAGCAGGTCGTGTGTCAGCGGGCGGCTGACGGGCACGTTCTGCATCGGGATGGCGATGGCGTCGGCCTCGAAGTGCCCGATCCAGATGGGCAGAAAGCGCGGTCCGGTCTTCTCCTTGAGCATCACCACGCGCTTGTAATTCTGCATGTTGACGCGGATGCTCTCGACGTAAACCTCGATCACCGCCAGTCTCCTTCGCCCATCACCACGGCAGTGCGATGAGCCGACCCGCCCCGACGGCCCGTCGCAGCCCCGCGCCGAGTCTCCGCCCTGCGGGCCGCCCCCGCGTCTAGGAGCTATTCTACACTCCCGCCCTGAAGGCGGGCAAAGCGCCGGCCGCTTGGTAGCCCCCAGCCCGGGCCCGGCGCGCGAAGCATGCCCACCCTGCGCCGGGCGGCGTGCCCAAGGTTCAGACCGGCCGCGCGAGCCGGCCCGCCGCATTCCTGGCCTCTCCACCCAAGGCAAAACCGCCGCGATTCGATAGGGTAGTAGTGGAACGTGCGGTGGCCGGCTCGCCCGGCGCCGACCGGAGGAACTTGGCATGCCAGCGATCCTCGATCCCGCTCCAGCCACCGACTGCCCTGGCGCGGCCCCCACGGGGCAGGACGGCCGCGCCGGGAGCCCACTATCGCTGCCCGCGCGCCCCGGCCCCTCGCCCGCCCTGGCGGCCACCCGGGGTCTCGCCTGGCGACTCGCGGTCGCGGCCCTCGGCGCACTGCTCGGTGTGCAGGTACCCATCCCATGGGGCGGGCTGCTGGGCGCGCTGCTCGCGGCGCTGCTCGCCGAACTCGTCTTGCGTCCCCAGCTCGGTACCTGCTCCTGGAGGCGGTTGCTCGCGCGTGGGGCTTTCGGCTGCGTCGTTGGGCTCTCGCTAGTGCCCGCGCTGGCCAACCCAGCGCTATTGCCCTATGCCCTGTGGCCGACCGGCGCGCTGCTAGTCTGCTGGTTCGGCGGGGCTGCCCTCATCGCTCGCGTCGGCCGCTTGGACCTACTCACCGCGCTAGCCATGCCCACCGCCCTGGGCGGGCAGGGCCGCCGGCGATGGCTGGTCCTTGCCCTCCAGCAAGCCCGGAGCCTCGCCCTGCTACTGCTCGCCGCCTGGCTGGCCCAGTAGTCAGTCGCCGCCAGCACCGCCCCCCGCTTGACCGGCGCGACGGCGGCTGGCTACACTGGGGGCCCGTGCACCTCTCGGGCCGCCGCGGAAACAGCCACGAGCGCGGCATCAGGTCGTGGCCTCGGGCCGCTACCACGCTGCAGGCCCGCGGGCATGCGCACCCACCGCCAAGGCCGGAAGGGAGTAAGTCATGCGGTTGCAAGGACGAGTGGCGATCGTCACGGGCGGCGGGCACGGCATCGGCCGCGCCTACGTGCTCGGTCTGGCGCGCGAGGGCGCGCGGGTAGCTATCGCCGAGCTCGACGCCGCCGCCGCCGAGCGGGTCGCCAACGAAGTCGCCGCCGCGGGCGGGGAGGCGCTGGCTATCCCTACCGACGTGTCCGACGAGGCCTCGACCCGCAACATGGCGCGGGTCACCGCCGAACGGTTCGGCGGCATCGACATCCTGGTAAACAACGCCTCCATCTTCGCCACCATCCCCATGTCGCGCGTGGGCTTC
>Ga0209061_1005409_pt1 | contig 11209 bp, 9 predicted proteins | sample Coa_R1_10_FD_187157 | JGI IMG/M metagenome (GOLD analysis project Ga0209061, IMG submission 187157) | Surface soil microbial communities from Centralia Pennsylvania, which are recovering from an underground coalmine fire - Coalmine... | ecosystem: Environmental > Terrestrial > Soil > Unclassified... | reverse complement strand
TTCTGCCATCCACTCATAATTCTTGCAGCGGGCCTACGGCCCGTCAGGACGGGAGGGGAAGCAAGCGGGGACACCCCGCACCCCGGCAGGGGTGAAACCCCTGCACCCCGAGTTATGAGTGGATGTCAGCAGAAATACATTGACAAACAAGGCAAAGCGGCATATACTCTTCCGTAGAGTTGATGCTTTTCACTGGGGCTCTATAACTGGTTCCCTGGGTGCCTGCGAGTTGATCTGATCTGGCGCTTGGTAGTGGCAAGCATAAGTGAGAATACAGGGGGATTGTTCCTCACTTATACGAATTTGCCGTATTATCCACTGCTTCCTAATTTGGGATCGAAAGAGATCAACTCGAATGAAGTGTTGCTCTTTTCTGGTTTTTCATGAAAAAGCAGAAGAATCCCCCAAAAAATTTCTCACGCGCTACTAAATGCTGAGTTCTAATGTTTGAAGAGAGGAAAAAGGATTTGCGAAGATTTCGATTACTCCTTATCCTTGTCGTGATTGTGCCCTTGGTACTCGTCACCAAAACGCTTGCCCCACAAACACATGTCCGGGCAGACAACCCCATCCAGCACATTATTTTCATCGTCAAGGAAAACCACTCCTTTGATGATTATTTTGGCCTCTTTCCAGGTGCCAACGGGACGACTGTGGGGTATGCAAAGATCAATGGCGTCTCAACACAGATTCCATTAAATCCGGGGCTCGATTCATCACCCAACTTTATCCACGAGTGGAATCCAGCGCACATTGCCTACGACAATGGCCAGATGGATGCATTCAATCTCGCGGCACATAATAAATGCAGCGCGCCTCCGTATTTGTGCTACCAGGAGATGACGCAATCACAGATCCCGAACTACTGGGCCTACGCCCAGAACTTCGTTTTGAACGATAATACTTTCGCCCCACTGATGGGCCCATCATTCCCCAATCACCAGTTCACCGTTGCAGCCGGGTCTGGACCAGATCTCGACCATAGTGTCATTGACAACCCGCATACACCGCCCTGGGGTTGCCTGGATCCCCCCTCGGTGAGAGTCAAATTGTACGATGGAGAGCTTGTTTACCCATGTTTTGACTACTCGAACCTGGCCGACGAGATGACCGCCGCGGGTGTCACATGGAAGTATTATTCGTCGTCGCAAACCATTTTCAACGCATTGGAGGCCAACCAGAACGATTACATGTTGCCCAATGCCAATGCCCGGCCTCAGGACTTCCTGAACGACTTGAAGAATAATACCCTTCCCAACTTTAGCTGGCTGGTCGCTCCCGACGCTTTTGACGAGCATCCACCCAATTCGACATGCGTCGGCGAAAACTGGACGGTGCAAATGCTCAACGCGCTCATGCAATCTTCCGCATGGAGCAGTTCGGTCGTTTTCCTGACATGGGACGAGTATGGCGGGTTCTATGACCATGTGGCTCCGCCGCAAATGGATCAACTTGGCCTGGGCTTTCGCGTGCCGTTTCTTATCATCAGCCCATATGCCTATGCCAATAATGATCCGAGCAATCCTCACATTGGCCATGACCTCTTCGATTTCTCAAGCGTGCTCAAGTTTGCCGAGGAGGTGTTCAATCTCCCATCGCTCGGCAGGGACGATGTGACCGCGGGCGATCCCATGACCGAAATCGATACTTCAATGGTTCATAATCCACCATTGATACTCCAGCAGCGAAAATGCCCGAAATCCCACGCCTATACGATTACTGATGATTAATTATCGTAACACATCTTTTTTCAACCGCTGGTGCGCACCAGCGGTTGAAAAAAGATGTGTTAGCATCAATCCTACCTGTTTGCATAGTGCATTTGCACCCACCCGACCTTTGCGGATTGGGTGGTATACTGGCCTTGTATGGATGCGGCAGGAGCAGGACCCTTTCCCGATTGGGATTGAAAATAGCCAGTCAATTCAACGTAGCCTTCGCCGCTGATCTGCGCGCCTGCGCTCTGCCCCTGAATACTCACAGCGCCCTCCCAATAAGCATTGCCGGTCGATTGATAGACAACAAGCTCCTGATCTTGCAACTCAGGGGTCAGGGTAAGCGTGGCTTGTAATTGCGGATCATCGATTTGCAGGCGCCAGCCGGAGGGATAGTTTGCGCCGGTTACAGGGCTCCTCCAATGATTCAGCACGCTGATCTTCAACGAGCTTGCCGGTAACAGGTGATCTTTAGCGCCAGCATCGATAAAGCTGACATAGGTAGAAAGAGTTTTACCCGAGCCATCACGGATAACGTACAGCATCATTTCCGTATTGTTATTGAGCTGGATGCTGTACCAATCCCAACCTCCTCCGCCAAGGGGAAGGAAATTGCCCCATTGATGATCCATCCATGCCAGGCCCGTAACCTGCAATGATTGGCCGTGATCAACAAGCGTACCGGCGAGCCCCATGCGCGTTCGCGAATAGTAGTAAGAGAATCCTGCCAACCCATAGGTAATCAGGCCATTCCCATTGTGCAAGACAGGCGGCTTGAGGCTGCGCAGGTTAAACTGTATCGCGTAATGGTTCATCGAGGCGGTGAGATGATCCCATCCATTCAGGCCGGTAATCGACCAGTTCCCCACATGAACCGAGATACCCGCGGTAGATGTGCCGTTTGGTATCACAGCGTCCGGCTCGGTCTCGCTGCGTTGATCGTAGTGAAACTCGCCGCGAGTGAGATCGCTGATCGCAAAATGCGCCGCGTACACAGGCGGGAGATCGCTGCGCAACGCCTGAAAGATGACCAGTTCGAAGCCGTAGTGGTGCGTCGTGCCATCAGGATACACAGCATTTACGTGCCCGGTATAGTACCACCATTCTGTAAGGTCGCGATGTGCCGCCTCATCCTGCGGGAAGCGTATGGGAGGCAATGGAGCCGTCGCTGGCGTGGCATTCACAACCGGTAGTTGCGCCGCTGTTGAAGGAATGCCAGGAAAACTGCACGATGAGAGAAGAAGCACCAGAAAGGCACTCTTTGCGATGGCGAAAACAGCATATTTTCTAGCGACTTTCTTAGACCAGGGACCCTTTTTCATCGCTTGTTGCCTCCTATTCTGGCATCGCTCATGGTTCCACCTACGCCTTGCGCCTCCTCCTGACCTTCACTCAACAGGCCATAACTCTCTGCAAGAGTGGATGGATGGCGCTGCACTCCCACAAATGGGAGCCACCAGTTCAGATTGCCCAGCAGTCGCATGGTTGCGGGAACGAGTAATCCTCGTACCAGCGTCGCATCCAGTGCGACCGCAAGCGCCATGCCCAGGCCGAGCGCTTTAACCAGAATCATATCGGCAGACGCGAAACAGGCGCTGACGACAATAACGATGATGGCAGCACTGGTGATAATGCCTCCACTGCGCTGCAGGCCGAGTGCCACGGCGCGCGTATTATCGCCGGTCTGCCAGAATGCCTCCTGGATGCGCGAAAGCAGGAAGACCTCGTAGTCCATCGAAAGCCCGAAAAGTGAGCAGAACAGGAGAATGGGGCTTGATGCTTCAACAAATCCAAGTGGTGTGAAACCGAGAAGTTGGTGCAAGAAACCATCCTGGAAGATGAGCACAAGCGCTCCATAGCTTGCCAGAATCGAGAGTGTATTCATCAAGATAGCTTTCAACGGCAACAGCAACGAACGGAAGAAGAGCAACAACACGATATAGGTGATCACCCCTACGATCAGCACCGCTTTAGGGAAGTCCGTATAGAGCGAGGTGACATAGTCGATATTCCCGGCAGTTCCGCCATCCACCAGAACGCTGATGCCTCCTCCGGGGTTCGTGTTGCGAATCGTCTGCACCAGCTCTTCTGAACGCTGATCGAGCATGTCATATTTACTGATGACCTGAATCATGAGCGTATTGCCCGCGACCGACGATTTGAGGAGGGCTGACAGGTAGGGATCAGCTATCAACTGCGGATGGGTGTAGAGTAGTTCATACTGGTCGAGCGTGTAGCGCGGGTCAGCGCTGACGATGCTGTCCACTCTTGCAACGCGTGGGTCAGCCTCGATACGTAACACATACAGGTAGAGCTTGCGGATGTTATCGGGGATTAATACATTGCCTCTGGTTTGCACAGCAAGCAGGATGGGCGTGGTTTCGTTGGCATTGAAGCGCGTTGCCAGCAGATCATAGGCCGCCCGCGATGGGACGCTGGCAGGCAGAATCGATGCATCCGGCGCTGAGAAACGTACTCCCAGAAATGGCGCGCCAAGGGCGATCAAAAAGAGCAGCACCGGTACCAGAATGCGCACCGGATAGCGCATCACCAGGTTGGAGAGCCGGTACCAGAAACCGCGATGTGCTTCTATCTTGCTCTTTTGTGTAGCCGTATCGCTCGGCTGGGGCGCGATCAATCTGGCTCCTACGCCTTTCCGCCAGCCGGGAATACGCACGGGAAAAGCATTGATGCGCGTACCAACGATAGCAAGCACAGCGGGCAGCAGCGTGACAGCAGCGAACACCGACATCAAGACGACGAGGACGCCGCCCATACCAACCGAGCGTAGCATGTTGATGCGGAAGAATATGAGCCCAACGAGACCAATCGAGACGGTGAAGCCGGAGAAGGTGACCGCCCTCCCGGCAGTGGCTACAGCAATCGCTACCGCCTCCTCAACGCTGTGTCCATGCGAGAGCTCTTCCCGGAAGCGGCTGACCATGAACAGCGAGTAGTCTACGCCAAGTCCAAGGCCGAAAAGGGTGGTAATATTCAGCACAAAGATGGAGAGAGGCGTTATGTGTCCCAGGCCAAAGATGAGCGCCAGGGAGACGACAACCGCTCCTCCACCGACAAGCGCCGGGAGTATGGCTGCCACCACCGAGCGAAAGACCAGCAGCAGGGCTATAATAGCAAAAGGAAACGCTAATATTTCCGCGCGCCGCAGGTCATTCTCGCTGACGGTCTGAATATCCTCGTAAAAGACCGGACCACCACCGACGGTTGTGTGCAGGTCGGGGACGGGCTGCAGGCGATGCTCCAACTCCGGTAAGAGCTTTGGGGCGCTATCGGGATCGGATTTGAGCAAAACATTGGCATAGGCCGCGTGTTGATCTATCGAAACCTGGCGCGGATTGTCGGTATAGTTGATCACGCCGGAAACCTGCGACCAGCTGCGTATCCTGGCCAACACCTCCTGTGATTCTTGCAGAAATTGCGGGCTGTAGACATTATAACGCCGGCTGGTAAAGATGACCTGAACTATATTGAGATTGAGATGCAGCTTTGCAGTCAGGAGATCGACAGCCTGTTGCGATTCAACATCGGGGCTGGTAAAGCCGCCGGATTGCAGCACCGAACTCGCTTGCGGCGCGAATGGTAATCCAGCCACGATAGCAACCATCCAGAAGCCCACGATCAACCAGCGATAGCGGGTGGCAAATTTGCCCAGATGGTAGAACATAACCGGCCTTTCTCTTAACCAAACGAAGGACTATGTATATAACAAGACGCATGTTCTTTTGCTGAGGGGTACATTCGTTGCTCAAGGCGAGTAAAAAAGTCTGAGCAACGTTTTCCCGTTGCTCCGAAAAGTGTAGCAGATTCTTTAACCTTTTCAAGCCCTCTACCCCCACCAATCCTACTCAGGATGAGGGACTGCTGTAGGGACAGCGGCTGGTCCCTGTCCTCGTGCCCCGATCAGGACAGGGACTAGCCGCTGTCCCTACAGCACGATTTATCCTAGCTTTGAGACTCGCTCTTTCATATCCACGCCTCCGGTGACAACATACATCCCATCCGGCGATAGATCCATTGTCTCCACATCACCGGAAGGATCAGTATAGGTAGAGATCTGACTACCGGTGCCGGCGTCAAAAAGCTGCACCGTTCCATCAAAGCTTGCCGCGGCAATACGCTTGCTATCCGATAACCATTTCACTGCCGAGATTCCCTCTGCAAAACCTTTATACACTACCCCCAATTTGCCCGTCACGGCATCAAGGACTTGAACCAACCCTGTATTGGTACCATAGACGATCTGCTTCCCATCAGGTGACCAGGCGACGGCATTCGGATTCACCTGGGTCTGATCGCTAGACTGTCCTACAGTAAGAAGAAGACTACCCGAAGCGACATTCCATACCGTTACAGTGCTATCACTATGGCCTGCCGCAACCTGTTTGCTATGAGGCAATCCTTTTACTATCCGGCGACCAGGCAATAGAATTCACTTCGTCGGAATGACCTGTAAAGGTATAGAGAGCCTTGCCGGTTACAGCGTCCCATACGCGCACGGTCTTATCTTTGCTGGACGATGCCGATCAGTTTCCCATCGGGTGACCACGCCACATCGGTTATCTCATCGCTATGGCCGGAGACGGTATAAGGTGTGATATTCGCCGGAGTGGGGGTCGGAGTAGCTGCCGGCGTCGACGTGGATGTCGGACTGCCGCCACTTGTGCTGCAGGCAGCTAAAAACAAAAAGAGAAAGCCGGTAATAAGGGTAAGAAAAAAAGAGCGGTGTAAAGATTTCCACATAGTTGCGTGTACCTCCTCAAGCTTTGATTTTGTAGCTGACATCCACTCATAACTCGGGGTGCAGGGGGTTCACCCCTGCCGGGGTGCGGGGTGTCCCCGCTTGCTTCCCCTCCCGTCCTGACGGGCCGTAGGCCCGCTGCAAGAATTATGAGTGGATGGCAGTTTTGTAGCACTCGACTGGTGAGCGTGATTGTTGTATCATGAGACTATCTCGTCTATTGCTCAGTACGTCCCAATTGATACTGGTTAATATTCGTCCAGTAAACGTCGAGGGTGGGATTTTTTAGAAGAGGTGTTTATGGCAAAACAGACGCAAGCCAAAAATACGCAGGCCAGAGCTTCAGACAATAGCGATGCGCTAAAGGTTATTACGGTGAACCGGCAGGCATACCACGATTACTTTGTCGAACGCACCGTTGAAGCGGGCATCTCGCTGGTCGGCACTGAAATCAAATCTATTCGCGATGGTAAGGTCAACCTGCGTGGCTCCTATGCTATCATACGCAACGGTGAAGTATGGTTGGAGAACGCGCACATCGCCATCTATGAGCATGGCAATCGCTACAATCACGAGCCGCTGCGCAACCGCAAGCTCTTGCTGCATCATCGTGAAATCGCGCAGCTCCAGGCCAAAGTTGCGACCAAAGGCCTGACGCTCATTCCGCTCAAGTTGTACCTCAAAGGTGGCAGAGCTAAGATCGAACTCGGCCTCTGTCGCGGCAAGAAGCTCTATGATAAACGCGAAGCAATCGCTGAGCGCGATGTGAAGCGCGAGATCGAGCGTGTTGTCCGTAAAGGTTAGGTATGTCAGAATCGCACGGTGAACGGGGAGACTTTTCCCCAGATTTTTTACAAGAGGTTCCTAAAAACTTTGGTATCCTGCACCTGCTCGGTATGAAGATTGTGAAAGGCCATGCAGGCGTCGGGCAGGTGAGCATCCAGGTTGATAGCCGTTTGATGCACCCACAGCAGACCGTCCATGGGGGCGTCATTTTTACAATTGCCGACACAGCTATGTCGATAGCACTCATGTCGGTCATTCCTGAAGGCTCGCGTTTCGGCACCATCGAGGCAAAGATAAACTTCCTGTTGCCCGTTCGCTCAGGTGAGCTGCTGGCAGAGAGCACGCTTATCCACAAAGGCCGCTCCACGGCGGTGGTAGAAGCCACAGTGTATAACATAAACGAGGGCAAGCAGCAAGCCATTGCGAAGGCATTGGGGACGTTTTACATCGGGCGGCCTAAAGATACTGATGGTACACCTGATGAACTTTGACAACCGAATCGGAGAATCCCCCGACCGCTGTAGGGGCAGCGGCTGGTCCCTGTACCGGTTGGGGGCAAGGACAAGGACCAGCCGCTGTCCCTACAGCAGATTCCCCGATTCGATTAAAAGATTTCGATCCTCACCTCATGGCTCGATCATCAGGTTCGAAATCTTCTGATGTAGCTTGTATGTTTATGTCTACCCCATCAGGGTAATTTCTGGTCTCGCTTCAACTGCCTCTTCACCGGTAGCATCGTCTGACCCACTCTTATATGAATACTGTTCCGCGCCACCACCGGGCAATAAAAACATACAGGCCAGACCGATAAGCGCTAAGACGAATATCAGAGCGTATACCCAGAACAAGCTCTGGGAAAGCGCGACTTGCAGTTGATACAAAAAGTCGGGCGGCAGAGAGGCCCGCACACCTGGCGTGAGCAGGACGTTCGCCGGAGCAACAATTTTAGGCAGACGCGCTACAACACCGGCAAAATGCGCAAAAATGGGAGCGAAGCGCGCCGCCATCTGGGCATTGAGGATGGTCCCCATAATGGCTACGCCGACGGTGCCACCAATCGTGCGAAAGAACTGGGTTGATGCCGTTGCCACGCCGCGCAGGTTCCAGGGCACGGCATTTTGCACCGAAAGGACAAATGCGGTACTCAACATCCCCAGTCCTGTGCCCGTTATCGCCATGGCGAATATGATAAGAGGCAGGCCCGTATCGACATTAAAGAGCGCGACGATGCCTACACCGGCTGCCTCAAGAATGGCCCCTACCACCGTGGTAAAACGATAGCCGTAGCGAATAACGATTCTGCTGCTGAGCGTTGCCGCGATAGGCCATGCCAGCAGCAATGGACCAAGCGTAATACCAGCATTGGTCGCGGTGCCACCTTTCACACCCTGCACAAAGAGCGGAACATACGAGGTGAGGCCGAACATCACAACCCCCAGGATCACCCCGCCGATGCTCGCAATCGCGATGATACGGTTGTTAAACAACGTCAAAGGAAGAATTGGCTCCGCTGCCCGGCGCTCCTGAAGTAAGAAGAGGAGGAGCAGAATAGCAGCTGCGGCAAAAAGCCCGATGCTCGGCAAGGAATCCCAGGCCCAGCTTGTTCCGCCCTGTAGCGTGGCAAACAGTAGCGCGACAATGCCACCGGTAAGGGTTAATGTTCCCAGGTAATCAAGCGAATGCTTCCTGCGTTCTACATGTTCCTGCAGCGAGATGATCAGCAGGAAAGCCGAAAGCAGGCCAAAAGGGATGTTGATGTAAAAGACCCAGCGCCATGAGAAATGATCGACAATTACGCCGCCAATAGCAGGGCCGACGATACTTGAAAGCCCCCAGACACCGCTGAAAAGCCCCTGCACCCTGGCCCGTTCTTTCAACTCAAAAATATCACCGATGATGGTCAGGACTATGGGTAGAACCGCGCCCGCTCCTAGTCCCTGGATAGCACGGAAGAGGATGAGTTGCTCCATGGATTGAGCAGCGCCTGATGCCGCCGAACCTAGCAGGAATAGAGCAGTACCGAAGAGGAAAAGCGGCTTGCGCCCGTAGAGGTCCGCGAGCTTGCCATAAATAGGGACGGTAGTGGTAGAAGTGAGAAGGTACGCCGAGAAAACCCACGAATAAAGGGTGATGCCCCCCAACTTTCCGACGATGCTCGGCAGCGCTGTACCAACGATAGTTGTATCAAGCGCAGCCAGTGACATACCCAGCATCAGTCCAATGGTAACAATAATTTTTGCGTTCCTGGTCATGCCCGCAATTCCTTGTCTTTTAATTTGCTCGAATGGTACTTGAAAGCAAAAGGCGAGGCCATGAAGTCTCGCCTTGAGATATACGATGCTCTATCAGTCAACCAATCAGGTGCCGCGTTCTTTTTAGAGGAGTGAATAAAAGAACTGTCTATTCAGGTTAACACAATTCCAGGCATGAATTATTCCGCAGGTCCGAAATTTGCGGCGGGATGCTGCTGACCGAGAGCAATCCTGCGCTCCTGCCGGAATAGAAATAGGAGGGAAATGAGTGCGATCAATGCCAGCAGGGCGGTGAGGTAGATTAAGCCATTGAATCCCCAGACCTGGGCGAATACGCCTCCCAATCCATTACCCACTAGCTGCCCCAGTCCTAGAAAAACGGAATAGAGTCCCATCAGCAGGCCACGATCCTTGGCCGCCTCCTCGGATACATCGGCAAGATAGGCGAGGGCCGCCGGAGCAAAAGCCGTTTCAGCGAAGATACCGAGCATCAACACCACAATCCAGAACACTAATACCGGAATTTGCTCCAGGCCGCCACTATTGATGCCATAAAGGGCAATACAGCCGAGATAGACACCGCCTACGGAGAAGAGCATCAGCACGAGGCGCGGTACACGATTGAGGAAAAATGCCCAGAAGAGCAGGCAAAGCCCGAAGAACAGGACATAGGCGCCGAGAATAATGCTCAAACGCCCTCCACCACCATGCCCACTCACAATGCCCATCAAATACTGGTGCGGCAAATGCCTGCGATCAGAGAGAATAAACGTCAATTGAGAGCTCAGCCAGACACCCAGCAGAGCCGCAATGCTGATCCATGCCGGTATAAAGATGAAGAGACGCGGCGTGCGGATAATGCGCCAGTAGCGCGTGGCAAGGGCATTGATCCTGCCGTGATCCATGATTTGCCGGACTTTCGGCACCACGAGCATACAGAGCGCTACGAGCAAATAACCGAAGGCAAGCACACCAAAGGAGAATCGACCAAAGCGATCCCAGGCAAATCCTCCCGCGGCCACACCAGTTGCCAACCCACCACTGGTTGCAAGTTCGTAAAAGCTCATGAAGCGCATACGACGGGCCGGATTCTGGGCTGTATAGTCGGCAAGATAGCCAAGCACGGCAGGCACCTGCATGGCCGAAGATATACCGGCCAGAACTTGCAGGCTCACCAGGTACAGCAGAGCATTCTCAGCAGGAGTAAAAAAGAGTAGCGCTACCTGTATCAGGCCAAGCACCGGCCCGGTCGTAAGGAAGATACGCCGCCCCCAGCGGTCACTGAATGCGCCCATGACGGGGGCCAGGGTCAGTTCGGTAACAAAAAAGGCCACCGAGAGCATGCCAACATTGATATTGGTAATCACACGGCCATGGCGCAGCGAGAGTTCCGCCAGGAAACGTCCCAGGATGATATTTCCCGCGCCACCATTGAGGCGTAAAATAAACGTGCCGACGAGCAGGGGTACGACCGAGCGTCGAAGCATGTTATTCTTTTTCGTTGTGGGATGGTTCGACGACGATACGAGCAACATGTTCTTTCCGCTGGCTGCGCAGTGTCAGTACGGCAATGACGCTACCGGCAAGTATCAAAATGACAGCTATTAGCAGCAATGCGAGGAGAAGCGGCCGCATTCCTTCATTTCCCGCTGAATTCAGAGCCAGTACCCCCACGACAAACATTGTTATTTCTCTCT
>Ga0209061_1005408_pt1 | contig 11211 bp, 10 predicted proteins | sample Coa_R1_10_FD_187157 | JGI IMG/M metagenome (GOLD analysis project Ga0209061, IMG submission 187157) | Surface soil microbial communities from Centralia Pennsylvania, which are recovering from an underground coalmine fire - Coalmine... | ecosystem: Environmental > Terrestrial > Soil >... | reverse complement strand
CTATGAGGTCTACGGCGCCTATCGGCGCAGCGCCTCGATTAATTTGTGGCGGTTGGCCGAATTGGGCATTGCCAACGCCGTGAAGCTGGTGTCGCTGGAGCTGTTGGAGTATTCCAACATCCTGCGCTGCATCGAGCAGGTGAAGCCGGACGAGGTCTACAACCTGGCCGCCCAAAGCTTTGTAACGGCCTCGTTCGAGCAACCCATCTATACTGGCGATGTAGATGCTCTGGGCACCGCGCGTCTGCTGGAGGCCTTACGACAGGTGCGGCCGGAGGCGCACTTCTACCAGGCCTCTACCTCCGAAATGTTCGGTAAGGTTCGGGAAGTACCTCAAACCGAGGAGACGCCGTTCCATCCAAGAAGCCCTTATGGGGTAGCGAAACTCTATGCCCATTGGATAACGGTGAACTACCGAGAATCCTACGGTATGCATGCCACTTCGGGCATTCTCTTCAACCACGAATCGCCCTTGCGAGGACAGGACTTTGTAACCCGAAAGATAACGGCCTCACTGGCCCGCATAAGGCATGGGCAGTTGGATGTGTTGGAGCTTGGCAATCTGGATGCAAAACGCGACTGGGGATATGCCGGCGACTACGTTAGAGGCATGTACCTTATGCTGCAGCAGCCTCAGGCCGATGACTATGTGCTGGCGACCGGCGAAACGCGCACCGTTCGTGAGTTTGTGGAGATAGCGGCGCGCTACGCCGGCTTCGACATCGTGTGGGAGGGCGAGGCGGAAAATACGCGCGGCATAGACCGAAAAACCGGCAAGGAGATCGTGCGGGTGAACCCCAAACTGTACCGCCCTGCCGAGGTTGACATGCTGCTGGGCTGCCCAAAGAAGGCCGAGACGCAGCTGGGTTGGCATCGAGAGGTGAACTTCGAGGGGCTTGTGGAGAGCATGGTACGCACCGACCTCGACCGTGCCGCGCGCGGTGTGCTCGATTCCCAGTAGAAACGGCACCTGCGCTTTTGAACAGCCATCCGAGCATAGGCAACACCCCCTAAAAAGAGGACATCCACTCTCATGACCGCCGATTCGCAAAAGCCGACCATCATCTGCCTCACGCCGGTGCGAAATGAGGCATGGATTCTGGAGCGGTTCTTGGCAAGCGCCAGCCTGTGGGCCGATCATATTGTACTTGCCGATCAGTGCTCGGATGATGGCTCTCGCGAAATCGCCCTACGCTTCCCTAAGGTTACCCTCATAGATAACAACTCTCCACAGTATGATGAAGGGGCGCGACAACGTCTGCTTCTGAACGAGGCTCGAAAAATTCCGGGCAGGCGATTACTTTTCGCCCTTGATGCGGATGAGGCTCTGACGGCCAATTGGCCTCAGAGTGATGAATGGGTAGATGCATGGGGAGCGCCGGAAGGCGCGGCGATCTTTATGGATTGGGCGAACATCTACCCTGGATTTGAACAGTGCTGGATTCCTCCATATCCTATTCCGTATGGCTTTATGGACGATGGAGCCGAACATGATGGAGAGAGGATTCATAGCACCCGATTACCCCAGCCTCAAGGTTGTCAACGAATAATATGGAAAGCGACCAAGCTCCTCCACTTCCAATATATCAACTGGGAGCGGATGAAAAGTAAGCAGCGGTGGTATCAGGCATGGGAGCGCTTAAATTTCCCCTCAAAACGTCCGATCACCATCTATCGTCAGTACCATCATATGGATGCCAGAGACCCCAGAGAGATGCATCCGGTACAAAAGGAGTGGCTGGAGGGCTACGAACGGCAAGGGATTGATTGGAAGGCGCTGCAAGAGGAATCGAAGGCACCTTACTACTGGTGGGATGAAGAGATCGTGACGATGTTGCTGGAGCACGGCACGCGCAAATTCCGCAAAATAGACCTGTGGGACGTAGATTGGGAGGAAAAGGCGCGCGCGATGGGGCGCGAGGTGGCACCCGGGCTTTTGGCCGACCCAAGAAGCGCCTTCGAGAAGAGGGTGCACCGTTGGCTGGCGGCTACACAAGGGCGTCGAAATGATCGCAAGGTTCGCCTCGTGCAGCGCGCACTTCGGCTCTTCGGTTGGTGAGACTGCCAATCTCGCGGTTCTAGAGCAAGTTAGCAGCGTGAGCTTATCTTGTTCGCCCCCTATCCCTTCCTTTCGTCTTGCAGACGGCGCAGCAGCGGCCAGAGAAAGAGAGGATTAAGGGAATGAAACAGGCCGCTGAGTTGCCCACCGTGAGGTGCTCCTCTCCCAAATTGGGGGAGGGGGAGGACGCCCTGCCCCAGAAAATCTTGCGATTTTCTGGGGACCCCTGTGTCGGCCTTGAGGGGCGGGGGGGGTGGGGGTTTGTAGGGGTGAGACTGACAGTCTCATGGTTCTAGAGGCAATTTGTCCAGCAAGCCTGCCTTGTTCGCCCCCTATCCCATCCTTTCCCCCGATTCGGGAGAAAGGGGGCGGTTGTGTTTAGTTTCCGAAGGAAAGGTTATCATAGAAAACCGCCAATGAACTTATTGGTCTCCCCTCTTCCTGACAGGGGGAGGGGCGGGGGGTGGGGGCTGTAGAAGCAGACGGCGCAGCAGCGGCCAGAGAAAGAGACGATTACGTAAACTGTGCTGGCCGCTGAGGTGCTCACCGCGAGGTGCCTCTCTCCCCGCCTTTTGGCTTGCAGATAGAGAGGTATGTGGGAAGGAATGGAGGGAGGATATGCTACACTAAAAATAGAGGGAGTTAGGATGAAAAAGATTCTGGTGACGGGTTCGTCTGGTTTGATCGGTTCGGAGGTCTGCACCTACTTTGCCCATGAGGGCTGGGAGGTGCACGGGGCCGATAACAATGCGCGGGCCCTTTTTTTCGGCCCCCAAGGCGATACACGCTGGAACCAGCAGCGGCTGCAAAGGGAACTGCCCAACTTTATTCATCATGAGCTGGACGTCCGTAACAGGCAGGGGGTTTTGGAGTTAATGGAGACCTTACGGCCGGATGCCATTGTGCATACGGCTGCCCAACCCTCGCACGATTTGGCAGCCCGCATGCCCTTTGAGGATTTCGATACCAACGCCGTAGGCACGATGAACTTGCTAGAGGCGGCCCGCCGTTTCTGCCCCGAAGCGCCCTTCGTGCATATGTCTACCAACAAGGTCTACGGTGACGCGCCCAACGAACTTCCCCTTAAAGAGCTGGAGACTCGTTGGGAGTACGCCCGACCCGAAGATTACGATGGCATTACCGAACAGATGCGCATTGACCAGAGCAAGCACTCCCTTTTCGGCGCCTCAAAAGTGGCCGCCGACATTATGGTGCAGGAGTACGGCCGCTACTTCGGCATGGGCACCTGCTGCCTGCGCGGCGGTTGCCTTACCGGGCCAAACCACTCCGGTGTGGAGCTGCACGGCTTTTTGAGCTATCTCATTAAATGCAATTTGGAAGGGCGCAAATACACCATTTACGGCTATAAAGGCAAACAGGTGCGCGATAACATCCACTCCTACGATGTGGCCCGCTTCATTCACGCCTTTATCCGCAATCCTCGGTGTGGAGAGGTTTATAACCTTGGTGGGGGCCGAGGGAATAGCTGCTCTATTCTTGAGGCCTTCCAGATGGCCGAGGCCGTGTCCGGCAAGAAGATGGTGTATGAGTATGTGGATAAAAATCGTGAGGGCGATCATATCTGCTATATCAGCAACCTCTCCAAAATGCGAGCGCACTATCCCGAATGGAACATCTCTAAAAGCCTTGCCGACATCTTTGAAGAGATTCATGCCTCGTGGGTGGAGCGCCTGAAGGCCTCCGCTTCCCGCTGAGAAGAGCCTTTTGGCCTAAAAACAACTGCTGATCCTGTGCCGAGAACCCCCCTTTAAACCGTATCAAAACTAATGGGTGGAGTCGGCGACCACTCCCTAACTGAGATGATTTGCCTTCATCGTTGTGACATGACCGTGAGTTTGTGGCATAGGCAAGGGGGCGTTTGGGTGTTTTGCTGAACTCCCCGAAACTCGTGAAGGGCTGCTCTCCAATCGGGTCGTGGACAGGGTTGATGGTGAATAGTTTTTTGGAGGAGATCGGGTAGGGAATGGCGAAAGGAAATCTATCATGGCAGCTAGCTCTGGACGTATTGTGTGCCCGCGTTGCGGCGCTAACAACTTCGATACCGCTTCCTTTTGTTGGAAGTGCCAATCGCCGCTTTCAGGGGTCGCTCCGGCTATGGGGAACCCGCCCCCACGTGCCGGCACGGCAGAGGCCGGGCGCGCCTATGTGCCTCTAACCCCTTTGGCCGGGGATGAAGGAATGGCCAAGCGGGCGGCATTGTGGCTGGCCATTACGCTGCCCTACGTGGGGTTGCCCATCGGGTGGGCGTTCATGATGATGAGCGACAACCGTCAGCGCCAGCAGATCGGCAAGTTCTGCGTCCTCTGGAGCTGTGTTGCCATGATATTTCATCTCCTGCTGCTCTTTGTGGGGCTTCAGTCGCTTACCTCCATGCTCTCCAGCTTGCCTTCTCTCATCCACAGCCTGCAGGGCGCCAATGGTGGGGGCCTCGGCGGGGGGCTTGGCGGGAATTAAGCCTGAGGAAAGTAGCTGCATTTACCAAAACTAACAATGTAAACCCAGTTTGCCCGTTCGGAGAAGCGAAGTTTGAAAACCTCAGAGCACAGCTCAACCCCGCCCGCAAGCCAAAAAACAACCGGCGACGTTGCCCCTGTGGCCGTGGTGGTTGCCGACAACGAGCGCCTGCCCAAACGTGCATCCAAAAAGGAAGCTTTGGAGGCCGTGCTGCGGGCCGATGCGGAACATGCACGACGTATGGCCGGAAGCGCCCGCGAAACGCTCGATCAACTGGTGGAACATCTCTCGCAGCCCTGCTTTGCCTTCGATAGGTCGGGAAAGATCGTGTGCTGGAACCGTTCCTTGGCCGCGATAACCGGCCTGACCCCGCAACAAGCGCTGGAATGCGCCTGTACCTCTGTGTTGCATCAACAGGTTTTGCAGCGCCTTGAGATGGAAGGACTGTTTCGGGCCGGTACGCCGGTGCTGGCGCGGTTGAAAGCACCTCGCTGTATCGAGGGAGCGGTGAAGGTGGCCGAGAAGTTCACGGCGCAGCGGCTCCAGCTTATTCCCCTGCACCATGTCCCCAACTGCGTCGAAATGGTTTTTGTGCTGATGGAACCCCTGCCCCATCATGAAAGTGGACGTTAAGGCGCTCGCTGCGCTCTGCTTTCATGGCCTGCTTGACCTTGTCTATCCTCCAAAGTGTCTGCTATGTGGCGACTTGTTGCCCGATGGAGCGCTCTGCGCCACCTGCATCGCCTCGTTTGAAACCCTGCAGCCTCCGTTTTGCGTTCGGTGTGGCGCGCCCACACTAAGGGCCTCGAGCTGGTGTCCACGATGTGCTGCCGGTCAAGTGCCGGCATGGGAATGGTCGTATGCATTCGGGCGTTATAGCGGAGGCCTTCGGGATGCGATCCACCGGTTGAAGTACGGGGGGCGCACCTCGTTGGCGGCTCCCTTAGCCCATCTTTTGGGCAGCTCCTTCGATGCCGAAACGATCCCCGAGGAAGCACCCCAGGCCGGCGATTTCGCCTTCGATATCGTGGTGCCGGTTCCGCTTCATCCCAAGCGTTTGCGCCAACGAGGGTACAACCAATCGGAGCGAATCGCCTACTATCTTGCTAAAGAAAAAGGCTGGCGATTAGAGACCCGTGGCCTAAGGCGCGTGAAATTTGCCGGCCCTCAAACCCGGTTGGGAGCGACTGCCCGACGGGAGAACGTGGTAGGCGCTTTTGAGGTAACCGAGCCGAAGCGGTTTAGGGGGCTTTCCGTGGCCTTGGTAGACGATGTTATCACTACTGGGTCTACCTTAGGCGAAATCGCCAAGCTATTGAAGCAGTCCGGGGCGACGCGCATATGGGCGCTTGCCGTTGCACGCGACTAGACCTTTAATTAGAAAACTCGATCTGCCGCATCTGGATGATCTGGATGATGGCATTACCGAGCGACTGCTTCAACTGTTCAAGGGAAGTTCCTTGCGCTTGTGCATCGGCCTGGGTCAGAAAGAGCGTGTTGCGCAGCATAATGCCCTCCCCGTTTGGGGCATAATGGATTTCGTAAGCTTGTAGGCCGCTATCCAGAAGCTGATCGAGCTTGGTGGCGAGGGCGACGGCTCGGTCATGCGCCGATTCTCCATCGAGGCCCACCACACTGCAGACCACGATGCCCTTCACGCTAATTTGCGCTAGATCGTCGTTGCCCTTCTTAATGTCGGTAACATTGGCGCGCCAGGCCGGGTCGGCTGTGGTGATGCTAAGCGGAATGTGAAGGCTTTCTAGCAGGTGTTTGGCGGCCTCTACGCGTTGCGGGGTAGGGGGGTGATCGCGCAAAATGCCTAACTCCTGTGGGGTTTCTGTGTTGGCCAGGCGACTCATAAAGGTATACATGGCAGCGGGGTCGAAGTGCGTGTGGGTAAGGAGCAGAATGGAGTAGTGGTCGGCATCCTCTTCGGCGTGCACCGAATAGCCGTTCATGCGTGCAACTTGATAGAGCTGCGAGCCGTTGGCCAGGAAGAAGCCGGCCCCGGCGGTGCTGTTGTCGCCAAAATGCCCGGCGATGATCATGCCGATGGCGGCCAACTGCAACGGGGTGAGGATGTTTTGAAGTTTGCCCTGCTCGTGCAGCAGTTTGAGGATGTGATGGTGCATAACGTGCCCCATTTCGTGGGCCAGCACGGCGGCCAGTTCGTCATCGGAGTGAACGAAATCCATTAGGCCTTTATCCACAAAAACAAAGCCGCCGGGATAGGAGTAGGCGTTCACATCCTTGTTATCTACCAGATAGAAGGAAAATTTAAAGGGTTTGAAATTAGGGTAGCCCCAGAGCGCCGGAATGGGGTAGCGATCGGCGACGTTGGCCAGCTCTTGGCCTATTTTCTGGAGGCGCTCATACTCCGGGCCGGAGGTAATGAGCTTAAGCTGCTTCATGTCCTGTTGCGCGGCCTCTTTTCCCAGCTTCACCTCCGGATCGGTGTCGGGGGTATAGGTGATGGGGCCGCTCTCAGGCGTTGAGCCGGGCTTTGCCGTGGTGGTTGATGTTTGGGCATAGCCTGGGCGAACCCACAGCAAGCTGGCAACAAAAGCAATAAGGCCGATAAGGCGCAGGGTTCCCTTCGTCAGAAAATCGCACGATTTTCTGGGAGCACCGGCCTTGGCTTTGAGGGGAAGGCGGCTTACTTTAGACCAAAAACGGCCTCTATCATCCGAATCGCTCATTTTGTACAACCTTTCGCCTGCGAGGGCGCATTTTCCTATCTACACAATACCCTACTTTAATAGACGTTTTTTACCCCTTTTTCGTATCCATCAAGTTTTTAACCCACCTCTCCCTCTGATAGAGAAGAGGAGACTAGCAAGCTCACTCTCAGTTTGTTCTGACTACAAACCCCTTAGTTAACCCTTCAAACGGCAAGTCGTTTGGAGAGCACAAGCTTGCTTCCCCCTAGCTCAGCTCGCTCTGCCAACTTGCTCTAGAGCTGGAAACTAACCATAATCGCCCCCTTTCTCCCGAATCTGGGGAAAGGAAGGGATAGGGGGCGAACAAGGCAGGCTTGCTTTGCACATTGCCTCTAGAACCGCGAGATTGGTAGTCTTACCAGCCCCCCCGCCCCTCCCCCAATTTGGGAGAGGGGAGACCAGTAAGTTCATTGGCAGTCTCACCGGCCCCACCCCCCTCGAGGCCGGCGCCCGTCCCCGCAGAGCTGGTGGGAATGGAAACTCAAGATTTCTCGCCTTCGGCTCGAAATGACACTTGCTTATCTCACCGGCTCTTCAAGGCCGATACAGGGGTCCCCAGAAAATCGCAAGATTTTCTGGGGAAAGGCGCCCTCCGCCTCAGCGGCCTGAGAGATTCTCGTTGATCGCCTCTTCCCCTGGCCGCTGCGTTGCTGTCTGCTAAGACCGCTGCGTTGCTGTCCGCGAGGACGGATAGGTGGCGAACGAGATAGGCTTGCTGCGCGAACTGTATCTAGAACCGTGAGGTTGTCGGCCCTCACCCCCTTGGAAAGGATGAGAACTTCTCTTCAGCTTTTTAGGGCAGGTATACTTTGTTATTCGCATGGGAAGGAAGTTAAAACCTATTGTGCGCATTGTAAACGTAGCCGAGATCGGTTTTGAACAGGCCTGTGCCGCCGTACGACGCACCACCTTGCAAGACAATCCGGAGGTCGAGCGGGTGGTGCGCGAAATAATCGAACGGGTGCGCACAGAAGGCGACGCGGCGCTTTTAGAGCTAGGGCGTCGGTTCGATTCCCCTCAATTGACCTCGCTCGCAGTGCCCACGGAGGCGCTGCAACAGGCGCTTCATGGACTACCCCCTGCGCTTCGAGCGGCTCTGGAGCAGGCAGCACGCCATATCATTACCTTCCACGAGCACCAGAAACGTACAAGCTGGATGGACGCCCGACTCGGTTGGGTGACCGGCCAACTGATACGTCCGTTGGATCGGGTTGGTATCTATGTGCCCGGAGGAACGGCCGCCTATCCGTCCACCGTCCTGATGACCGCCCTACCCGCACGGGTCGCCGGTGTGAAGGAGCTTGTTCTCTGCTCGCCGGCACAGAAGGAGGGCAGCATCTCGCCTCTTGTCCTCGCAGCTGCCGCTTTGGCAGGAGTGGATAGGGTTTTTGCCGTAGGAGGAGCGCAGGCTGTGGCCGCAATGGCCTATGGCACTCAAACGGTGCCCGCGGTAGATAAGATTGTGGGGCCGGGGAATGTGTGGGTGAACACTGCCAAAAAGCTGCTTTGGGGAGTGGTAGATATAGACATGTTGGCCGGCCCTAGCGAGGTGTGCATTGTGGGCGATGAGGGGGCCAACCCTACCTTCGTCGCGCTCGATATCCTCACCCAGTTAGAGCACGATCCGGCCTGTGCCGGCTATCTCATCACCCCCTCCGCCTCTCTGGCGGCTGCCGTGGCTTCCGAGATAGAGCGGCAGCTGGAACAGCTTCCGCGTAGCCTCATTCTTCGGCAGGCGTTGGAGCATAACAGTCTCCTGCTTGTTGCCGAAACGATGGAGCAGGCCATCGCGCTGGCCAACGCCTGCGCCCCAGAGCATCTCGCGCTCATGGTGCGCGAGCCTCTGGCGCTGTTGGGCGCGGTGAAAAACGCAGGGGCGGTGCTGTTGGGGGACTACACGCCCCAGACACTTGGGGATTATATGGCCGGCCCCAGCCATACGCTGCCCACCAGTGGCACGGCACGCTATGCCTCTCCCCTTCACGTGGAGACTTTTCTCAAGCGAACTAGTGTGATCTACGCAACACCTGAAACCTTGAACCCCCTTATTCCCTCCCTCGCTCTGCTGGCGCGCGCCGAAGGGTTTGAAACCCATGCGCGGGCCGCCGAGGCGCGACAGGAGCAGACCCAATGAGTGCACCCCGTAAGGCCACCCTACACCGTAAAACTGCAGAAACCGATATACATATTGAGATCGCTCTTGATGCCGAAGGGCGCTTCGAGGGCACCACAGGCGTGGGCTTTTTCGACCACATGCTGGCCCATATCGCTCGGCATAGCCTGATGAACCTTACCGTGCAAGCCCACGGCGACCTGCATATTGACGACCACCATACGGTGGAGGATACCGGCATCGTGCTGGGGCAGGCACTGGCTCAGGCTTTGGGCGATCGCAGCGGCCTCGTTCGCATGGGGCACGCCATTGTGCCGATGGATGAGGCGCTTGTGTTATGCGCCATTGACATCAGCGGAAGAGGCCACCTAAGCTGGGAACTGCAGCTCACCACGCCGCATTTGGGTGACTTCACCACCGAGATGGTGCCGGAGTTCTTTCGCGCGGTGGCCATGCATGCGGGATGGACAATCCATATTCGCCAAATGGCGGGAAGCAACACCCACCACATTATTGAGGCAACCTTTAAGGCGTTTGGGCGAGCGCTTGCCCAGGCCTGCAACGTAGACCCTAGGGTGAAAGGCGTGCCCTCGACCAAGGGAGTGCTGTAGACAGGCCGCGCCGCAAGGCGAATAGGCAGGAGGGTTTGACTATGAAGAACGAGGAAGAGAGGGGCGTCGGTTTGGAGTGGGAAGAGACTGCCCACAGACAGAGTGTTATCGTGCGCGTTTTGTTATTGATCGCGCTGCTCTTTGCCCTGATCGGTGCTGTACGCTGGGCGATCCATATCACCAATGCCAATGCCAAACAGGTCTCTGGAAACCTCCTTCAGATCGAAAAGAAACTATCCACTCCGAGTCCGAGCTTATCGGGGCCTATCGTACAGGTCAACTCCGGTCACTAGACATGGGCTTATCGCTATATGCCAAAAAGTAGAGGGCGAACAAGGCAGGCCTGCTTTGCGAACTGCCTCTAGAACCGTGAGATTGGCAGTCTCTGCAGCCTCTCCCCAACCCTCCCCCTATCAGGGAAAGGGGCACCTCCCTGTGGACACCTCAGCGGCCTGTTTTATTCTCTTAATCATCTATCTCTCTGGCCGCTGCATCGCCGTGCGCTAGCACCTCCCGAATCGGGGGAAAGGAAGGGATAGAGGGCGAGCAAGATAAGCTTACTTTGGTGACTTGCTCTAGAACCGATTGCATGATGGGCAGGTAATCATAAGGGGTAACCTCAAGGGTACCCCCTACAGCCCCACCCCCAACTTGAGAGAGGAAAAGCCAGCGCCCCCCTATGAAGGCTAAGTTTTCGCGGATGCGGTCGGGCACAGACGGGGAAAGTATATGGATGGGAACGGTGGGACAAAAATTCTTTCCACATTCCCTTGACAAACACGCAAGAGCTGGTGTATATTATGCGGGCGTCTGGAGGGAGCCTGCAGTGATGTGGGCAAGCTTCAGATTGTCGGGCCCGACGCTTCCAACGGGAAACGCCGGGAAGCACAGTTCCTTAAGAATCGAGTCGCGTGTGACGGAGCAACGTCATGATACTTCCCCGTCAAGGGGAAGGGAATGACCTTGCGCCTTATAGAAACAGCCAGGTTTTTGCAAAACATCTCGAAGTCGAAGCTGGCTTTGTTGAGGGCGGCCATCTGGCCGGTAGGGCTTTTTATTAGCCTACTAGAAGATGGAAGCCCAAACAAAGAGTCGGCTTGACATAAGGTTTTTAACGGAGAGTTTGATCCTGGCTCAGGACGAACGCTAGCGGCGTGCCTAAGAAATGCAAGTCGAGCGGGAGGCACCTCGCAAGGGGTGTCTCTAGCGGCGAACGGTCGCGTAACGCGTAGG
>Ga0209061_1005407_pt1 | contig 11217 bp, 11 predicted proteins | sample Coa_R1_10_FD_187157 | JGI IMG/M metagenome (GOLD analysis project Ga0209061, IMG submission 187157) | Surface soil microbial communities from Centralia Pennsylvania, which are recovering from an underground coalmine fire - Coalmine... | ecosystem: Environmental > Terrestrial > Soil >... | reverse complement strand
TCCTGAACGGCTAGCGGCCGAATCGCTTGAGCCGCAAGCTGTTTGCCACCACCAGCACCGACGAGCAGGCCATCGCCGCGCCGGCGATCATCGGGTTGAGCAGACCCAGGGCCGCCAGCGGGATCGCCGCCACGTTGTAGCCGAAAGCCCAGAACAGGTTTGCCCGAATGGTCCGCAGCGTGCGCGCCGACAACCGCAGCGCCGTCGGCACCGTGCGCAGGTCGCCCCGCACCAGGGTCAGGTCGCCGGCCTCGATCGCGGCGTCGGTGCCGGTGCCCATCGCCATGCCGATGTCGGCGGTGGCCAGCGCCACAGAGTCGTTGACGCCGTCGCCGACCATCGCGACCCGGGCACCTTGGGTCTGCAACCGCTTGATCACGTCGGCCTTGTCGGTCGGTAGCACTTCGGCGATCACGTCGGCGGGGTCGATGCCGACCTCGGCGGCGACCCGGTGTGCGACCGCGCCGTTGTCGCCGGTGAGCAGCACCGGCCGGATCCCCATCCTTCGCAGCTGCGAAATCGCTTGAGCGCTGGTCGGTTTCACGGCGTCGACCAGCCGGATGACGCCGCGCAACCGGTCGCCCCAGATGACCTCGACGCTGGTGCGCCCGTCCGACTGTCCGGCCTTGACCACGCTGACCGTCACGCCGTCGACGTCGCCGCTGACCCCGGTACCCGGGTCGTTGGCGAAGTTGGAGACCGGTGCCACGTCACCGGCGGCGGCCACGATCGCCGCCGCCACCGGATGCTCGGAGGCCGATTCGACCGCCGCGGCGCGGGCCAGCACGGCGTCGGCGTCCTCACCCGCGGCGGGCTCCACCGCATCGACGCTCAGCACGCCGGTGGTCACAGTTCCCGTCTTGTCCAGCACGACGGTGTCGATGCGCTGCACGGCCTCCAACACCTGCGGGTCCTTGATCAGGATGCCCAGCTGAGCGCCGCGTCCGGTCCCGACCAGGATGGCGGTCGGCGTCGCCAGCCCGAACGCGCACGGGCAGGCGATGATCAGCACCGCGACGGCCGCGGTGAACGCCGCGGCGGCAGGCTGGCTGGCCAGCAGCCAGCCGGCCAGGGTCGCTGCGGCGATCGCCAGCACCGCGGGCACGAACACCGCCGAGACCCGGTCGGCGAGCCGCTGGATGGATGCCTTGCCGTTCTGGGCGTCGGCCACCAGCCTGGCCATCCGCGCCAGCTGCGTGTCGGCGCCCACCTTCACCGCGCGAACCAGCACGCGGCCGTAGGTGTTCACCGCGCCGCCGAGTACCTCGTCGCCCGGGCCGACGTCGACGGGCACCGGCTCTCCGGTCAGCGCCGAGGTGTCCAGCGCCGAGACGCCCTCGACGACGACGCCGTCGGTGGCGACCCGCTCGCCAGGCCGCACCACGAACACGTCGTCAACCTGCAGCTCGGCCACCGGCACCCGCACCTCGGCGCCGTCGCGCAACACGGCGGCCTCCTTGGCGCCCAACGTGAGCAGCGCCCGCAGCGCCGCGCCGGCCGAGCGTTTGGCCCGCGACTCGGCGTAGCGGCCGGCCAGCAGGAACACCGTCACGGCCGCGGCTACCTCGAAATACAGGTGGCCGCTGCCGGTGGTCACCGCGATCGCCGACCACAGGTAGGCGGCCAGCGTGCCCAGCGACACCAGGGTGTCCATCGTCGACGCGCCGTGCCGCGCGCCGGCCAGCGCCGCCCGGTGGAACGGGTAGCCGCCCCAGGCCACGATCGGCGTCGTCAGCGCCAGGACCAGCCATTGCCAGCCGGGGAACTGCCATCCCGTCACCATCGACAGCGCGACGACCGGAATGGCCAGCGCCGCAGAGCCGATCAACCGGGCCGGCAGCTGAGCCTCGGCCACGTCGTCGCGGGCGGGATCGCGGCTCACCGAGGCCTGGTAGCCGGCCGACTCCACGGCGCGGATCAGGTCACGGGCCGACACCGTGGGCCCGTGCTCGACGTGGGCGCGTTCGACCGCGAAGTTCACCGTCGCGCGCACACCGTCGAGCTGGTTGAGGCCCCGCTCGACCCGCGCCGCACACGATGCGCAGCTCATGCCGCGCAGCTCGAGGTCGGTGGTGGGCATACTTCGGTTCTACCGGGCAGAGGTGTTGCGTGCCCGTCGCAGGTTGGCGAAGCCCACCACGGCCAGCACGCCGGCCACCGACGCCAGCAGCAGCGTCAGCAGCAGCAGCGGCGGGTTGTAGACCACCGACGTGGTGACCGGCTGGCCGTCGAGCACCGGCGCCACCGACACAGTGGAGCGCACCTGAGACCACGCCGTCGCACAACCGAGCACCGCGGCGCAGGCCAGCGCGAGTTCGACGACGGCCCGGCTACCGGCGCTCACCGGCGCGACCGTCCTCGTTGTCGTCGTCCGCCCCGGCCGGTCCGACCCGCTCCTCGACCAGCGGGGTCAGCGCTGCCCGCAGCGACTTGTGCCGCCGCGCCCAGGCCTGCGCGGTGCGCCCGTGGGTGAGCCGCAGCCCGATGCCGACGCGGCCCTTCGGCACCCCGACAAGCTCGCCGAGTGCGCGCGCCGACTGCCACCGCGCCGATTCCTGTTCGGAGGCCTGCGGATGTCCGGCCTCCGGGTACACCCGCACGATCTCGGCCACCTTGATGGTCTCGGTGCCCTGACGCAGCGTTTGCGGGGTCAGCTCGACCGAGGTGTGGATGCGCGCCGCTTTCACCTGCAACGCCACGAACCCGGACACCAGCACCAGGAACACCGCCGGGACCAGCGGTTGCCAGCCGTAGCCGCTGGAATGCTCGATCAGCAGCATGGCTCCGGCCGCGAGCGGGCCGGTCAGCACCCAGTACCAGCTGGCCCCGGGCTCGCGGAACAACGGAGCCTGCTTGGTGTCGGTGTCTGTGGTCACTGACGTGAGCCTAACCTGGCGCTCACCTGGTGAAGTAGGTGTGGGCGTCGCCGCGGTGCAGCAGGAACATGCCCCCGGCGATCAGCACGCAGCCGACGATCCCGGTGACCGCGCAGATCACCGCTGCCAGTGGCGGCCAGTCCACGCTGAACAACCGGGTGCCGACGTAGACGACAGCGGCGATGCCGCCGCCGGTCAACACCGTGCGGGCCCAGCGATACCCGGCCCGCATCAGGATCAGGAAGGTCACCACGACTGCGCACAGCACCGCCGCGAAAAGCCCTGACGCGGCGTAGACGATCGGCGAGCCGTGGCCGTGCCGGGAGGCGACCAGGTCCACCACGTAGCCGATCACCATCAGCGGCAGTGCAGCCATCCACAGCCAAAAGCCGGTGTCGACGTCCACCGGCCGGGTCTGCGGCTCCTGCGCCTGCGGCGGTCCCGGCGGGCCGGGCGGTCCCGGCGGGCCGGGCGGTCCCGGCGAGCTCGGCGGTCCGGTCACGACAACCAGCCCGCCGCCTCGGCGGCCCAGTAGGTCAGCACGATGTCTGCGCCGGCGCGACGGATGCCGGTCAGCGATTCCAGCACCGCGGCGCGGCGATCGATCCAGCCGTTGGCCGCGGCGGCCGAGATCATCGCGTACTCCCCCGACACCTGGTAGGCCGCCACCGGCACCGGGGATATGGACGCCGCCGCCGAGACGATATCGAGATAGCCCATCGCGGGTTTGACCATCACGACGTCAGCGCCCTCGTCGAGATCCAGCTGTACCTCGCGCAACGCCTCCCGCGCGTTGCCGGGCTCCTGCTGATAGGTGCGACGATCACCGGACAGGCTGGAGCTCACGGCCTCGCGGAACGGCCCGTAGAACGCCGACGCGAACTTGGCGGCATACGCCAAGATCACCACGTCGGTGTGACCGGCGGCGTCCAGGCCGTCGCGGATGGCGCCGACCTGGCCGTCCATCATACCGCTCGGCCCTACCACCTGGGCTCCTGAATCTGCTTGCGCCACAGCCAGTTCCACATAACGGGTCAGTGTAGCGTCATTATCGACCCGGCCGCGTTCGTCGAGCACGCCACAGTGTCCGTGGTCGGTGAACTCGTCGAGGCAGGTGTCGGCCATCAGCACGGTGGCCTCAGCGAGATCCTTGGCCAGATCCCGCAACGCGACGTTGAGGATGCCGTCCGGGTCGGAGCCGACCGACCCGGCGGCGTCCTTGTCCTCGTCGCGGGGGACGCCGAACAGCATCAGCCCGCCGACTCCGGCTTCCACCGCTTCGGCCGCGGCAGCGCGCAGTGAGTCGCGGGTGTGCTGCACCACGCCGGGCATCGACGCGATCGGCCGCGGCTCGGAGATGCCGTCGGCGACGAACATCGGCAACACCAAATGCCTTGGCTCCAAAGACGTTTGCGCCACCAGCCGGCGCATCGCCGGTGTCGAGCGAAGCCGACGCGGACGCTGCCGGGGGTACGCCATGCTCATTCCTCACCGCGAGGGTGCGCAGAATGCCAGCTTCGACGGCGTGTCGGCGTACAAACAGGCACACTCGGCTGTTGGCCGGCCACTTAGCGCCTGCGGCTCTTCTTACGCGGCGGCGGCAACGCGCCCTCGGCCCGCAGCCGTGCGGCATGCTCGGCCAGCGCCTCGATCAGCGGTCCCACCGCGGCGGTCTCCGGCTGCACGTCGACGCGCAGACCGAATTCGGCTGCCGTCTCAGCGGTTTTGGGACCGATGCAGGCAACGATGGTCCGGGCGTGCGGCTTGCCGGCGATGCCGACCAGGTTGCGCACCGTCGAGCTCGACGTGAAACACACCGCGTCGAACCCGCCGGTCTTGATCATTTCCCGCGTTTCCGCCGGCGGCGGCGCGGCCCGCACCGTCCGGTAGGCGGTGACATCCTCGATTTCCCAACCCCTTTCGCGCAGGCCCTCGGCCAGCGTCTCGGTGGCAATGTCGGCCCGCGGCAATAGAACCCGGTTCACCGGGTCGAAAACGCTGTCGTAGGGCGGGAATTCGTCGAGCAGACCCAGTGAGGACTGCTCACCCGACGGCACCAGCTCCGGGCTGATGCCGAACGCGCGCACCCGGTCGGCGGTCGCCTCGCCGACGCAGGCGATCTTCACGCCGGAGAACGCGCGAGCGTCCAGGCCGAACTCGCCGAACTTCTCCCACACCGCGCGCACCGCGTTGGTGGAGGTGAACACCACCCACTGGTAGCGGCCGTCGACCAGACCCTTGACCGCGCGCTCCATTTGCGCGGGGCTGCGCGGCGGCTCGACGGCGATGGTCGGCACCTCGATCGGCAGGGCGCCGTGCGCAGTCAGCCGTTCGCTCATCTCGCCGGCCTGGTCCTTGGTGCGCGGCACCAGCACGGTCCAGCCGTACAGGGCGCGGCTCTCCCACCAGTTCAGTTTGGCCCGGTTGGCCACTGTTTTGCCGATCGTGACCACCACCGCTCCGGTCAGCGGGCCGGCGGGGTCGGTGCCGCCCAGCGGCGCGCCGTCGGTCAGTGTGCCCAGCGTCGACTCCACTGAACGCTGCGCGCAGGTGGTGCCGGACCCGGTCACCACGCAGGGCGTCGACTCGGTCAGCCCGTATTCGATCAGCGTGCGCGCCGCGTCGGCCACGTGAGATGCGGTGGCCTGCAGGATCAGCGGACCCGGTGCGGCGGCCAAAGCGGCCCAGTCCACATGTGGGTCGCGCACGTCGGCAACGGTGTGCGACGAGCCCAGCGGCAACCCGGCATACGCCGGCACCGCGGAGCTGGGCGCCAGCCCGGGCACGATCTCGAAGTGCAGGTGGTTGCGCGCCACCGCACTCACCTCGGTGATGACCGCGTCCACCGACAGCGGGTCACCGGCCACCAGCCGCACCACGTCGTGGCCCGAACGGGCTTCGGCGACAAGTGTTTTGGCTACTTCGGCCGGATCACCCAGAGCCGGCCGGATGTCGGGCCCTACGGACACAACCGCCACGGCGGCCGGATCGTCGGCGGTGCCCTCTGGGGCGTCCGAGCTCGGCTCGGCGGGCGCTGGGCCGGACACCGGCGGCAGGTCTTTGCCGATCAGCCCCAGCACAGCCTCGGGCACGTCAGGGTCGGTGAACACCAGGGCGGCATTGGCCAGCGCCGTCGCGGCCCGCGTCGTCAGCAGACCCGGGTCCCCAGGACCAGAGCCCACGAACATGATGCGGCCCGGCTTCGGCTTACGCCCTCGCGTCGTCATCTGTCATTCCTCCTCGCGCGGGATTTCACCGCGCCCCCGACATGAGTTCCCGTGCGCCCAACTCGAACAGCTCCGCGGCCACCGAGAGCCCGAGCTCCCGTGCCCGATCCGGACTGCCGATGCCGGATGCGCGGATCACGTCGGATCCGTCCAGCGCCGCCACGCAGCTGCGTAGCGACAGCTCCTCGAAGACATGTGAGTCGTCCTCGTCGATGGACTCGACCACCTCGGCGATCGCGCCCACCGGCGCGGAGCAACCTGCCTCCAGTTCGGCGAGCAGGGCACGCTCGGCGGTGACGGCCGCGCGGGTGTCGGCGTCGTCGAGCTCAGCCAACAGTGCCGCCAGACCGGTGTCCCCGGCGCGGCACTCGACCGCCAGCGCCCCTTGAGCCGGCGCCGGCAACATCTGTACCGGCTCCAGCGTCTCAGTAACGGCGTCGAGTCGGCCCAGCCGGGCCAAACCCGCCCTGGCCACCACGATCGCGTCGAGATCACCGCTGCTTACCCTGTTCAACCTGGTATCTAGGTTGCCTCTTAGGGGGCGGATTTCCAAACCGAGACCCAGTGCTCTAAGCTGTGCGGCCCGTCGCGGCGACGAGGTGCCCACCACCGAACCCGTCGGCAACTCCGCCAGCACCAGCCCGTCGCGGGCCACTACGGCGTCTCGCGGGTCTTCGCGGGGCGGTATCGCGGCCACGGTGAACCGAGGATCGTCGGCCGTCGGCAAATCTTTGTGCGAGTGCACCGCGGCGTCGACCCGGCCCTCGAGGATGGCCTCCCGCAACGCCGCGGTGAACACCCCGACACCGATGCTGGCAATCGGATCGCTCGACCGGTCGCCCTCGGTGCTGATCGTGATCAGCTCGGCGGCATGGCCGTTGGCGGCCAAGGCGTCTTTTATGGCGCCGGCTTGGGTGGTGGCCAACAGGCTGCCCCGCGTGCCTATCCGGATCAGGTCGGCCAAGCGGCTACTCGCCCGAATCGGTTGTGACCGTAGGCAATTCACCTGCGGTGGCGACGGCGTCGACAGCCGTCTGGTCGAGTTCGAACAGCTCGCGCAGGGCCTCGGCGTAGCTGTCGCCGCCGGGCGCACTCGCCAACTGTTTGATCCGCACGGTGGGCGCGTGCAAGAGCTTGTCCACCACGCGGCGCACGGTGCGGGCCACCTCGTCGCGCTGGGCGGCCTCGAGGCCCGGCAGCCGGTTGTCCAGCCGCAGCAACTCCGATTCGACGACGTCGGCGGCCCGCTGCCGCAGCGCGGTCACCGTCGGGGTCACCTCGGCCATCCGCTGACCGGCCAGATAGGTGGCGACCTCGGCGGCGACGATGTGGCGGGCGGCTTCGGCGTCGGCGGCCGCGGCCCGGGCCGACGGTTCCCGTTGGATGCGGTCCATGTCGACGACCCAGACGCCGGGCAGGCCGGCCACCGCCGGGTCGACGTCGCGCGGCATGCCCAGGTCGCAGATCACCAGCGGTTGGGTGGTCTCGTCGCGGCGGGCGGCCGCCAGCGCGTGGTGCACGTCGGCCAGCGACACCACCGGGCGCACCGCGCCGGTGCAGCTGACGACGACGTCGGCGTCGGCCAACGCAGCCGGGAGCCGGTCGAGGGCCCAGGCTTCGGCTTCGGCACCGGATTCGCGGACCTTGCGGGCCAGCCGGTGCGCCCGCGGCAGCGACCGGTTCACGACGTGGACGTGCTCGACGCCCGCGCGGGCCAGATGCGCCGCGGCCAGCGCGCCCATCGCCCCGGCGCCGATCACCGCGGCGGTCTTGCCGGTGAGCCCACTCAGTCTGCCGTCGGCCATGCCGAGCGCCACCGACACCACCGAGGCGCCGGCGGCGTCGATCGCCGTCTCGCTGTGCACCCGCTTGCCCACCGCCAGCGCGCGCTGAGCCAACTCATGCAGCACCCGTCCGACGGTGCGGTTGGCCTCGGCGGTCGCGTAGGCGCGGCGCACCTGGCCCAGCACCTGCCGTTCGCCGAGCACCGCCGAATCCAGACCGCTGGCCACCGCGAACAGATGCTCGACGGCGGCCTCGCTGTAGCGCACGTAGGCGTATTTCGTCAGGTCGCCCAGCGACATCCCGGAATGCTCGGACAGCGCCTGCCCGATGACCGACAGACCGCCGTGGAAGGCGTCGACCACGGCGTAGACCTCGACCCGGTTGCAGGTGGACAGCACCATGGCCTCGGTAACCAGGGGCGACTGCAACACCTGGTCGATGATCTTGATCTGGTCGGACTCGTCGGTGGACAGCTGTTCCAGAACGGAAACCGGCGCGCTGCGGTGCGACACACCGAAGAGCAGGACGCTCACGGCTGAATCACCTGGCCTGCTCCCTTGCTATCACCAGTGAACGAACTGCTCTCCACGGTAGACGTTCGGCTGGTGGGCTACCAAATTTCAGCGCTAGGTCGATCCGCGGCGATCCGCTACGAGGTCCGCGCGCAGCCGCTCCTCGTCGACCTCCCAGTAACTGTGCTCGCGGCCGTCGAGCAGGACCACCGGCAGCCGGTCGCCGAATTCCGCCCGCAGGCCGGGATTCCCGGCGTCCGCCGCGGCGTCGACGTCGACGGCCGACAGGTCGAACCCCAACTCCGCGGCCAGCCCGGCCAGTTGGGCGTATGCCCGTGCGCAGATCGCGCACCCGTCGCGGGTCAGCAGCTGCACCTGCGGGCGGTCCACGACCCCAGTGTGCAGCAGTTGCCGGATAGTGTTGTGGCGTGATGGCTTTTGCCGACTCGGGCCGTGAGCAGCCCGGTCGCTCTGACCTCAAGGCGCTGGCGTCCAACGCCAGCGCCGAACGCGCGCTCGACGGCCTGCACGACGACGCCGCGGCCGGGCCCGAGCAGCCGCCGGTCGACCTGACCGCGGCCGCGTTCTTCGACGTGGACAACACCTTGGTGCAGGGTTCGTCGCTGGTGCATTTCGGCCGGGGCCTGGCGGCCCGCAAATACTTCACGTACCGCGACGTGCTGGGATTCATCTACGCGCAGGCCAAATTTCAGATCATCGGCCGCGAGAACAGCGACGACGTCGCTGCGGGCCGGCGCAAGGCGCTGGCGTTCATCGAGGGCCGGTCGACGGCCGAGCTGATTGCGCTCGGCGAGGAGATTTACGACGAGATCATCGCCGACAAGATCTGGACGGGCACCCGCGAGTTGGCGCAGATGCACCTCGACGCGGGCCAGCAGGTGTGGCTGGTCACAGCCACGCCCTACGAGCTGGCGGTGACGATCGCACGTCGGCTCGGGCTGACCGGGGCGCTCGGCACGGTGGCCGAATCGGTCGACGGCGTGTTCACCGGCCGGCTGGTCGGCGACCTCCTGCACGGCACCGGCAAGGCTCATGCGGTGCGGTCGCTGGCAATTCGGGAAGGGCTGAACCTGCGACGCTGCACCGCCTATTCGGACAGCTACAACGACGTGCCGATGTTGTCGCTGGTCGGCACCGCGGTCGCGATCAATCCCGACGCCCGGCTGCGCGCCCTGGCCCGCGAGCGGGGGTGGGAGATCCGCGACTTTCGGACCGCACGCAAGGCCGCCCGCATCGGGGTGCCGTCGGCGCTTGCGCTGGGAGCGGCGGGCGGGGCCCTGGCGGCGGCCGTGTCGCGTCGCCACGAGCGCGGGTAGCGCGCGAGGGGCGCACCGACCGCATAGGCACCGTGTCGCGTCGCCACGAGCGCGGATAGCGCGATGCGGCAATCCCGCTGATAAGCTGCGCCGCTGAGCACCCATACGAGTGGAGAGCAGCGCATGTCAGTGCCCGAAGGCGCCCAAGACCTCATCGGGACGCACTACCGGTTCCCGGATTACTTCGACGTCGGACGCGAAAAGATCCGCGAGTTCGCACGGTCGGTCAAGGACGATCACCCCATGCACTTCGACGAGGCTGCCGCCGCCGAAGCAGGTTATCCGGCGCTGGTGGCTTCGCTGACATTTCTGGCGGTCGCCGGGCGGCGCGTGCAGCTGGACGTCTTCACCAAGTTCGACATCCCGATCAACCTCGCGCGGGTGCTGCACCGGGACCAGAAGTTCATCTACCACCGGCCGATCCTGGCCGGCGACCGGCTCTTCTTCGACACCTATCTGGACTCGGTCATCGAGTCCCACAGCACGGTGATCGCCGAGATCCGCAGCGAAGTCACCGACGCCGACGGCGACCCCGTGATCACCAGCGTCGTCACAATGCTCGGAGAGTCGACGCATCCGGAGGCCAACGCGGAAGCGACGATCGCCGCAATTGCATCGATCCGAGGCGGAGGCCAGGTGGCCGCCGCTACGACTCAGGGGGCTAAGACCAGTGAGTAACAATCTCACGCCGCACTTCGAGGACGTCCAGTCGCACTACGACCTGTCCGACGACTTCTACCGGCTGTTCCTCGACCCGTCACAGACCTACAGCTGCGCGTACTTCGAGCGCGACGACATGACTCTGGAAGAGGCGCAACTTGCCAAGGTCGACCTGTCGCTGGGCAAGCTCGGTCTGCAGCCCGGTATGACGCTGCTCGACGTCGGCTGCGGCTGGGGCGCGACGTTGCGGCGCGCAGTCGAGAAGTACGACGTGAACGTGATCGGCCTGACGCTGTCGAAGAATCAGGCCGCCCACGTGCACAAGTCGTTCGACGAAATGGACAGCCCGCGCTCCAAAGAGGTGCGGCTGCAGGGCTGGGAGCAGTTCGACGAGCCGGTGGACCGCATCGTTTCTATCGGCGCGTTCGAGCACTTCGGCCGGGACCGCTACGACGACTTCTTCACGATGGCCTACCACGTCCTGCCGGCCGGTGGGGTGATGATGCTGCACACCATCATCAAGCCCAGCGACCAGGAGTTCGCCGACCGCGGGCTGCCGCTCACCATGAGCAAGCTGCGCTTCTTCAAGTTCATCATGGACGAGATCTTTCCCGGCGGGGATCTGCCGCAGGCGTGTGTGGTCGAGGAGCACGCGGCCAAGGCGGGCTTCACGCTCACCAAGAAGCAGCCGCTGCGGTTGCACTACGCCCGCACGCTGGACATCTGGGCCAGGAACCTGGAAGCCCGCAAGGACGAGGCCATCGCGATCCAGTCGCAGGAGGTCTACGACCGCTACATGAAGTACCTGACCGGTTGCGCC
>Ga0209061_1005406_pt1 | contig 11223 bp, 6 predicted proteins | sample Coa_R1_10_FD_187157 | JGI IMG/M metagenome (GOLD analysis project Ga0209061, IMG submission 187157) | Surface soil microbial communities from Centralia Pennsylvania, which are recovering from an underground coalmine fire - Coalmine... | ecosystem: Environmental > Terrestrial > Soil > Unclassified... | reverse complement strand
TCTCATCCTCCTGAGTGGAAACGCAAGCGTATTTTCTCTAATATGATTCCAAAGGCACGTAGCTGACGGATGCGGTTACGGATAGAAATTACGAAACGTGCGGATGGTGTGGGCCTCTTACGCTGCGTTCGAGACGACGGGTCGGTCACATGGCAAAAACAAAATCGACACGCCGCACATTTTGCTTTCATGACCTGACATGGTTCGTTGTGCAACCGGGTGATAAGTTCGAGCTGACATTCGACTTAGACTGAAAAGCGCTGGCCGCGCATAAGCCAGCGTACGACCCTTTACTGCAGCCTTTGTTTGCGTGCTTTGGGAATTCGTTTCCAGGAGCCGAAGATCATTAAAACAATCGCTGCCGACAACAGCCAGAGCGTGGAGGGTTCCGGCGTTACTGCTGTACTAACGACAACCGAACCCGGTACGGGCATCACGGTAAGTGTGTTCCCAAGGGAGTCTTGCAGAATCAGATCCGAAGCGGGGGAAAACTCGATCGGGCTTGAGCCGTCTCCCAGCGCGGTGAAGTCGACCACGGCGATTGTGCCTGGGCCGGCCACACCCGGTACAGATCCAAGCAGCGTATCGGCCGTAAGGCTAATAGTCCCGGAACCGTTATTAATGGTGCCCGGGATAAAGAACGAATCGTTCGTATTGGCGAACAGCGCTCCTTCGGTGATACTTTGCGCCGCCAGCACGGCGGGATCAAAGCTCAGGCTGAACTGATAATCGTACAAATCGGGAATATTGTCGATATTGATGTCCACTGCAAAAGTCTGGCCCGGGGCCACATTGAGCGAAGCCGGCGAAATAAACATCGTGTCGCTGAAAACGCCGATGCTTCCGGCACAGAGCAACAGCGATAGTAATAAGAGTCCTTTCATAAACTTCTCCTTATTGATATTTAGGCTCGTAATTAAGAAGAGAGGGAGGCGCGCCTCAGTGGCACGCCGTCCCTTCAGGAAGATTCTTGGAGACCAGCGCCAGATCCTCGACGTTAATGACTCCGTCATTATTGAGGTCAGCGGCCGGGTTGTAGCCGGGCTGTCCCCGGTAGGTGCCAAAGGACGCCTTGACTAGCTTTAGGTCCGTGCAGTTGGCTACGCCATCTCCATTGACATCACCCGGCATGGCGATATTCAGCGTGAGGGTCTGTGTTGCACCCGGGGGGCCGCCGTCGTAGGAATTGATTCCGTTATAGGCTACGAGGTTCACCGCGTGCTGCCCCAGATCCGCGGAGGATGGATTGCCGCTGATGATCAGCGTCCCTGTGTTGAATCCCTCCGGATTTAGGTTACTGGCATTCAAATCCGATGGCAGACCCACTTCACTAAACTGTACCCCTGGAATGTAGTTAGCTGCCGTCTCGCTTTGGGATGCCGGAGCGCTTGATACCAAAGGATATCCGGACACCTCAACCGGGAACGAGTTATCCTGGCCAACATAGAAGTTCGCCCACGGAGCGCTCGCAAACAGCACGGTTTCATTTACTTGCACATTCAGCGCCTGCGTGGCCGTGCCATTGTCTCCGGTGATAGTTACCTGGATTGGCGTGACGCCGTAGGTTCCAGGCACCGGAGTGCCGCTGATGGTAGCCGTTCCGTTTCCGTTGTCGGTGAAGGCAAGACCCGCTGGCAAAGTTCCAATCTCGCTGATCGTCCCGCCTTGATTGGCAACGATCGTGAAGGACCCCGGAATAGGTACCGTGAATGTCGCGGTGTTCGGGCTAAGGAACATCGGCTGACCGCTCACATTGATGGTGAACGTTTGTGATGTGATCGCATAGACGCCTTGGCCCTGGATGTTGGCATATGGAGTGAGATCAAAAGCATATGAGCCGCTGGTGCCCCGAGGCGGTGTACCAGTGAGCGTACCTGTTCCGTTACCATTGTCCTGGAAGGTAAGCCAGGAAGGAGCCTCTGTGCCGACATTGAAGCTAAACGCCACAGGCGTTGTTGCCCCTGTAGTGGTGACGGTGAATGTGTTGTCCGCCCCGGCGATAAACGTAGCCGTTGTGATCCCCAGTTGCGGTTGCGGCGGAGGATTGATGGTTATGTAGAGGAATTGGCTGACTGTTCCTTGCCCGTTTTGCGCCGTAATCTGAAAGCACGATACAAAACCATTGGAAGCTTGGTCGTAACAGAACTGGTTGGTGTAGGTTTCTGTCGGCGTGCCGCTAATCGTAGCCGTGCCGTTGCCGTTGTCGTGAAATGTCAAACCGGTAGGCAGAGCGTTAATCGACAGGCTCATCGGCAACAAGCCCGTAGTTGTTACCGTGAATGACACCGGTTGCCCATAACTCGCGGTCAAAGACCCTGGTGAAGTGATTTGCAGTTGTGGAGCAACGACAATCGTAAAGTTTTGAGTCGTGGAGCCGTTTGCGTTAATAGCCTGGAGAGTAACCGGATAACTGCCAGGCGGGGTTGTACCAAATCCGAGATATTGGAAGGTGCCGCTGCCCTGGGAATTGACGCCGGAAAAGAACAGGCCGTAAGGTAGAGAAGGCGATCCAGGGGCCAAGGATAGCGCAGGAGCCGGATTTCCTGCTGCAGTGACCGTTGCCGTCTGCGCGCCTCCGTTGTATGTGAAGTAAATTGTTTTCGAATTCGTGGTGAACTCCGGCAGATTAGTTAAGCTGACGGTGTATCGTGTACTTTGATAAAGATATTGAATCTGATTAGATACGTAGCTTGAACAGGTGCTGAAATCTCCGGCAGTACTTAGGCCTGTCGTGGGATCGGCCGGGCATGGCTTCTGGCTGGAAGATGGTGAAAGATCTGAAATGATGAAATTGTTGCCCAGTCGTGAAGCGATCTTGGCCTTGCCGGACCAGTCGATATAATGGATATCAGCGTTGAAGGCATCCGATTGAGTGCAATTGCTTCCCCCAAAACCTCCCTCGCAGACCAGATCAAACCAACCTCCTGCGGTCGTGGCTTGCCAGGTTTGACCCGTCCAATCGTAGTAAGTGAATGCATTCTGGACCGTTCCGGTACCGCCTTCAGGTGTGACTACGAAGACAGGATCGGTTGGATTGTGGGCCGGAAGCGGCGCCGTACTTGGAATTTCGGGGAGCGTCTCGGCTACCAGCGCCTCCGTCAGTTTCGTGTCGCCCAGCCCGCTAGTATCGGTAGCAAAAGTTGTCAAGTCCGGCGGAGTGTTCTGGACTTGCGCTACCTGATTAACCAAATTGTTCAAGGCGTCCAGATCCTGCTGGTCATTGGTCGTCTCGTAAATGGCTAACCCGGCGACAATTACGCACAGTAGAATCATAAGAGCGGGCCCAAGGATGGCGATAAAAGTCGAAGCTGCTTGGAAGCCGCCTGCCGCTGCCTCCGCTACCGTCTCTGCTGTTGCAGCTACTTCTTCTCCCGCCGCAGGGGCTAAGACCCAATCGTATCCCCAGGTTGCAAAGGGAAAAATTTCGGAATAGAACGCTGCAGTCAAACCACTCGCGGTGCCGGAAAGAAAGGTTCCTGCGGCGGTGGAAATGGCGAAGGCCTCGCCCATATTTAGCCCTGTACTAGAAACCAGCGCACCAAAATCGGGTGTCGTCTGCGACGGAGCTCCGTACGATCTCTCCAGGCCCACACCAAGGAAATATTCAGGGGTGGGTACCGGTTGCTGAAATGCCAGGCTCAATCCTATGCAGCCACCTCTGCTGCTGCTTAAGTTGAATTGCGCGGCTATCACAGGATCGAAGATGTAATCGCACGGGTCCAGTTGCCAGTGCCGGAATTCCGAGTATGCAGTCTGGTATTCCTCAATCTCAAATTGCTGAACCAGTGCCTGCATCCAGTTGTAAAGCATCTGATTATGCTGGCAGGCGGCTTGCTCGCTCGAATTGAGGGATCCACAGTTTGTGCGTAGATTTGCCGGCTCCGAGATCACGCTGAGTAGAATCGCCAGCATTTGGCCACGGATAGCGTTTCTCAGATCGGTCCGCCCTGTGCTATAGATCAGCGCGGCGTCACTTGGAGGCAGCTTGTGTTCAATCAAATACGCGTTTACAGCGTCAGATTCCAACTGTGTCAGATCGCCGTTAATGTCGTAGGGCGTACCGTTGACACAAGTGTTTTGAATAATTAGATTGCCACGCCCGGTACAGCCCTGGACTACGATTTGCGCAGAAGACTGGAATGACCGAGCGCTTTCCCCAAGCGGAATTCCGGCGGTGCTCTCCATCCAGGCAAACGTAGGCATAAGACACAACGCCAACGTGGCGGCGAGGGGTTGATAGACTGCGGACCGCGTAAAACGGGACACTTGGAGTAATCGAACTTTCATAACATGCCCTTTCTGAAAAGTAGTTAGCTGTCAAAAAATGCCGAGTGTTGTTAGTCCGGGCGTCTCGTGTAAGCGTGCGTTACAAAGACGTTTCCCGAGATAACAACACTCGGTTGCTCTTGCGCGTCGGTCATTGCGGTGGAGACCAGTACGCCGTCTTTAAATTCAGCTTCAGTGATCACAAAATCTTCCGTAACATCCTGCGTGGCGCCGCTCGGCAGATTGACCGTGAGCGAGATGGTGCCTGTTCCGTCGCTGCTCACGGAATACGTTCCTGAAAAGGTTACGTTGACGATTGTTCTTGTGCCGTTTGGCCCGGGTTGGTTCACCAGAGCTGAGCCGCTGGCTCCCCCGCGGCCGTCGAAGGCGATGATGCCCAGTCCCTTGGCGACGTTCGCGGCATAAGTTCCGATCATGGAGTAAACGCCGCACAGGCTCGCCAGCGAGTACTCTTTGTGGTGTAGGAATTGATTCTGCTGCGCGAATGCTGTTTGCGGGCCCGCGCTTAGAAAGGCGGCCAAGGCAAATGCAGCAATGGATGCTCGCTTGATTACCGTAAATCGGTCGGAGTGAATGGTATTTGATGTTCGCATAGGGGTTCACCTAATAAAGCGAGACTAATGGGGTGAATTCTGCAACCATTTGAGCTGGCGGATGGTAAAATATGGGACCAGCATGTGCGCCGTGCCCGCAGCGGATAACGTGGCGAGGCTTATGGCGCAGTTCCGCGAGGGGAACAGAGAGGCCGCCAACCGGTTATTTGAACTTTTGTATCCGGAATTACGAAGGCTGGCGGTTTCCAAAATGAAAGGCGAGCGCACAGAGCACACGTGGCAGCCAACGGTGCTGGTCAATGAGCTCTATATGGCGCTGGTCAGAGTCAAGAGCCTGGGAGGAATCGGGCCAGGAGGGGAGCAGGAAAAGGCGGCTTTCCTGGGCTTCGCGGGACATATGATGAAGCGGCTCCTGATTGAGCACGCACGCCCCCTCTACCGCAGAGTCGAAAGAATAGAACTTCAAGAATCCGACATCGCTACCCAAGGGCCTGAAAATCTCCAGGAAGTGGAGGAGGCGCTTTCGCGTCTGGGTTCCATTGACCCGAAGTTCAGAACGGTTGTAGAGATGCGCGTATTCGAGGGCTTGACTGGAGATGAAATCGCCGCGCAACTCGGCTGTTCGCCGCGAACCGTCGCCACTTACTGGAATTTTGCCAAGTGCTGGCTGCAGAAGGAACTAGGGGGCGCGGTGCAATCGTGACCGAGCAGCAGTGGCGGCAAGCCTGGGAGATTTATCGAACCGCCCGCGAGCTTCCTGAGGATCAACAGCGTTCCTATCTGGCTTCGGTCAGCGACGATCCTGAAATCTTTGAACAGATCATTTTATTGATTCAGGAGCAGGAGCCGGAGCCGGCGGCAACTGTGCAGCCGATAGAGCCGGGTATGTTAATTGGACGCTACCAGGTAATCAGAAAGCTCGCCTGCGGAGCCATGGGGCAGGTCTATTCCGCGTGCGACACGGAGTTGGGGCGGCTGGTGTGCCTGAAGTTTCTAGCGCCCGATCTCATTCAGACACGCATGGCTACCGAAAGGTTGATGCGCGAGGCGAAAGCGGCTTCCGCGCTCAATCACCCGCACATTGTGACGGTTCACGAAGTGGTTCATTCGCGGGACAACCTGGCGATCGCAATGGAACTGGTAGAAGGTGAATCGCTGCGCAATTATTGCGGGCAGGCGCAACCGACAGAGCGAGTGATTCACTGGGGCCGGCAGATTGTCCAAGCACTGGAGGCCGCGCACGCCCACGGCATTGTGCATCGCGATATCAAACCGGAAAACATCATGGTCCGGCCCGACGGGTACGTCAAAGTGCTCGATTTCGGTTTGGCACGGAGACTTGTTCCAGAGAATGAGAGCCAATCGGGAAGTTCTTCCGGCTGGGTAGGCGGCACATTCAATTACATGTCGCCGGAACAGGCACGAGCGCAACCGGCCACAAGCGCCAGCGACGTTTTCTCTTTGGGAGTTGTTTTGTTTGAGCTGGCTACTGGCACACATCCGTTCCACCGTGATTCCCCGATCGATACTGCGTATGCGATTGCAAACGAAGAGCCGCAGCAGCCGCGCGCTCTCAACCCGAGCATTCCACTCGCCATGCAATCGCTGCTATTGGCAATGCTGGCAAGGAACCCCCGCGACCGGCCATCGGCCGCCGAAGTGGGGAGCAAACTGGGCGCAATCGAGGCGTCTGCAGCCGGCAGGCGGTCCCGGCGATTTTCCGGGCTCGCTGCATTAGCAATTGCGGCTTGCTTGGTTGCTGTCGCCGCGGTCGGAACAGTGTGGCAGCGAATTTTTCCGAGAAGTGACCCGGAAATGCAGCAAATAACCGGTCAGGGTATTTACAACAGGGTCACCGCCGCCGCCGTGTCGCCCAATGGAAAATATCTCGCGTTTGCGACGCTGGATGGGCTGGTGTTTCTGCAGCAGATGAGCGACGGGTCCAGGCGAGCACTTAGCACGCCGCATGGTCTCACCGTGGATGAAATCGCATGGTTTAGGGACCAATCGCGCCTTCTGGTGAGCGGTATGTTGGATGACCAGCCAAGCGGTGTCTGGATCATAGCCCTACAGGGAGCGAAACCATCTCTGCTGGTGCCGGATGCGAAGGACGCGGTCCCTTCTCCGGACGGAACGCGAATCGCTTTGACCAGCTTGGATGGTTCCAAAATTTGGATCGCAAATGCCGTCGGAGGTGAGGCGCGCGAGGTTCGCGCCGGTGGAAGCACCACCTCGTTTTCATCACTGATGTGGTCGCCGGATGGAAAGCGAATTGAATATCAACGGCAGGATTATGCCCCGCCGCAGGGCCAGTTCGTTCAGGACTTCGATCAAACCGTTAGAGACTACCAATTCAGCTACGAATCCATCGACGCCTCAACGGCACGGCTGACGGCATTTGCAAAAAAGGTGGTGATGACTTCCGCCTGCCAGCTTCAGGACGGACGCATCGTTTTCCTTCGCTGGGTTTCCCCAGATAACGTTTTTAAGCACCGCGTTTTTGAACTGCGCACAGATCTGCATTCGGGCGCGGTGCTGGGCAGCCCGAAACCCCTTACCTGGAAGGTTGAGACGCTCGACAACGAGCTCGTGAGCATCTCCGCCTCTCGCGACGGGCGGCAGATGGTGGTTTTGCGTAGAACCTTTCACCCTAATCTTCACGTTGCAGATTCGCCGTCCGAAGGAGGAATTCCGCATTTTGTCAATATCCGCCGGATGAGCTTCATCGAAGCGGACGACTTCCCTGAAGCTTGGTCGGGAGACCAAACAATCGTCTTCGAATCGAATCGAATTAACGGCAATTATCATATTTTTCGCCAGGAACTCGGGCAGCCCGAGGCCGAGCAGTTGACCGCATCAAACGGAGATCAAGTCCTGTCGCAGGTGTCACCTGATCGGAAGTGGGTTCTATACAGCCAGGACATCGCCGGCGGCCGGCGGGAGTTGATGCGCGTTTCTCTCGCCGGAGGTCCCTCCGCACTGGTGCCTATACACGGCAACTTGGACGAGTTTCGTTGTCCGGCGAAACCGGATGCCCACTGCGTACTACGGACAACAGAGAACGGGCAGTTCATTTTCTACGCATTGGATCCGATCAAAGGGCAGGGTGGCGAGCTGGCAAGGACCGCTTGGTCCCCCGCGGTGGTACAAGATTGGGCCCTGTCTCCCGATGGCTTGCAAGTCGCGATTCCGGATCACGATTTGCGCGAGGCGAAAATTCGGCTCGTGTCATTGGCCGGTGACGGGATTGGCGCCCGAGAGAAGACAATCGCGCTGCCTGGGCTTAAGAGTTTGAATAGCGTGCGTTGGAGCGGGGATGGCCAGGGCTGGTACATATCGGTTCGAACCCGGCTAGGCTCCATCCTTTTCTACGCCAATTTGAAGGGACAAATATCGAAGCTGCTCGAAACAGGCGGTCCTGTCTATGCTGTGCCGTCGCCCGACGGCAGGCTTGTCGCATTCTCAGAATGGACTGTGTCGAGTAACGTGTGGCGATTCCGCGGCCTTTAGAGTAGATTTTCCGCTCTCGCTGATTTGAAAGAGCGGCCGGCAGGCGAGTTTCCAGTGTATACTCCTAGTTAGTCTAGGAAACAATATTGTGAAAAAAGCTGCAGACCTGCTTCCCGGCACTCTCGACATGCTGATCTTAAAAGCCGTTTCGTTGAAGCCACTGCACGGCTACGGCGTGCTGCTGCGTATCCGGCAGATTTCCGGCGACGCGCTTGATATTCCCCAGGGATCCTTATATCCGGCGCTGTACCGGCTGGAACACGAGGGATTCCTCTCGGCTGAATGGGGTCAAAGCGAGAACAATCGCCGCGCTAAGTATTATCATCTGACCGCAGCGGGGCGACGGCGTCTCCGCCAAGAGACGGCGGGCTGGAATCGGCTGGTTTCCGCGATTGCCGCGGCTTTGAAGACAACTCCTGAGGAGGTTTGAGGTGCTGCTCCGCGTTCGATCTTTTCTACGTGCGCTCATTTGCCGGAGCGATTTTGAAGCTGGTATGAGCGAGGAAATGCAATTTCACCTCGACCAATACGCGAATGACCTCATGCGTTCCGGGGTGCCGGAAAGCGAAGCACGGCGCCGCTCTCAGATGGAGTTTGGCTTTCTCAATAGCGTCAAGGGCGATTGCCGCCAGGCGCGCAGTCTTCATTGGGTTGACGAACTCGCGAGAAATCTTCGTTACGCGGTGCGGTCACTGCGAAAGACACCGCGATTTACGGCGACCGCTCTTCTCACACTCGCTGTTTGTATCGGAGCGAATCTCACCATATTTGCGGTGAGTGATGCGATATTGCTTCGCCCGCTCCCGTTCCCCCATCCCGACCGCCTCGTGACGATCTACAACACCTATCCGAAGGCAAACGTTCCGCGCGACGGCGCCAATATCGCAGATTATTACGAGTTTCGCGGTCATATTCCTGCTTTCGAGTCGGTCTCTCTTTACTCGTTCGGGACGGCAACCGTTGGGAACCGCGGGTCGACTCTCCGAGAGCCGGTCACGCGTGTTACTCCCGAATTTTTCACCACGCTCGGCGAAGGGCCCATGATCGGGCGTGTATTTACGGACGCGGAGATGAACGATCAGACCGACGGCGTTGCAATACTGAGCGATGGATATTGGAAGGAGTATTTTCATGGCGATCCCCATGTAATCGGTCAAAAGGTCTGGGTGGATGGGTTTCCGCGAACCGTGGTGGGCGTGCTGCCTTCGGGGTTTCGTTTTCTCTCCTCAAACTCACAGTTGTACTTGCCGCTTTCATCGAATCCCGAGCAGCGGACGCCGGCAGAGCGGCACTCAGGCGGAAATGTGGTTCAGATGATCGCGCGCCTGAGGCCGGGCGCAACAGTCGCGCAAGCCCAATCTCAAATAGATGCGGAGAATGATGCCGAAGAGAGATATGATCCGAACGCGAACCTGATCAAGGCAGCCGGCTTTCGTTCGCTGGTCGTGCCACTCCACGCCGATCAAGTGGCATCGATCCGTCCCGCGCTGGTGCTGCTTCAAGCCGGTGTGTTTGTCCTGCTTTTGATCGGGATGGTAAATCTCGTGAATTTGCTTCTTGTCCGCGCCACTGTGCGCTCTAAGGAATTATCAGTGCGGCAGGCTCTGGGAGCGAGCCGTGCACACGTGATGCGCGAGATAGCGACTGAGACCACTTTGCTTACTTTGTTGGGAGGATTATTGGGACTCCCAGTGGCAGCGGGCGGCATTCGCCTGGTCGCTGCACTAGGGGCGGACCGATTGCCCTTCGGCACTGAGATCGCGTTCAATGGACGGCTGGCATTGGTTGCCGTCGCCGCAGTAATTATCCTCGGCGTGGCCCTTGCTGCGCCAATCGCCTCATTCCATCTTCGTTCTCATCCGGCGAATGCGCTCCAGTCGGAGGCCCGCGGCGGAACGGCGGGGCGCGCCACCCAAACGTTGCGGCATGGCTTCATTGTGGCTCAGATTGCGCTGGCCTTTGTCCTGCTTACTGGCGCGGCTCTGCTCGGCATGAGCCTCAAGCGTGCGATGGAGGTGTCCCCGGGCTTCCGGTCGGATCATGTAATCGCCGGCCAACTTTCGTTGATTGGAAGCAAATATCCGACGCCTGAATCCGGGTTTGCATTCATCGAGGCGCTGGTGAGCAAATTGGAAAATCAGCCGGGCGTTCTGTCGGCAGGCGTGGCAACCAATATTCCCTTCAGCCCCAATAACGGTAAAAGCGCCGCGACTGTAGAGGGCTACGCTCCCCGTCCCGGCGAATCGCCGCGCGGATCCTATTCCTACGGTGTTGCTGGCAACTATTTTCAAGCGATGGGCCTTACGTTGAAGGCGGGCCGGTTTCTCACGAGTGCGGATTCGCGCCGCGCCGCGCGAGTCTGTGTAGTGGACGAAGATTTTGCGCGCTACTACTGGCCAGGAAAGAGCGCATTGGGCCGCCGCCTGTTCCAAGGGATCAAGCCGGGGCCGGAACGAGAAGCGTTCACGGTAGTTGGGGTCGTTGGGAGCATCAAGCAAGCCGGCCTTACCGACGACACAGCCCAAGGCGCGGTTTACTATCCATATATTTACCGCCCGGACTACAATCTTTTTGCCGTCGTGCGCGGCAGCGTACGCACGGAAGCGTTGGGGCTGTTCTTACAGAAGACAGTTCGACGAGTTGATCCTGATTTGGCCGTCAGCGGAATCCAATCCATGGACGATCGCATTGCTGAGAGTCTGATGGCCTGGCGCTCGCCGGCGGTGCTGGGAGGCATTTTCTCGGGGATCGCTCTCCTGCTCGTCGTCATTGGTCTTTATGGCACCTTGAGTTATGCGGTGGCACAGCGGCGCCGTGAGATCGCCGTGCGCATCGCGTTGGGAGCGCAGCCGGAACACATTCGGGCCCAATT
>Ga0209061_1005405_pt1 | contig 11223 bp, 10 predicted proteins | sample Coa_R1_10_FD_187157 | JGI IMG/M metagenome (GOLD analysis project Ga0209061, IMG submission 187157) | Surface soil microbial communities from Centralia Pennsylvania, which are recovering from an underground coalmine fire - Coalmine... | ecosystem: Environmental > Terrestrial > Soil >... | reverse complement strand
TTCAGGATGATCTTGAAAACGCTCTTTCGATTATTCAAAGCCGGGCGCGCTATCTGGCGACTTCGGCCGGAAAAAGCGCAGGAGGCTCAATCCTGCAAGCAGTGAGAGCTTATTTTATGCCAGCTCTCGAAGGAGACTCAGGAATTGAACCTGTGTCCGAACGCGCGACAACCTCTGATTCAAAGACGCAGGCCCATGCGACCCATCCCTCCGCGCCGCCAGCAAATATCGAAATCGAGCGCTTGGTGTTCAGCCCGGATAAAAACCGAGCGCTCGCTCATGTAGTCTTCAAAGAACCTGGCGCGATTGCGCATTATAAGATCGTGTTGCAGAAACGATACGGCGATTGGACCCCGGCCAGCGTGTGGTTGGGCAGGGAGGAGGAGAGGACGGGCTTGGGCGGCACGCCTTGAATGCCATCATCGTAACGAGTTTAAGCCTCCCTTAAAACTCAGGCCTTGCTATGAAATATGTCATCTTCGGAACCGCCGGACACATTGACCACGGCAAATCTGCGCTGGTCGCGGCGCTGACTGGCATTGACCCCGATCGGCTGGAAGAGGAAAAACGGCGGGGAATCACCATCGACCTGGGATTTGCTCACCTTGATCTGGGGGATGGTCTGCGGGCTGCTTTTATTGACGTCCCCGGTCATGAGCGCTTCATCAAGAACATGCTGGCCGGGGTCACTGGGATTGATGCCGTTCTGCTGGTGGTGGCAGCCGACGAATCCGTCAAGCCGCAGACGCGCGAGCATTTTGAGATTTGCCGCCTGCTCAACGTTCAGCGCGGTCTGGTGGTGATCACCAAGTCTGATCTCGTTGATCGCGACATCCTCGGCCTTGTGCGTCTCGAAGTTCAGGACCTCGTTAGAGGCTCCTTCCTGGAAGGCGCGCCAATTCTCACCGTAAGCGCCCGAAGCGGCTCGGGTCTCGAAACGCTCAAATCAGAACTTCGGGTTTTGAGCCTTGAATTGGCTGCCAAGCCTGCTCACTTGCCGTTCCGGCTGCCGATCGATCGCGCGTTCACAATGAAAGGATTCGGAACCGTTGTCACCGGAACGCTTATTGCCGGCAAAGTGGAGCGGGAGGCGGAGGTTGAAGTCGTCCCTCTTGGCCGCCGTGTGCGCGTTCGAGGCATTGAGGTGCATAACGAGCCTGTGGATGCAGCGGCGGCAGGTCAGCGCGCTGCGTTGAACCTGGCGGGAATTGAAGTGAAGGAGATTCGTCGCGGGATGGTCCTTTCGCAGCCCGGAGAGCTTCAGGCTGCCCGACAGATGGATTGCATTCTCACGTTGCTTCCTACGGCTCATCCTCTGAAAACTCACGCTCGCGTGCATTTCCATTGCTGGACAGCCGAAACAGTGGCCGAAGTCGTGTTGCTTGAAGGGAAAGAACTTAAACCGGGTGAGCGCGCCTACGCCCAACTACGACTCGCAGAACCCGGCCTTTTCCTCCCTGGAGATCATTTCATTGTCCGGCAGTTTTCTCCGGTCGTGACGATTGGCGGCGGCGAGGTGCTGGATAATTTCCCCACCCGACATCGCGCGAGCGACCCCGAAGCAATTCAATTTCTCAAGTGTCTGGAGCAGAGCTCACCCAAGGATCGCCTGGAGTGTATTCTGCGCGATTCAGGCGAAGCCAGCATTTCCACGCTCGTTGCGCGCACCGGCTGGACGCAAGCCGAGATATTACGACAGGCCCAGGCGCTGGCAGAGAGTCAGCAATGCATCATTTTAGGCCAGCCCCCCGGCCAATTAATCCACTCGAAGACCCTGCAGGAAGTGATGCAAAGCATTTTAGAAATCCTCGCCCAGTTCCATGCGCGCAATCCGCTGGTTCAGGGCATGGCCAAGGAGGAATTGCGCGGTCAGACTCGTTTCAGGAAGCAGAAGCCTTCTCTGGCCGCATTCCACGCAGCCCTCGAGGCTGCAAGTTCAGCCGGGAAAATTGAGATTCGGGATGAGATTGTCTCATTGGCCGGGCGCGGAATTCGGCTCACCGCGAAAGAACTCGAAGCCAAGCAGCAGATCAGCCATGCATTTGAGAAAGCCGGCCTGAAAGCGCCCTCCGCCGCCGAAGTCCTGGATTCTCTTGGTATTGATCGGGTAAGAGCGCAGAAAATTCTGCAAATCCTGATCAAAGAAAAGGTGCTCAGTAAAATCTCTGACGAACTCATCTTTCATCAATCAGCGCTTGAACATCTCCGCAAACTGCTTGCGGAGCATAAGCTGCAAAGCGACCGCCTCAGCGTGCCTCAATTCAAAGAGCTGACCGGAGTCAGCCGCAAGTACGCGATTCCTCTTCTGGAATTTCTGGATCGCGAGCGAGTGACGCGCCGCTTGGGCAACGAACGAATTATTCTTTAGCGAAAACGCCATGTTGCCCCAGGACATTCGCTTGCGTATACTGGCTGTGCTCTTGCCTGCTTTCTTGATCAGGCAGGGACGCTCGTGAAGGCTGGAGCATGGCCTGATTGACTCAAGGGGTGACTGCCCGCTGACAGGCATCCAAAACTCAGCGACCACCGAGGGAGCAGAGCGCCAGCTATGGATGGCTGCAAATTGCCGTGACAACATTTTTTGTAGCGGCGCTGTCCTCAGCGCCGAAAAATCGCCGGTGGGGACACCGGCGCTACAGCCGAGGCGGTCACAGTAATTTGCAGGCCTCATTAAAATCTTCAAATGTCTTCAGGAGGCGATGTGGATTCAACTTCTCAAATGGGTAGCAAAGAGATTGCGATTGTTGGGGCTGCGGCTGCGCTGTGGCTGAGCGGCAGCGACCTTTTTGGAGCCAAATGGATCAATTCTGTCGTGCGTGGGGTGCGGATCGGCGCTCAGAGTTATTCGTTTCGCGACCGCGACCTGACGGCGGCGATTAAGGGTTACCAAACGGTAGGTCTGGGTGAATGTGAGCTCTGGCAGGGCCATGTGGAGCCTGAGCGCGTCTCACGCGAGCAGTTGCGAAAGTGGCGGCTGACCGTTCCCCTGAGCCGATTTCGCTCGATTCGCCGGCAGTTTGATCGCGCCGGAGTGCTGCTTTATGCTTATAATTACAGCTTCCGCAAAGATTTTACCGATCCGGAAATCGAGCGCGGTTTTCAGATGGCGCAGGCTCTGGGTGTGAAGTATATTACGGCCTCTTCCAATGTCAGCGTTGCTCCGCGAATTGACACTTACGCTCAAAAATATAAAATCACCGTCGGTTTCCACAATCACGACGATACCGCAAACCCGGATGAGTTCTCGACGCCGGAAACGTTCGCCAGGGCGCTCAAGGGAGCGTCAAAGTATCTTGCCATCAATCTGGATATTGGCCATTTCACAGCCGCCAACTGCGATCCGGTCTCCTTTATCCGCGAGCATCATGCCCGCATTGTCACATTGCATATCAAAGACCGGAAAAAGAACCACGGCCCGGCGGTTCCATTCGGCCAGGGTGACACTCCCATTGTGGCCGTTCTGCGACTTCTTCGGGATCATCAATGGAAAATTCCTGCGAATATCGAGTATGAATATGGCCCCAAGCCCGGCCTCGATACCATCGCAGAGATGAAAAAGTGCTACGCTTATTGTCGCGAGGCGTTGCTGACGAATGGGGCGCGCGGACCAGCGCCGGTTAAGGTTTAAGGGAAACGTGCAACGGCCTTGCCGCGCCATGAATCCAAGGCACTGAAGGGAGCGCCTGGAAAGCATTTGGGAGGCGCAGAGCAACGGGAGCACTCCAGTGAGTAACTATTTCGCAAAGAGATTGACCCGACGAGGAAAGCTGCTCTGGGTTTCAATTTGCCTGGTTGCCATTCCCATTGCAGCCTTCGCCATTCAGGAAATCAGTTTCAAGCCTGGATTTAACCTCTACACACCCCAACAAGACGTCCAATTGGGAGGCCAAAACGCCGCCCAGATCGAAAAACAAATGCCGATGCTGCACGACGCCGCCGTGGAGGGGTACATCACCAAACTTGGCCGCAAGCTTGCGTCCTATGCCCCTGATAACCTCCCGGTCTACGTTTGGCAATATCACGTGGTCAACACGAACGATATCAACGCCTTTGCGTTGCCGGGCGGATATATCTTCGTGAACCGCGGCACGATCGTGGCCGCGCAGGACGAGGCTCAGCTTGCCGGAGTGATTGCTCACGAAACCGGGCACGTGGTGATGCGGCACGGCACTCATCAGGCTTCAGAAATGGCGATGGCGCGCGCGGCTCAAATCGGTCTGGGCTTTGGCGTGAATTCCATTTTCCTCCATAACTCCCGAGGAATTGAGGCGCAGGCGGATGAAGTGGGAACTTATATTCTCTATCATGCAGGCTACGATCCACATGCTATGGCGCAGTTCTTCCAAATCCTTCAGCAAAAGTATCCACAACAGACAATTCAGTTCTTTTCGGACCACCCCAATCCGGGCAATCGCATCAAGGCCGTGGATCAAGAGATACCCTTGCTGGGCCCCCCTCGGAAATGGATAACGGATACGCCGGAATTTGAGAGCATCAAGAAAAGAGTTGAGTCGTTGCCCGCTCCGCCGCCTGCCCGCCATTAGCGTTCCTGAAACAATGTCTTTCCCAGATCAAGGCAGCCTGACCGGCTTAAAGCCGCTTTTGCAGATCCGCCATTTGGCTGGTACATTCGAATCGCAGGCTAATCCCTCAGACGGTGGAGAGCACTCACCGAGGAGCATTCCATGAAAAATTCCCGATTTTCAGTTCTGATTCTGGCTGCTGGCAATGCAACACGCTTCAAATCGGATCGCACGAAGGTGCTCCACCCTCTGGCAGGCCGCTTTCTGGGGGAGTATGTGCTTGAAACGGCGCTGGCCTGCCGTCCCGAGCGAGCCTATATGGTGATCGGGCATGGAGCTCATCAGGTACAGGAGGCGTTTTCGAGACCTGGGCTCACATTCATCACTCAGCGTGAGCGGCGAGGAACGGGTGACGCCGTCAGAGCGGCGCGGGCGGAGCTTGAAAAGTGCCCCAGCCCTTCGGTTGTAGTTCTGGTAGGGGATGCGCCGCTGTTAAGCTCCGAAACGCTTTGCGGCCTGGTGCAATTCCACGCTGAATCGGGAGCTGCCGCAACTGTCCTGACAACCAGGCTTGAAGATCCTCAGGGCTATGGCCGCATCCTGCGCGCGGCGGGCGCCCGCATCCGAGTCATCGTGGAAGAAAAGGATTGCAACCCCGCTGAGAAAAAAATTCGTGAGATCAATTCCGGCATCATCTGCTTTTCACGAGAAGAGTTGCTAGAGCATCTGGACGACTTGACCGATGCGAATGCGCAGAGGGAATTTCTGCTCACCGATATGGTGCGCATCTTCAATCACCGAAAGCTGAAAGTCATGGCTTTTCCAGTTTCCAACTCACGGGAGGTGCTGGGAGTGAATGATCGAGTGGAACTGGCGCAAGTGGAAAAGATTATCCGAATGCGCAAGGCAGAAGCGCTCATGCGCGGCGGGGTTACGCTGGTGAATCCGGAGATTACCGTGATTGACGATGCGGTAGAAGCCGGGAGAGACACTCGTATTGAGGCCGGAGCCCACCTGCTGGGGCGCACCATCGTGGGCCGCGATTGCCTCATCCAGCCGTATTCACTCATCACGGACTCAGTTCTGGGTGACCGGGTCACCATTCGGCCCTTTTCAATCGTCCACGAGTGCGAAGTGGCGTCTGACGCGGTTATTGGCCCGTTTGCCCACCTTCGGGACGGCACCGTGATTGGACCGGAGGCGCGCATTGGCAATTTCGTCGAGGTTAAAAAGTCACGAATCGGTCGTGGCGCCAAGTCACTGCATCTGACCTATCTTGGCGATGCTACCCTCGGCGAGCGCGTCAATGTGGGAGCCGGCACAGTGACCTGCAATTACGACGGTGAGAAAAAGCATCCCACCGTCATTGAGGATGGAGTTTTCATAGGCAGCGGATCGATGCTGGTGGCGCCCATCCGGGTGGGCCGGGGATCTTACGTTGCTGCCGGATCCACGGTGACGGAAGATGTGCCTCCTGAATCTCTTGCCCTGGGACGCGCTCGCCAGGTGAACAAGGAAGGCTGGGTCCGGGAGCATGCCAAGCGAAAAGAAGCCCACCCAGGCGCTAGATTGCTCGCCGATGAAGAGCCGGCTGGCAATTGTCACTAAATGGCAAATCAGGGTTGGCGAGGGGAGCTTAGCCATGGCGCAAAGCCCACAGGCTAAGGACAACCGCCCTTCAACGCAGGTCGGATTAGGACTGGTTATTAACGCCCATGAACTAGCCTACCAAGCCTGCTCTATCTCCGCTTAAAATAAGCCTAAAATGCAGAAAAATTTACATCATCAAGGAAAGAATTGCGACGCAAGTGGGTGTAGGCTCTTACCTTAGGGTGGTATACTCCAAGCGTCTCAAGGGGATTCATGTAGATCACAGATTGGCATCCGCTTTGCTATATAAGCATGCGGTTACCAGATCCCATTTCAAATGGTTATCTGAAAGGCACCCGAAGGGAGAAACTGTATGGCCATCGATGATGTTCCAGACCCGAAGCCAAGCGTCGTCCAGACCGCAAAATCGGACCATTCAGGGCGATTCGCGGCTATTTTTGTAATCCTCGCCTTGCTGATTATCGGCGAGATCTACTCGTTTACCCGCTTCTCTTCTCTGCGCTCCGATCTCCAGTCGCAGCAAGCGCTGTTGAATAAGCGAATGAGCGCAGAACTCTCCAACAAGATTCAGGATTTACAGAATGCCAATGCCCAGTCTCTGGACGAACTGCGGAGCGAGCTTGACAGCACCGTTACCCAGATGAGCAAGTCGCAGAAGACAGCCATGGCCCGGGCGCACTACGCAGGGTATTTAGTGAAAAAACTCGAGCGCGAACAGAACCAGAACGCTCAGGAGCTTCGCCAAGCCCTGGCGCAGAAGGCCGACCAACAGCAAGTAGGTTCGCTGACTCAGGATGTGTCGAGCACCAAGACCGATCTCGCGAGCACCAAAAAGACCATGGACACGCTGGCCAAAGACCTTGGCATGGCGCGCAGTAATCTCGGCACCTTGATCGCAACCAACCACCAGGATATTGTGGCGCTTCAGAAGCTGGGACAGCGAGACTATTTTGAGTTCTCCCTCGACCAGAATCAGAAGAAGACGGTTGCAGGAATCAGCCTGGACCTGAAGCACACCAGCACTCGCCACCACACTTATAACGTCGACATGTTCTACAATGATATGAAGATCACCCGCAAGAACCTGGCGATTGATCAGCCGATCTTCTTTGCGCCCAAATTCACGCACCAGTTCTATGAGATGGTTGTCTACCAGATCGCGCCTCACCGAGTTGTAGGCTATATCAGCACCCCGAAGGGCGCTCTTCAGGAGATGGCCTCTTCGCAGACTCAACCGGCACAGACTCAAGCTGCGCAGTAAGCTGAGGTTTAAAGCGGAGCAATTCCAGGAGCGGGCTTCTTAGCCAAGAGGCCCGCTCTTTGTTTATCGAGCTTCGCAAATTATCGTGACGATATTTCCTGTAGCGGCGCTGTCCTCAGCGCCGAAAAACGCCGGTGGAGACACCGGCGTTACAATACGGACCGTCACTATAATTTGCGGACTTCAGTAGGCGGGATTGCGCAACGCTAATTGGCCTGATCCGCCGGGACTTCGTGAAGCGTTGTTTCACGTCCACAGCAGAAGCAATGCCCGGGTTGCACGTAAGTGATGTTACAGACTTCGCAGTAGTACTGGATTTTATAAAGCTTTCCGTTGTGAATGTCGTACATCCGCTGCACCACAAAGTCTCCGCCGGGCCCCATCGTCCCCACCAGTTGGAGTTCATGGTTCAGTAACCGCTTATCTTCCAGAGTGTGCAGGATATAGGCGGACTGACCTTGCAGGATGTAATCCTTAGCCCCTACTTTCAAAGCAGGACCCTTTCCGGGCAGCGCGCTGAGCGTGCCGCGCAGTATGATGGGAGCGTTTTGCGGTTTGGGCGCCGGGCGAGCAGCACCCAGGCAGAAAACTGACCCAGTCCCTAGCGCCAGAAAGAAAACCAACATTATCAAAAACAGTTGCGCAAAACGGCTCGCCGTACCACGCCCGAAAGCGAATTTTGGTGGTTGTTCATCTCGATGGGTGAGCATTCTATACACCCTCCGCTTGGCTGATCCCCTTACCCCTGTCCATCTTCCCCGCCTGAGGAGAGAGTGTGGCAGGCAATTCTTTCTGCTCCTCTCCCCGCGAGCGGGGAGTGTAAAGCGGTGGGTGAGGGGGTGGGTAAAACCTCTGAGCGAACGCATGGGATGCAGCGCTCACTCCTCTCTCCAATCCCAATACTATCCCTGATACTGCCCCACCAGGACCATCGCAAATGGCAATGGCTGTTCGGCTCCACCACCAGCAGGTTTTGTATCTAGATTCACATCCAAAGCCCAATTACCCTGATCATCCTGCACGGCCGCAGGCAGCTTGGAGCCCGAGTTCTGGCTGACAGGGTCGAGCATCATCACCGCTGGATGGCCAGTTCCGGTTGTCAGACGGCTGGCTTTCACCAGATCATTGAAACTCAGATCCTGCGTGGGATTGCTGTCACTGGCAATGGGAATGAGCAGCAGAAAATCGCGATAAGAGCTTACGCCCATATGGTTGCCATCTTGCGGGATCAATCCGTAGCGCAACGTATAGTAACCGGGCTTGATGGCCTGCCCCCGATAATCTTTGCTGGCGCTCGGAAAGTAAATGACTCCGACGAATTCACCCATGCTGAGGCCGCCGTAGAGAACATCGGAGGACGCCGCCGGGCTCTTTTGAGTTGGGATCCCTTTTCTCCACCAGATTTCACAGAGAGGCGCGCCCTGGGCGTTCTCAAACTGTACCCCTTGTGATTCCAAGGTCGATTGAATCGATTGGGGAATCTGCGACGCATTGGGCGCGCTTCCCACAACAGCTTTATAAGACCCTTGACTCCAGCCCAAAGCCGCAACTAAAAAAAGGCTGGCAAACGAGAATGCAATGGTAAATCTTGATCTCATCAGATTCGCCCTCGTCGATGGTTAAGTTGTCCAAAAACAAAAAGGGGAGCGAACTGCTTGCTCCCCCTGATGCTTCATCCTTGCTGGGTTGCAGGCTTTACAACTGAAAAGTGCCAATGTAGGCGCTGCGATCATCCTTCTGGTTCCATACCGCGCCTAATCCCGCCCCGTTAAAGGCTTCTTCAACCGTATAAGCCGGCATGGCATGCGCAACCTTCGTCAGCGGAGGATAGTAGAGTTCCTCATTGCCGCAGATGCTGTCTCCGGCGCAGAGGCTCCGCGTTTGAATGCGAGCCAGATTGCCAGCAACCACCGTAACCGTGCCATGGTGCATGCCGCTGCCAAAGTCAACCTTGATCGGGGCTCGGTCGACCCGGACAATGTGCTCCACCAGCGGCCCGCCGGCTGTTTGAACAAAATTCACCAACGCCCGTCGCTGGGCGGCATTCGCATGCTGGTCAACAATCACGATGGCTTTTGCAGGATAAGGGTTATGGTAAGGATCGCCCAGATTATCCTTGGCCCGAACGACAGCCATCACGCTAAGTCCGTTCAAGTTGACGCCTTGCCACTCGCCCTGGCTGATGGTCCAGGTCAGAATAGCCCGGCGCCCCTCCACACCCACTTCAGAATTGGCGAAGCAGGGGCCGGTATAAACATCCGCCGTTCTGACTTCCACATAATTGCCTCGAATCGCAGCGCTGGAAGGAATAGCCCATAAAATCAGGGCTGCCAATGTTGCGAGTCCACTAATCCCAAGCTTTTTCATTTCTCAAAACCTCCTCGAGCGGTCGCCCAATCTTCCTTGCTAAAATTTTACCTCTCTCAAATCAGGAATTCAATTGCAACGGCAGGCTGAGGGAAGTATTACCAAAAAGCATTGCGCATCGAAGTGAAGAGCGCCCTTTTTATGTGATGCGCAGGCTTTGATGCGCGATTCATCATTTCACGAATCAGACCAATGCCGGGATTCTTCGTTGTCTTCGGCTCCTCGAATGACAGGCGTCGGGAGGCGCATATCAGGAGCCAACGTAAGAGCGGATGGCATCCACCCATGGGGGATGGCCTTGCCTCCCAGCGTCAATTCCATGCCACTGAACGACGAACAATTTCCACATTTTTCCATGAAGTCTCTTCTTTTCTTTTGATTACAATGAACGAACAAGTTCAATTTATAAGTCATTTAGATTCTTTAAGATACGAGAGGGTTTGAAGATTGTTGGCCAATACCCAGCGAATAATAAGCCAATAACATTCTTGCCTTTAATGAGGTAACTTTTTCTCCGCGCTCACCAAACCTAAACATTCTCTTTTTCCGCGCCTCCCGCCGGAGTCGCGGCCTTTTGAGCCCCTGATTACAGTCCCGCGCATAGACAAAAGCAATCGGTCCTGATCGATTGGAGCGCTCATTGTTATTTGCCTTCTGTTTCGATTCCGTTCCAGTCTCGCGCCGCCCTCTTCCCCCAACGACTGTCAATGCGGTCCTTGGGAAAAGAGCCGGGCGCTGAAGAAACGTTTTCATAAGTTAGGCTACTAGGATAGCCTAAAAGACGTCAAGCCTGACTGCAAGGGAGTTGACATATTTTCCAGCGAGAGAAAGAAAAACGCGGCCTCTCGCCAGGACGCCAGGAAAGCGCCGACCCGATAAAATTGTCTTGTGTTAAGTGCATCATCGCCAAAATGTTCTCTTGACATCCCCTTTCATAGAACGGCAGGAAAGCGCTGACCGTGGCTAGCAGCTACCAACTCCATCTCAGGCCAGCGCCAATGACAATGAGGATGTGAACTCGGGCGGACGCACACATCGCTCCGCCTGCATCGCATAAATGGCGTAATATGCCATATATGCCCTAGCCGAGATCAGGTCCATGGCATCTATGTTAGAATCCACCTATCCAGACACAATGCCTATAAGTGACGCGCCATGTTCAAAGCGCTCAGCAATCTGAATGTCCTTGAGATCCTTCGAGTGGGCCTTGCCGGACTCGTCTTCCTGCTCGCGGTCCTTGCGTTCTGGCTCATCCAACGGGAGCAGCAGCGATCGTCAAACCCCCGCAAAGGCATTCTGCATGCCATCTACACTTTTATGTCGGTCAATTTGCTGGCGGCGGTGCTGGTGGTCGTGTCGGGCTACCTGGGTTCACAGCCGCAGCGTGGCGTGGCAACCAATGAACTCGGCGCAACCACCTATCTGACAGACACCTTGACTTATCTCGTGGACCTTACGAAA
>Ga0209061_1005404_pt1 | contig 11224 bp, 9 predicted proteins | sample Coa_R1_10_FD_187157 | JGI IMG/M metagenome (GOLD analysis project Ga0209061, IMG submission 187157) | Surface soil microbial communities from Centralia Pennsylvania, which are recovering from an underground coalmine fire - Coalmine... | ecosystem: Environmental > Terrestrial > Soil > Unclassified... | reverse complement strand
ACGAAAGGGCCGGATGGTAACCTCTGGTTTGCCGAAATGGGCGTGGACAAGATTGGACGCATCACTCCTACTGGTAACATCACTGAATTCACGCTACCAACTAAGCCTGATACTAATGGGAGTGAGCCAGAGGGAATTACCGCAGGCCCAGATGGCAACCTCTGGTTTACTGAATCGAATGCAAACACTATCGGACGCATCACACCCACCGGGAAGATCACTGAGTTTGCGCTACCGACCGCTCAGAGTGCACCCGTAGAAATTACCGCAGGCCCAGGTGGCAATCTCTGGTTTACCGAGTCCGGCGCGGGCAAGATCGGGCGCATCACACCCGCCGGGAAGATCACTGAGTTTGCAGTATCGGGGGCGCCTTTAGAAATTACCGCAGGGCCAGATGGCAACCTCTGGTTTACTGACTCGTATCAGCTCGGGCGTATTACGCCTTCTGGAAAGATCACCGAGTTTACCTTGCCTTCAACTACTACGGCTTCAACGACTATCAGTCTCGGATATATGGTGTTTGGCCCAAAAGGCCGCCTTTGGTTCTCTGACAAAACAGAGGATGCGATTGGATATATAACGAGTACACAATTCAATGCTTGAATCAAAGAGATAATGCAGTGCTAGTGGATCAGCTAGCAATTGGCTTGTCAGGTTGAAGGGAGATATACTGAGCCAGTCCAAAGATAGAAAGGTTGGCAAGCATGAGAGATGCCACATTTTGCTCGAATCGAAAGAGAAATGCGGAAGCTTCTCTCATTTTCTCGCTGCTTCTGCCGAGAAGGAGTATCAGCGGTTCCGCTTTTAAGAACCGCTGAGTAGACACTTTTTCGGAAAGCAAAAGGTGAATCGTTATCAGAAATCAGACATGCAGATTTTCGCTAGTCTTCTTGTCTCCCGCGCTCGCAGCCAGGCTCATCCCAATCCCCAACAGCTCTAAATCCTCTCCAATCGCGTTCTCGAACAACAGACTTTGCTCTTCCTCTGGCGGAGGTGCCGCAGAGACTTCCGGGTCTATCGGCATCGGCCTTTGCTCCTGCTCTGCCCTCGTATCTAACCCTCTCGCCTCGTGATAGGGCAGTTCTCCATACTCGATGAGGAGATCAATGGCTGAACCCAGGTGCCTGCGCAGCGCTCTGGCGAGCGAGGCCGGATCTTTGCCGCCAAGCGTTCCATCGGGCGCCGGCGCAAATCTGGTCGCCTCCACCAGGAGGCCGCTGACCAGCGCCTGACGCAGCAGATCAGCCAGCGAGAGGTTCGTTTGCCGGCACAGGCAGTCGGCCATCTGCAGCGCCGCAGGCGGAATATGGCGCAGCGAGATCGGGTCCCTCATCCCTCACCTCGCCGATTCTTTGTCGGCCTGCACGTATTTCTGGGCCGTAGCCTGAGCCAACACATAGCCTCCTATCGCATTGAGCACCGAAGCCAACTCCTTTGGCACAAACAGAAAACTGTGCTGGCTGCGCCTGGCGCTGACCAGCGCGTGCAGGCTCTTTTCTAGCAGGATCGAGCCACCCCCGGTAAACATCAGGAAGGTTTGATCTTCCTGGAGCAGGTGCCGCAGGTGGGTGAGAACCCGCTGGGAGCGGGCAGCGATGATGGGGGCGATCAGATCCTGGACGCTGGTGCGCCTGCCGCCGATAGTTGCAGAGCCGCTCACCAGCACCTGCTGCGCCTGGGCGTCGGAGAGACGCAGCCCCGCATGCTGGCCGCGAAGCTCTTCGCGCACCGCTCGGGCGATGGCGATGGTGCCCTCATCCAGGAGCGCTGCCTCCATGCGCAAGCGAGGCCGATTGCTACCCTGCTGATCGAGCGTCACCGTGCAGGTATGCAATTGGCCGCCACCGATATCCAGGGTGACATGTTTGACGATTTCGGTAGCAATGGCGGTCCCCTCCGGGGTGTAGTACCAGGTGAGGAAGGAGCCAAAGGTCTGCGGATACGGGACGACTTCGACCAGACGCAGCTTCCAGGTGGTCACATGCCCCTGCTCGTCGGTGCGACGGATAAGCTGCGGAACATGCAGAAGTGGCTGGAGGGCCTGCTGCACCCTATCGGTGACGCCCGATCTGGTGAGTTCCTCATTGGGCAGACCAAAGCTCAGGTACAGATCGTACTCTCCTTGCCAGTCACGGTCTGGGGTTTCATAGCCCGCCTCGCGCAGCAGTTCCACCAGACAGGCAAAGAGGAACTGGCGATAGCGTGCATCTGGGAGTCGCTCCTCCGTCATGCCGATGGGCAGACTCTCGGCTCTGGTCGAAAGCAGCGCATCCTCTCCCATCCAGAAGGGTTCGGCTTCATTGACCTGCCAGGTGGGAATGCCTTCGCCTGCACGCAGCACGCTCGCTGGCGCATAAGCCGTGATGATGCGCCTGGTCGAGAGGATCGGCAGATAGGCATGCAGCATGGCCCCTTTGAAGGCATCGTTGCCATTGTCTACCGAAATGAGCGTTGCCAGGGTGGACTCGTGCGTTCCTTTCTCGCCGTCCCAGCGACGAAAGGGAATCAGCCGCAGCAGGTCTTTTCCGGCTGTCGTCATGAGGGGATCGTGGCGACAGAGATAGGCCAGAAATGAAGAGGGATGAATGGTCGTGGTATCAGTAAGCATAACTCCTCCTAAAACGTCGTCAACATGACGACAACTACCTACAATACGCTCCCAAAGAGCAGCGTTGTGGGCCGTCCGCTCTCAAAACCGTGCGCAATGTCATCACTTCGATGGCAAAACGACGACAGCCACAAGCACACTGTACCAAATGAGAGGAGCTGGAAAACGGAACAATCGGAAAAAACCTGGAAGAAAATAGGGAATCTTACCAGAAAGGTCACACACAGCGGAGGTAAACCTGGAAGAAAATAGGGAAGCCAGAGCACACTCCATCCGATAGTCAGCCTTGCCAGGAAGACTTATCCACAATCGTTGTGGATAAGTCTTCCAGTTGAAATCGCTCCAGTGCAATGGGTCCTATCACACACGACGCCGGCATCATCACTGAATGAGGCATGATTATACCAAGGAGTGCTATGGCGGCCTTCTGTGAAAGAAGAAGTGGCTGGTCTAATGCGTACAAGTGAGCAAGCACAATCGGCAAGCACAGCGTTACGGCTTTGCGGATCTGTCGGAACGGTATAGCGAGTTATTGCGCCTGGGGGATTAAAATACTCAAAACGTGGGCTCCCACGAGCGTACAATAGCGATGACTTTCCCTTGCACCCTCCATTCGCGATCCCATTCCTGCTTCGGGATGAGCAAGGGTTCCATCTCCGAGTTCGCCGGCTGGAGACGGACATGATCCTGCTCCTGAAAGAAACGTTTGAGTGTCGCGCTGCCAGAGATGCCCTCCTGGAGATGGAGGGCGACGACGATCTCTCCATTGTGGCAAGTCGATTGCGGTTGGATGATCACATGATCTCCGTCATAGATGGCATCTTCTCTCATCGAGCATCCTTTAACCCTCAAGGCGTAGAGCGTACCTCTTTCGGCACAGGGTTGCTCAAGGAGCGTTCCATGTACGCCATCAGGGAACACGTCAAGAGGGGCGCCTGCCGCAATAGTGCCTATTATCGGGATACCTGCTGGCCGTCTGGCGAGTTTGATTCCTCGGCTCTTTCCTGGCGTTCGGATGATCCACCCCTGTTTTTCGAGCATACGAAGATGGTAGTTAATATGACTGGTACTGGTAATCCCCAGGGCACGACCAATCTCGCGAATGGTTGGTGGCATACTCTGCGCCTGGATGAAGCTGACAATGAAATCATAGATGTTTCGTTGGAGATTGCTGCCTGGTTCCACTCGCATAAGGCGTTTCCCCTCCCTTGCATTTTACATGGGGAACAGATCCGTCGTTTTAGAACACCTTTTCAAAGATAGCATACCAGATGAGGAAGGGTGAAGCAAGCTTTATCACTGAGCATACCCGATTTCAACCTGTGCAATGGTGAGCCGGAGCGGCTAAACTGAAGGAGAGACTTCACCAGGTTGTTTTTCTCCTCACAATGCGGTATGCTTTTCCTGTGCTCACTATGGAGTAGCGCCTCGTAGATTTCGGAAACCACAGTTCGACTTTCGCGTTCGTTGTAGCATTGTCCCATGTGATGAACCGGGGAAGTTAATTGCTTCGAGGTGCAACGATTATGCTGCCTTAGAGTTGGCGCCCGCGCTCATGCTTGTGCCATTAACCGTCTTGTTTCCCAGGAACATTCGTCGCGTCACCTTTTGTGTGGACAATGAGCATTAAATGTCAACTGATCCTGAAGCGATTATCGTGCCTGCGGCGACGAAACATGCCATACATATTGTGAAATCTAAGTCGAAACACACTCTCGTTGGGAAATCAGACATTGGGGAAGAGACTTGAGATGAGGCAATGTTATGGATCACCGCGTGCTTTCTGTCCCCGCTGCATTACGTGAACGGTATGTGTTCACTGATGGCTTTACAGGCTGCCTCAAGCATCGGGGTTGGACCCTTTTCGAGTATCGGCCTATCTACACAGATCCCCAGGTGATTCATCAACGCTGGCTTCGGGCACCATCAGGAAGGACGTACTTAGACCGTGATTTCTATTATCTCTTCGGGGAATGGAGTTTTCGTGCCTTGCTCCGCACGCTCCTGGTTCATGACTGCGTGACGACCGAACAGGTCGTTGCTGCGTGCCCAGAGGCAACGAAGCGGGCTTCCTATCTGGTCTTTTTGCACGATCAGGAGATGCTCCTGCACACCAAAGGAGGATTTAAGCGAGGCCCGGCGCTCGCTTCTCTCCAGGATATCGGTCACACCCTGGAATGGTGGTGCGCCGAATGGCTCAGGCGAACTTTTGCTTTTCCTTTTGGACAGGTTCCTGTCCGTCATGGCGTAACGCTCACAGGATGGGCGAGAGAAGGTGATCCAGGCGATCTGGATGTGGTGGCATTTCTTGGGAAAAGCTTGTTGCTCCTGGAATGCAAGACCTCACTGCTGGCCGTCGATCCTCCGACACGCCATCTCTTTTTCTGGCGAGTGGTTCATCTTGAGCCAGATCTCGCTGTATGGCTCATTGACACACCCGCTGATCAAGTTGAACAGTATTTGGCAAAGGTTCAGAGACGGATCAAACGATGGCAATTCACGCCGGTAGATGGCAAGGAATCACGAGGAGTGTATTGGAATGATGGTCAGCCGATAGGAGTCACCCACAATACGCCGGGATCTGAGAAGCAATCGGTGTATTGCAGAGCTATCGTCTACATTGCGCTCTCAAGCGAGCACAACAGCCTGGAGCATGTGCTCTCCACGGTTCTTCATCACTCCTTTACGCACTGCATGTGATGGGAGGAAAGGCTCAATGGAACAGCATCCGCTTGTAGCCTTGCTCAAGCAATGTCAACCCCTGGCGCATAAGCTCGTTTCCCAGCGCTATGACTACGAATTCAATCAGACGGATCTGGAGGTCCTGACCCTATATGAACAGGTGGCTCGTCAGCTTCCCTTTCCAAAGGACGACGAAGCATTGGAACAGGCCGAGCGCATTTTTGCCGAGAGTGGGTTGACTACGGAGCAGCACCTCTGGCTCACAGCCTGCTATGAGATGGCTGACTTCCTACGACACATGGTTTCGCAAGAAACCTTTGATCCAGCAGTGCCACGACACCCTTTTCGAGAGCGACTGGAGGCTGTCGAGCAGATGACAATGCACCTGCAGGACGAAGAGATTCTTCATTTACGGGATCTTGATTGGCTCTGCCTGCCAGCAATGGCGCAAGAAAATCCTCTGGTCCTTCCTCTGGCAGAAAAACTGCTACTTCGTCGTCTGGTTGAGTCCGCAGGAGGGATACCCGATGCGAAGTTGCCGCTTTCTCCGCGCCAACAGATGCTTCTGGAGTTTCTCCATGAGAGACGGGATCATCTCGGCCTCGCCTCCCTCCTGCCGCAAGACACTCGGCTGCCATCGCAAGAAACGGGCGATGCCTGGATCACCGCAACGGTGTCCGCCTGGAAGGTCATACGCACGTTTCCGGCTGATCTGCGGCCCGGAAAATGGTCCATCCAGGTTGATCGTGAGCAGGTTGATGCACTCTGGATCGCGATTGCTCAGGCCACACGGGAAGGCCGTTTAGGCAAGCGTGCGCGGGTGTCAACGGCCCGACCTCCTGCAAAAAACAAACCGCCCAGAACCCGCCATGTGATCGAAGTGTTCATGCCTGATACGCAGAAACAAGTCGATGTGTATCAGGTCAGGGCAGCCCTCCGGGAACCAGGAGTGACATAGCCTATCTCGTACTATGCGGCGCAGAAGCCGAAGAAGAGCGGAGGAACATCATCGCCTCTCTACACCTTGTGAGCACTTTTCCACTTTTAAGCAGCCAGATGATATCCCCGGCATCGTTTCCACTTCCTTTGTGAGCGCTTTACAGGTTTTCTTCCTGGTTTTTCTGATTCCGTTCTGTTTTCTTTCAGATTGCTTCCTCAAAGCCAACCGAGCGATGATGCTATCTTCATACAGAGAGTTCATCACCCCGTTCCCATTTCTTGCCGTTATATTGTATACTTACGTTAAGCTGCTTGATACGTAAACGTACCAGATAACGCATCAAGAGTTACGAAAGGCAAGCTTCATGGAGCTTCGAGGAGACCATGTCTTCCATGACTTCGCTTCACGTGAGAGAAAACTGTAAGGCAGAGAGGGACAGGCTTGTGTCAAAGAAAAGATCTGCATAGTTTTACATGCATCCGCCATAGTAGTTTGTAATTATAGCGGCGTTTTAGAAAGGAAAGAGCGATGTCGGGCATTGATCCATCCTCTCGTCCTCGATACCTTCTGTGGTGGCGAAAATCTGCCCTGGTCATTGTCATCGTAGGAATATGCGCTTTCATGATCTGGACCCTTCCAAATTGGGGAGAGTTTTGGAGTCATGTCGCACAATTTCCCGTCCTCTGGCAGATACCGACAAACCGCAGGACGATTATCTATCTAACGATCAAGGTCATATCGCCTCTTCTGATTATGGGCATACTGGCGCTCACGATGTGGCTTTACTCCCTCATCGAATCCCTCCCATATGAAGAGACAAGAGAGCCTGTCCGTGCTGAGCGCGTGCAGTATCGTGTGGGATCTGTCAATGGGAGAGGGCACGATGCATTGAGATCATTGCAAAAACAAACAGCAGAGAAACGTGAGATACCAGCTTCGGTTCCAACACGCGCGCAGCCGGTAGCAATGGTGCACCACGATCCTGAAACCCCTCTTCCACCTACGCTGCCGTTGCAAGAGATGCAGAGAGACCAAATCGAGGGGGTAAATAGCTCGGTTCCCATTGTTCAGGATGAGCAATCACCTTCCCTGGCCGATCAGGGAAGTGAAATAGCTCCTGTTGGAGCCAATCTCACCCCGGTATCTTCCTCTGAGCCATCCCCTCTCTCGCAGCCACCCGTCACGGCAAGCGAGCACTCCGGACCACTGCTTTCGATCTGGTTGTTGAAAGATGTGCGTATGATGATTCATGTGCCTGGTGGTGGACAGGTAGTCGTTCCACTGTCTCTTAACGCGAAGCGAGTGCAACTCCTGGCCTATATTGCCTGGCGCCGAGGGGAGCTGATTGATCGCGATAAAATCTTAGAGCATGTGTTTGGCTGGGGACTGCCCGATGAAGAAGCCACCGAGGAGAAACTTTCCGAGCGCTTCGAGTCGCATAAAAAATTGTTGCGCAAAAAGATCAAAGAAGTGGTGATTGAGCAGATCAACAAGCCGGCTGGAAGGCAGGTCATTGATCCTGAACTGCTTGATCCTTTTGTGAGTCAATACGGCTTCTGGGGTCTTTCAGATATCTGTCGGGTCGAAGATCTTGAGATCATCGAAGCCAATCATCGCATCATCGCTCTGGCCCGTAAAGATGGCAAGCTGGTCGATGAGATACCAGAGTATGTTGCGGAAGCCTGCGAGCAGCTTATCGGAGCCTATCCAGGCGATTTCCTGGAATCTCTCATCAAGAAATACCCTGGCGAATTTCGTTCCTGGCAGGGGCGCAGTTCCTGGGCGCGTAAGCCGTACACGCTGTACCGCGATTACTATCTCGACGCCTTGTGGTATTCTGCTGAATACGCATGGCGCATGGGCCAGCGCTACGACGGTGGCGAAATGGGAGAAGAAGATCTGCGCAAACAGCAAGAATACTTTGGTAAAGCTGCCCAAAAGTATGAAAACTATGCCCTGTATGCTTGCGACTCCCGGTTCGATTACAAGGCCACCTTTGGGGCGCATGGGGAGTATGGCGAGCGTGTCGGGATGAGCGAGAGAGCGCTCCGGCGTTGCGTTGTGCTGCTGGGAGCGATTGGCAAAACGGACCGCATCAATCAGGTATGGAGTCAGTATCTAAGCAAAATGAGGTCGGCCTCTGATGGGCGCTGGCAGCCCAGTCGCGAGACACTGGCTGATATACAGGCGGCTCAGGCGCGAACCAGCGCCTATCGCTTCGCGGAGCAGATCTCGCAGCTATCAAGCGCCTTTGCCGAGCGTCCCGATCCGGTTTCCTGATGCGTAGAGGCCTTATCCGGCAGCCATCGCCTCCTGGAGAGCACCACCAGGAGGCGATTTTCCCCGCCGTTCCTTAAAACTGCCTTGTCCAAAGGATATGCTGTGTTCAATCTCTGTATCTATCACCTGCAGGCTGGCTCTTCGGCAGCGCTAAAGCGACAGCAGCCAATTATGCATCTGATGGACGTTCGCCCCAAACTGTCAAGAAGTACCAGATCGCCCGAAAATCATGAGAATAGGCGTCAATTTGCATCTGCTGGAAGAGCTGCCGGAATTCTTCTTCTGTGGTCAGCTCCTGGGCAATCAGTTGCCCCTTGATGAGTTGGAAAACCACCTCGGCGTTGCGATAGACATCGGACCAGCCTTGTGTCCCTGCCGAGAAATCAATGGCGTGCGCTCGATAGCTGATGTGATGGTAGCCAGCCTCGCGCAGAAACCCGGTCAGCATCGGCGTGATCCCATAGGTTCGCCCGTCGGGAGAAAAGCTGCGCTCGCCAGGCAGGCGGGTATAGAGCTGCGCAGACAGAGCGCTGAGGCGTTCAAACGCCGGGCTGTTCGTCGGACCAAGCCAGTCAGTTTCCGTCAAGCGCAGAATGCCTCCAGGACGAAGGATGCGCGTGCATTCCCGGATGAGTTCCGGCCAACCCGCTTTGGACAAGAACCCGATGAGGAAGCGGCCATTGACCAGATCAAAGCTGTGATCAGAGAAGTCGAGAGGCCCAGTGACATCCATCACTCCAAAGGAGGCATTGGTGAGGCCCTGTGTCTGCGCGCGGGCGTTGGCGAAATCGATCATCGCGCGACTGATATCGATGCCGGCCACCTCCACGTCTGGATAGGTATAGGCGACATCGAGCACCCATCCGCCGGGTCCACAGGCCAGATCGAGCACCGAGGAAAAGGCGGCAGGATCAGGTTGCTCGACGAGCGGGCCGCCCATCGCCTGCGTGGTAAACTGATCTAAGCGCAGTAAGCGGGCCAGTTCCGCCCCATCTTCTGGATTCAAAAAATAAGGGTTTCTCTCAGATGGAGTATACTCGGTCATAAAGCTCCCTCGCTCTTGAGTGTAGGAGAAGAAAGAGCACGCCCACGCTCTTGTAACACATTTGCCTTAGTATACACAAATGATGAGTCTTGCACAAGAGCGGAAACAGTCCCAAAAAAGCTCGTATGTTGATATCGGGAACCGGCTGTGCATCACAAAGAGCAGAGAAACGAAAATGAGAGCAATTATTTCTCTGGCCTCATTCCCAAAACACTACAGCCGAAGCTGAGACAGGTAAAATCAGGAGCGCGCAGATCAATCGATACCTGCCGATACAACTGCTCAAATTCCTCGTCTTCGATCACGCCTGTGCACACCAGATAGGGCTTGAGCAATACAAAGACCACCTCTGTATTGTTACTCGCGCCAAGATGCAGCGCCGATCCGCTTGAGGCATCCAACACAAACGGCGCATAGTTGATCTCTACAAAGCTGGCATCCGCCAGGAGCCTTCCCAGACGGTGGACGATCCCGAAGGAATGCCCATCCACCGAAAAGGTTCGCCCCTGCTTCGAGAGCGCCTCATACAGACAGGTATTGAGACGTTGCAGCGCCGTGCTACTTGAGACGCTCTACTCGCATTCGGTCAGGCAGACCATTCCACCTGGTCGCAGTACCCGCCGGCATTCGGCAAGCAGAATCGGCCAGGTGGCCTGCTGCATAAACCCGACGAGAAAGCGCCCGTTGATCAAATCAAACATCTGCGCCTGGAAGCCGAGCGACTGGGTGATATCCATGCACTCAAACATCACATTGTCGCTCACGTCCCTGACCCGGGCCATTGCCGTCGCGTAGCGACACATCTTTGGGTTGATATCCACGCCGACGACTTCCATATCTGGATACTGGCGTGCTACCTCTATCGCCCATCCGCCCGGTCCACAAGCCAGATCCAGCACATCATAGACTCGTTCAACGGGTACAGGCTTGCTAAAAACGCCGCCCATCGCCTGCGTGACAAGCTGATCCTGGGCGAAAAGACGGGCGGTTTCGGCCCCGTCCTCTACATCAGTAAGATAGCCGATCTTCACTGAAGATGATCCCATCAGTGAACCATCCTTTCATCCCTCTGCGCTCTCTACGGGCAGGAACGGGGCCAAAGGCGCGGTGTGGTTGCCTGCGTCACTGTGCCCATCGCCGTCGGCTCTTGCTCGGTGTCGTTGCTCGATGATCTCTATGGCCCGGACAATCCCGGTGGTAATCGCCTCCGACAAGAGTGGCAACCATGTCTCCAGTCCTCCCGGTTCCGACCCAGAGCGATCAATGATGCGGGCAGGCTCCGACCCCGGCGTGCGCCGGATCTGCTTTGTGCGCGCATACTCCCATACATCCAGCGTGCGCGCATCCAGGACCCGACCCTCTTCTTCGACTGCGCGCCGGCTGCGCTCAAACCACTCTGCCAGGTCGTGAAAGCGTTCTTGCCCACAGAGCAGTTCGAGGAGCCAACGCAGGGCATCCTCATCAGTGGGAAAGCGGATCAGATAGTCACGCAGCAGGCGTTCGGCCTGTCCTTGCCCGCCGGGTTGCCGAAGATACGCGTGAGTTAAGGCATGCACACTTTGCCGTAAGGCTCCGCGAACTTCCGCACGACGTGGCTCCGTCCAATCAGTATAGCGTTCCTCTGACAGATACTCCCCACGTCGAGCCAGCTCGTAAGCCCGTTGCCAAT
>Ga0209061_1005398_pt1 | contig 11229 bp, 11 predicted proteins | sample Coa_R1_10_FD_187157 | JGI IMG/M metagenome (GOLD analysis project Ga0209061, IMG submission 187157) | Surface soil microbial communities from Centralia Pennsylvania, which are recovering from an underground coalmine fire - Coalmine... | ecosystem: Environmental > Terrestrial > Soil >... | reverse complement strand
CAGATGGGACACCCGGGTCGACGAGCGGGCGACGGGGCGGCACGAGCCGACCCGTGCGGCGCGGCGCGGCGGCTGCGAAACTGACCGGCAATGTCTGCTTGGGCGCTTCGACTCGACACCAACGGAACGGGACTGCGCGTCGCGGTCAAGGACCTGATCGACATGGTCGGCTTACCGACGACGGTGGCCTCCCGGGCGGTGGCCGAGGACGCCAAGCCGGCGGACGCGGACGCTCCCCTGCTGGCCGGGATCCGGGCCGCCGAGGCCCGGGGCGAGGTGCGGATCGTCGGCAAGACGACCCTGCACGAGCTGGCCTTCGGGACGACAGGCATCAACCGGTGGGCCGGGACGCCGGTCAACCCGATCGCCCCCGACCGGGTGCCGGGCGGCTCGTCGAGCGGCTCGGCGGTGGCTGTCGCCGCCGGCGAGGCCGACATCGCCCTCGGCAGCGACACCGGCGGCTCGGTGCGGATCCCGGCCGCGTGCTGCGGGATCGCCGGGCTCAAGACCACGTGGGGCCGGGTCCCCCTCGCCGGCGTGTGGCCGCTGGCGCCCAGCCTCGACACCGTCGGCCCCATGGCGGCCAACGTCGCCGGCCTGGCCCGGGGGATGGCCCTGCTGGAGCCGGGATTTTCGATCGGGATCCCGGGACCGGTCCGGATCGGACGGGTCCACCTGCCCGCCGACCCGCGCGTCGACCGGGCCGTGGACCGGGCCCTGCTGGCCAGCGAGATGGAGGTCGTCGAGGTCGCCCTCCCCCACTGGGAGGAAGCCCAGGCCGCCGCCTACACCCTCCTCGAGCACGAGGCCTGGCGGTCCGACCGTCACCTGGTCGAGACCCGGCCCGACGCCATCGGCGCCGACGTCCTCCGCCGGCTGCAGGCCGCCAGCCGCATCACCGACGCCCAGCTGGCCGCAGCCCGGACCGAGCTCGACCGTTGGCGGGCCACCCTCGACGAGGTGCTGGACGACGTCGACCTGCTGGCCCTCCCGACCCTGTGGGAGACCCCGCCCACCCTGGACGAGGTGTCGTCGGTGCCCAACCCCCGGGTGCGGGGGTTCAGCGTGCCGGTCAACGCGGCCGGCTTGCCGGCGCTGGCCTTGCCGGTGCCGGCCGACGAGCTGCCGGTGCCGGCCAGCCTGCAGCTCATCGGGCCGGCGGGCGCCGAGGCCACCCTGCTGGAGACCGGCTTGGTGGTGGAAGCGGCCGTCGCCGCTCGGTGAGGTGAGTGGCTTCGGAGCCGGGCCGGCCGGGCCGGCCGGGCACGTGCCCGGCTGGGCCCCCATGCCGTGCCTCCCGGGCAGGTCACCCATAACATCGGTGGCTTCGTGACGTCCGCCGCCCTCAGTCCCGAAAACGAGCAGGACCAGCCCCTCTCGCTGATCGCCCCCCGCCGGCGGCCGCGGTGGTGGGGCGAGGCGCTCGTGATCGTGTTCCTCACGTGGGCCTACGACGCCATCACCAACCTGCCGGCGGTGCGCCACCGGGCCGCCATCCGCCACGGGTTCGACGTGCTGCACCTGGAGCAGCACCTGCACATCGACGCCGAGCACGCCCTCGATACCTGGCTGCACGGCCACTATCTGCTCGGTCAGCTGGCCGGCGACTACTACGACAACATCCACTTCATCGTGACCTTCGCCATCATCGGATGGTTGTGGTGGCGCCACCCGGAGGAGTACCGGCCGCTGCGCACGGCCCTGGTGCTCATCAACGTGATCGGGTTCCTGATCTTCTGGCTGTACCCGTCGGCCCCGCCGCGGCTGCTGCCGGGCCAGCACTACTTCGACATCGTGGCCTTGACCCACGCCATCGGCGGCTGGTCGACCGGTCCGACGACCAGCGTGGCCAACCTGTACGCGGCCATGCCGTCGCTGCACCTGGGGTGGGCGACGTGGTCGGCGCTGGCCGTTTGGTTCGTGTTCCGCCGCCGCCGCTGGTCGCTGCTGGTCTGGCTCTACCCGATCGTGACGACGGTCGACGTGCTGGCCACCGGCAACCACTTCCTCCTCGACTGCGTGGCCGGGGCGGCCACGACCGCGGTGTCGGCCGCCATCGCCTTCGGCGGGCGGGAGTGGTGGCGCCGGCGGCAGGCCCGGCGCGAGGCCGATCGGCTCCCGTCCGAGCTCGACACGGCCACCGCCTAGCCGGCGCCGGCCGGCGTCGCCGACGGAGGCCGGCCGGAGCAACGGTGGCGAGGGCGGCGAGGATCCCGGCTCAGGCCGCTTCGCTGCGCCGGCGGACGGCCAGCCGCTCGTCGTCGAGCTCCGGCCGCAGCGCGACGCCGTGGCCCGGGGCGCCGGTCACCGACAGGCGACCGTCCGCCGGCGCCGGCAGGCCGGTGGTGAAGTCGGCGTACCAGGTGCGCAGGAAGGCCCGCACCGTCTCCTGCACCAGGCCGTTGGGCTGGCTCTGGGTCAGATGGAGGCAACAGGCGAGGGTGACCGGACCGGTGCAGTCGTGCGGGGCGACCGGCACACCGAAGGTGTCGGCCAGGCTGGCCACCTTGCGGGCCTCGGTCAGGCCCCCGCTCCACTGGGCGTCGGCGGTGGCCACGTCGATGGCGGCCCGGGACAGCAGGGGCAGGAACATCCGCCGGCCCACCACCGTCTCCCCGGCCGCGATACGCACGTCGACGTTGGCCCGGAGGGCGGCCATGGCGTCGATCCCGTCGGGCCGCACCGGGTCCTCGACCCAGTAGGGCCGCAGCGGCGTCACTGCGTGGATGATCTGCTCGGCCGCCGGCCGGCTCCACAGGCCGTGCAGCTCGAGCATGACCTCCATGTCCGACCCGACCTCGTCCCGGATGGCCTCGAAGATGGCGACGCCCTGGCGGAGGTCGGCCTCGGCGATCGACTGGCCGCCGGATGCCTCGGCGGCGAGGTCGAACGGCCAGATCTTCATGCCCGGGATGCCCTCGTCGAGCAGCTCCCGGGCCAGGCGGGCCGGCTCGGTGAGGAAGGCCTGGAGGTCCTCCCACGGGCGGTCGTCAGCGGATCCGAGCCCCCAGTTGGAGGAGCGCTGCCGGCTGGACAGGCTGACGTAGCCGGGCCCAGCGCACGTGTTGTAGATGGGGACGGTGTCGCGGATCGGTCCGCCGAACAGCTCGCAGAGCGACTTGCCCGCCTGTTTGCCGAGGAGGTCCCACAGGGCGAAGTCGACGGCCCCGTTGCCCCGGGTCTCGACCCCGGCCCCGGCGTAGCCGGTGTAGCTGGCCAGCGCGGAGGCGGCCCGCTCCGGCGACGGGTCGTTCATGGCGAACAGCACGGGGGCGGCGGTGCTGTGCAGGTAGGACTCCACCGCCTCGGCCCCGAAAAAAGCTTCGCCGAGCCCGACCGTCCCGTCGTCGCTGTGCACGGCGACAAACAGGACGTTGGGGTGCGACCGGGGGCGGATGGTCTCGATGGCCACGATCTTCATCGCCCGGTACGGTACGCGCAGGGGGAAGACCGAGGAGGTCCCATGACCGCTACCCCGTCATCCGTTCCGCCGCTAAACGAGCCGCCGGCTCCGCTCCACCCGTGGAACCGGGACTTCACCTGGACGCCGCGCCGCGGCCCCTTTCGCCGGCTGACCGACGCCGACGGGGTCCGCTTCGACACCGACGGCTACGCCGTCCTGCGCGGAGCGCTCCCGGCCGGACTGGTCGACGAGGCCAGGGCGGTGATCGACGAGCTGGTGGCGGCCGACGAGGCCGAGCTGGCCGGCCGCGGCGGCCGGGCCGGGATCAGCGAGGTCGGCGCCATCACCTTCGCCGCCCACCTCGTGACCCGGTCAGAGGTGCTCCGGTCGTTCGTCCGGGACGAGGTGCTGTGCGAGGTGGCCGCCGACCTGCTCGGGCCGGACGTCAACCTCTACTGGGACCAGGCCGTCTACAAGCGACCGGAGAAGCCGAGGCGGTTCCCCTGGCACCAGGACAACGGCTACACCTTCGTCGAGCCCCAGCACTACCTCACCTGCTGGATCCCGCTGGTGCCGGCCACCCCCGACAACGGCTGCCCGCAGGTGGCCGTCGGCGCCCACCGCTTCGGGACCCTCGCCCACCACTACGTGGATCCACTCGGCTGGGAGTGCTTCACCGAGCCGCCCAGCCCGCCGGCCGTCGTGCCCGTCGACCCCGGCGACGTCCTCGTCTTCTCGTCGCTGACCCCGCACCTGACCGGGCCCAACGTGAGCGACGAGGTCCGCAAGGCCTACATCGTCCAGTACGCGCCGGCCGGCGCCGAGGTGCTCCGCGGCGACCCGGCGGAGGGGGCCGGCCACCGACCGGATCCGGTGTGACGATCCGGTGCGGCAGTTTCCGGTCATGAGCGGCGGTCGGCCGCCAACCTGGATGGACCCCTGAACGCCGGCGCCCGGCCTCATGGCCGCACGAGCAGCTCGCTGTAGGGCTCGGGCTCACCGACGCTGGTGGCGGACGTCCCCCGGCGGACGAACTCCTCGCCCGCCGGCCAGCGGGTGACAAACTGGTCCCCGGTCTCGTGGTCGTACCGCACGAAGGTCACGTCGTCCATGTCGACCCGGAAGAGGTGGAACCGGCCGGGCACGGGATCCCAGCCGAGCCGGGCGTTGACCTGGGCCGCGTAGCCGCGCTGGACGGCGTCGGACGTGACCTCGACGGCCCGGCCCCGCAGCTTGAACTCGCCGGCGGTGCCCTCCCGGCTGGTCACGATGCTGTGCACGAGCAGGCGGGGATCCCGCTGCAGGTCGGTCGCCTTGTGGGAGCCGAGCAGCATCGACAGCCACAGGTCGCCCTCCCACACCAACGGCTCGACGGGGCTGATCCTCGGCGTCCCGTCCACCCTGATGGTCCCCACCAGCACCACGCCCGGGGTGACGAGCCGGGCCTCCCCGACCTCGGCCAAGCGGGGCTGCTGTTCGACGAGCTGATCCCAGCGCATGGCCTCAGGGCTACCAGCACCCTGTGACGGTCACGCTGAGCGTTCAGCCGCTCCGGCCGTCTTTCCCCTGGGTTGCTCGGTCGACCGCAGCGGCTGTTCGGCGGCGACCGGCGTGGTGAGCACGCCGATGGCCGGGAAGACGGCGCAGGCCACGAAGGCCCAGCCGTAGCCCACCCCGCCGACCAGGGTGGCGAAGAGGGGCGGGGTCAGGAAGGCCACGATGTTCTGGGCCGTGTTCTGCATGCCGAGGGCCCGGCCCGACCAGGCCTGCCCGGCCAGCTCGGCGGTGGCGGTGAAGCCGAGCCCGTTGTCGGCGACCGAGATGACGGTGGCGGCGGCCAGGGCGAGGAGGACCACCCACGAGCCGGTCCTGGCCGTGAGGCCGACGGCGATCATGGCCAGGGCGCTGGCCACGGCGATCTGGCGCATCGGTCCGAGGCGGCTCCCGGCCCGGTCCGACCACTGCCCGGTGACGAGACGGCCCACCGCCCCGGCCATCTGCACCAGGGCCAGCAGCCGGCCGGCCGAGCCCGACCCCCAGTGCCTGACGCTGACCAGGTACTCCTCGGAGAACACGGTCACCGCGAACTGGGGGATGACCAGGAGGGCGCTCGAGGCGTGGATCCGCCACAGCGCCGGGGTCCGGTAGGGGTTGGCCGGCTTGGCCTCGCCCGCCGCCCGCGCCTTGCGGGGCGGGTCGACGACCAGCCAGCCGGCGATGGCGGCCACCACCAGGGCCAGGGCGGCGGGGGCGAGCAGGGCGACGCGGACCCCGAAGGCGGCCGCGAGGGGCGGGAGGGCGAGGGCGGCGATGGCCACGCCGAGTGGTTGGGCCATCTGGCGGGCGCCCATGGCCACGCCGCGCTGCTCGGCCGGGAACCACCCCATCACGACCCGGCCGCTCGACGCGTTGACCGACGCCCCGGCGGCCCCGGCCAGACCGAACAGGATCCCCATGCCGACCACCCCATGGACGGCGTAGGCGGCGAGCAGAAGGAGCCCGGAGGCGCCCAGGCCGATGGACATGGCCAGGCGTTCGCCCCAGCGGTCCACGAAGGCTCCCCACCCCACGAGGGTCGCCACCACGCCGAGGGTGGGCGTGGCGACGAGCAGCCCGCCCTGGGCCAGGGACAGATGTTCGTCGTGGCGGAGGGCGGGCAGCACGAACGGCAGCCCGTAGATAAAGGCGCAGCTCGCCGCCTGGGCCAGCAGCCCGATGGCCAGCATCAGCCAACGGCGCGGATCCCCCTTGGCTGCTCCTCCCGGGGCGGCTCCTCCGTTGAGAGGCATGTTCGCCAGCCTAACGAACTCGTCCATTATGCAGGAAATAATTCCATATGTTGAGATTGCCTCCTAGTCGTAGGTTGCTTCGACCCGCCATTCCCCTGACTCGCGGACCAGCAGGTAGGCCGCCCCTCCGGCCACCGCCACTTGGAACCGGGCCCGCCGGCGGCCGCCTTCCCACCAGCGCTCCTCGAGCGGCCACGGCCCGGTCCACGCCTCCACCGCCAGCCACGGCCCGCCGGCGACGGCCACCTCGGCCGGTGCCGCGCTCAGCATCCCCCGCCCCGACACCGCGACCGGCTGTCCCTGCCGGTCACGCACGGTGGCGGCGAGGGCGGGAGCGTGGACGATGGCCGGAGCCGGACCGGGCAGGCGGCCGGGCCACGGGGGCACCTCGGGCGCTCTCGTTCCCCGGCGCGGGGCAGGGAGATCGGGGGAAAGGGCGACCGGAGGTGGTCCCGGCCGGGTGGGTTCGCGTGCGTCTCCCCACGGGACCAACCTGACCTGCGCGCTCGGGTCACGACCGCCGCCGAGCACGGCGGTCACCACCCCGTCGGGCCCGAGGATGCCCTGGAGCCGGGTCAAGGTGCGGGCGATGCCGGCCTCGTCACCGGCCGCCCCCCAGAAGCCGAGCTGGCGACCGAGATCGGGACGGACCTCGTCGGGAGCGAGGCGGAGCTTGGTGATCCCGGCCGTGGTGGCGCCGCTGGCCAGCCAGCCGTCGAGCTGCCAGCGAACCCGTTCGGCGACGGCGCCGGCGGTGAGGGCGCCGGCGTGACGCCACAGCCGCACCAGGGTCTCGCCGTGCTCGGTCTCGGCCTCGATGGCCACCCGGGTGCAGGCCAGCCCGGCCGCGGCCAGGCCGGCGTGGAGCTGGTCGGCCAGCGCCTTGGCCACGAAAGCGGCGACCTCGACCCGTTCGGCCGGCGGATCGAGCTCGGTGCTCACCGCCAGGTCGGCAGGAGGCGTCCGGGCCAGCAGCGGGCGGTCGTCCAGACCCCGCGCCAGGCGGTGCGCCGTCTCCCCTTCCGGGCCGAACCGGGCCAGCACCGCCGGCGCCGGCAGCTCGGCCAGCTGGCCGAGGGTGCGGAGGCCGAGGCGCCCGAAGCGGGCGGTCAGGTCGTCGAAGGGCAGGAGGGTGACGGGCAGGGGGGCGAGGAAGGCGGCGCTGCCCCCCGGCGGGACGACCAGGATCTGGCCGGAGTCCGCCGTTGCGGACTGGGGTCTGGTGGCCTGAGCCGGAGCGACTGGGGCGGCCCGACCGGCCCGATGGGTCGAGTCCGCCGCTGCGGACTGGGCGGAGGTCTGGTCGGGCGAGTCCGCCGTTGCGGACTGGGGCCTGGTGGCCCGAGCCCGGGCGGCCCGACCGGCCCGCTGAGGCGAGTCCGCCGCTGCGGACTGGGCGGTGGCCGACCGGGGCTCGGCGGGCTCGGCCGGGGCGGGGGCGGCCCGGGCCGCCTGCTCGGCGGCGAACCGCCCGTCGGCCACGCCGACCCGGCAGCGTGGCCCGGCGCCAGCACCCGTGGTCCCGCCGCCACCAGCGAGAACGGCGTCGACGGCGGCAGCGACCCGTCCGGCCAGGGCCCGGTCACCGCCGAAGTACCGGGAGGGACCGCGGGTCCCGATGGCGGCCACGCCGGGGCGAACGATCTCCACCCCGGGGGTGAAGGTGGCGACGGCGGCCACCACCGGCTCCCACGCCCGGGCGTCCCGGCTCGGGTCGTGGGCCACGATCTCGACGTCGGGGCATCGACCCTGGGCCTCTCGCCGGCGCAGCCCCCGGCGCACCCCGGCCGCCCGGGCGGCGGCACTGCACGCCACCACCCGGTTGGCCTCCACCACCGCTACCGGGACGTCGGCCGAGCAGCCGGCCGCCACCACCGGCCAGTCGGGGCACCACACCACCAGCGTCCGCGTCGGGGAATCCACGAGCCCACCTCACCCGACGGCCGTCTCGGCCTCGTCGGCCAGCGAGGCGCCAACCGCCGGCCAGCCTCCAACCGCCGGCGAGGCTGGGGCGCCAACGGTCGGCCGGCCTCCGGCGAGCGGTGAAACCGCCGGCGTCTCCGGGGAGGCGGCGGCGACCAGGCCGTCGGGCCCGGGAAGCAGGACCCGCACCCGGCGGGGACGGGCAGCCGAACGGCGTCCGGTGGCCACCACCTCCACCGTCCGGGTTCGCAGATGACCGGCGCCGCCCTCGAGCCCCTCCCACCGGGCCTGCTCGACGATCAGGTCCAGATCGGCCGGCTCGGGCCACCGCCCACGGCCGGGAAGGGTGAGGACGACCAATACCGCCCCCCGCTCTCTCGCTTTGGCCACCAGCCGGCGGGCGTCACCGAAGCGGACCCGGCCGGTGGGGGCCACCAGCACCACGTCCACGCTGTCGACCAGCGCCGCTGTCACGATCGGCCACTGGGTGCCGGGGTCAGGGACCAGGGCCAGCCGCTCCAGGGCCACCCCCAGTTGGGCGGCGGCGACCAGGCCGAGGGCCGGCGCACCGACGGCCGCCACCCACGAACCGGCCCTGGACGCCGGCCCGGCCAGGGCCAGGGCCAGCGACGTGCCGCCCTGGCCGGCGCCGGCGGCCAGGGTGAGGGTGCTCCCCCGCCGCAGCCCGCCGTCGGGCAGCAGCGGGGCCAGCGGGGCGGGCACCTCGAGCAGGCGCTGGCGGGCCAACACCACCCGGTCGCCAGTGCCGGCGATCCGGGCCAGCGCCTGCCGGGCCGCTGGTGCCGGCGCCGGCCTCGGGGACACAATGGTGGAGATCGCGGATCCGCCCACGCCTCCACTCTATCGAACGTATGTTCGCTTACGGCCGCAGAGAACCCGGCCCGACGGGGTATCCCGAAGACATGGTCACGCCTCCGGCGAAGACCGCAGAAGACGTGTCCGTCCTGTGGAACGGCCGGTGCCTCGACTCACGGGAGGCCACTTTGGCCTGGGTAGCCGAGGTCGAGGCCACGCGGGCCGGGTGGACCGCCAGGTCTAGGGCTGCGACCCGGCAGGCACGTCGAGGGCCCCGTCGATGCGGGCCAACACCGTCGGCCAGCCCGCCCCCATGCCCTCGTGGGCCTGGCGGCCCGCCGGCGAGTCCATGTCGAAGCCCTTGTGCTCGAGAAACAGCCGGGTGCCGGTCCCTTCGGGCTCGACCCGCCACGTGATTGTGGTGTCGAGGGTGCCGTCGGCAAACGTGTAGGCCAACAGGCGCCCGGGCTCGACCGCGATCACTTCGCAGGGCTGCTGGCCCCAGGGACCCATGTCCAGGGTGAACCGGTGGCCGACCACCGGGCGGATGGCGCCCGGCGCCCACCACCGGGCCAGCAGGTCGGGTTGGGTCAGGGCCCGCCAGACCTCGGCCGGCGGGCGGGGCACGAACTGGTCGCAGCGGATCACGTTGACGGGCTTGGTCATCGGTCGGTCTCCTCTTGGTCGTCGTCGTCTTGGCCGGCTTGCTCGTCGAGCACAGCCACCAGGGCCTGCATGCGGTCCCGCCAGTAGCGCTCGAAGGGATGGAGCCACTCCTCCACCTCGACGAGGGGGAGCGGCTCGAGGTGGTAGAAGCGCTGCTGGCCCCGCGGCTCCTCCCGGACCAGCCGGGCCTTGCGCAACACCTGGAGGTGCTCGGACACGGCTGGCCGGCTCAGCTCGAAGAGGCCGGCCAGGTCGTTGACGGCACGGGGGCCGTCCCGCAGCGAGGCCAGGATGCGCCGGCGCACCGGGTTGGCCAGGGCACTGAACACATCGGGCACGAGCGCACCTTAGGTCGGGAATCCCCGACGCGTCAATAATGTCCGACGCGAGCAGGCGCGATACTGGGTCATGATCGGCGGGGAGCAGGTCAAGAGGGTCCCTTGGGACGGCGTCGCCTACACCCGCCGGGCCCGGGAAGGCCCCTGCTTAGTCTGCTCCCTGCTGGCCGGCGATCCGTCCTACCGGCATCACATCCTCTACGAGTCGGAGCACGTGGTCGCGTTCCTGGTCCCACGCCCGACGTTGTGGGGATACGCCATCGTCGCCCCCAAGCAGCACGCCGAACGGCTCGTGGAGGATCTCAGCCTCACCGAGTACCTCGACCTGCAAGCCGTGGTGTACCGGGTGGCCGGCGGGATCGCCAAGACGGTCCCGACCGAGCGGGTCTACGTGCTCTCCCTGGGCAGCCAGCAGGGCAACGCCCACGTGCATTGGCACGTCGCGCCGCTCCCCCCGGGGCTCCCCTACGAGCGCCAGCAGTACTTCGCCCTCATGGCCGAGCACGGGGTACTTACCCCCACCTGGGAACAGCTCGGCGAGCTCGCCGCAGCCGCCCGACCCCACATCGCCGCCCGTCCCGACGATCCCAAGCTCCATCCCCGCGCGGCCGGCGAGGACACGGGCGGGCACCTGCCGCCCGGAGGGTTGAGCCGTTCCCAGCCGGATCCCATCGTCCCCCAGTACCTCGACCTCGGGACCGTCGCCCCGGGACGCTTCGACGGCACCGCCATGGTGCGGCTGGCTCGGGAAGGCCCCTGCTTCGTCTGCGCCACGCTGGCCGGTCATCCCGAGTACCCGCATCACATCCTCTACCAGGACGCAGATGTGGTCGCTTTCCTCGCCCGCCGGCCCACCCTGATGGGTGCCACCATCGTGGCCCCGACCCGGCACGCCGAGCGCCTCGAAGCGGACCTCACGCTGACCGAGCACCTCCACCTTCACCACGTCACGTACCAGCTGGGCCGGGCCCTCTCCACCGTGCTTCCCACCGAACGCATCTACGTCCTCAGCCTCGGCAGCCAACAAGGCAACGCCCACATCCACTGGGGGATCGCCCCCCTGCCCCCAGGCGTCCCCTACGAGCACCAACAGTTCCACGCCACCATGGGGGAGACCGGCACCCTCTCCCCCGCCCCCCAGCAGCAACAACGACTGGCCGACGCCCTCCGCGCCCGGCTCCGTTCGCCGGGTCTATGAGGACGACACATTCGATGAGCGCCACCATCCCGAACCCCGACCAACCGTGGGCGCGACTCGCTCCGGACTACGAACAGGGCCGGGCCAAGGAGGACT
>Ga0209061_1005394_pt1 | contig 11235 bp, 8 predicted proteins | sample Coa_R1_10_FD_187157 | JGI IMG/M metagenome (GOLD analysis project Ga0209061, IMG submission 187157) | Surface soil microbial communities from Centralia Pennsylvania, which are recovering from an underground coalmine fire - Coalmine... | ecosystem: Environmental > Terrestrial > Soil > Unclassified... | reverse complement strand
GCTACTGTTGATGGAGCAGGAGCTGGTGCGGCGGCGCGGCTGGCTCACCGCCCGGCAGTTCGCCTTCGCCCTGGCGCTTAGCCGCTCGTACCCCGGGGTCCATCTGCTCGCCCAGGCGGTGGTGATAGGCTATCTACTGCGCGGCCTCTCGGGCGCGCTGGTCAGCCTCGCCGGCCTGCTGCTGCCCGCCAGCGCCGTGACGCTCGCCCTGACCATCGGGTTCGTGGGGCTACGCACCCACCCTCTCGCCGGCGCAGCGATCGACGGGCTGCTGCCCGCCACGGCGGGGATGACTCTCGCACTGGGTGGTCAGCTCTTGCGCACCGAGTTGGCGACCGCGCGCGGCGGCGCGCGCTGGCTGGACCTGGCGCTGGCGCTCCTCGCCTTCGGGCTGGTCGCCTGGTTCGGGGTGTCGTCGGCGCTAGTCGTGCTCGGCGCGGGCCTGGCCGGAGCGGTGCTGTACCGGCTGGTGGGCCGGCAGGGGTGAGGCGTGGACCTCTGGACGTTGTTCCTGATCTGCTTGAAGGTGTCCCTGCTATCGTTCGGCGGCACGGCACCGCTGCCGCTACTTCAAGACGAGCTGGGGCGGCAGCGCGGCCTGCTCACCGACGATGACTTCGCCCTGGCGCTGGCTATCGGGCGCGTCTCGCCCGGCCCGGCCGGCCTGTTCGTCCTGCCGGTGGGCTACTTCACCGCCGGGCTCGGGGGAGCGGTGGTGGCCGGGCTAGCGCAGGCGGTGGTGGCGCTGGGGGTGTTGGGCCTGTTGCGGGCGCACACCTGGCTGGCGCACGTGGCAGCCGTGCGCGACGCCACCCGGGCGATCCAGGTGGCGACGGCTGGCTTGCTGCTCGCGGTAGGCTACCTCATTCTGTGGGGCACCGTGCGCTCCCCCTTGGACGCCGCCGTGGCGGCGATCGCCTGCGGCTTGCTGCTGGGCACGCGCCTCGACGTGCTGCTGGTGCTGGCCGCGGCGGCGGGCCTGGGGTTGGCGGGGGCGCTGCTCGGGTGGCGCTGATGCGCGGGGGGGACGCGCGGCTGGCGCCCACGCTGGCCATGCTGGTGGCCATCTTCGTCGGCGCCATGGACATCAGCATCATGGCCACGGTAATGCCCACGATCGTCGGCCAGCTCGGGGGGCTGCCGCTGTACAGCTGGAGCTTCAGCGCCTATCTGCTCACCTCGACTACCACGGTACCGATCTACGGGCGGCTGGCCGACCTGTACGGCCGCAAGCGGATCTTTCTAGTGGGCATGAGCATCTTCGCGCTGGGCTCGCTGTTGTGCGGCCTGGCGCGCAGCATGGAGCAGCTGATCGCCTTTCGCGCCCTGCAGGGGCTGGGGGCGGGCGGGCTGCTGCCGATCGCCATCACCGTCGCGGGCGACCTCTACCAGGGCGAGGAGCGTGCCAAGATCCAGGGGTACATCTCCGCCGTGTGGGGGCTGGCGGCGATCCTGGGGCCGTTGATTGGCAGCGTCATCGTGGCGCAAGTCTCGTGGTCGTGGGTGTTCTGGATCAACCTGCCGATCGGGGCTACTACCGCGACGATCCTGGCGCTCACCCTCCGCGAGCGGTTGCAGCCGCGCACCGTCCAGGTCGATTACCTCGGCGCCGTGCTGCTGACCGGCGGCATCGCGGCCCTGCTGTTCGGGCTGGTGGACAGCGGGCCGGCCGGGCTGCTGGCGCCGCACGTGCTGGGGCTGTTCGGCGCGGCGGGCGGCTTGCTGGCAGCGTTCGTGGCCGTCGAGCAGCGCGTGGCCCAACCGATCGTGCCGCTTGCCCTGTTGCGCGAGCGGCTGCTGGCGGTGACGAGCCTCGGGGCCCTCGTGTTAGGCGGCTGTATCTACAGCTCCACGGCCTACTTGCCGCTGTTCGTGCAGGGCGCGCAAGGAGGCAGTCAGTTCCAGGTGGCGCTAGTTAGCGCGTCGGTCTCGGTGGCTTGGACCACCGGCAGTATCATCGGTGGCCGGTTGCTGTTGCGGGTGGGCGTGCGCACCGCCGCTCTGGCCGGACTCGCGCTGGTCAGCGGGGGGGCGGGGGGCCTGGTGCTGCTCGGTGTCAGCACCCCGCTGGCCCTGGTGATGCTCGCGGGCGCGCTGCTGGGGCTGGGGCTAGGCATCACCTCGACGACCTTCATCGTGGTGGTGCAGACCGCCGTGGGGTGGGAGCAGCGCGGGGTGGCGACTGCGCTCCAGCAGTTCTGCCGGGCGATCGGCGGCACGCTGTGGGTAAGCGTGCAGGGCGCGGCGCTGGGCGCCGCTGTGGCCGGCGCCCACGGCGACCTGGCCGGGGGCGGGCACCTGCCGTCGGTCAATGATGTTCTCGATCCTGGGCTGCGTGCCCTGTTGCCGCCCGAGGAGCTGCGGGCGCTGGCCGGCGTGCTGCAGGACGGGCTGCACCAGGTGTTCGTGTTGTACCTGCTGTTGGCCCTTGCGGGGCTGGCGATCGTCGCTTTCCTGCCGGGGCGGCCGCTCAAGAGCCCCCGGGGCTACCCCGCCGCGCGCCCGGACGTCCCAGGAGGGCCCGGCGAGGGGACGGGCGCCCTAGTGGGCGGCGAGTAGGGCCCGCGGGCCCTTCATAGATTTTTAATACTCATCGCACAGGGGCTTAGCAGCGCTGCCGGATAGTGGGTAGCGGAGAGGTGGTGCCCCGGCAAGGGGGGCGCGGTCAGGGAGGCAGCGTGGGAGTCGTCTCGCTCGGACAAGTCGGGGCCTGGCGGCGACAAGTGCCGTTGGACTGGCGGATGCTGGCGCTGCTGGGCGCGTTGTTGGTATTGGGCAGCGTGCTCGGCTACTTGGTGCTCGTACGGATCACCACCCCGGCGCCCCAACCGGTGCAGGCGGTCACTGTCCAGCGCGGGACGATCATCGCCGGCGTGAACGGCACCGGCACGGTCGTGCCTGATCAAGCCAGCAAGGTGGGGTTCCGCGGTGCCGGCCGCGTGGCCCAGGTGTTCGTCAATGTGGGGGATCACGTCGAGGCGGGCCAGCCGCTAGCGATCCTCGACCAGACCGACCTCCAGGCCCAGCTCGACGCGGCGCGCGCTGGGCAGGCGCAGGCCGAGGCCAAGCTGCAGGCGCTGCTCAACGGCGCGCGCCCCGAGGACGTGGCCGCCGCCCAGGCACAGCTAGCCGCGGCCCAGGCGCATCTCGCCGACATGCTCCAACCGCGCGCCGAGGATATCGCTGCCGCCCGCGCTGCGGTGGCACAGGCCCAGGCCAAGCTCGATGGCTTGCTGCGCGGGCGCGACGAGGACATTGCCGCCGCGCAGGCCCAGCTCGCCGCCGAGCAGGCCAAGCTGCGCAGCATGGAGGCGCAGGGGCGCCCCGAGGATATCGGCGCCGCCCAGGCCGCCCTCGACAGCGCGCGGGCCAAGCTGCAGCAAGTGCTCAACGGCCCCCTGCCCGGCGACATCGCGGCCGCGGAGAGCGCGGTGGAGACCGCCCGCGCCAGCCTCGACAGCGCCCAGGCGAAGCTCGAGCAGGTGCAGCAGGGCGCCACCGACGCCGACATTCAGGCGGCGGTGGCCGCCCTCGCCTCGGCCCTGGCGCAGCAGCAGGACGCGCAGAACAAGCTCGACACGCTCCTGCACCCCACCGACGCCGATCTGATCGCCGCCCAGGTCGCAGTCGATAACGCCCGAGCCGATCTGGATAGCGCGCAGGCGAAGCTCGAACAGCTGCGCAATCCACCGGCGGCCGATCTGGCCGCCGCCCAGGCCGCCGTGCAGCAAGCGCAGGCAGGCCTCCGGCAGGCCCAGAGCCAGTTGGCCGCCGCACGGCCGGCGCCCAATAGCCCCGAGGCGATCGCCGCTGCTGAGGAGGTGGTCGCCGCCGCACGGACCTTGCAGGTCGCGCAGGCGCGCTTGAACAACATCAGCATGGGCCTGCCGGCCAACGGAGCGACGGCTGCGGCGGGCGGCTCGTCGACGGGCACGAGCGCCTCCAGCGGCACCACGAGCAGTACGAGCGGGACTGGGAGCGCGACCACCACGAGCGGGATCGGTACGACTACCACGGGCACCGGCGCCGCTTCGAGCAATGGGGTGTCTTCTCAGGATTTGCTCAGTGCGCAGGCGAACGTCAGCAGTGCCAACGCCACGCTCCAGCGGGCCATCGCCGCGCTGCAGGGGGCCCAAGTCGGCAGCGCTAGCAACGGCAGCGCTACCGCGCAGGCCAACGTCACCGCCGCGCTGGCGCAGCTGGCTAGCGCCGAGGCGAAGCTCACCCAGCTCCTCAACCCGAACCCGGCCGACCTGGCCGCCGCGCAGGCGGCGGTCGATCAGGCGCGCAACAACTATCAGAGCGCCCAGGCCAAGCTGGAGCAGCTGCGCAACCCGCGACCGGAGGACGTGATGGCTGCCCAGGCCGCGGTCGAGGCAGCGCGCGTCAGCGTGGTGAGCGCGCAGGCGAAGCTCGACGACCTGCGCGCCCAGCCGAAGCCGGCCGACCTGGCCGCGGCCCAAGCCGATGTCGATACCGCCCGCGCCAACCTGCAGAGCGCGCAGGCGAAGCTCGACGACCTACGCGCCCAGCCGCGGCCTGAGGACGTGGCCCAGGCCGAGGCCGCGGTGCGCCAGGCCGAGGAGCAGCTCGCCAAGGCCCGCCAGCCGTATACCGCCGAGGACATCGAGGCCCAGCGGCAGGCGGTGGAGCAAGCGCGCGCGCAGCTGGAGATGAAGCAGCGCCCGGGCGCCCCCGCCGACATCGAAGCGGCGCGGCAGGCACTGCTCCAGGCGCAGGCGCAGCTCGCCCTCAAGGAGCAGCCGTACAGCGCCCAGCAGATCGAGGAGCAAAAGCAAGTCGTCGCCCAGATGCAAGCCCAAGCCCAGAAGGCCGCCGCGCCGTACACCGACGAGGACATCGCGCAGGCCGTGGCCGCCGTCGAGCAGGCGCGCGCCCAGGTGGCGTTGGCACAGTTCAACCTGGACAACTCGGTGCTCATCGCCCCGTTCGCGGGTATCGTCAACCAGGTCGGGCTCAACCCCGGCGAGTTGGCCACCGGCGCGCAGACGGTCGGCGGGGGCCTGATCACGATCGTGAACCCGAACCAGCTGCGGGTGGATGTCAGCGTGGACGAGACGGACATCAACCGCGTGCAGCTCGGGCAACCGGTGATCCTCACCCTCGATGCCCTCCAGGGCCGGCCCGTCCGCGGCCGCGTGACGGCCATCGCTCCCCAGGCGACGACCACCCAGGGCGTGACCAGCTACCAGGTGTCGATCGGCATCGACAACAACAACGGCGATGTGCAGCCCGGCATGACGGCGACTGCCACCATCGTGTACGACCGCCGGGACAACGTGCTCGTCGTGCCTAATCGCGCTATTCGCCGCCAAGGGCGCGATCAGGTGGTCGACGTGCTCGCTCCTGACGGCAAGATCGAGACACGGACTATCCAGCGCGGCCTGAGCAACGACCAGCAGAGCGAGGTAGTCGACGGCCTGGCCGAGGGTGAGCAGGTCGTGCTGCCGACCACTCAGACCCGCACGCCGCAGATGGCTGGCGGCATGCCGGGCTTCGGTGGCGGTTTCGGCGGCCCGTTTATCCGTCGCTAGAGGAGCCGCACAGCATGGACGGGCAGGCCGCCATCCCCGTTATTCGGATCCGCGACGTGACGAAGGTGTACACGATGGGGGACATCGCGGTGCACGCGCTGCGGGGGGTGTCGCTGGACGTGCACCGCGGCGAGTTCGTGGCCATCATGGGGCCGTCGGGGTCGGGCAAGTCTACCCTGATGAACCTGATCGGCTGCCTCGACCAGCCTACCAGCGGCAGCTACCAGCTGGACGGGGTGGAGGTCGCGGACCTCAGCGACGACGAGCTGGCGGGGATTCGCAACCGCAAGCTGGGGTTCGTGTTCCAGAGCTTCAACCTGCTGCCGCGGGTGCCGGCGGTGGAGCAGGTGGAGCTGCCGCTGATCTACGGGGGCGTGCGGGAGCGGCGGGCGCGGGCGCTGGCGGCGCTGCGAGCGGTGGGGTTGAGCGACCGCGCACACCACAAGCCGACGGAGCTGTCGGGGGGCCAGCAGCAGCGGGTGGCGATCGCGCGGGCGCTGGTGACGGAGCCGAGCCTGATACTGGCGGACGAGCCGACCGGGGCGCTGGACACGCGGACCAGCGAGGAGATCATGGGGCTGCTGCAGGCGCTGAATCGGGAGCGGGGGCTGACAGTGGTGCTGGTGACGCACGAGGAGGACATCGCGCAGCACGCGCAGCGGATCATCACGCTGCGGGACGGGGTGATCAGCAGCGATGCGCCGGTGGCGCGGCCGCGGCGGGCGGGGGTGGGGGAGCTGGTGCCGTGAACGTCTGGGAGGGCGTGCGGATCGCGGTGCGGGCGCTGGCGGCTAACAAGCTGCGGGCGCTGCTCACCATGCTGGGGATCATCATCGGCGTCGGCGCGGTGATCTCATTGATGTCGGTCGGGCGGGGCGCCCAGGCGACGATCACCGAGCAGATCCAGGGCATGGGCACCAACTTGTTGTTCGTGCGTCCTGGCAGCACCCAGCAAGGCGGGGTGCGCGCCGGCCAGGGCACTGCCCCCACGTTGACCCTCGACGACGCCAACGCCATCGCGGAGCAGGTCCCCACGGTCGCCGCGGTCGCCCCGGAGGTCGGCGGGTTGGCGCAGGTCGTGGCGGCGGGGCAGAACTGGTCCACCCGCGTGGTCGGCACCACCGATACCTATCCGGATGTGCGCAACTTCCGCGTGGCGGCCGGCGACTTCTTCACCCGGCAGAATGTCGATGCGCGCTCGCGCGTGGCAGTGCTCGGCTGCACCCCCGCCCAGAACCTATTCGGCGACGCGGACCCGGTGGGTGAGACGGTACGGATCAGCCTGTTCGGGCGGCCAGGAGTCAGTTTCCGCATCATCGGGGTGATGGAGTGCAAGGGCGGCACCAGCCTGGGCAACCAGGACGACCAGGTGTTCGTGCCGATCACGACGTTCGAGACGAGCTTGAGCACAGCGCGCTCGGTGCGCGGCAGCTTCACCGTTTCGACGATCAATGTGCAGGTCGTGGATCAAGCGCTGATGCCAGACGCCGTGCAGGACATCGCCGCGCTGCTGCGCCAGCTGCACCGGGTGACCCAGGACGACTTCACTATCCAGAGCCAGGACGACTTTCTGAACACCGCGGCCCAGATCACCGGGGTGATGACGGTGCTGTTGGGCGCGATCGCCGGCATCTCGCTGGTGGTGGGCGGCATCGGCATCATGAACATCATGCTGGTCTCGGTGACGGAGCGCACACGGGAGATCGGCATTCGCAAAGCGGTGGGCGCGCGGCGGCGCGACATCCTGCTCCAGTTCCTGGTCGAGGCTACCGTCGTCAGCCTGCTGGGTGGGCTGATCGGCATAGGGATCGGGATCTTGATCGCCCGCGTGCTCTCGGGCGCCAGCTTCAACGGCCAGCGCCTGGCCACCCTGGTCACGCCCGACGCGGTGATGCTGGCGTTCGCGGTGTCGGCCGCGGTCGGGCTGTTCTTTGGGATCTACCCCGCCATGCGCGCCGCGCGCCTACACCCGATCGAGGCGCTACGGTATGAGTGACGCTAGCGCGCCCGCGCGGCGAGAGAAGAGAGGACGATGATCGGGAAAGAACCATCCGTCACGCTGGGCCGGGAGGAACACAACGGGACCAACGCCGCTGTGGCGCTACCGCCGGCTGCTGCGACGGAGGTACCCCCGCGCCCGCGCCGGCGCCCCAACCGGCTCGTCTTGGTGGGGGGCGCCCTGGGCTGCGGCCTGTTGCTCGGGGCGCTGGCCGCCGTGGCCAGCGCCCCGCTGCGCCACACGCCCGCGGTGGTGGTTACCCCCGTCCAGGGAGCGGCCGGGGGGGCCAGCGGGGGGGCGGGGGCTGCCGCCGCGGCGCGGGGCGACGATCCGTCTGCCGCTCAGGGACCGGGGGGGCCAGCGGGGGCCACGCGCGGGGCGAGTACGCGCTCCAGCAGCGGGGCGAGCACGCGCGCCCAGGGCGTGATCAGCCAGGTGGAGGGTGATACCATCACCGTGAACGGCCCCGAGGGCCCCGTGCAGGTTCGCCTGGGCGACGCGACCGCCGTCCAGCAGCTCGTGCCCGCCGATCGAGCGGCGCTGGCGCCCGGCCAGCGGGTGGTGGTGGCCGGCGAGCGCGCGGCCGACGGCACGCTGAGCGCGACGAGCGTGCAGATCGTCGGCGAGGGGACGCCCGCGAGTGCTGAGCGGCGCTCGAGTGCCGCGCCCTGAGGCGCCACGGGCCCCCACTGGAGCCACTAGCAGCAGAGAGCCATGGCCCAACGTATCCTCGTCGTCGATGACGAGAAACATATCGTGCAGCTGGTCAAGCTGTACCTGAGCAACGAGGGCTACCAGGTGGATGTGGCCACCAACGGCCGCGAGGCGTTGGACAAGGCCCGCCAGCTGCGCCCCGACCTGATCGTATTGGATCTCATGCTGCCGGAGATCAGTGGCCTGGAGGTCTGTCGCCAGCTGCGGCAGGAGAGCGACGTGCCGATCATCATGCTCACCGCCCGCGACGAGGCCGAGGACCGGGTGGCCGGGCTGGAGCTGGGCGCCGACGACTACGTGACCAAGCCGTTCAACCCCCGCGAGCTCGCGGCGCGGGTGAAGGCCGTGCTCCGGCGCAGCACCGGCCTGGGCGCCAGCCAGCGCGTGCTGGAGGTGGGCGACGTGCGCATCGATCCCGACCGCCACGAGGTGACCGTCGCGGGCCGGCGGGTGGACCTGCGCCCGAAGGAGTTCGAGCTGCTCAGCGTGCTGGCGCGTCGGCCTGGGGTCGTGTTCCCGCGCGAGCGGTTGTGTCAGCTGGTCTGGGGCCCGGATTTCTTCGGGGACCAGCGTACGGTGGACGTGCACATCACCTGGCTGCGTGACAAGCTGCGCGGGGCCACCGCCCGCATCGAGACGGTGTGGGGCGTGGGCTACAAGCTGGTGGAGATCGACGGCGCCCCTCGCGCCCCTTCCTCCCGGTAGCGCTCCGCTGCCGCCCGTACGGCGGCCCGCTACTCTTGTCCGGCGTTCCGTTGCGCGCCACACTGTAAGCAGCAGCCATAGTTGGCGCCCGAGGGAGCCGGCGGCATGCGCGACAGCTTGTACACCCGCTTGATGGCGTCGTACGCGTTCGTGGTGTTCGTCTCCCTGTTCCTCGCCGGCTCGGGCTTCCTGTGGCTGGCACAGCAGCACCAGCAGCAGCGCGAGATGGATCGGCTAGCCGACATCGTGCTGCCGATCAGCGCCCACGTGCGGCACCTGGAGTTGATCGGCGCCTCGACTAGCGAGATCGCCGCCTTTCTCGACGACCAGGCCCAGCAGCTGAACGTCCGCTTGCTGCTGGTGCGCCTCGATAACCGCCTGGTGGCTGCCGACACCACCGACGAGCTGGAGGGCTACATCCTGCCGCCGGTGGAGGAGAACATGTCGGCGCAGGTCGGCCCGCTGCTGGTGGGACGCTACCAGGTATCCGCGGGGCAGATCGTGACGATCTCGCTGGCCTATGTGCCCCTTGGGCGGCTGGGCGACCGCTTCCCGGGCTTGCCGCCACGCTACGCGGTGATGTTGGCGGTGCCCCAGGCCAACCTGGCGGCGGCGTGGCTCTCCCTCGCGCCGCGGCTGTTGGTCGCAGGCGTGCTGGCGCTGGTGGCCTCGCTGCCCGTCGCCCTGTGGCTATCGCGCTCGATCTCCGAGCCGCTCAAGCGGATCACCCGCGCGTCGGAGGAGATGGCGCGCGGCAACTACGACCAGCGGATCCCCGACGGCCGCGCGGACGAGATCGGGCGGCTGGCCCAGGCGTTCAACCTGATGGCCAAGCAGGTGGCGTTGTCACACCGCACCCTGCGCGAGTTCCTGGCGGACGTGTCCCACGAGCTGCGCACGCCCCTGACCTCCATCCGCGGCTTCTCGCAGGCGATGACCGACGGCACCCTGCGGGCCCCCGAGGAGTACGCCGAGGCCGGCCGGGTGATCCACGAAGAGGCCGAGCGCATGGCCCGCCTGGTGGAGGACTTGCTGTACCTCTCGCGTGTCGAATCGGGCCAATTCCAGGGTGAGCGGCACCCGCTCGACCTGGCCGAGCTGATCCGCGCGTGCGTGCAGCGGGCCGAGCGGCGCGCGACCGCCGGCGAGGTGGCGATCGTGACCGCGCTCGCGCCGGCGCCCCGTGTGGCGGGCGAGGCTCACCGCCTGGAGCAGGTGCTCGACAACCTGCTGGACAATGCCCTCAAACACACCCCGCCGGGCGGCCAGATCACCGTGCGGCTGAGCGACGACCCGGCCAGCGGGGGCGTACGCCTGAGCGTGCACAACACGGGCTCCTACATCCCGCCGGAGGAGCAGCGCCAGGTGTTCGACCGCTTCTTCCGCGGCCACAACAACGCGGGCCGCGAGGGTACCGGCTTGGGCCTATCGATCGCGCGACATATCGTCGAGGCGCATGGGGGCACGATCGCCGTGCAGAGCAGCCCAGAGACCGGCACGGACTTCAGCGTCTGGCTGCCGGCCCTCCCGGCGCCCGCGCCGGCTTCCGCGCCGCTATTAGTGGGCCGCGCCGGGTAGGCGCGCGGCCTAGCCGCCCGCCGCGCGCCCGCGGTAGAATTGGCCCCGTGAGCGGAGGAGAGCACGCGCGCACGCCACGGCGATCCAGGCTCCCCCAAGGGCGCGCAGCCCTATCAGGCTGGCTGGCGTGCGTGGTCGCCACGGTGGTCGCGGGGACGGCGGCTGCCCCCCCCGTGGCTCCCGCGGAGCAGGGGGGCGTGCGCACGCCGACGGCGGTGAGCCGGCCCCGCCAGCTGCCGCCCGATCTCAGCGCCCCGCTGCCAGTCGTGACGCTCACCCCCACCCCGGTGCGGCCTACCCCCACTCCCGAGGAGCTGCCAGCGACCCTGACGCCTACGCCGCTGCCGACAGCGACCGCTACGGTGTCTCCCGTGGTGCTGGTGGCCGCCCCGACCCCAACGGTGGTGACCCCGACTCCTACATCGACGGAGGAGCCCGGCGGGTTGCTGCTGCCCGAGGGCGCCGTGCCGGACGGGGCGCCCGCACCGGTTGCCGCACCGCGGCCTCCAGCCGCCCAGACGCTGCAGACGCCCCCAGCGGCGCCTCCCCCCGCGCTACGGGTGCTTGGCTTGCCCGAGGAGCCGGGGGTGGGGGGCTGGTTCGCGCCCGATGTACTCTGGCTCGGGGTGCCCGCGCGCAGCCAGTTCGATGGCACGCCCTACGCGGCGGCGAACTGCGGCCCCA
>Ga0209061_1005391_pt1 | contig 11242 bp, 13 predicted proteins | sample Coa_R1_10_FD_187157 | JGI IMG/M metagenome (GOLD analysis project Ga0209061, IMG submission 187157) | Surface soil microbial communities from Centralia Pennsylvania, which are recovering from an underground coalmine fire - Coalmine... | ecosystem: Environmental > Terrestrial > Soil >... | reverse complement strand
CTCGGCCGGGACGTAGACGATCTCGGCCCCGGGGTCGATGAAGGCACGGATGAGCCAGGGGCAGGCGATCCGGTCGGTCTTGGGGCGGGCGCGGGTGATCCACTTCATGGCGTGTGCTCCTCGGGAGACGGGCTCGGGTCGTGAACGGTGAGGCCGGGCAGGTTCAGGTAGCCGCCGGGCACGTTGTCGCGGGTGATCGGCCGGTAGGTGACGGCCTGGTGGACCTCGCTGGCGGTGAGTGCGGTGCGGTACGGGGTGGCAATCCAGGCGTCGAAGACCTCGTGGCTGGGCCAGGCGGTGATCACCACGGTCTCGCCATCGACGGGTTCGCAGACCAGTTCGGCGAGGATGCCGTGTTCCTCGCGGATCTGGCGGCCGGCGTCGATCCAGGCCAGATACCGCTCGCGCCACTCGGGCGGGACAACGACGGTGCGCAGGCAGATGATCACGACGCCTCCGTGGCGGGAGCGGGGTCAGCCGGGCGGGCCCGGGGCCCGGGGCCCGGTTTGCGAAGTGGCAGGTGGCGGGCCCAGCGCCACAGGGCGAGGTCGTAACCGCCCTTCACGAGGCCGGCTAGCACCAGCGGCGCACCCAGTGCTAGCTGCTGCACCGCGGCGGCGGCGAGGGGACCGAGCGGGCGCACGGTGTAGCGGGCGGCGTTGGTGACGGCCGCGGCGGCCGTGCGTTCGGCCGGGGCGACCACGGTCATCACCAGCGCCTGGCGGGTCGGCACATCCATCTGCGACAGCGTCGCGCGTGCCAGCAGCAGCACCGCGGCGACCGGAAATGACGGGGCGAACGCTACCGAGGCCAGCAGCACGTTGCTGGGCAGGTGCGTGCCGACCATTGTCGCAACCAGCCCGAAGCGGCGTGCTAGCGGCGCCGCGAGCGCCACCGAGACGGCCTGCACGAGCGAGACGGCGAAGAACAGCCACCCCAGCGCGGACAGCGACACGCCATACCGCTCGGCGAACAAGTAGGACAGGAACCCGGTGGTCGCCAGCCCTCCGCCGGCCGCGTCGACCGCGAACAGCGCCGCGAGGCGGCGCACGACGGCACGCGATTGACCCAGTCTCGCCGAGGAGCTGACTGCCTGGCCGGGCATCGGAGATCCGGCCGCGGGGGCCTCCACCGCTGGCGAAAGCCGCCAGGCCAGCACCGCACCCGCCAGCCCAACGGGCACCAGCACCGCGAACAGCGCCGCATAGGCCCCGGCGCCCGTGCTGTGCCGGCCCAGGCCGGGCAGTATCGTGGCCAGCGCGCCCAAGGCCCCTGCCGCCGCGCCGACTGCGTTGTAGCGGCCGTACGCTGCCGCCGTCCCGGCGTCCTCCGCAGAGAGCATGACCTGCTCGAGGGTCGTGGCCGGCCCGTTGTCCACCACATCGGTCGACAGCGCGCCGGTCAGCGCGACCACCAGCAGCAGCCAGAACGGGGCACCGGCGGCGACCACCGCTCCGGCCGCCGCGACGACAAGGAAGGACATCGCGTAGCTGCGCCGCCGCCCGATCTGGTCAGCGACCGCCCCGACGACGAGACTGGCCAGCGCCGTGCCAGCGATAAGCGCCGTCAACACCAGCCCGGCGCGCAGATGGCTGTAACCACGGGCGGCGAGCAGCGCACCGAGGATGACCGCAGTGAACCCGTAACCAGCCGCCCGGACCGCCTGCCCACCGATCAGCAGCGTCGCATCGCGGCCCACGCCCCACCGCATCGCCGTCACAGCTCAGCCGGGAACCGATAGCCGGACGGTGGCGCGACCCGCTGAGCGGCCGGGGGGCAGACGACGGCGATCTCCTCGTCCGCGGCGAGTGTCAGTTTGGCGGGGGCGCCGGTCACCCGGCCGCGGTGCTCCAGGCCAGCACCAGCAGCACGGCGCCGAACCCGTAGGCCAACGCCCGCAGCGCCTGGGCGGCCAGCACCCGGCGTGCGTCCCCGCTCAGGCGGCGGGTCATCCCGGCCATCAGGCGTATCCGCGCCACGCCTGCCGCCGGATGGCCGGGCCGGCGGGACCGGCCGCATCAGGCAATGCCCAGCTTCTCGATAAGGAGCAGGGCCAGCACGAAGATCACCGCCCCGGCGGCCAGCGCCCACCAGGGCGCATACAGGACTCCCTTCCTGCGCGGGCGGCCGCCGCGCCGCGGCCGCCGTGGCGGGGACTGGGACGCTGTGGGCTTCTGCATCACTGTCACCTCCCAAAGACATGCTGTCAGTGTAACCACGGTTGCCGTGACGCATGCGGCGGGCCGCCACCACGGAGCCCGCATGTTGGATGTAACCTATAGATGTTTTTTTGAAACCATGGTTTCAAACCAATAGCCGGGTCGGCGGGAAGGTGCGGCGGCGATGACCAGGCGGAGCAGGGGGGCGGCGGGGTGGGCGGATGACCGGCTGCGGGCGGCCGTCGGCCTGAACCGCGCGCTGCGCAAGGTGTTCCCGGATCACTGGTCGTTCCTGCTGGGCGAGATCGCCCTGTACTGCTTCGTCATCTTGCTGCTGACCGGGACGTTCCTGACGCTGTTCTTCCAGCCGAGCATGACCCAGGTCATCTACCACGGGTCCTACACCAAGCTGGACGGCGTGCGGATGAGCCAGGCGTACGCCTCCACCCTGCACATCAGCTTCGACGTGCGCGGCGGGCTCCTGATGCGCCAGATCCACCACTGGGCGGCCAACTTGTTCGTGGCGGCTATCGCCGTGCACCTGCTGCGGGTGTTCTTCACCGGCGCGTTCCGGCGGCCGCGGGAACTCAACTGGCTGATCGGCGTCGTATTGTTCGCCCTGGCGATGGCGGAGGGGTTCACCGGCTACTCGCTGCCTGATGACCTGCTGTCCGGGACGGGCCTGCGGATCGCAAACGGCATCGTGCTGTCGATACCGGTGGCCGGCACGTACCTGTCGTACCTGCTGTGGGGCGGGCCCTACCCGGGCACGGTGTTCATCCCGCGGCTGTACATCATCCACGTGCTGCTCATACCGGGCCTGCTGCTGGCCCTGGTCACCGCGCACCTGCTGATCATGTGGCACCAGAAGCACACCCAGTTCCCCGGGCCCGGACGCACGAACGCCACCGTGACCGGCGCCCCCCTGTACCCGCACTTCATGGCCAAGACCGGCGCGTTCTTCTTCTTCGTCTTCGGGGCACTGGCCCTGCTCGGCGCCTTCGCCCAGATCAACCCGGTCTGGCTGTACGGGCCCTACACCCCCGTGTCGGCGACGGCCGGCTCCCAGCCCGACTGGTACATCGGCTGGCTGGAAGGCGCCCTGCGGCTGGCGCCGAACTGGACGCTCACCGCCTTCGGGCACACCCTCGCACTCAACGTGCTCATCCCCGGCGCCGTCATCCCCGGGCTGTTCCTCACCGCGATCGCCGCCTATCCGTTCTTCGAGGCCTGGGCCACCGGGGACCGCGGCGAGCATCACCTGCTGGACCGGCCCCGCGACCAGGCCACCCGCACCGGCATCGGCGCCGCGGCCGTAGCCTTCTACGGGGTGCTGTGGGCCGGCGGCGGCAACGACGTCTCCGCCTACTTTCTCCACGTGCCGCTGTACACCACCACCTGGATCCTGCGGATCCTGCTGTACGCCGCGCCCGTGACCGCGTTCATCATCACCAGGCGGCTGTGCCTGGGCCTGCAATGGCGGGAACGCGAAGAGCTGATCCACGGCCGCGAGAGCGGGGTTATCACCCAGCTTCCCTCCGGCGGATACAGCGAACGGCGCATCCCGCTGCCGGACGGGCCACGCGCGGTCCTTGCCCAGCGCGAAAGCGCCCGGGCGCTGATCCCGCCGCCCGCCGGCGGTACCGGCCGCCCCGCGGCCCTAGCTCAGCGCCTGCGGGCTGCGATGAAGCGCTTGTACGTCGCCGGGCGGGTTCCCCCGCCCGGGCCGGCACAGCCCGCCACCGGGAACCCCGGCTCAGGCCGCGCGCAGCAGCCCGGCCCGGCACGCACCCGCGACCTGCCATCGCAAGGCCAGCCACCCCATGGCTGACGTGGGTGCCGACCGCCGCCCGCACCCCACATCGGCCGGCCATTGCGTAACCTTGGTTGCATGACCACAATGGCGGCGGCAAGCGGCGCGCCTGCGCCCGCGGGCCGCAGTCGGCGGCCGCCCCGCTGCCCGCGGCGGCGCCGCCCGGGACCCGGCGGTGCTGCCAGGCGGGGGTACCGGGGCCGCACTGGATCGCGGGCCCGGGGCAGGCTCACCGCAAGGATGCCGCATCGTGAGCGGTGAGAGCGGGCCGGGTGAGTGGGTGCTGCTGTCCTACCGCGTCCCGCGCGAGCCGTCCACGCCGCGGATCGCAGTGTGGCGCAAGCTCAAGCGGCTGGGCGTGGCCCAGATCTCCGACGGTCTGGTGGCGCTGCCCGCCGACCCGCGGACCCGCGAGCAGCTGGAATGGGTCGCCGAGGAGGTGACCGATGCCGGAGGCAGCGCCGCCATCTGGATCGCCCGCCCGGGCACCGTCGGCTACGAGCATGGCCTCGCGGCTGCCATGGCCGCTGACCGTGCCGCCGAATACCGCGCCATCATCGACGCCGCCCGCGAAGCGGCCGCCGTAGGCCCGGACGCGAAGCCTGCCGCTGTCCGCCGCCTGCGCGGCGAGCTGCGCCGCGTCACCCGCCGCGACTACTTCCCGCCACCCGAACGCGACCAGGCCCAAGCCGCCGTCGAGGCGCTCGCCGCGGAGCCGGCCTCCCGCCGGGCGGCGCGGGAGCCGGCATGAAATGGGCTACCCGCGCCGGCGTCCACATCGACCGGGCGGCATGCGCCTGGCTGATCCGCCGCCACATCGACCCCACCGCGCAGTTCGTGTTCGTCACCGACCCGGCCGGGGTGCCGGCCGACGCGACGCCATTCGACATGCCCGGCGCCGCCCTGTCCCACCATGGTGGTGACTGCAGCTTCGAGACCCTGCTGCGGCACTACGACCTGACCGACCCGGTGCTGTGGCACATCGCCGCTATCGTGCACGAGGCCGACCTCGACGACGAGCGCTACGACGCCCCCGAGGCCCCCGGCCTGGACGCGGTGGTACGGGGACTGTCCATGACCTGCGCCGACCAGCAGATCCTGCAGATCACCCACCCGGTATTCGATGCCCTCTATGAATACCACCGGCAGGGCATGCTGCACGGCAGGGAACCGGCATGACCCCTTTTCTCACCGCCAGGTCCGGTAGCGCGGGACAAATAGATGACATGCATCGGGCCGGGCTGAGCTGAGGCCGGCGCCTTCCGCGCGTGAGACCTCCTCAGCTCAGATGGTCAGCGATGTCCTCCGGCACCGGAGGAGCAGGAGGCACTTCCGCCTTCGACACGGTCAGCCACGGCTCAGCGCCGTCTGCGGTCAGCACGCAGGATGGGTGGTCAGGAATGTCCCCGGCCCACCAGCGCCGGTCCTGATAGTCGGCCACATTCCGGACCGGCTGCTCCCGAAGGCCCCGGACCGCTTCGAGGTACTCCAGCAGCCGGATGGCACGCGACTGGACCGTAGCGTCTCTCGTCATCGGCCAGCACCCGCCCCCTTCGGTGCCGACGGCAAACTTGGCGCCGCGATGTCAGCCTGCGGCAGATCGCCCCGGCATGACGCCACAGGCAGCATCCGACGGCGGGAAACCTCATTCACGGGAACCTCCATGCCTTTTCCGCCTTGCCTTGCCGACTTCGGTGGTGACACCCATCGCGACCCTCTCGATAGTGGCTCTTACTCAGAACGGAGCCTGCCGTGACTGGAGGAACCGGGTACCTTGTCGCGCATGGACTGGGTCAGCCCCGCCACGGCGTTGAGCCACCCGGTGAGTTCGCCGACGGTAGGAGCGAGTTCGTAGGCGTGGTAGTGGCATGCGTCGCTGAGCGCCGCCCAGACGTAGGCGGCCTCCCGCGCGACACGGACGTCGATATAGAACGGCAAGCACGCGAGCTGCGATTTGCGGCTGCACTGAGACAGCCCAGCCGTGGCAGGGCGGGCTTCCCAGAACTCACTGAGGGATCGTTCGAGCGCCTGCCGGGTGAGCAGCGCCACCATGCGGGGCCACCCGCCCGGTGCGATCGCTGGCTTTTCTAGCAGGCCGCGGGCGGCGGTGAGCAGTTCGGCCGGCGTCATGGCAGCTTGCCGCCGATTGTTTCGGTCAATTGCCTGGCCTGGCTGACCAGCGAGCGCAATGACCCGCGATGGCCGTCGTGGGCCCCCTTGTTCAGGGCCTGGTAGGTGTCGGCGGCGCTGCGGTGCCAGGCGTTGAGGCGGCGCAGCACGTCGCCGCCCTTCGAGGCGTCTCCGAACAGGGCCAGGGCCGCCCGCTTGGTGAAAGTGTCCGCAGCCTCGATATCGGCCTCCACGTCCGCGTGGCGCCTTCCGGCCCGAAGCTGCTGGCGGCGGATCGCCTCGGTGAACGCCGCCTCCACCGCCAGCCGACACAATCCCGGCACCACCTGCGCCGCCACGTCCTCCGGCAAGTCCGGGTCAGCGCACAGGTCGCCCGCGTCCTTGAGCAGGCGCTCGACCGGGGCGAGAGCTGGCCGGACTTCCACGACAGACCCCGGGCGGCGGGTCACTTCGAGGATGCGGGCGGGGATGCCGAGCCGCCGTACCGCCTCGGGCAGCCGGTCGTCGTGGGTGAAGACCAGCACCTGGCGGGACCCGGCAACATGCTCTAGGACTCGGGCCAGACCCTCGACCTTGGCCGGGTCCATCGCCTGCACCGGGTCGTCTATCACCAGGAACCGGAACGGGCTGGACGGCATCGTGGCTCGCGGCAGGAAGATGCTCAGTGCCAGCGCGTTGACCTCACCCTGGCTCATGACCCCGAGCGCAGCACCTGGCGAGCCGTCCACCGTGACCTTCACATCCACCTGCCGGCGGTTGCCGCTACCCGACAAGCGGATTGCACCCAGGTCGACGTTGCTTTCCTGGCGCAGTTGAGCCCAGATCGCGCGAGCCTCATCACCCAGCGGCGCCAGCCGGGCGTTGCGGATGTCATCGGTGGCATTCTTCAGCCAGGTGATCGCCGCCTGAAGCGCCGGGACCGCCTGCGCGGCAGTCTCGGCATCCTCGGCCCGTTTGCACCACGCTGCCACCTCGGCTGCGACCGGTGCCCACAGGTCCTCCCGCGCCCGCAGCTCAGCCTCGGCCGTCGACGCCAGCGCCGTGACTGCCTGACTCAGCGGCGGCCAGGCCTGCTCGATGTGATCTGCCAGCATCCGCAGCCCGTCCGGGCCTTCCTCGTCCGCGTGCTTAATCCAGCTATCCCACGCCGCCCGTGCCGGCCCCGGGTCAGCGGCGCCAACCTGCGGACCGGTCAGCGCCGCAGGCATCGGCAGGAACAGCTCGCGGGCTGCGCTCCTCGTGCCATTCGCCTTGGTCTGGGCTTCGCGCGCCGCAGATGCTTGCCTCTGGAGCCGGTCAATCTGGCGCTCAGTCTGGTCACTCCATGCCTCATCCAGGGCTGCGGCTCGCCCGCAGACCGGGCATGCTCCGGCCCCGTGAGCGTGGTAGTGGTCAAGAGCGGAGCTCAGTAGCCCAGCCAGCGCAAGCGCCTGGCCGGCTTCCGAGCCACCGCTCTCATCGAGCGCGTCTGCCGCCGCCCGAAGTGCCGTGACAACCCCGTTGACCTCCTCCTGCGAGGGCACCATGAGCTGGCTGAGCTGCCGGAGTCGGCCTATCTCGCCTTCGGGTTGCCCGGAAGGGCCACCCGTAGCGATCGCCAGAGCGCGGTCAACGTCTCGCTTCCTGGAAATCAGCGCCTCCTGGCACGACCTGGCTCGCTCATCATCCACAGAGGCGAGGCGTCCAAGCAGGTCAGGCAGGTCCTTGTTCACCTCGTCGAGTCCGGCCTTCCGCTCCTTGCGGGCCGCTGACAGGCGTTTCTCAGCCGTCGTGAGATCCTCGAGTCCCAGCACCGACGACAGCAGGTCGTAGAGGCGGGATGGCCCGTTGAAGAAAGCCTCCAGCTCGGAGTGTGACAAGAACGGGCGGTAAGTGGCCAGTGCCTCTCGCCATCCGAGAAGGTCCAGGCCGGCGGCTCGCTTCTTTCCCGCGAACTGCACCGTCGAATGCGAGTCAGCAAAAACAGCGCCGCTGCCCCACGTCCGCTCCGCCGTTGCTGGCCCGGCATCCTCCACCAGGAGTTCGGCGGAGATCCGCGCCGGATCGGGAACGTGCAGGTTTCGCCACCCGTCCTGCCATACCGCGGAGAGATCCTGCCATCGTTTAAGGTCCCCTGTGAGCAGCACTTCGAGCCCGTCAGCGAAACTGGACTTCCCGCTGCCGTTGCGCCCTACGGCAAGGGTCAGTCCTGGCCCTGGCTCTAGTTCCAGCGTCGCGGAGGGGCCCACGCCGCGGAATCCAGAGACGCTAATCGCGCGGAGATACGCACCAGCGGGCTCCGAAGCCACCCGCTCGCCAGGGCGCTCACCCACAACCTGGGATTCGCCGCCGAGCCGTGCAGACAAGCTGGCGTCACTGTCGCAAGCGGCCAGCAACAGCGAAGCGGCCTCCTCCGCCAGCGGCACGTCGTCCAGTCGCGCCAGCACAAGGCCCAGCAATGCGTCGTCCACGTCCGCCCCCCTTCACGGCTTCGACTGCTTTGTACCACCAGGGACCGACAAAGGCAGCGATTCGTGAAGTTTCGTGACTGTTCGTAGGCAGATTCCAACAGCTGCCGCTTCCCCCGTGACTCTCAGCGATCATGACGTGAATCGCAACAGCATCAGATACAGCGAACGTTGCGCGGACTGACCTGCCGGCTTGCGCGCTTGAGACGCCGATGAGTGGATGCCGCTACGCGGGGATAGGTGTCTCAGCGATGCGGTTGCGTGCCCACCGGCGGGAGGTCTTACCGAACATGCCCGCGAGCCTGCGCTCCGATAGCGCACTTCCGGCCTGCACGCTGGCCTGGTAGGCCGCAACTGCCGCGGCGTCGAGGGCGACGCCGCTGTCGGCGGTACGCTCAGCTGCCACGGGGACCCGGCCCGTCGCGTGGTCCAAATGGTCCACGTGGTCCGCTGCGTCCTGACCCGGTCCGCTTGCCCGGTCCACTTCTGGCGCGCGGACCAGCGGACGCGGACCATCCGCGCTATTGGGAATGAGCCCGATGATCCGTCCGCATCCCTCCCCAGGCCCAGCGCCAGGCTCCTCACCAGCGGCGAACCGCGCGTCGCTGCCAGGCTGGCCCGCCTGCGGGCCGACGCGGTCCGCGTCTGGTACGCGAACCGGTTCGCCTCCTGCTGCGGTACGGATGATCCAGACCAGGAGTTCATGGCTGCCCACCAGGCTGGCGGCCGGCCAGGCCGCGACCACTGCGCCGACCGGCCCATGGGACCAGCCCTGGGCCATGTTGGCCGCGAGCGTGGCGACGATGCCGAGCGTGAGCAGCCAGCGGGCCGCGAGGGTACCGGGAGCCGGTGCCGCGTCGCGTACATGATGACCATGCTGGACGCGTAGACGAGGCCGTCGATCGTGGCCGACTCCAGCCGGGCGGTGACGCCGCTCTCGCCGTGCGCCCGGATGACCGCGTAGGCGTGCCAGTACGACTCATACGCCGCGACGCCCGCCACGGCGAGTACTGCGATGGCGGTGGAGATGCGGTCCACGGTGATGACGCGGGCGGCCGTGTCCACTTGGGGCACGGTGACGGCGGCGATCCCGCCCCACCGCAGCCCGCTGTAGGCCGCGGTGTTGGCCATCAGCTGGTCCCGGTCCCCGTGCAACCCGGCAGCCAGCGCCTTCCCGAGCTGCTCCACGTCGCCGGCGGACGGGATCTCGGCGGGATCGACCCACAGTCCCGATTCCCCGGCCACGCTCACCCGCGGCGGCGGCAGCGGGCGGTCCCCGGCTTTCCGGTGCACCTTCGCCAGCCGCGGGTTGGCCAGGTCCCCGGCTTTCCGGTGCACCCTCGCCAGCCGCGGGTTGGCCAGGTACCCGCCCTCGATGCCCGCGCCAACCAGGGCCGAGATCATCCCGTGCACCCGCGCGCCTTCCTTGGCGGCAGGCGCCGCGTTGACGACCTGCTGCATGTGCCACGCCTTGATGTCCTGGCACAGCACGCCGCCGATCACCGGGGCAGCGAACCGCTCGCACAGCCTGCGCTGGGTGTGCGCGTGCTTGCGGGGCCACCGCTGATCGGCGGGCAGCCGGTCGGCGTCCAGGTAGTGCGCGATCAGGTCCGCGCCGGTCCGCTCCATGTTCGGCGCGTCGGCGGCCAGCCGCTCGGTGACCTTCTCCAGCCTGGCGGCCAGCCGCTCCCCGGACACCGCCTCGCACTGCCGCCGGCTGCCGTTTTCGTACCAGACCGCGCGCCACCGGTCCTGGCCTTCCCGCGCGGGGTAGACCGTGATGCCGTACTCCAGCTCGATCACCGGGTTGCCGTCGCCACGGCTGGCCGGGCGCCCGGCTGCGCCCGCGAAGACCGGGCTGCGTGCTGCGCGGCGGGCCTTCGGCCGGGCAGGGCGGCAGGCCGCGGCCTGGGCCGGTTGTGGGATTTTTGTGGGGATCTTGGTCCGCGCGGGCGCTGACTGCGCCATAAGGCATCCCTCTCTTCCTGCGTTGATGCAGGTGAGAGGGCTGACAACGGGGCTCCCGCGATAGGACTCGAACCTATAACCTGCCGGTTAACAGCCGGACGCTCTGCCGATTGAGCTACGCGGGACCGACCCGGATAAGGGTAGCGCACTGCGGGGGCGGCCGTGACGGCCCCGGGGCGGTCGCGGGTACGCTTCCGGTAACGGGGGAAGGTCACGTGGTACGCATGACGCGTATCCGGGGAAAGGGGTGCCAGATGAGGTACCGCGTCACGTTCCTGGCGGGGTTCGCCGCCGGCTTCGTCGCCGGCGCGGCGGCTGGCCGCGAACGCTACGAGCAGCTGGTGAAGCTCGGCCGGCGGGCCGCCAGCCACCCGGCCGTGCAGCGGGCCACCCAGACCGCCGGCGCCAAGGCCGGCCAGCTCGGCAAGGCGGCCACGCAGAAGGCCGCGGAGCGGGTGCCGAAGCTCGCCGGCACCGCCAGGACCAGCGCCAGCAGGGCGCGGGAGCGGATCGGCGGACAGCGCTCCGACGGCAGCGAGGCCCCCGGGGTGAACGGCGCGGCACCCGGGTAGGGCGCCCGCTCAGTCCAGGAACTCGCGCAGCAGCTGGGCGCGGCTGGGGTGGCGGAGCTTGGCCAGGGTCTTGGACTCGATCTGCCTGATCCGCTCCCTGGTGACCCCGAACTGCCTGCCGACCTCCTCCAGCGTGCGCGGATGGCCGTCGGT
>Ga0209061_1005390_pt1 | contig 11244 bp, 9 predicted proteins | sample Coa_R1_10_FD_187157 | JGI IMG/M metagenome (GOLD analysis project Ga0209061, IMG submission 187157) | Surface soil microbial communities from Centralia Pennsylvania, which are recovering from an underground coalmine fire - Coalmine... | ecosystem: Environmental > Terrestrial > Soil > Unclassified... | reverse complement strand
GGTGGTGCAGCCCGTGAGCATCCGTGCTGCCGATGTACATGCCCGGGCGCCGGCGTACCGCCTCTAGCCCTTCGAGCACCTGGATCTTCGAGGCGTCGTACTCGGTGCTGGCGCGGCTGAGCTGTTCGACCATCGGTACCCTCGGAGAGATGCGTCGCACACGGGGCGTGAAGGCACGAAACGCCCTTCCGTAGCCCGCGGCGCCCGCCGCGAGCGCGCGTGCGTGCGCGGCGCATGACGTGTGTGGCTCTCTTTTAGTATAGCGCATCGCGAAGATGCCGGTCACGCGCTATACATATGTAGCGTTGCCACGCGCGCTGCACCGTTTTTGGACGCCCTCGCGACCGTTCTGGCACGTGTCATGCCGACGATGCGGTCGTGCGCTCGCCGCGTCGGCGGTTCTGGCGAGGCGGCAAGGTGCGGCCATGGCCGTGGAGAACGTTGCTGACTTCGATGTGTCGTTGCGGACGCCAGGGCGACGTGCGCGCTGGCGCGGCGTTTGGCGGACAGCGATCGTCCTCCCGGCGATTGTGGGTGCGGTGCTGCTGCTCGCCGATCTGCTGGCGCTCGCGCATGCGCTGCGCGGCAATCCTGCCTGGCGTACCAGCACTGATATCGGCCTGTACCTGCAGGCAGCGCACGCGGTTGCGCACGGCCGCGATCCGTACGCTTTTAGCGTGGCAGAGGGGCATCGGTACGTCTACGCACCGCTGTTCGCGGAGGTGCTCGCTCCTCTGACGGCGCTGGGCGATTCTGCCGCTCGCGCGCTCTGGTTACTCCTGAGCGCCGGCTGCTTCGCCGCCACGATCTGGATGCTCGGGCGTGGCTTCGGCGTCCGCGTGCCATATCGCTGGCTGCTGCTGGCCCTTGCGCTGCTGGGCGCTCTGTACCCCGCGCGCAACGATCTCTATCACGGAGAAGCCAACCCGCTGCTGCTCTTCCTGATCACGCTGGCGCTCTGGCTCGACTGGCGCGGCCATCAGCGGCCGGCCGGCATCCTGCTCGGCGCAGCCGTCGCGATCAAGCCACCGATCGCCGTGCTGGCCGTCTACTTTCTCTGGCGCAAACAACCGCAAACGGCCGCCTGGCTCGGCGGCAGCGCGGTTGCGCTGGTCACGCTCTCGTTCGTGCCGTTGCGTCCCTGGCCACACGCTGTCCACCAGTGGCTGCGAGCGATGTCCTCGGTCGCTAACGCGTCTCGCGCCAATAACCACTCGCTCTACGCTCTGCTGCTGCACGTGGCGACCGGCGGCGATGTCTTCCGCTGGCCGTGGCAGCATGGTCGTTTGCTGCTCTTGCCGGGTGTCCTGGCCATCGCTGCGATCCTGGCGTTCACCCTCGCGCTTGGACTGGGGTGGCGGCCCTCCCTGGTGCCGCGCACGCGGGCCGTGCCGGCGTGGACGCTCGTCGAGGCGGGGTGTGTGCTCGTCGCCGTGCTCGCCCTTGGACCGCTGACGGAGACCGATCACCTGCTGTTGCTGCTGCCCGCCGCCGCGGGCACGGCGATCGTCGCCTACCAGCTCGAAGGCACCGCGGCGCGACGCCCCTGGCTGATCGTCTTGATAGTCTGGCTGCTGATCGGGCTGTTCATCGCCGGTCCGGGGCGGAGCACGCTGCTCGCAGCTCCCACGACGCTGCGTATCCATGGCCCGCGCCTTACGGCGCTGTGGCTGAGCGTGCCGGGCTGGCTGCTGCTCCTCGTGCTGGCGCTCACGGCGCGGGCGATGCGCGCGCTCGACTGCGCTGAAGGGCACGCGCGGGAGCGCGAGCATGCGCCGTGCGAATGGGTTTGGCTCGGCGAAGGGTGGGCGTGGGCTGGCGATGCGCTGCCCGCCGTTGCTGCCGCGGACGCTACTTCGCCGAAGCGTCCGCCGGTTCGCGATCGCGCTGTGTCTCGATAAGCCCCACGTTGCTGGTCAGGAACAGCGCGATGATCGCCGCGAGCAGCGTCGTGGGCAGAACTTTGATACCCGCCATCTCGCTCACCACCAGCACGCTGCCCAGCGTGGTTTTCGTCACGCCGACGTTGTTGGCGGCCATCAGCGCGGTCATTAGCACGACCATATTCGTGTCGGGGAAAACACCGTGCAGGAAGCGGCCGAGGGCGACGCCCATGAAGAAGAGCGGGATGATGAAGCCGCCCTTCCATGCCGACGACAGCGTGACCGACGTGCCCGCCAGCTTCGCTGCTGCCGCGCCGAGGAAGAAGAGCGCGGCAGCCTGCTTCGCCACGAGCGGGTTGATCTGGTACTCGCCGAATGTCAGCGCGTACGGCGAGAGAAACGCTAGCAGGCCAAGCATGATACCGCCGCACACCGGGCGCTCGATCGGCGGGATGCGGCGGAAGATCGCGCGCAGCAGATCGGTCAGGTAGGTGAAGGCGATCGCCACCCCCGCACCGATCACGCCGCAGCCCGCTGCCCAGGCGACATCGGTGGCGTGCAGCGTGCCCGGTGCCGGAAACGACCAGACCGACGAAAGCCCGACGCCGGTCAGCACGAGGTTGACGATGAAGCCGATCGCCGAGCCGAGCACGGCGGGCATCAGCGCTTCGTAGTACTCCAGGCCACGGCGGTGGAGCATCTCCAGGGCGAAGAGCGCCGAACCGAGCGGCGCGGCAAACAGCACCGTGAACGCTGCTGCCATCCCGGTGATCGTCAGCGTGCGCATATCGACGCGATCACGGTGGAAGACCCGCGCCAGCCACGAGCCGAGCGAGCCGCAGGTTTGCACGAGCGGCGCCTCCGGCCCCATGCCACCGCCGGACGAGATGCAGACCAGCGAGATCGGGATCAGCGAGCGTAAGCCGCGAATGTCCTCGGCGCCGCCCGCGACGTGGATGTTATCGACCAGCAGCTCGACATCGCCCGACGGCCCCAACCAGTACGTACCCAGCCCGGCGAACAGCCCTGCACCGACGAGGATGAAAAAGTGCGGGAATGCCGCCCAGTGATCAGGGAAGAAGACGCGCATCAGCAGCTTCATCGTCGTGACGTACGCCGCACCGACGACACCGCTCACGATGCCAACGAGAGCTGCCAGCGGGATGATCGATCGCTGTGCGAAGAAGATTTCTGGCTGGAAGCGGCGAACCTCGCGCCACGTTCGCAACAAGGGCATCTCCATACTTTCAAGAGTAAGCGGCGCCGCTCCTAGGGGCTAGTAAGAGTTGCTGGCACTTCGCCGCATCTTTTTGCGTCTTCGCGCACGTTCTTTGCGCGATCGCGCCGGGCTGCGACTCCGCATCCGCTCCCTGCCTCGCATGGGCAACGGAGCAGGCCGACCGGAGTATGCCTTCCATCGCGCGCAGGCCAGACAATGATCGGCGAGGGCTGCGCCGTCGGCGGTTGGACGCGGCACGGCTTTCCGACAAAGCATGCGGACCTCCAAAGCATGCGGACCTCAAGCAGACAGCGAGAAAGACGAGGACAAGCGATGGCTACCGGCATGACTCAGGGCAATAGCAAGACGGCAAAACCGGAGCGCACGCGCAGCAAGTACGATGCGCCGCCGATCACCGAGCCGCGTATGCATCTGGCGCCGCACGAGTTCTTCCCGCCCCACACCGTGCGACACACGCCGATCGCGTTGCCGCCGGAGGCGCGGCACGAATCGGTGGAGATGCTGCAGCAGATCCTGGTCGATACAATCATGTTGTACAATATGTATAAGAAGCACCACTGGCAGGTGCTGGGCCCGACGTTCTACCAGCTCCATCTGCTGTTCGATAAGCATGCCGAGGAGCAGCAGGAGCTGATCGACCTTCTGGCTGAGCGCATCCAGACGCTCGGCGGTGTTGTCGTCGCCATGCCGCACGATGTCGCCGAGATGACGAAGATCGCCCGCCCGCCGCAGGGTGCCGAACCACCCGCCGTGCAGCTCTCGCGCTTGCTCGAGGCGCATGAAACGATCATCCGCGAGGTGCACGAGGGCATCGAACTGACCGACAAGAACAAGGACTGGGGCACCAACGACCTGTTGATGAGCGACGTGCTGCGCCGCAACGAGCTGCAGGTCTGGTTCATCTCCTCGCATCTCGTCGATATCCCGCTCGCGCACGATGCGGTCGACCAGGTGCCGAACACGGGCGATCCAGAAGCGATGGCCACCAGCGCCTCTTCTTGATCGTTTTGATCGATCGCGAACGCGTTCCAAGCCCGGCGTCTCCTTCGCACGTGCTCGCGCGCGGCGGGGAAGTGACGCCGGGCGCTTTTCCTTCGCGCGCAAGCGGCGTGGTGCACCGTGCCGTGCTGCCGCAGCACCTCTGGCGCTTCTCCCGAGCAAGCGGCGTGCGGAACCGGCGCGCTGGTGCGTGAACGTTGCCAGCGGGCGCGCTACAGTTGAGTCAGACGGATCAAGCCGTGCCATGCAATCAAGCACGGCCATGCGATGGGGCCGTGGAGGGCGGCTCGTCCCATGGAGTTTGCTGAAGCAGCCGCCTGGATCCTCGCGCACACCAACCACGAGGTGGTGCCGCTCGATCGCGCCCCCGCCGAGCGGCTGGAGCTGCGACCACTGCGCCTGCTGCTCGCGCGGCTTGGCAATCCGCAGCACGGGCGTGGCGCGGTGCACCTCACCGGCAGCAACGGCAAGGGCAGTACGGCGGCGATGATCGCCGCGATCCTGCGGCAGGCCGGGGCGCGTGTCGGTCTCTACACCAGCCCGCATCTGCACACCATTCGCGAGCGCATCCGCATCGATGGCGAACCGATCGACACCGAAACGTTCGCCGCGCTGACCGCCGAGATCAAACCCCACGCCGAGGCGATCGAGGCGCTGGGCATGAAGCTGACGGTGTTCGAGCTGCTGACGGCGCTCGGCTTTCTGGCTTTCCAGCGGGCCGGCTGCACCTGGCAGGTGATCGAAGTCGGGCTTGGCGGCACGCTTGACGCGACCAACGTGCTCGACGAGAAGCAGGTGTGCGTGTTTACGCCGATCGACCTCGAACATACGGCGATCCTGGGCAACACGGTGGCGCAGATCGCGCGCGATAAGGCGGGTATTCTCCGGCCCGGGGTGCGCGCAGTGATGGGTCTGCAGCGTGAATCGGCCGCGGAGGAGCTGCGCGCCGCCTGCGCCCGCCTCAGCGTGACGCTCGAGGAGGTTGCACAGGTGTGCGCCCTGCGGCGCGAGCGTGTCACGCTCGACGGGCAGACGCTACGCGTGCGCACCTCGCGCGCAACGTACAGCTTCACTCTGCCGTTGTTGGGCCGCTTCCAGGCGGAAAATGCGGCGACGGCGCTGCTCGCCGTCGAGCAACTGGCGGAGACGGCGCCGAGCATGGTGGTGACGCCGCACATGGTCGCCGCAGCGCTGACCGATGTGCGTTGGCCGGGGCGTGTCGAGGTGCTCAAGCGCTCGCCGCTGGTCGTCGTGGACGGCGCACACACGCCCGACGCGGTGAGGCAGCTTGTGCGTGCCGTGCGCGAGGACATCCAGCCGCGCGCGGTGCGGCTCGTCATCGGCGTCTCGCGCGATAAAGCGCTCGACGCGCTGGCGTCGGCTTTCCAGCCGCTGCAGCCCGAGGTGATCGCTGTTGCCGCCGCGCATCCTCGCGCTGCCGATCCGCTCGACGTGGCCCACGCCTTCCAGCGGCTCGATCTGCCAGCACGTGCTGCGCCCAGCGTCACCGCGGGCGTCGATGCAGCGATCGAAGAGGCTTCGCCCGGCGAGCTGGTGCTGATCGCGGGGAGCCTGTTCGTCGTTGCCGAAGCGCGTGCCGCCGTGCTGGGCTTGCTGCCCGTGCCCGCCTGAGACGCGCTCTTGCTGAGAAGAGCTGAACGCGCGTTTCCCAGCATGATTATGCAGGATGGCAACCTGCAGGGAGAGCTGAACGCCTTCCTTCAGCCTTCTAGCAGAGGCGTGAACCGGTCGCGTGGTCTGGGGCGCTAATCGACCAGCGCGGCCACGATCGCCGCGAACGCGGCCGCGGCCTTGGCGCGCATCTCCTCATCCGTCGCGTCCTGGATGGGGTGCGGCACGAACACGCGCCGGACCTCGGGCAGGCCAAGCGCCTGCGCCTGCGTCTCCGCCGCATCGACGAACGCGCTCGACGCCACGAAGACCGCGGGCTTGCCCTGGATTTCGAACCAGACCGTATCGTGCACACTGCACGTGGTGCACGACCCTCAATCGGCCAGCGCTTCGATGATGAGATCGGCCTCCGCGGCGATCTGCCGGCGCAGCGCCTCGGGCGCGGGCTTGGTGAACGTGGGCTTGCGGTAGCGCCTGACCGTCACGCCCGGTAATCGCTCGCGTAGCAGCTCTTCCAGTCGGTCGAGCAGGACATCGCCGCGCGGCTTGCTGATATCGAGCAAGGCTACCGTGCCGGAGATCTGTTCCGGCCGTTTCGCCAGTGTGCGGCGCACCGGCACGCGCTCGTCGGTTGGGTCGAGGATGATCGTCGCCATCCGCTTTCTCCTCTCCGCGCGCGAACGGCACCGCGCTCGCGCGCTCCGTCACTTTACTCTTCGATGACGCGGCTGACCGGCACTGAGCCTTGTAGCCCAGCGACCCATCCACCGAAGATCGCCGAGAACTTGCCCGCCTCGCCACCGGCAACGACGATGTGGATGTTATCCGGGCTACGGAACTTGGGAATACGCGCGTTCAGCGTCTCCGCGGTCGCGTTGGGTGGCGCGGACATCCCTTCGCCCGAGATCGCGTCTGGCAGCAGCTCGCGCAGCGGGCGCGCGGTAACCTCCTGGATGCGCTCGCGGATCATCGCCTTGGTCCAGCCGTCGCGCCAGAGCGTATCGACGTGCTCGGGCGCGATCACGAGCAGCACGTCGCCCTGGTTGTGCATGCGCGGGTGCATGCACGCCTCCAGCGCCAGACCGAGGCTGCCGGCGAGCTGCGCCGCCGTACGCGAGCGCTGGTCCATGATGCCGCGCGGGCTGCCCTCGATGCCAAAGACGGTGACGACGCTCTGATCGGGGCGAAAGCCGCGTTCGACATGGAGCGGCTCCCAGGGGCTGCGCTCCTCCCACTCGGCGAAGCAGACACCGTACTTGCCCGGCGTACCCAGCGTCGAGCGTTCGACCCCACCCGGCTTCGCGCCGCCCACATTGCGCAGCACCAGCTTGAGTGCCCGGCCGATCGTCGAGTTGGCGCGGTTGCCGTGCCCCAGCGCGTTCAACCCCATATTCATGCCGATACGGTGGCGGATCGGCCCGTTGACAACGATGATTGTGCTCGCCGACCACGTGGTCGCGTTGACGCCGTGGATGTTGAACTCGTCGGTGCAGACGGCCTCGAGCGCCGCGATCACCACCGGCAGGTATTCAGGCTTGCAGCCGGCCATGACGGCGTTGATCGCGACCTTTTCGACCGTCGCAGGGGCCATATTCGGTGGCACGATGGCGACCACATCCTGCGGGTCGCGCCGCGTGCCTGCGAGCATGCGCAGCACGCGCTCGGGCGTCGGCGGTACGACGGGCAGGCCGTCCGTCAGCCCCTGCTCGTACATGAACTCGATCGGGTCTTCGGCGGCCGGGATCTCGATCCGCCGTGCACGCAAACGGCTGCCCGACATCTCGGCTTCCAGCCGCTCGGCGATGCCTGGTTCGACGGAGCGCGAGCCGCAACCAGGGCGCATCTCCGGGTAGGCGCTCCAATCGACCGGCGGCGCGGTCACGCCGGCCAGACGCGCCAGGTCGTCCCAGAGGCTTTGCCAGTCTCCTCTGTGGAAACCGACGAACTCGCGTTGCACGGAGCCGTCCGGGCCGGCGAGGAAGAGAGCTGGCACAGTATCGAGGTCGTAGGCGTAGGAGACGTGCAGCGCCGAATCGTCGAGCAGCGGCGCGGTTCCGAACCGCTCGGCGAGGCGGATGTTGCCTTCTGCCTCCTGCCCGATGATCAGCACATCCACCGCGGGGGCAAAGGCGCGCTGCGCCTGCGCGAGCAGTGGCATCGTCAGCACGCATGTCGGGCAATCCTCTTTGACGAAGGCGAGCAGTGCGTGCCGGCCGGTGGGAAAGGTACGCTTGTCACCTCCATGCGTCGTCAGCGAGAACGGCGGCAGGGTACGGTGCGCGGTGCTAGATGTCATGGCCGGCCTCCGCTAGAGATGCGGGGTTTTGCAATCATCATATGCGCACTGCTTCGTGGCAGCGCACAAGCGATAACGAAGCGGCCCGGCCTTTGGTGCTCGCGCTTGCCCCGATAAGCGACCAGGTGCGGATGGTGGGGTGTGACCGCTTTTCCCCGAGTGTGCCTGCATATCCGCTCTCGTACTGCAGGTGACGAGCGACGTGGGAGCGTAGCGGATGGCCACTGTACTGAATAGGGAGGCCGGGCTAAACGCGGGCGCCGCCGCGCCGGCCGAGCAGCTCAGGCGGAATCTCCTGCCCCGCGTCAATGAAGGCCTTTGCGATCGCTGCCTGCGCGGGCTTGAAGATCGTGCGCTTGTTGTCGCGCACCCAGGTATGCGAGCGCTCCAGCGATTGCAGGCTACCCTGGAAGCGCGGCATGACGTAGCGCGCGAACAACTCGAAGCTGCGCATCGTTGCTTCGCGGTTCGCCCACTCGTGCGCGCGCAAGAGCAGGCCACCGAACCCGCCGCTCGCCTCGATCAACCACTCGATCGCCGCGATCGCATCCTCCGGTGTGCCCACGATCGCGCCGCCACTCTTGACGACCTCTTCCAGCGTCTCGCTAGTGGGCGGCTGGCCGATCGCGCCGAAGTAGTTGAGCGTTTCGTTGCGTTCGCCGCGCTCAACCTCGCGGAACGCCTGCTCGCGCGTTTCGGCGAGGTGCATCGTACGCAGGATGCGCCACTCTTCGCGGCGGATCGTTTGCCCGTGCTCCCGGGCGGCGTCCTCGGCGTATTGCCACTGCCGCCGGATCGCCGCCGCCGAGCCGGTCGCGCCCGCGACCGAGATCGCGCCCACGCCGTATTTGCCCGCCGTAATCATGCCCGCAGGCGAAACGGTGCTTGCCACCGCGACCGGAAAACACGGGCGCGTGTACGGCAGCAATTGCAACCGCGCCTCGCGCAGCTCGAACCAGTCGGTCTTCATGGTCACGATCTCGCCGCGCAGCAGCCGCAAGATCGCGCCAAGCGCTTCGTCCATTCGTGGACGCTGCGTCTCCGGATCGATGCCCATCATGTAGGCGTCGGAGGTTAGCGCGCCGGGGCCAACGCCCAGCATCGAACGGCCGCGGGTAAGGTGATCGAGCATGACCATGCGATCGGCGACGATCAGCGGGTGATGGTACGGCAGGCTGGTGACGCCCGTCCCGAGCATGATCCGCTTCGTGCGCTCGGCCGCAGCGGCGATCATGATCTCCGGACTGGCGATGATCTCCCAGCCGGCGCTATGGTGCTCGCCGATCCACGCCTCGTCATAGCCGAGGTAATCCAGCCACTCGATCAACTCGAGATCGCGTTGCAGGGCAAGGGTAGGATTATCCCCTAGCTGGTGGAAAGGCGCCATGAAGATGCCGAAGCGGAGCCGTTCGATCACCATCGTGTTTCTCCGGCGCAAACCGCGCCTGCATCGGTAGTACCACGGCGGCTGCACAAGGGGAAAGGTGCTGCTTTATCGGCAAGCGGTTTGAATGGATGGCATGTACCCGCGCATACTGCCAGGCAGAGCGCCGCCCGCACGGGCACAAGGAGGACGAAGGGTGAAGTTCGGCGTTATCTTCCCGCAACTGGAGATCACCGCCGATCCGGCGATGGTGCGAGACTACGTGCAGGCAGCCGAGCAACTCGGCTTCGACCACATGGCGATTTACGACCACGTGCTCGGCGCCGACCCTGCCGGCCATCCCGGTTTCAACGGCCCATACACGGTCGACTCGCTCTTCCACGAGCCGCTGGTGCTGTTCGGTTATTGCGCCGCGATCACCAGCCGGATCGAGCTGGTGACGAGCGTACTGATCGCACCGCAGCGGCAAACCGCCCTGATCGCCAAGCAGGCTGCCGAGGTCGATGTGCTCAGCGGCGGGCGGCTGCGGCTGGGCCTCGGCATCGGCTGGAACGCGGTCGAGTACGAAGCGCTGAACGAGAACTTCCACAACCGCGGGCGGCGGCTGGAGGAGCAGATCGCCGTCATGCGCATGCTGTGGACGCAACCGGTGGTGACGTTCAAAGGCCGCTACCACACGATCACGGCCGCGGGGCTCAACCCGCTGCCGGTGCAGCGGCCGATCCCGATCTGGCTTGGTGGCATGGCCGAGGCAGTGCTACAGCGCGTCGCACGCCTCGCCGACGGCTGGTTCCCGCAGTTTCGCGCTACCAGCCAGCGCGCGCAGCCGATGCTCGACCAGCTGCGCGGATACGCGCGCGAGACCGGGCGCGATCCCGCCACCATTGGTATCGAGGGCCGGATCAACGCCGCCGACGGCGGCCCCGATACCTGGGCGGCGGAGATCGCGGCGTGGCGCGCGCTCGGGGCAACGCACATCTCGTTCAACACCATGCGTGCCGGCCTCGCCGGCCCCCGCGACCATATCGAGGCGATCCGTCGCTTCAAGGAGGTCGCCGCCACGGCCTGATCGTGCCTCTCGAGCGTCCTCGTCACGAAACGGGCGTTGTTCGCGATTGCGTGTTCTCGCTCACGCGCGGAGATGCAGAGCGCGACGCCAGGGCGTGGCGACAGGCTGACACGCCCACACTCCTATGCGGGCACGAAGACTTCACCCGATGTGCCGGCACCAAACGATCCCGCGCCCTCGCCCTTGTGCGGGAGCGAGGTGCTCGGTGCGATGCATGGAGACCGCCAGTACCGCGACGGACAAGCTCCGCACGCACGGCTGCGCATACGCCGCAACGGGGTGCCCGATGCGATGCCGCTTCCCTGGCCCGCACCGCGAGCGTAACCGCGTCTCGCCGCCCGTGGCGTGTCAACCGGCGCGAGCGAGCAACAGCGCCGTGCGGGCGGGTAGCGTGAAGTCGTGCAGATCGATCACGGCGCTCGCGGGCATGTGCGCGCCCGCCGCTTCTTCGGGCAGCCGGTAGGCCGGGTCGGCTGTCGAAAGCAGAATGCGCAGCGGCATCGCGATCGCCATCATCCAGGGCGTTTCGAGCGTCAGCGGCGCTGCCTCGCCGAGGTTGCAAAGCAAGAGGCGGATATCGTCCTCCGTTTGCCGCAGCACGGCTACCGCCCGCAGCCCGCACGCGGCGGCGCGGGTCTCCGCACGACCCGAGCGCGAGAGAACCGGGTCTGCATGGCGCAACGCCAGCAGGTCGCGGTGCAGCCGCAGCATGCCGGCGTTGCGCTCGGCCTCGTGCCAGTC
>Ga0209061_1005389_pt1 | contig 11248 bp, 15 predicted proteins | sample Coa_R1_10_FD_187157 | JGI IMG/M metagenome (GOLD analysis project Ga0209061, IMG submission 187157) | Surface soil microbial communities from Centralia Pennsylvania, which are recovering from an underground coalmine fire - Coalmine... | ecosystem: Environmental > Terrestrial > Soil >... | reverse complement strand
AACCTGGAGGGAGCCGACCTGACGGGCGCGATCCTTACAGGCACGCTGCTCCAGCTTGCCCGCGCCGAGCCAGGCAGGGCTGATGGCAATTACTGGAGCTATACTTGATTCAGGTATACAACGAGCGGAGACTGAATTTTGAGGAGCTTCGCTAGTTGGAGAAAATAAGATAAAGATGACACGACTTATTCGTTTAGCGCGTGCAGATGATTCATGTGCTATTCAGGCTATCTATGCACCTATCGTCAGTCACACGCCCATCTCATTTGAGACTACGCCGCCTTCTCCTGAAGAGATGGATCAACGTATTGAGCAAACGCTCAAAAGCTTTCCCTGGCTGGTCTACGAGGAAGCAGGTGAAGTACTGGGATACGCTTATGCTAGCCAGCATCGTGCCCGCGCGGCATACCGCTGGTCAGTAGACGTGTCGGTCTACATCCACGAACAGAGTCGCCATCAGGGCATTGGCCGCAAGCTGTACACATCACTCTTTCAGCTTCTGCGCCAACAGGGATTTTACAATGCATACGCAGGTATTACCCTCCCTAATCCAGCCAGTGTTGCTCTCCACGAGGCAATGGGCATGCAACTGCTAGGCATCTATCGAAAAGTAGGATACAAACTCGGCGCCTGGCACGATGTCGGCTGGTGGCAAGGTCTCTTACAGCCGCATAGTGTCAATCCACCCGATCCAAAGAGCATGGCTGAGATGCCCATGGCCGGCTGGGAAGAATTTGTCTGATGATATCAGAATACCCAAATTATGCCATAGAGGGTCGTCACACAAACAACGGCTGCATGCCAGAGCGCGTAGCCAGAGCTTCCATCTCCTGATCGCCGGGTCCCGTCTCGAAGCGGCTGGCGGCGTCCAGCACTTTGGGCAGCAGGTGAATATCGCTCGCCGTGTTCAAAAAGATGCCGGGTCGCTGGAGCACCCAGTGGACCGCCAGGTCGATATCCTGCTGCTCTGTGAGCGGCTCATACCAGGTGGTATGGGTGTGCGGGCGCCCCCACCAGGGTTTGTACGCGATGGATTTAATGGTCTGCACGGCTACCTCGCGTTCCTGGCAGGTCGCGAGGAGCGCGTTGAACTGCTCGGCATAATAGGGATTGCGCATCGTGATGTAATTGTACGGCAGCAAAACCGAGTCAAAGTCGAAGCGTTCAAGGCTCCTGCGGTGCGCAGCCGCGATCTGCAAGCCGTGTCCGGTCACGCCGATGGCGCGAATCAAGCCCTGCTGTCTGGCCTCCAGCGCAGCCTCCAGGGCGCCGCCGGGACTGAGCGCGATATCCCACTCGATGGGATCTGCCAGGTTGTGCAGTTGCCACAGGTCCACGTAATCGACCTGCATGCGTTCCAGCGAGCGGTGCAGTTCTTCTCTGGCCTCTCTAGCCGTGCGCTGGCCGGTTTTAGTAGCCAGGAAGAAATACTGGCGATGTTGCTTGAGCCAGGGCGCGATGCGCAGCTCCGCATCTCCATAGCTGGCAGCCACATCGATATGGTTGACGCCATACCTGAGCAAGACCTCCAGCGTCTCGTCCGCCTCGCGCTGCGTAACCGAGGCCAGCGCAGCCGCCCCGAAAAGCGCGCGCGTGCTTACATGCCCACTGCGCCCGAATGGTAGGGTAGGAATAGCCATCGTCGTTTCCTCTTTTCCAGGTTGGTGATGCTTTTAGGTTAGTATAGCACGTTGACGATAAAAAGAGGCCGATGCGCAGGCTGTAGGGCCCTCTGCCGATCTCTTGCGCCTGAAATTTTCCCGATGCGCAGGCTGTAGGGCCCTGCGCCGATCTCTTCTGCCTGAATTTCTGCCGATGCGCAGGCTGTAGGGCCCTGCGCCGATCTCTTCTGCCTGAAATTTTCCCGATGCGCAGGCTGTAGGTGTAAATCCCAGAATTAAATTGGTAGAATCTGTACAATTATCCTGGTGATCAGGTATACTTGAGAAGGAGTGTGTTTCGTAGCCCTTTCATGGGAGAAGAAACTGATGGCACAAGCAGCAATACCGCTTACTGCCCTTTCAGAGACACAAAGAGCACAGGCCCTTGAACGTTTGGAGATCATTCGCCCTGCTGTGGAGAAGAAGGTTTCTCAGGCGCAGGTTGCTCGTACCCATCAGCTTCCCGCGAGCACTGTCCAGCTCTGGGTGAAACACTACCGAGAAAGAGGACTGGCAGGGCTTGCTCCGTCTCCGCGTTCTGATAAAGGCAAGTCTCGCAGCCTGCCGGATCAAGCAATTACCCTGGTCGAAGGGCTAGCCTTGCAAACGCCCCCACGCTCAGCCGCTGCAATTCATCGCCAGATTGTTGAGATTGCCAAAGACCAGGGATGGAAGCCCCCAAGCTACGAGCGCGTCCGCCAGATCATTAAAAACCTCGATCCCGCACTGACGACCCTTGCTCACCAGGGATCTGCCGCGTACCGAGAAGAGTTTGATTTACCTCTACCGGCGAGAGGCCACCCACGCGAATGCCATGTGGCAGGCTGATCATACCCCATTGGATGTGATGCTTCTCGATGAAGAAGGCAAACCGGCCAAGCCGTATCTTACGGCGATAGAAGATGATTACAGCCGTTTGATTGTGGGATATCGACTCAGTTTCCAGACTGCGACCGCCTTGACCACGGCTCTCACTCTCCGCCAAGCCATCTGGAGCAAAGACGATCCCCGTTGGTCCGCGTGTGGCATCCCCACTGTTTTCTACACCGATCATGGCTCTGACTTCACTAGCAAGCATCTGGAGCAGGTGGCGGGAGATATCGGCATGGAATTAGTGTTTTCCAAAATTGGCGTTCCACGCGGACGGGGCAAGGTGGAGCGCTTCTTCCGCAGCGTCGATCAGCTCTTTTTGCAAGATGTGCCTGGCTATTCCCCAAAAGGCTACCCTGAAGCCAAAGCGGTGTTAACCTTAGCAGCCTTTGAGCAGCGCTTCCGAAAGTGGCTGCTGGAGGACTTTCAGCATCGAGTCCATAGCGAAACAGGGTTCATCCCCAAGGATCGATGGGAAGCTGGCGGGTATATCCCTCGGATGCCCGCGTCAATTGAGCAGCTTGACCTGTTACTTTTAACCGTCGCCAAGACGCGGAAGGTCCAGCAAGATGGGATTCATTTTCAGAATCATCGCTACATGGATATTACCCTGGCAGCCTTTGTCAAAGAGGAGGTTCTGATCAGGTATGACCCTGCTGATATGGGAGAGATCCATGTGTTCTATCAGGATCGGTTTCTCTGCCGGGCGATTTGTGCCGAACTCAGCGATCGAAAAGTCACCTTGAAAGAGATTGAGCAGGCTCGCACGGCCCGTCGCAAGCAGGTTCGCGCAGAACTGAACACGCGAGAAGCCATGGTCAATCGGTATGTGGAGATGCATTATGCTCCACCACCTACGCCCAAAACGGTGGTGGCAGAGCCCGCGCCAGTCGAAGCACGGACAAAACTCAAGAGGTACATCAATGACTGAGCAGGATGGGGGAACTCCTCAGTGCTTTATAGCGACGAAAAATTCCCGTCGTTTTGGGGAGATGTGCGATGCCTGTCGGCAGACTCGTGTAGTGGGCCTGGGTTATGGTCCTCCAGGCACGGGCAAAACGGAGTCAGCCAAACAGTACGCGCAACGGAAGACTTTCTGGTGACACGCCGCTTCTCCCATCTGATCGAGTTGTTGATTGTCGATGAGGCCAACCGGCTCCGAGATGCCGGGCTTGAGGTCATCCGCGATCTGGCTGATCGGGGAGAGTTTGGCCTGGTTCTCCTCGGCATGCCTGGTTTGGAAAAACGCCTGATGCGCGCCCCAACTCTATTCACGTGTTGGTTTTGCGCATGAGATGGAGCCGTTATCCGAGGAGGAAATGCACGATTTCCTGGGTAAGCGCTGGGGCCATCGGGGCAAGCCGCATTCCGATGATTTTACCGACAAAGAGGCGGTTGCCACGATTGTGCGCGTAACCCGTGGAAACCTCCGTTTGATTGATCGGCTTATGCTCCAGGTAGAGCATGTATTGCTGGCGAACAAACTCCAGGTGGTCACGAAAGAAGTGGTCGAGACGGCACGCCAGAATCTCATCATTGGGCCAGGTTGAACCAGAACCCAATGATGAGAGGTGTCTCAAAACCGTTCGCTTTCTGCGATATGTTGAAGAGAGAAAGTAACAGCCGGTTCTACGGGAACAAACCATCTCTCATGGCTTATGACATCTAGCTACCGAGCAAACAGACACGTTCTGATCTCTGACTTTTTAGCGAGGTGCCGCATTTTCTCCATTCATCCGTCTTTTAAGGTGGCGGCTCAGAGAACGCAAAAGAGGCAAGGATGGATTATGCCACTATCAAATACTGAGCAGAGTGCCTGGGACACATTTTATCTGCGTTTTGCCACGACCATCATGACCTATCTCTCCCGACAAGTGGCTAATCAGCAAGATGCAGAGGACCTGCTTATGGAAGTATTTGGAAAAGCTTCTCAGGAAAGCATCCTTGGCGAATTCTCTGAGATACAGCAGATCGCCTGGTTACGCAGAGTTGCCAGGAATAAAGTCATCGACTACTATCGCCATCAGGGACAGGTGAACTGGTTTCCACTGATCCAGGTGGACGAGTTGGTGGATGAGGATCTGACTCCAGCCGAACGCGTGGAACAGCAGGAAGCCTATCGGTTGGTGTATCAAGCTGTGCAACAGCTCTCGCCCATGCAGCAAGAGTTGATCCGGCTGCGGTACGGAGAGGAATTGCGCTTCAGTGAGATTGCAGAGATCCTGGAGAAGCCGGGAGGGACTGTGCGCAAGATGCTTACACGGACCCTGCGTCGATTGCGCACGTTCTATGAGCAACGAGAAAGGGGGCAGCAGTGATGGACCCATTGGAGGATCAAATAGCCACGGAGCAAGAAGAGAAGCATAAGCAGCTCATTACTCTGTTGCGGCTCGCCTATCGCCAGGAGCACAGACTTTCCAAGAGCGAGCAGCAAGAAGCGATCAGTCGTGTAGCAGAGCAATTGAGGAAGCGAGAAGAAGAGCAAACTTTGTTCACAGAGAAGGTTTCGGCGCGAGCAGCAAAAGGGCTTGCGTTACAACCGCCACAGAGGTCTCTCCATCAGCGACGGGTCATGAGGGTGATAGGCACTGCAGCGGCGGTGCTGATAGTGGGAGCATTGATTGGCAGTGCCGCTTTATTGGTAGGATTGTCCAGGCTGGCATCAACTGGAACGGGGCGAGCAGGGACACCAGTGCCAAGCTCACGCACGGGAACGCTTATACCCACCAGCTCTATCGATGCCAAATGGGATGGGTTGGAAATGTCGATGGTGGTGACCCCAGGACCCTACTTTCTGGGAGAACTCGTATCTGTGGATCTCTCGCTCACCAACCATACCCATCCCGCGTTAACCTTATGGGGAAAGAATGATGGTTCCCCAATTTCCCCTTGTAACTCTTATTCTTTATCCCCAGAGCAAACAGGCGGCCTGAGTCCGCATTACTCATTGTATAGCGAGCCAGTTCGGTTTATCTATAGTTGCCCGGATGAGACTGTAGGACCAGCCTTTCCTCCAGGAGGAACTATCACGGATCATTTTTATGTGCTTTTGACAAGCAGCGGTGATAACACACTGACAGGGGTACCATTTTTTTCGACACCGGGGAAGACCTCTGGCCCACTGGCTGGTCATCTGCCAGCTCTCCACATGTATGTTGCATCACAGGTGCCTGCCGATCGCATGCTCTCGTTTCAGCAGCAAGGTTCCGAAGTCATGGTTCATGGACCTGCAAATCTCCATTTGGTAAACCAAACATATATTCTTTGCCACGTGTCTTCTTCAGATAGAGGGACGCCAGGTGGATATAACGACTGGCAAATGCTCTCGACACTGACATTGCACAGACCTGCATGTCCAGATATCAGTGGATGGTCAAACGGGCAGCGAGTTACCAACCGATGGACGACTGTCTTGTGGAAATACGCGGTTGGGGCAGTAGGATATGAGGTGATTCAGGGGCAGTCCACCGCGAGTTGTTCCCCTTGTTAATAGAGAATCTTCTCTGGCAAGAACGGGTTCTTCGTTCTTGCCAGAGAACAATCCCTTGTTCCAACTACGCAATTAGATGCTTATCTGGAAGAGGTACTTGTGTCCATGCGTTGAAAGCTGTATTTCTTCTCTACTAACAAACAACCCCATTCCCTTCGAAATACGTTTTATAATTGTCAGTACCCCCATCGTTGTTACTTCCAAGAACATCAGTCCACGCTATACGGTTACCATCTTCATCCTCCATCCACGACCTGGTATGAGTAAAATAACCGATAGGATAGTATGGCGCGGTTGGGTTATTTGGGGAGGCGTAGGCGTCTCTCCATTGAGAATAATTGTAATCAGCCAATTGGAAGAAATCTCCACAAGGTTGGCAGCACGGTCGCTCATCAATCCATTCTGCACTGAGCTGGCCCGATTGAAAATGCTGGGGTGCGTAGCCATACCAATACTCAACCCCAGTGTTTTCATTGATAATGAGATCACCAACATTGACGGTAGGATCGTTTGGAGCGAACCAGACCTCGGTGTAGATGGGGATACCACAACTGGGTTGAACATAAGCCCCATTGATTTGAATAGGTATTTCTCCATTCGTTTGATAAGGACCTCCTACTGCCTCATACCACAAGAAGTATCCACTTATCGGAGCCCATCCAGATCCTGGAGGAGCCCATGCTGACCCGGCTTGCCAGAGAAGAGCATCAAAATGTCCTCCTAGGCCAACCCAACTTGCTATCCCGCTATCTGCTGGAGAATTCGCTTGAGTAACGCACTGAATATTCCATTCACCGTAGACGTAGTTAAAACCTGGCTGTGATCCATTTCCCGCTATATAGCCATTCCAGTTTTATATAGCCATTCCAGTTTTGGGAACACTGTGTCCCACTAGGCGGGGTACAGGCTGAATCAAAGGTTTCGGTTACTGGATGCCCATGATATGTAAGCGGTTTTCCGCCTGGAGCGATGCAGGCCACTTGCTTGATACCCTGAACCATCTTCATCCAATGAGCAACTGCCTGCGAATCACTGGCTGGAGGACGAGACGGGAGGTGATTTTGGCGGAGTTCCTGGGTCGAAGCATGGAGCAGATCAAGATTGGCAGGAATGGCGAAATGAGTAGGGGTCGATTGGCACTTAAACGAGGAAGCTTGGGGTTTGATCGGGACAGCATGAGCCGACGACACCGGGGCAAGAAACCAGATAGCCAAAGAGACACAGAGAAGCAATTGAAAGCCTCTTTTCAAAGATCTCAACGTAAGCACTCGTTTCATGATCCTCATCTCCTTTGAGGTAGTTAAGAATCTGTGGTTTGCCAATCTAAATGTCCTCATCGGGCAATTTATGGGTGAATGGTCGTTCGGACAGCTTATGGGTCAAAACAACAAAGTGGTTCATTGGCTTCCTAAGACGCCTGAGAAAGCAGAGCTAATCATGGTGCTTCGAGCAGAAGCGAGCCTGTTAACTGCTTGCAGCTCGGACCATATGCGCCAAAACAATCCTTTTCGCAGTTTTTTACCATATCCTGGCTGGGAAGTGGACGGTAGAAGCGGGCCTTATTCCAGTTGATCTGAGTCACAAGAAGGAGCCACTGCCAGGATGCATCGCGACGTATCAAGGTCGGGGCGGCTTTGCTGCCATCGTGACAGCGATGGGAAACAGCCAGAGTCTGGCTCGGAACGAAGAGCAGAATGCCATAGGCTCGCAAGTTCTGTTTACAATCGACTCTGACTCCACAAGCAGTAAAACGAATTGCTCTATGTGGCTCAGCAGTTTCAAGACGGGCGTGTTTAACAACATAGCCGATGCCCGTTTTATTCGCGCCTCAATGAACGAGGTCGAGAAGCGCTTGCGTCAACTCGATCCGATGTTGAGCGTGAACAAAAACTGCCCACTTTATGAATAATCGATCAGAAAGGAGGTGATAACGAGATGCCATTTAATCCTGAAAAGGGGCCGAACAATAAATCAAGGAATCCTGAGATCCGGCCAGGGCAAGTCCCGTTAAAGGACGACGTGGCCAGGCGCGAGCAAGCTGCGAAACAGCTTGGGTGCCTGGCCACGTCAAATACGATGAATAACAAGCCGAAAAAGTAAACATTTAAGCAGGATGGATATCCCGGTGTTGGTGAAACAGGAGATATCCATATCCATCCTGCTTAAATGAATCTTCTGTTGAGCATCATGTTATCTATAGACCTTGTGGGAGAGAGCTAAAGTTTAAGTACACCTGGCCCAGATACCCAAGCTCTTGCTGAGATTTAGTTGTTTCTCACGAGATCAGTAGAAGCGCATCAAGGAACACTATTCCGGAAAGGGAAACAATTATGGGCGATATCTGTAAATTTGGGAATTAAATGGGCGGAATTTGTCGAATTCCGCTGGTGAAGAGATAATAGACCTAGATCAGCCCGCCAAGCGGAGATGGGGCGATTGAGCCTCACGAAATGCACATGTTTTTCTTCTTTTGCCCATTCTACCGCCAGCATAATTATCCAGATTCTGCCCATTTAATTCCCAAATTTACAGTCACCATTCTCAGAAGGCAGGTAGCCACCACCTATGTTAAATGCACCATAGAAGATCCTGCGCATCCAGGGTTCTGCTACCAGATCCGAGAATACTGGCTCTCCTCTAGTACGCCCCCGTTGCCCCCCATTTCTCCTACGCCGGAGGAAGCAGTTTGCCTTCCTCTTTGCGCCCTGGATAAGATGGTGCAGAGGCTCCTCACCACGCCTTACTTTAGGAGGATCATGGACGATGACCAAGCTGATCAGGCGAACACCCCTACCCAGTCTCGACACCAATCAGCTTCAGATGATCTGGCACCAACTTCCAGCGACCAATCGGACGCAGCTCGCCAATCGTCTGTTCTTCCTCGCACTCGAAAAAGTAGAAGGGATTAGCCATGAGTCTTGCTCGCATCAGCCGCTCAGCCGATCCCCATCCCAAGATCCAGGATCTGCATCGTAAGAAACTGGCCGTGATCTACGTGCGTCAATCCTCGCTCTACCAGGTCGAGAACCACCTGGAGAGTCAGAAGCGACAGTATCAGCTCACTGATCGTGCGCAACAGTTGGGCTGGGCGGCGGCGCGCTGCATCGTCATTGACGAGGATCTCGGTATCTCAGGTGCCCAGAGCTTCAATCGACCAGGCGATCAGCGCTTAGTTTCGATGGTAGCCCTGCGCGAAGTCGGCATCGTCTTCGGTCTGGAGATCTCCCGTTTGGCGCGTAACAGCCTGGATTGGTATCACTTGCTGGAACTGGCAGCGGCCTTCGATGTCCTGATTGCTGACGAAGATGGCGTCTACAATCCCGGCGAATTTAACGACAGGCTTCTTCTTGGGTTGAAGGGAACGATCTCGGAAGTCGAGCTCTATCAAATCAAGGCCCGCATGGTTCGCGGCAGGCTCAACAAAGCGCAGAGAGGAGAACTGATCTGGAATGTGCCCATTGGGTTGGTGTATGATGCATTGACAGGACAGATCCGACTTGATCCTGATCAGAGTGTGCGTCATGCCATTGAACTGGTCTTCACGCTCTTCAGGCAGCTCGGCAGCGTTCGCTCCGTCCTCAATTATCTGGCGCGAGAGGGACTGGAGTTGCCCTCTCAACGTCTGCATCGAGGGATAGGCAGAGTGGTTAGTTGGCACAAGCCACGCTACCACGTCATTTATCAAATCCTGACCAACCCGATGTACGCAGGCATTTACGCCTACGGGCGGCGCCAGGAAGTGATCGATCCCGTCGAAAAGACGAGACGAGTTCTGCACAAAGCAAAGACAGAGTGGGATGCCTTTTACGGAACTGGCCCGCGAACTGCCAGACGAGCAGATCGCCCAAGCGCTCAACGCCGCCGGGCTGGAGACGGTGAAAGGGCGGCCGTGGTCAGCTCGCCGGGTGATGGATTTCCGCCTCTCCAATGGCATCCCGTCTGGCTTTACCGTCGCGCCTCATCTCCGGCTCACGGAGAATGGGTACTTGACGACTGCGGAAGCTGCCGCTCGCCTGGAAATCAATCAAACAACCGTGCAGAAGTGGTTCAAGTTGGGACTGTTGTCTGGAAAACATGCAGGGGGGCAGAAAGCATTGTGGATTGAGTGGACAGCAGAAGCAGAAGCACGTCTAGGAGGTCAAGCTAGTTTTGACCTGCGGATGACCTCAGTAAAATCACTGTGTAAGTCTCAAGGCAAAACCTGGGAACAAGTCATTCGATGGTGTGTAGAGGAAGGACACCAGATTTATCGGTTACGTCGAGGTACGACATTTCGTTTCTATGTTTTACCTGTGTCTAGTTCACTTCCGCGTTAGTGGAGAAAGGTACTTAGTATGTTAGACGGCATCGTTGTGGCGCGGTGGGTGAGTCGATCCAGGAGGGCAGCTGACATGCGCTCATCGCCGCCCATGATACTACTCCACTCGGCGAAGCGTAAATTGGTCGTCACAATGACCGCAACCCGTTCGTGGAGCGCGCTGCAGACTTGGAACAAGAGCTGAGCGCCTTCTCTGGTAAAGGGCAGGAACCCCAACTCATCGAGAACAATCAGCTCATGCTTACAGATCGCGGCCATCACCCGCAAGAGTTGATACTCTTGCTGGGCTTTGATCAGATCATTGATCAAGCCCGCCACATTGTAGAAGCGCACCTTGCGTCCCTGCCGACAGGCCGCCGGAGCGAGCCCGCTGGCCACGTGCGATTTTCCAAGGCCCGGGTTCCCAATCAGGACAATCGGTTCGTGCTGATCGATAGAGATCCCTTGTGCCAGCTCCAGAATGCGGGCTTTGGGGACCGAGGGGACGTAACTCCAATCAAAGTCGGCTAGATCTTTGAGCACCGGGAAGCGCGCTGCGACAATCGCCCGCTGGATGCGGCTGATCTCCCGGCTCTTGATTTCCTCACGCAGCAACCCCACCAGATACTGCTCGTAGGTGAGATTGGCGCGGGCGGCCTCGGCGGCCAGGGATTGATAGGCGTGCAGCATACCAGGCAGCCGGAGCTGCTTGAGATAGCTTTCCAGCAAGGACTCCTGCGTCATGACTGCACCCCCGCGCGTTCAATTGGCCTGTCGGTGTGATTCTGACGAAAAGGTACGATGTACCATATACACACGAGACTTGAATTTGAACAGATTTTCGAGTATACTTACCAATGAAAGGGCATGTTGGTGTAGCTAGCCAGCGATCAGGACCCGAAGAACCTTCGTACCATATTGGAGCTTGAC
>Ga0209061_1005388_pt1 | contig 11249 bp, 9 predicted proteins | sample Coa_R1_10_FD_187157 | JGI IMG/M metagenome (GOLD analysis project Ga0209061, IMG submission 187157) | Surface soil microbial communities from Centralia Pennsylvania, which are recovering from an underground coalmine fire - Coalmine... | ecosystem: Environmental > Terrestrial > Soil > Unclassified... | reverse complement strand
CCGGCCGAGGAAGCCGATCGCGCCGCCCGTCCCCGGCCATCCGTCGAGCGGCTCCGCGTGCCGGTAGCGGCGGGTCGCGACGCCGTTGGGGATGAGCACGGCGTCCCCGCCGAGGTGCTCGACCAGCGTCGTGCGCGCCGCCTCCGACACGGCGATCCGGCCGTCTATCTTCTCCAGCGCGCTGCGCAGCACCGGCTGGGCGGCGAGCAGCACGCGGGACCGCGGCATCGCGGTGTGCACGGTCGCCACGATCGGGCCCGCGGCCACCCAGCAGGCCAGCAGGGACAGGCTCGGCACGGCCGGCTCATGCACGTGCAAGACGTCGAAGCCGCCGTCCTTGAGCCAGCGGCGGACCCGGCTCACCGACAGCGGGCCGAACGCCAGCCGCGCCACCGACCCGTTGTACGGGACCGGCATCGCCTTGCCCGCCGGGACGATGTAGTCCGGCAGCGGCCGGTCGTCGTCGGCCGGGGCGATCACCGACACCTCGTGGCCCATCCCGATGAGCGCCTCGGCCAGGTCCCTGATGTGCTGCTGCACCCCGCCGGGCACGTCCCAGGAGTACGGGCAGGCGATGCCGATCCTCATGCCAGAGTCCTGTTGCTGTTATCACCCTTCCCCGGCGTGCCGCCCTCGCCCGGCGTGCCGCCCTCGCCCGGCGTGCCGCCCTCGCCCGGCGTGCCGCCCTCGCCCGGCGTGCCGCCCTCCCCTGGATACTTATTGCTGTTATCGTTATCGTCCCTGCTCCCGCTCCGGCCGGGGGCAAGGCGCCCGGGGTCCAGGTCGGCGACGAAGACCCGCTGGAGCATGTGCCAGTCTTCCGGATGCTCCCTGATCGCCTGCTCGAAGACGGCGGCGAGCTGCTGGGTCATCGCGGCCACCTTCTGCCTGCGGTCGCCGTCCGCCGGCACGGCGATCTCGTCATAGACGTGCGCGCCCCACTCCGTGTCGCCGATGAACCAGCAGGCCACAGGCATCAGGGCGGCCCCCGTCTGCACCGCGAGCGCGGCCGGCCCGGCCGGCAGCAGCGCCTTCTCCCCGAAGAAGTCCACCTCGACGCCGGTGTCAGACAGGTCCCGGTCGGCGACGATGCACACCAGCTTCCCGGCCCGCAGCCGCTGCGCCATCACCCCGAACGGGTGCGGCCCGCCGGTCGTCGGCAGCACCTCCATGCCGAGGCTCCGCCGGAACCGCAGGAACCGCTCGTAGACGGAGTCGGGCTTGAGCCGTTCGGCCACGGTGGTGAACGAGCCCGCCCCGTTGAGGTTGATCCACAGGCCGGCGTGCTCGAAGTCGCCCATGTGCGGCAGCGCGTAGATCACCCCCCGGCCCCTCCTCAGGTGCTCCAGGGTCAGGTCGACGTTCGGCTGGTTGACGTGCATCCCGTCCAGGATCCGCTGCCGCGGTATCACCTGGAGCCGGAAGGCCTCCAGGTAATACCGGGCGTAGGAGCGCAGCACCTTCCGGGACAGGGCGCGCAGTTCCTTGCCGTCTACGCTGTGGCGGCCCGGGGAGTCGGCCGCGTTCGTTCGGAGGACCCTGAGCAGGTTTCCCTCCAGAACCTGGACGCCGTGGCCTTGCCGCCGCCACGCGATGTCCGCCCCCAGCATGAACAGGGCGCGCGCCCACGACTCGGGCAGCCGGCACACCAGCGTCCATCCAGCGCCGAACGCCGCGCTGACCAGCCGCTCACGCACCATGCTCCCTCTCAGGCTCCCTCTCAGCCTTCCTCCCCTTAGCGTCCTGGTACACAGCGTGCATCCGCTGCCCCAGCGTGAAAAGGCTCCCCGCCGCGAGCGCCCACAGCCCGATGGGCAGGACGTACGGCACGCCGAGCCCGGACAGGCCGGCCGCGGTCAGCCCGATCAGCAGCCGTTCCGGCCGTTCGATGAGGCCGACGTCGCACGCGAGGCCGAGGCTCTGGGCGCGGGCCCTGACGTACGACACGCACATCCCGCAGGCCAGGCAGAACAGCGTCACGACGGCGAGCACGTGGTCGGCCGGGTCCCGGATGAACCAGATCGTCAGGCCGCCGAACACCGCGGCATCCCCCACCCGGTCCATCGTAGAGTCGAGGAACGCGCCCCACGGCCCGCTGTCGCCCTTGACCCGGGCGAGCATGCCGTCAAGCATGTCGGTGAAGACGAAGACGGTGGCGACGGCGGCGCCCGGGAACAGCTCCCCGATGGGGAACAGCGCGAGCGCGCTGGCGGAAACGCCGGCCGTCCCGGCCACGGTGACCATGTTCGGCGTCACGGGCGTGCGGGCGAGCGCCTGTATCACCGGGTTGAACAGGCGCGTGAAACCGGGTCTGAGGAAGTTCAGCATGGCCGTCAAGATCATACTTGCCTGGAATGTCATGGCCTTCCTCATTGCCTTCCCGGTCACCTTCTCGCCACCCGGCGGATTCGCCGCGGGGGTCTTGTGGTAACGCGGCCGTCGGGTTCAGGCTGTGAGTACGGCAGCTCATCTGTGAGTACGGCAGCTCATCGAGCGCAAGGAGGCGACGAGAGTGACGGGCACTACAGGCGCCGGCAGGGCACCGGCGGCCGGCCAGCCGGGAAGCATTCGCAACGTCGTGCTGGTCGGCCATTCGGGAAGCGGGAAGACGAGCCTGGTCGAGGCCTTGCTCGCGTATACGGGAACCATACAGCGGCCCGGCCGGATCGAGGACGGGTCCACGGTCAGCGACTTCGACGAGGTGGAGATCCGCCAGCAGCGGTCCGTCAACCTGACGCTGGCGCCCTTCGAGCACGAAGGGATCACCGTGAACCTGCTCGACACGCCGGGCTACGCCGATTTCACGGGTGATCTGCGGGCGGGGCTGCGCGCCGCCGACTCCGCGCTGTTCGTCGTCTCCGCCACCGACGGGGTGGACGGGGTGACCCAGATGCTCTGGGAAGAGTGCGCGGCCGTCGGCATGCCGCGCGCCGTCGTCATTACCAAGATCGACCACCAGCGCGCGGACTTCGCCGCCGCGCTGGACGCGTGCCGCACGGCGTTCGGGGACGCGGTCGCGCCGCTGTACCTGCCGGTGGGCGGGTCAGGCAGCGGTTCCGGCGTCACCGGGCTGGCCGGGCTGCTGTCGGGGAAGCTGTACGACTACTCCTCCGGTTCCCGGGTCGTGGCCGAGCCTGGTGATGACGACGCCGCGCGGATGGGGCCCCTGCGGGACGAGCTCATCGAGGGCATCATCACCGAAAGCGAAGACGAGACCCTCATGGACCGCTACCTGAGCGGGGAGCCGGTCGAGACCTCGGTGCTGATCGAAGACCTTGAGAAGGCGGTCGCCCGCGGCAGCTTCTACCCGGTGCTCGCGTGCGCGTCCGGCATGGGCATCGGCATGGCCGAACTGCTGGAGGTGGTGACCCAGGCGTTCCCGTCGCCGCTGGAGCACCCGCTGCCGCCGGTGACCACGCCGGAGGGGAAGCCAGTCTCCGGGCTGACATGCGACCCGGACGGCCCGCTGCTCGCGGAGGTCGTGAAAACCACCTCCGACCCCTACGTCGGCCGGATCAGCCTGGTCCGGGTCTTCTCCGGCACGCTGCGCCCGGATCTGACGGTGCACGTGTCCGGTCACGGGCGCGCCGCTCGCGGGCACCCGGACCACGACGACGACGAGCGCATCGGCGCGCTGACCTCGCCGCTGGGCAAGCAGCAGCGGCCGCTTTCCGCGTGCACGGCGGGGAACATCTGCGCCGTCGCCAAGCTCGGCACCGCCGAGACCGGGGACACGCTGTCCTCCAAGGAGCAGCCGCTGCTGATGGAGCCATGGACGATGCCCGAGCCGCTGCTGCCCATCGCGATCGTCGCCAAGTCCAAGGCCGACGAGGACAAGCTGTCGGCGGCGCTGGCCCGGCTGGTCGCCGAGGATCCCACGATGCGGCTGGAGATGAACTCCGAGACCCACCAGCTCGTGCTGTGGTGCATGGGCGAGGCGCACGCGGACGTGCTGCTCGACCGGCTGTCGTCCCGGTACGGGGTGTCGGTCGACACCGTGCCGCTGCGGGTGCCGCTGCGCGAGACCATCTCGGCCCCGGCCCGGGGACTCGGGCGGAACGTCAAGCAGACCGGCGGGCACGGGGAGTACGGGATCTGCCATATCGAGGTGGAGCCCCTGCCCGGGGGCGACGGGTTCGAGTTCGTCGACAAGATCGTCGGCGGGGTGGTGCCGCGGCAGTTCATCCCGTCGGTGGAAAAGGGCGTACGGGCGCAGCTCGAGCAGGGCGTACTGGCCGGCTACCCGATGACCGGAGTGCGGGTGACGCTGTTCGACGGGAAGGCGCACCCGGTGGACTCCTCGGACATGGCGTTCCAGAAGGCGGGCCGCGCCGCGCTGAAGGACGCCGCGGAGAAGGCGGCACCGATGCTGCTCGAGCCGGTCGACGAGGTGTCCGTCCTGGTGCCCGACGAGTACGTCGGGGCGGTCATGTCGGACCTGTCGGGCAGGCGCGGGCGGGTGCTCGGCACCGAGCCGGTCGGCACCGGGCGGACGCTGATCCGCGCCGAGGTGCCCGAGCTCGAGATCACCCGGTACTCGATCGAGCTGCGGTCGGTCTCGCACGGGACAGGCTCGTTCACCCGGGGGTACCTGCGGCACGAGCCGCTCCCGCAGCACCTCGCCGCCAAGGTGGCCGCCGACTCCCGCCCGGAGTGAAGTCCAGCGCCCGGCGAAGGTCCCTAACCGGAGGCTGGCCGCCGACGTCTTCAGTGCCGTAAGGAATTGCCCCCGCGGAGAGGGAACCCCATGAAGACGTCGCGTATCGCGCTGGTGTCTGGCGCGCTGGCGGCCGCGGTGACGCTGGCGGCCGCGGTGACGCTGGCGGGCTGCGGGCCGGCGGCCTCGAGCGCGGGAAACGGTGCCGCCTCCGGTGCCGCCTCCGCCTCCGGTGCCGCCTCCGCCCCCGCCTCCGCGCCGGGCACCGCGGCACCGCCGGCCGCAGCGGGTGCGGCACCGCCGGCCGGCGGCCCCGTGCCCCCCGGGTTCGCGGCGGCTTCCGTCACGTTTGCCTCACCCGCGGAGGCGTTCGTGCTGGGCACGGCGCCCTGCGCGCACGCGCCGTGCACGTCGGTCGTGCGCACGCTGGACCGCGGCGCACGCTGGCGCGGGCTGCCCGCGCCCGTCGTGCCGCTCGGGCAGCCGCAAGGCAGCACCGGGCCGGCCGTGTGGGGCATCCGCTTCGCCGGCCCGGCGCACGGGTTCGTGTTCGGCAACGGCCTGTGGGAGACGACCGACGGCGGTGAGCGCTGGGTCCCGGCCGCCGGGCCGGGTGGCTCGATCCTGTCGCTGGAGGTGATCGACAGCCAGGTCCTGGCGCTTACGAGCGCCTGCGGCGCGCAGGCCGGGTGCGCGCAGGCCGGCACCCTGGTGCGCCGGCCGCTGGCCGGCGGCGCGTGGCGGATCGTTACCAGGGTGCGCGATCCTGGCGAGATCGCGACACGGGCCCGGGTGGCGGCGGTGCTCGACGGCAGCAACGTCGTGGTCACTTCCGACGGCGGCCTCACGCACGCCACGCATGCCACCCCGTGCGTCACCGAAGGGGTGGCGTGGCCGTCGTCGGTGGCGGTGACCGGACCGGACGGGCTCGCGCTGCTGTGCGCCGGGCAAGGCTACACCGGGCACGAGGACAAGACGGCCTACGTGAGCGGCGACCTCGGCGCGCACTGGACCAAGGCCGGCTCTCCGCCGAGCAGCGGCGCCCCGTCCGGCCTCGCCGCGGCCACGCCGACCCGGCTCGTGATCGCCGCGGCCAGCGCCGCGAGCTGGCTGTACTACTCCGCTGACGGCGCCGCGCGGTGGGGCACCGCCTACCTGGCGGACGACGGCGGCCAGGGCTGGAACGACCTGGGGTTCACCACCAGCAGCGACGGGGTGGTCGTCCACGGGCCGGCCGTCAGCGACGGCAACCGGGAAGGCCGTCCCGGGCAGCTGCTGCTGACCAGCGACGCGGGGGCCACCTGGCCGCTCGTGCGCTTCTAGCCGTCGCGATAGCCGTCCCGGCCGCGACCGCGGCCGGGACGGCCCGGCTGGTCACCCTCCCGGCCAGGCGTCGGCGAGGAGCTTGCGGGTGTCGGCCAGCAGCTGCGGCAGCACCCGGGTCCGGCCCACGACCGGCATGAAGTTGGTGTCGCCGCCCCAGCGGGGTACCACGTGCTGGTGCAGGTGCGCGGCGATCCCGGCGCCCGCGACCGAGCCGAGGTTCATCCCGATGTTGAAGCCGTGCGGTCCGGACGCGGCGCGCAGTGCCCGGATCGCCCGCGTCGTGTAGTCCGCGAACTCCGCGCTCTCGGTGGCGCTGAGCTCCGTGTAATCCGCCACATGCCGGTACGGGCAGATCAGAACGTGGCCGCTGTTGTACGGGTACAGGTTGAGGATCGCGTACACCAGGCCGCCGCGCGCCACGATGAGGCTCTCCTCGTCCGACAGCGTGGGCGCGACGCAGAACGGGCAGCCCTCGTCCGCGCCGGGGCCGGTGGGCTTGCCGGCCCCCTGGATGTAGGCCAGCCGGTGCGGGGTCCACAGCCGGCCGAACGCGTCGGGCACGCCCGCGCCAGGCGGCATCGATTCCGGCGGAGGCGCGGCCCCTTCCGGCGGCGGCCCGGACGGCACGCTCACACCTGGACGCGGTCGCGGACCGCGGTCACGATCTCCGCGACCGCCTCGGCGACCGGGACGCCGTTCTTCTGCGACCCGTCCCGGTATCTGAAGGACACCGCGCCCGCGGCCACGTCGGAATCGCCTGCCAGCAGCATGAACGGGATCTTCTGCTGCTGGGCGGTCCGGATCTTCTTCTGCATCCGGTCGTCGGAGTCGTCCACGGTGACGCGGATCCCGTTCTCGGCCAGCTGAGCCGCCACCTTCGACAGGTACGGCACGTGCGCGTCCGCGATCGGGATGCCGACCACCTGGACCGGCGCCAGCCACGGCGGGAACGCACCCGCGTAGTGCTCCACGAGGATGCCGAAGAACCGCTCGATCGAGCCGAACAGCGCCCGGTGGATCATGTACGGCCGCCGCCGTGACCCGTCGGGGGCCTGGTACTCGATGCCGAAGCGCCCGGGCTCCTGGAAGTCGACCTGCAGCGTGGACAGCTGCCAGCGGCGGCCGATGGCATCGCGCACGTGCACGTCGATCTTGGGTGCGTAGAAGGCGCCCTCGCCCTCGGCAACCGCGTAGGGCAGGCCGGAGGCGTCCAGCGCGTGCTTGAGCGCGGCCTCGGCCGCGGACCACTCCTCCACGGTTCCGACGTACTTCTCCGGCCGGGTGGACAGCTCGGCCTCGAACTCGGTCAGCCCGAAGTCGCGCAGCAGCCCGACCACGAAGCTGAGCAGCGACGCCAGCTCGCTGGCCAGCTGGTCGGGCGCGCAGAAGATGTGCGCGTCGTCCTGGGTGAACCCGCGCGCCCGGGTCAGGCCGTGCACGACGCCGGACTTCTCGTACCGGTAGACGGTGCCGAACTCGAACAGCCGCAGCGGCAGTTCCCGGTACGACCGCCCGCGCGAGCGGTAGATCAGGATGTGCATCGGGCAGTTCATCGGCTTGGGGTAGTAGGTCGCCCCGTCCAGCTCCATGGGCGGGAACATCCCGTCCTTGTACCATTCGAGGTGGCCGGAGGTGATGAACAGGTCTTCCTTGGTCAGGTGCGGGGTGTTGACGAACTGGTACCCGGCCTCCTCGTGGCGCCGCCGGGAGTAGTCCTCCATCACCCGGCGGACGATCCCGCCCTTGGGGTGGAAGACCGGCAGCCCGGACCCGATCTCGGCCGGGAACGAGAACAGGTCCAGCTCGGCGCCGAGCCGCCGGTGGTCGCGCCGCTCGGCCTCGGCGAGCATGGCCAGGTACGCCTCCTGCGCCTCCCGCGTCTCCCATGCGGTGCCGTAGATCCGCTGGAGCTGCGGGTTCTTCTCACTCCCCCGCCAGTACGCGCCGCCGGTGCGCATCAGCTTGAACGCGGGGATCGCCCTGGTGGACGGCAGGTGCGGCCCCCGGCACAGGTCCTTCCAGACCACCGAGCGCGTCTTCGGGTCCACGTTGTCGTAGATGGTCAGCTCCGGGCCGCCCACCTCGGCCGACTCCTCGGCGTCCGCCGGGGCCCCCTTGAGCCCGATCAGCTCCTGCTTGTACGGCTCGCCGGCGAGCTCGGCACGCGCCGCCTGCTCCGACACCACCCGGCGGGAGAACAGCTGGCCCTGCTTGACGATCTGCCGCATCCGCGCCTCGATGGCCTTGAGGTCGTCGGGTCCGAACGGCGCGGGCACGTCGAAGTCGTAGTAGAAGCCGTTCTCCACGGGCGGCCCGATCCCCAGCTTGGCGTGCGGGAACAGATCTTGCACCGCCTGCGCCAGCACGTGCGCGGCGGAGTGCCGCAAGATGGCGCGGCCGTCGTCGGAGGCAACCGGCACCGGCTCGACGACGTCCCCGTCGGCGAGCACGTACGCCAGGTCGCGCAGCACGCCGTTGACCCGGGCCGCGATCACCTCGGGCGGGGTCTCTCCGGCGGAGCCGAGGGCAGCGCCCGCCGTCGTCCCGGCCTCGGTCACATGCTCGCGGCCGGCGAGGGTGATCCGAAGCTGCTGGCTGGACACGGTGGGCTCCTTCGACGATGGGATAGTCCGTTACCCGATGCTATCGGTGCCCGGGCACAGGTGCGCGCGAGTGCCCCGTCCCGCCGGCCGGGGCCGGCGGGACGGGCGCGCCGCCGAACGGCGGACTGCGCAGGCCGGCCGTCCTAGGATCAATGTGTACATTTCCTCTCCGGCCGAGGGAACTAAGCCGAGGGAACTAAAGCGAGGGGACCAGATGACCGAGCAGGACGAGCAGGCGCGCCGAGACAGCTGGAAATCCCTGGGCATCCGCACGGACATCCCGCATCCCGCCCGCGTATACGACTACATGCTGGGCGGCAAGGACAACTTCGCCGCCGACCGCGAGATGGCCGAGGTGGGACTGAAGCTCATGCCGGAGATGCGCGAGTCCTCGCGCGCCAACCGCGATTTCCTCGTCCGCACGGTCAGGTTCCTGCGCGAGGCGGGCATCAGCCAGTTCCTCGACATCGGCACCGGGCTGCCGACGAGCCCGAACACGCATGAGATCGCCCAGGACGGCCACCCGGACGCCCGCGTCGTCTACGTGGACAACGACCCCGTGGTGTTCCTGCGCGCCGAGGCCCTGATGGCCGACAACCAGACCGTCGCGGTCGTCCGGGCCGACCTGCGCGATGTCGATGAGGTCCTCTCCGCTGCCGGGAGGCTGCTGGATTTCGCCAAGCCGACGGCGCTGTTGTTCGTCGCCGTCTTGCACTGCATCCCGGACGCCGACGACCCGGCCGGCATCGTCGCCCGCTACCTGGCCGCGCTCGCGCCGGGAAGCTACCTGGTCATCTCGCACTCCACCGACGAGTTCAACGTCGAGCGCACGCACGCGGCCTCGAAGGCGGCCGCCGAACGGGGGGCCGTCTGGCTCCCGCGCGGCAAGGACGCGATCGCACGTATGTTCAACGGCAGGGAGCTGGTCGACCCGGGGCTGGTGCTCGTCTCCCACTGGCGGCCCGACGGCGGTGTCATCTCCCCCAACGCCGACCGGGCCTGGACTTACGGCGGCGTCGCGCGCGCCTGACGGGCGCGGCGTCCGGTCAGCCGGGCAGGCCGGCCAGGCCGAGCAGGTCGCTAAGGATCTCGCCGATCGCGGTGACGGTGAGCGTGAGGTGACCGTCGCCCGGCCGCAGGTGCACGCGGGCGCCGGGAATGTGCGCGGCGAGCCACTGGCCGTGGGCGCAGGGAACCATGCGGTCCTGGTCACCCTGCCAGATCGCGACCGGGGCGGGCATCGGTCCGACAGGGAACCCCCAGTCGGCGACGAACGCGAGGTCGTCGTCTCGCCAGCCCGCGATGCCGTTGACGAGAGCGGCCCGCAGGCTCGCGGCGACACAGGACGCGAAGTCACCGGTGAGCGCCACCCTGTCGGCCTCGGAGACCAGGCCGCCGAGCGCGGCGGCGACGTCGTCGGCGGTGACCTGTCCAAGCGGCCCCGCCTCGGCTTCCAGGTACGCGGTGAGGGCGTCCGGCCCCGCCACCGCGGCGCCGAACTCCGCGACGTTCTCCGGTCCCATCCCGGCGAGGAAGTCCAGCCCCTCGGCCCGGTAGGGGGCCACGCCCGCCACGGAAGCCGCGGCCAGGCAGCGGCCGGGCAGCAGGGCCGCGCAGGCCAGCGAGTGCGGACCGCCGCCCGACCAGCCGATCGAGACGAACGTGTCCGCGCCGAGCGCGTCCAGGACCGCGGCCACGTCCGCCGCGACGGCGGCGACCCGCCGGCCGGGAAGCGGCGTCGAACGCTCGTACCCGGGCCTGGCGATCATGACGACCCGCAGCCCGCGCTGCCGCGCTGCCTCCACCGTCGGCGGGTAGGGCACCAGGCCGCCCGGCGTGCCCTCGTGCATCACCAGCGGCAGCGCGCCCTCCTCCCCGGCCGTCAGCACGTCAAGGTTCCGGCCGTCCGGCCGGGAGATCAGCCGTCGCTGCGTGCGCATGCCGCCAGCATAGGTTCCCGGTAGGGGCTCACTGGCTGGGATTGGAGTAGACCCGGTCCGGATGGAGGAAAACCGCGGTCCGTCCCTCGGCGAGCATCACCCGGTCATAGGTGTCGAAGTCCTCGTGGGTGCCGCCCGCCGCGGTGAAGATCTCGCGCAGCACCAGGCGCAGCCGCTCGGCGTCCACGCCGGGCATCGGGTCCGCGGGGCCGGCGAGCTCGGTCCGGCCCTCGACCGCCGCCCACTGCCACCCGGACCGCACCACGACGCTGGCGTACGGGCGCCTGCGCAGGCGGTCGAGCTTGCGGGTGCCGCCCCTGATGACCATGCCGACGACCGTCGCGCCGGTGACCGGGTGCGGCAGCACGCCCGCGTTCACCACCGACGAGGCGATCGTCCCGTCGTCCCTCGGCGTGGACACCACCACGAGCCCGTGGTCCCCCGCGATCAGCCGCCGGAAATCCTCGATATCAGCCACGAGGACTATTCAACCTCGCAGGCCCACCCTCCGGTGATGGCGGGTGAATGTGACATCGAGCCGGTCATAGGCGGCTGTATGTCACATTCATCCGGCGGCGGGGGGGCCGCGGCGGCGGGGGGGCCGCGGCGGGTTGGGAGGCGGCGGCGGGTTGGGGGGCCGCGGCGGGTTGGGGCGGCGGCGGGGCGGGAGGCCGCGGCGGGTTGGGGCCGTGGCGGGTTGGGGCCGTGGCGGGTTGGGGGGGC
>Ga0209061_1005386_pt1 | contig 11254 bp, 7 predicted proteins | sample Coa_R1_10_FD_187157 | JGI IMG/M metagenome (GOLD analysis project Ga0209061, IMG submission 187157) | Surface soil microbial communities from Centralia Pennsylvania, which are recovering from an underground coalmine fire - Coalmine... | ecosystem: Environmental > Terrestrial > Soil > Unclassified... | reverse complement strand
GACCACGCTGCAGCCGCTGTTCCAGACCAACTGCGTGGTGAACACCGTCAACGGCGGCTGCTTCAGCAGCAAGGCCGTGGACAGCCTGATCGCCCAGGCGCTCAAGGCCCCCACCGCGGCTGCGGCCGCCCCCCTGTGGCACCAGGTGGACGTGGACGTGATGAAGCAGGCGGCGATCGTGCCCGTGATCGACGCCTACACGCCGCAGTACGCCAGCAGCCGGGTCAAGAGCGCCGGGCTGCCCACCGCGAACTTCGACATCAACATCACCGGCCCCGACATCACGAACATCTGGCTGAATCCGCCGCACCCGTGACAGGCGGGCCCGTGCAGGCGGGCCCCGTGGCCGGCCCGGGGAAGCGGACGGCCCGGGAAGCCGGAAGAGCGCGGCCGCGCCAAGGAGCGGCGCCGCAGTGATCCCGGCGGGGAAACGACGACAAGGAGCATACTGCGATGACACAGGGATCCAGGCACCTGGCCGCGGTTGCCGCGGCGGTGCTTGCCGCCGCCGGCCTCGCGGCGTGCGGCGGTTCCGGCTCGTCCGGCTCGTCCGCCGCATCGGGCACGCCGGTCTACGGCGGCACGCTCCGCGTCATCGCCAACGGCGGCCCCGACCACCTGGATCCCGTTCCCGCCTACTACGTGCCCGACGGCCTGCTCGAGCGGGCCTACACCCGCCAGCTCGTGGCCTACCCGGCCCTCTCGCCGGCGGCCAACTCCGGGCCGGAGTGGGTCAAGGCCAACACCGTGGTGGCCGACGCCGCGACCCAGGTGCCCACCAGGGCCAACGGGGGGATCTCCGCCAACGGCCTCGTCTACACCTTCCACATCAAGCCGGGCGTGGACTGGAACTCCACACCGCCGCGGCAGGTGACGGCCGCCGACTTCGTCCGCGAGTTCAAGGCGTTCTGCAACCCGGTGTCCCCGGTGGGCAACGAACTGTACTACAACACCACGATCGCCGGCTTCACCTCGTACTGCGACGCGGAGACCGCCCACTTCTCCGGCAAGGGCGCCCCGAAGCCCACCGCAGCCAGCATCGCGGCCTGGCAGAACACCCACTCGATCACGGGCATCTCCGCGCCGTCCGCGCTGACCCTGCGGTTCACGCTCGTGCAGCCGGCCGCGGACTTCCTCAACATCCTGGCGATGCCGTTCAACTCCGCCCGGCCCGCCGAGTACGACTCCTACGTGCCCGACAGCGCCCAGCTCGACCAGCACCTGATGTCCGACGGCCCGTACCAGATCAGCTCCTACGAGCCGGGCAAGCAGATCGTGCTGACCCGCAACCCCGCCTGGAAGCAGTCCACCGACACCATCAGGCACCAGTACGTGAGCAAGATCGTGGTCACGATGGGCATCAGCTCGGCGCAGACCGCCCTTGCCGACATGCAGGCGGGCAGCCAGGACATCGAGCTCGGCGACGTCTCCATCCCGCCCACCTCGATCCCCGGGCTGCTCGCCAGCCACGACAAGCGGCTGCGCATCTGGCCCACCGGCCAGACCGACTACCTGTCGTTCAACCTGCGCAGCCCGGACGCCGGCGGCGCCATGGGCAAGCTGCTTGTGCGGCAGGCCATCGAGTACGGGGTTGACAAGGCCGGCGTGCAGAAGGTCAACGGCGGCCCGAGGCTCGCCAGGATCATCTCCACCGCGATCCCGCCGGGCAGCGTCGGCTACCAGCCGTACAACGCCTACCCGACGCCGGGCAACGCGGGGAACCCGGCGAAGTGCAGGTCGCTGCTCGCCCAGGCCGGCTACCCGCACGGCCTCAGCCTCGTCTACCTGTACCAGAACGACAGCACCGACGCCACGACCTTCCAGGCGATCCAGGGCAGCCTGGCCAAGTGCGGGATCACGCTGCAGGGCAAGCCGGAAAGCGGCTCCACCTTCTTCGTGGACCTGGGCAACGCCCCGGAGAACAACAAGCCCAGCCGGTGGGACATCGGCCAGGCCGCCTGGATCCCCGACTGGTTCGGCGACAACGGCCGCACCACCGTCGAGCCGCTGTTCCACACCGACTGCGCGCTGAACACCTCCAACTACGGCTGCTTCAGCAGCAAGGCCGTGGACAGCCTGATCGCGCAGGCGCTGACGAAGCCGTCGGCGGCCGCCTCGGCGCCGCTGTGGCACCAGGTCGACGTGGACGTGATGAAGCAGGCCGTCATCGTCCCGCTGTACCAGCCCTACGAGCCCCAGTACGCGAGCAGCCGGGTGAAGAGCGCCGGGCTGCCCACCGCCAACTTCTCGCCGGAGCTCACCGGGGCCGACTTCACCAACGTCTGGCTCGACCCGCCGCACCCATAACTGGTGTGCTCATCGCCGGCGAACCGCGTCACAGCCCGGTTACGGTTCGGTAACCCATTTTGTCCGTTTTTCCATGTCGGTGGCCACCGCGACCCGCGGCGGCCATGCTAGGGATAGCCCACAAAGCGATAAGGAGTATGCCCATGAAACCCCTTCCGAGGCGGCTGGCGGCGCTCGCCGTGGCCGCCCTTGCTGCCGTAGGGCTCGCGGCGTGCGGCAGTGCCGGCAAACCCGGCACGTCCGCCGCATCGGGCAAACCGGTCTACGGCGGCACGCTGCGCATCGCGGCCAACGGCGGCCCGGAAGTCAACCTGGATACCGTGCCGTCCTACTACACGGGGAATTACATCCTGGAGCGCGCGTTCACCCGCCAGTTGCTCTCCTATCCCACCCTCCCGTACTCGAGCCTGACCGGTGCCGCCTGGACCAAGCTGACCACTCCGGTGGCTGACGTGGCGACCGAGGTGCCCAGCAAGGCCAACGGGGGGATCTCGGCCAACGGCCTCGTCTACACCTTCCACATCAGGCGCGGGGTCATGTGGAACTCCACACCGCCGCGGCAGGTCACCGCGCAGGACTTCGTCCGCGAGTTCAAGGCGTTCTGCAACCCGGTCTCGCCGGTCGGCAACGAGACCTATTTCGAGAGCACGATCGCCGGGTTCACCTCGTACTGCAACGCGGAGACCGCCCACTTCTCCGGCAAGGGCGCCGCGAAACCGACGGCGGCCAGCATCGCGGCTTTCCAGAACAGCCACACGATCAGCGGTATCTCCGCGCCGGACTCGATGACGCTGAAATTCACTCTTACCGAGCCGGCCAGCGACTTCCTCTACATCATGGCGATGCCGTTCGACTCGGCGCGGCCGGTGGAGTACGACTCCTATGTGCCGGGCAGCGCGCAGCTTGCCCAGCACCTGATATCCGACGGGCCGTACCAGATCTCCTCCTGGGTGCCCGGCAAGACGATCACGTTCACGAAGAACCCGGCGTGGAAGCAGTCCACGGACCCGGTGCGCCACCAGTACGTGAACAAGATCGTGGTGACGATGGGCACCAGCTCCGGGCAGACCATGATCGCCGACATGCAGGCGAACACCGCGGACCTGGACCTCGACGTGCCGCTGCCGGCGACCTCCCTGCCCGGCCTCGAGGCGAGCAACGACAAGCGGCTGCGAATCTGGCCGTGGGAGGACACCAACCCCTACCTGGTCTTCAACCTGCGCAGCCCGGACGACGGCGGCGCCATGGGCAAGCTGCTGGTCCGGCAGGCCATCGAGTACGGGGTCAGCAAGGTGGACGTGCAGAAGGTGCTCGGCGGCCCGAAGATCAACAAGATCATCAACACCGCGATCCCGCCGGGCGGCGTCGGTTACCAGCCGTACAACCTGTACCCGACGCCGGGCAACGCGGGCAACCCGGCCAAGTGCAAGGCGCTGCTGGCCCAGGCCGGTTACCCGCACGGCTTCACCGCCTTGTACATGTACTCCAACGACACGCAGGGCACGGCCATTTTCCAGTCCATCCAGGGCAGCCTGGCCAAGTGCGGGATCACCTTGAAGGGCAAGCCGGAGACGCTCGCCACCTACTTCACCGACCTGGGCAACTCCCCGGAGAACAACAAGCCCGGCCGGTGGGACATGGCAACGGGTGCCTGGATCCCCGACTGGTACAGCGACAACGGCCGCACCACCCTGCAGCCGCTGTTCCAGACCGACTGCGCCGTCAACACCGTCAACTACGGATGCTTCAGCAGCAAGACCGTGGACAGCCTGATCGCGCAGGCGCTGAAGGCACAGTCCGTCTCTGCCGCCGCCCCGCTGTGGCACCAGGCGGACGTGGACGTGATGAAGCAGGCGGTCATCGTCCCGATGATCGACGGCTACTGGCCCCAGTACGCGAGCAGCCGGGTGAAGAGCGCCGGCCTGCCAACGGCCAACTTCAACCCGGACCTGGGCGGCCCTGACATCACCAACGTCTGGCTGAACCCGCCGCACCCCTGATCGCGAGCCAGCCCTGGCGCCGGGCCGGACCCGGCGCCGGGGCTGACCAGCCGGGGCTGACCAGAAGAGGACGCCGATGACGTCATCCCTGTCCAGACGCGTGACGGCGGCTGCCGTGGCCGTCCTGGCCGCCTGCGGGCTCACGGCCTGCGGGGGTTCCCCGAACTCAGGGGACGTCCGCGTCCGCGCCGGGTAAGCCCGCCTACGGCGGCACGCTGCGCATCGTCGCCAACGGCGGGCCCGAGGACAACCTCGACCCGGTCCCGTCCTGCACGCTGGCGAACTACGTCCTGGAGCACGCGTTCACCCGGCAGTTGCTCTCCTACCCGGCCGTCGACGTGACGGGCACGCCGGGACCTAGCTGGGTGAAGGCCACCACGGCAGTGCCCCCGACCGACGTGGCGACCGGGGTGCCCAGCAAGGCCAATGGCGGGATCCCGGCCAACGGCCTCGTCTGTATGCCTCAGGTGAGCACGATGATGAGCAGTGCGACCGCGGGCAGGATCATCGCCGCCAGCGACGGCCACGCCCACCGCGCCATGAGCGGGCCGCCCGCCGCCCCGCGGTCCCGCTCCCGCGCCGCCCGCCTGTCCAGCCGGGCCGCGATCGCCTGGGCGGCGGGCAGCGACATCAGCTCCTTCGCCTCCTCGGGCAGCCTGGCGCCCGCCGCGGTCCTGATCGCCAGGTCCTTCATCCGGCGCGACGGGCGGAGCCTGCTGCGGGCGGGTACGTACAGCGCCCAGCTCTCGATGACCTTGCCGCCGCTCCCGTGGGCTCCGCCGTCCCCGCTGGCCGCGCCTTCGGGTGCGCAGGTCCCGGGCGCGCAGTGCACCCGCACCCAGTCGCCGGTGTCCACTGACCGCACGGCGCCCCACGGCACGCGGTAGTCACGGAGCGGGTTCAGCACGCTGAGGCCGGCGTCGCCGGCGATCACCCGGGGCCGCAGCGCGCAGGCGTAGGCGACCCCGGTGACGGTGGCGAGGATCGCCACCACCTCGAGGGCAAAGTGACCAGGCCGCTGGACGGCGAGATCGGCGGCGTTGGCGACGGCGAAGGCCAGCCAGACCCACCACAGCACGAGTGGCGCCGTCATGCGGAACACCTCCGGCTTCCCGGGCGCCACGCCCGGCGGCGTGCCGGAAGGCTGCGCGCCGGAGAACGGCGTGCCCGGTGAGGGCACGCCGGGTGGCGGGGCGCCGGGGGTCCGGGCCCCCGGCGCGCCGGGGCGGGAAGACACCGCAACCAGCTCCCGTCGGTGGTGAGACGGCACGGCAAACGGGCCGCTTGCGATGCCGATCCTATAAGCCGGACGGGCAGTGGTGAGGCGTCCCGCCGCCTCCTGTCTTCCTCCCCGTGGTCCTTCACCTGGTGCCGTGCAGCGGGCAGGCATAGGGTAGTGGCATGTCCGGCCGTGGGGAGCGGGAATTGCCAGCGTACCGAGAAGCATTCGAGCAGAGCATCAAGGATCCCGGGGCCTTCTGGGGGGAGGCGGCGGGAGCGATCCGGTGGGTGCGTCCGCCCGCCCGGGTGCTCGATGACAGCCGGCCGCCCTTCTACCGGTGGTTCACCGGAGGCGAGCTGAACACCTGTGACAACGCCCTGGACCGGCATGTCGATGAGGGCCGCGGCGACCAGCCCGCGCTGATATACGACAGCCCGGTGACCGGCACCACGCGCAGCTACACCTACCGGGAGCTGCGCGCGGAGACGGCCCGCTTCGCCGGCGCACTGCGGCGCCTCGGCGTGTCACGGGGCGACAGGGTCGTGATCTACCTGCCGATGGTGCCCGAGGCCGTGATCGCGATGCTGGCCTGCGCCCGGCTCGGCGCGGTGCACTCAGTGGTCTTCGGCGGGTTCGCGCCGAGGGAGCTGGCTGCCCGCATCGACGACGCCCGGCCGGCGGTCATCGTGTCAGCCTCCTGCGGCATAGAGCCGGGCCGTATCGTCGCCTACAAGCCGATGCTGGACGAGGCGCTGCGGATCGCCCGGCACGCGCCGCGGCGGTGCGTGATCCTGCAGCGCGAGCAGGCCCGCGCCGAGCTGGACCCGGATCGCGACATCGACTGGGCGGAGGCCGTCGCCGGTGCCGAGCCCGCCGCCTGCGTCCCCGTGGCGGCCACGGACCCGCTGTACGTGCTCTACACCTCGGGGACGACCGGCCGGCCCAAGGGCGTCGTCCGCGACAACGGCGGCCACGCGGTCGCGCTGCGGTGGAGCATGAGATGCGTCTTCGGCGTCCGGCCAGGGCAGGTGTTCTGGGCTGCCTCCGACGTTGGGTGGGTCGTCGGGCACTCCTACATCGTGTACGCTCCGCTGCTGACCGGCTGCACGACGGTGCTGTACGAGGGCAAGCCGGTGGGCACCCCGGACGCCGGGGCGTTCTGGCGGGTGATCGCCCAGCACGGCGTCTGCGTCCTGTTCACCGCGCCGACCGCCATCCGGGCGATCAAGAAGGAGGACCCGCGGGGCGAGCTGCTGGCCCGCTACGACCTGTCCTCCTTCGAGGCGCTGTTCCTGGCCGGGGAGCGGCTCGACCCCGACACCTACCACTGGGCGGCGGGCATCCTCGGCAGGCCGGTGATCGACCACTGGTGGCAGACAGAGACCGGATGGCCGATGGTGGCCAACCTGCGCGGCCTGGAGCCGATGCCGGTCAAGCCGGGGTCGCCCACGGTGCCCGTACCCGGCTACGACATCCGGGTGCTGACCGGTGACGGCACCGAGGCGCCGCCGGGGCAGGACGGCGCGATCACCGTCAGGCTCCCGCTGCCGCCCGGCGCGTTCACGACGCTGTGGAACGACGACGACAGGTACGTGTCGTCCTACATGTCCCGGTATCCCGGCTATTACCTGAGCGGCGACGGCGGCCACATCGACGATGACGGCTACGTGTACGTGATGGGCCGGATCGACGACGTCATCAACGTGGCCGGGCACCGCCTGTCGACCGGGGCGATGGAGGAGGTCATCGCGGCCCACCCGGCGGTGGCCGAATGCGCCGTGATCGGCGTTCACGACCAGCTCAGAGGCCAGGTACCCCGCGCCTTCGTCGTGCTCAAGGCCGGCGCGGGAACCAGCGAGGCCGCCCTGCGCGAGGAGCTGATCCAGGCCGTGCGGGAGCAGATCGGCCCGGTGGCAGCGTTCCGCAGCGTCACGGTGGTCCCGGCGCTGCCCAAGACCAGGTCGGGGAAGATCCTGCGCGGCACCATGCGGTCCATCGCCGACGGCAAGGACGAACCCGTGCCGTCCACGATCGAGGACGCCTCGGTGCTTGATGCGCTGCGGCCCGTCCTCCGGGAGCCGCCGCCGGGGGGCTGACCGCGCCCGGCCGCCCGGGAACGTCACGCTGACCGGGGGTCCGGGGAGTGTGCCACCGTGAATGGCAAAATCGCGATCCGGGCCAACGGCGAGCACCGGTCACAGCGAGTATGCCGCCGGGGGGTTCCGGGGGGTCGCCCCCCGGGCCAGCACTGCGGGCCAGGGGGAAGGTGACCGGAGGTCACCGAACAGCGTCGGCCGCCTCGGGAAGGTGACCGGGGATCACCGGGCATCGCTGGCCGCTGCGGAACCGTCCGGCAGCGGGGGAGGCGTGCCGCCGAACTCGGGACAGAGAGGTTTGTGCGCGCACCAGGCGCAGAGCCTGCTCGGCCGCGGGCGCCAGTCACCTGTCTGGCGGGCGCGCTCGATGGCCCGCCACAGCGCCGCCACCTTGCGCTCGGTCGCCAGCAGGTCCGCCTCGTCGGGGGCATACCGCACGACCTGGCCGTCGCCGAGGTACATGAGCTGGAGCAGCCGGGGGATCTGCCCGCGGGCGCGCCACAGCACCAGCGCGTAGAACTTCATCTGGAACAGCGCGCGCGCCTCGAACTCCCCGGGCGGTGCCTTGCCCGTCTTGTAGTCGACGACGCGGATGTCACCGCCCGGCGCCACGTCGAGCCTGTCGATGTAGCCCCGCAGCCGCAGCCCGGACTCCAGCACCGCCTCGACGTACAGCTCACGGTCAGCGGGTTCGAGCCGGCGGGGGTCCTCCATCGTGAAGTAACTGTCGAGAGCCGCCGTGGCAGCCCGGAGCCACGCCGCCCGTTCGGCTTCATCGGTGAACAGCGCGGCGAGAGCGGGATCCCCGGCAGCCAGCCGGTCCCACTCCGGCTGGACGAGCTCGTGCGCCGCATCCGGCGTCCGCGCGGCGGCCGGGGCGTCGAAGAGCCGCTCGAGCACCGCGTGCACGAGCGTGCCGCGCGCGGTCGCCGGGGTCGGTGGCTCGGGGAGCCTGTCGATCACCCTGAACCTGTACAGCAGCGGGCACGTCATGAAATCGGCGGCGCGGGATGGCGACAGCGCCCCCTGGCCTTCCGCGGCGAGTTCCTCCACGGGCAGGAGCCTAGGCCAGGACGCCGACAGTCCCGGGCGGAACCCGCCGTCCGGCGGGCTCAAGCCCTCCGGGAAGCTGCCCGGCGCGCGGGTGCGTGGCCGGGCCGGCGTGGCGCCTTCCGCGCTCACTGGCCGGGCGGCGCCCGGCGGCACGTAGCATCGGTGGCGTGGCAGGAATGACACCCGGCAAGCCGGGCCAGCGCCCGGTACGGCGGCCCGGGACGGGAATGGTGATCGGGAGGCCGTTCGGTATCCCCGTCCACGTTTCCCCGTACTGGTTCGTGATCGCGGGCGTGTTCGTCGTCATCTACGCCCGCGACCTCGCGGGCACGATGAGCGGCACCATGACATACCTGGTGGCGGTCGCCTTCGTGGTGCTGCTGTACCTGTCGGTGCTGGTGCACGAGCTGAGCCACTCCGTGGTCGCCCGCGGGTACGGGCTGCCCGTGCGGCGCATCCTGCTCTACCCCCTCGGCGGCGTCTCCGAGATCGAGCGGGAGCCGCAGACCCCGGCCAGGGAGCTGGCCGTCTCCGCGGCAGGGCCCGGGCTCTCCCTGGCGCTCGCCGCCGTCTTCTACGTCCTCGCGCGGTTCGTCCCCGGCGGGACGATCACCGGCATCCTCATCAGGCAGCTCCTCTGGGCCAACTTCGCCGTCGGGCTGTTCAACCTGCTGCCCGGCCTGCCGCTCGACGGCGGCCGGATGCTGCGGGCCTGCGTGTGGAAGGCGACGGGACGCCCGGCCACCGCGACGGTGACGGCCGCGTGGGCAGGGCGGGTGATCGCCGTGCTGCTGGTCGCCGCTCCCTTCGCCCTCGCGGCGGAGCAGGGGCGCAGTGCCAGCCTCGTGAACATCGTGTGGATCACGGCCATCGCCGCGTTCATGTGGGCAGGCGCCGGGCAGTCCATCCACGCCACCAGGCTGCGGGAGAACCTGCCCGGGCTGCAGGCCCGGCGGCTCGCCCGCAAGGCCATCCCGGTGCCCGCGAACCTGCCGCTTGCAGAGGCGATCAGGCGCGCCGACGAGATCAGCGCGAGGGCGCTGGTGGTCGTTGATCACGACAGCAGGCCGATTGCGATCGTGAACGAGTCCGCCGTGATGGCCACCCCGCCGCAGCGCCGCCCCTGGATCGAGGCCGGCGCGATGGCGCGCACGCTGGAGCCGGGCATGGTGCTGCCCGCGGACCTGTCAGGCATGGCCCTCATCGACGCGGTGCGGAAGTCCCCCGCCACCGAGTACCTGCTCGTGGAGCCGACCGGGCAGGTGTACGGGGTGCTGGCGGCCAGTGACCTGGACCACGCCTTCAACGGCGCGAGCCGGTGAGAAGATGCCGCCCGCCGGCCAGCGACTACGGGCCGGCGGTGCTTTCGCGCCGGCCCGTGCGGGCGGGTGGTGGCGACGGCGGAACCGTTGTTCTTGGCGGCATCGCGGACACAGGAGCTAGCAGAGTGAGACGGAACCGGTGAGGAGGCAACAGCGCGGCCCTTTCGCCGCAGGGGACCAGGTGCAGCTCACCGACCCCAAGGGCCGCAAGCACCTGATCACGCTCCAGGCGGGCACGTCCTTTCACACCCATCACGGCTCGGTCGCCCACGACGACCTCATCGGCCGCCAGGAAGGCAGCGTGGTCCAGTCGTCCGGGGGGACGCCCTACGTGGCGCTGCGGCCGCTGCTCGCCGATTTCACGCTGTCGATGAAGCGCGGCGCCGCCGTGGTCTACCCGAAGGACGCCGCCCAGATCATCGCGCTGGCGGATGTCTTCCCCGGGGCGCGCGTGCTGGAGGCGGGTGCCGGATCCGGGGCGCTGACGTGCTGGCTCCTGCGGGCCGTGGGGGAGGGGGGCGCCGTCATATCCTTCGAGCGCAGGCCCGACTTCGCCGAGATCGCCCGCCGCAACGTCGAGCGGTTCTTCGGCGGGCCGCATCCGGCCTGGCGCCTGGTCACCGCGGATTTCGGCGCGCCGTGCCCTCCCGGGGACGCCGGCGGCCCGGCAGGCCGGGCCGCCGGCCCCGCAGGGGAGCCGGAGGGCACCGACCGGGTGGTCCTTGACATGCTCGCGCCGTGGGAGTGCCTGGATGCCGCCGCGGCGGCGCTGGTCCCTGGCGGGGTCATCTGCTGCTACGTGGCGACAACGACCCAGCTCTCCCGCACGGTGGAGGGGTTGCGGGGCCAGGGCAGCTTCGACGAGCCGGCGGCATGGGAATCACTCGTGCGGGGCTGGCACGTGGACGGCCTCGCGGTCCGGCCCGAGCAGCGGATGGTGGGGCACACCGGGTTCCTCGTGACGGCACGGAGGCTGGCCGGGGGAGTGACGCCGCCGCCCCGGCGCAGGCGGCCGGCCAGGGGGGCACATCAGCCGGATCCGGCCAGCGGGCCTGAGCCCGGGTTGACGGGCGACTTCCGGGGTTGACCGGCGACTTCCGGGGTTTACCGGTGCCCGAGCAGGTCACCGCCTGATCGGCCCCTCAGTCGTTGTGCTTGCGACGTGCATCCTCCCGGCGCGGATACCACGTGCATCCTCCCGGCGCGGATACCACGTGCATCCTCCCGGCGCGGATACCACGTGCATCCTCCCGG
>Ga0209061_1005385_pt1 | contig 11256 bp, 7 predicted proteins | sample Coa_R1_10_FD_187157 | JGI IMG/M metagenome (GOLD analysis project Ga0209061, IMG submission 187157) | Surface soil microbial communities from Centralia Pennsylvania, which are recovering from an underground coalmine fire - Coalmine... | ecosystem: Environmental > Terrestrial > Soil > Unclassified... | reverse complement strand
GCGGAAGTGTATTATAATACTTGTGTCTCCGCTTCCGCCTCTTTAGCTATCTGCTCCTGCGTGAAATCAAGCTGGCGGACCAGGCGAATCTCGTTCTCAAAGATGCGGCGCAGGATGGCGACGGCGCTGGCATAGGTGGAATCCATGCCAAAGTAGGAGAGGCTACCAGCCCCCAGGTTTTTGCCGCGCGTATAGGGCGTATCCGAGCCGTAGTGGAGAATGCCCAGTTCGTAGGGCAGGCGGGCAAAGTTGATATTCTCACCGACGGGGTAGCGCGTCAGGTATTGATCTTCGTAGATGGCGTTGAGATAGGGGCCGCTCTCCATCTCAACGACGGTGTAGTTTGCCTGGTAGTAGAAGTCCAGGTACTGGCGATTTTGCAGGTATGTGCCGAAGGACGAAACAGCTTTCTGGTTATCCAGCACTGAACCATAGATCAGGTAGGGCTGGACATCGCGCGCAGTAAAGCAGTTGTCCAGCCAGTAGGTATTCTGGCTGTGCTCGTCCAGCACGACATTCGAGATCATCACATCGCCTATGCTTCCATTAAGCGTGGCAGCTTTGCCCAGGATGTAAATGCCTCTGATGTTCAGCAGGTTCTCGGTAATCTCGCGCATCATACTGTAGGCCGCCATGCCCAGGGGATAGTCAATGTTGATGATGATCGCCTGGCTCTTTTTCAGGAGATCCATGCTGCTCATGCGACAGCGAGGATCGATGCCGGTAGGATGCAGGCGAGCCAGTTCAAAGATCTGGGCATCGATCTCCATGCTGTGGCTTGAGGGCAGGTACCAGATGCCGCGTTCCTGTTCCTCCTGTGGCCGGATGCGCACGAACGCCTGTCCGGCGGGCGTTTTCATCCATTCGCGCGCGGTAAAGTAGAGAAAATTTTGCCAGTTGCCCGGCACCGTGCCATCCTGCAATTTGCGGCACTCCTCTGCCAGGTAGGGATCAGCGCCGCTTAAGGCAAATCTGGTCAATTCGGCCTCCCGGCTGAGCAGAGTGCCTGCCATAAGATTCACCAAACTATGCGTATTGCTGGAGACAAAGTAGACCGGTCGCTCGCGCAAGTTTAGCCGGCTGAGCAGATCTTCTACCGGGGACCACCATTTGCGCGCGGCGCGTACATAGCCAACGTGCGAGCCGCCCAGGAAGCGTAGATCAAAACTCTTCTTCTCGCGGCCAATTTGCGAGAGAGTCTCCCAGAGTTTATCTCCCCAGATCACTTCCAGCCGATGCCAGTCATCCGGGGCGATGTGTAATCGTTCGCTGAGCACCTTGCTAATTTCGGCATAAACCGGCGAGGAGCGCTCCATGCGGGTCTCTAGGAGCTGCCTGGTAGTGGGGTCGGCATTGAGTAGGTAATACATCTTATTCCACTCGATCTGGAAAGCCACCAGGATAGGAACAATATCATCAGTATCACTTACGCTGGCAACATAGACGGCCAGAGTAGAATTTCCATCATAGAACCACCTGCGGCGGCGCGCTGAGGCGGTCACATGCTGCCAGTCGTTGACGCAAAAGCCCTGCCGGAGAAACACTTCCTCGGCCTGTCCTAATAGAACCAGTTTGCAGTGAATGACCGAAGCAGGCAGGCGCAGCACACTATAAATGAAAGCCGACATATCAGGATAAGGCGAGCGTGCGTCGGGATGCAGGCTCGAATCAATGTTTAAATGCGCCTGCACCAGCGCTTTGAGGTTCACCTCGCCCGAACTACGCAGGAGGGTATTGTACGTGCGAATGTAGAGTTCGACATCTCGTTTGCCCGCTTCATGATGCCGCTCTCCACGTTCAAAAGAGACGGTCTCCGCTTCCTGCTCCAGAGACATCCTCTCTCTCTCTGTCAGGTCGATCTCTTCGCTCTCCATATCTGCAAAATCCTGGGCATGTTGCCGATCGTCAAAAGAGTGCGACGTGTAATTCTGTGGTCTGCGTGTGCGTGAAATCTTTCGTGGCATAAATCTTGATCCCTACCCGTTCCACGGGGCCATTCTGAGCCTGAAGGGGATTGCAATCCATGGGCAAAAACGAGCGCAAATGCTTTATCTTGATACGTGCCTTCAGGCAACCTCTTTAATCACCTGTTTTTGTTATTATACTCATTTAACACGCGAGATGGTAGGCTATCATTCCATACCAATTCAACTTGTGCCACTAAGCACCTTTATTATTCGTTTCTAAGTGTAGGAGGTATCACTAAAATGCCGGGTGTCCCCATACCTGGCGTTTCCCCCTGGTGATACCTCTTTTTCTTGCCCGCTATTTCCACAGCAAGAGATCGTCCTGACTAGGTAGCCGGGCCTCGTCTGACTCCGTTGCGTGCCTGCACCACTCGCAACGCACCTCGCCACGTTCCAACAATCTGCCGATAACTTGCTCATAATCGCGCAAAGTGTACTGGCCAAAATGGGCCAGCAGCAGCAACTGGCGTAGATCGGGCCAGCGGCGAATGCGTTGGACGCGGCCAAGTTCCCGCGCCTCCTGGGTCAGCGCTTCGAGACGAGCCGCAGCCTGCTCCTCGCGCTGGCCTGCGAACCATGCTTCATTTAACACACCCCGCTGGCTCTCAACGATTAGCTGCCTTTCACGTAGGCAAGCGGCATCATTCATGCTAAAGAGGCTGTCCTGGCGGCGCGTGGCAAAGATCAGCGAGCCTGGGGCAGTTTCTACTCTGGCCGGACCGATGCACATGGGCAAAGCCAGTTGCTGCACTGTCAAAAAATGGGGACGCATGCTTTCCGCTAAAAGTTCGACCAGCCCATGGATGGCAAACTCTGCGTTCTCATTCCCCTTTGCCAGTAGCCCTTTCCAGCGGTCGCCACGCAACAGATTGGTCAGCGCCGCTGCCATCTCGCCGGTACGTAGACGAGGTAGCAGGCGCGTTCCAATCTCTTTATGTGAAAGCCAGAGAAAAAGTTCGGTGGGCGCCGTGCGCTGGTAGAGAGGTGCCAGGTCGGTATAGCGAAAGAGGCCATCCTTGAGCGGATCAAGCAGGAAGACTGCCGCGCTCTGTTCCAGAGCGGCCAGCAGCGTAGAGGACAGCTCCGGCCAGCTTCCAGACAGCAGCCCACCCTCCTTTGGCAGAGTCATAGCCATGCTTGTCTGCATTCCATTCTGGGAGGGTTGCCCTGCCTCGCTCGATACCTTGCGCCTGCCCCGTTTCTCATCGAGCAGAAAACTATAGAGCAGGATGGGTCGATCCAGACGCGCAAGTCGTCGAGCTGTTGCGGCCGCAAGTTGTAGCGCTGGCGGGAGGGTAGAGTCTTGCGCCGTTGGTTTTTGCCGCCGCCGTTTGCTCGCGAGCGGTGCTTCCTCTATGTCGGTAAATATACCTTGAACTGGCATCTGTGTATTCCCCAGGCCATCGATCCAGTAGCAGCGCTTGAAGATCCGCGTCGCGCCTAGAGAAGTTCCATAGGGAAGCATATACTCATGGAGTAGCCAGGCGCGCAGAGCCATCAGCGCTGCCTGTTCAGTCAGGCGGCGCCGACGCAAACCTCCGCCTCTGTTCGTCCCCTCTGTTGGTAGCGCCTCTTCGGCAAAATCAGCCCATAGATCTCGCATGGTATGACTATTGTACCATAGTCACACATAATCAAGGCTACCTCAGAGTAGGCTATTGCAATGGAGATCGGGTATACTTTAAGAGTGTTCCTACTCGTACGGAATATACAGAGGAGAAAAACCTTGAGTGAAGACTTCAAGTACATTCACAGGTACGAGCCGGGAGAGGGAGAGCAGCGAAAGACGACACTCCTCCTCTTGCATGGCACTGGTGCCGATGAGGAGACTCTGAGCAGCCTGGGACGGATGATTTTGCCAGGCGCGGGTCAGCTCAGGCCGCGAGGCAATGTGTTAGAAAACGGCATGGCTCGCTTCTTTCGCAGATTTGCCGAGGGCGTACTCGACGTGGATGATTTAAAGCAGCGCACCGCCGACCTGGCCGAGTTCATCCAGCAGGCCGCCAGGGTCTACGGCTTCGATGCGCGGCACGTGGTTGGCGCTGGCTTCTCCAACGGTGCTAATATCGCAGCCAGTATGCTTTTTCTCTATCCTGACGTGCTGCGCGCAGCCGTCTTACTACACCCTATGGTTCCCTTTGTGCCGGAGACGCCGCCTAACCTGCACGACAAACCGATATTCATTGGCGCTGGCCGGGCCGATCCTCTGGTGCCAGCAGAGCAAACAGAGCAATTGGCAGAACTGCTCAAGCGCGCGGGTGCGGCTGTCGAGCTTTTCTGGCAGGACAACGGGCATACTATCACCCTGGAAGAGGTGAAGGCGGCGAAAAGCTGGTTGAAAGCGCAAAGCATATGAGATCCGCAGCTCTATAGGATCGCAGTATCCTCTCACCAGGATCGTTCCGATCCTGGGCTACGGACTAGAAGAGCCAATCACAGCCTTTTCCTGCGCCTGAGCAGCCCCGAGCGAAGAGTGGCCTCTATCTTTCGTTTCTGTGGGCGTACTGGCTCGTTTCTGGCGATCCTTCATACGCATGAATGGCTTCTCGACAAGCCAGTAAACGAGCACACACCACGGGATGATCACCAGGGCAAAAAACGACCAGTATATTATATGAGAAAGCACGATATTGCTGACGTGCAGGTGAGAGAAAATGTGTCGCTGAAAGAAGGACAACATTGGAAAGTGCCAGAGATAGACGGAGTAGGAAATGATTCCCAACCATCTCACTGGCTGCCATTCAAAGGGCGCTCTGAACAGGGTATAACCAAAGAGCAGGGTTGCAATGACCAGCCCCCAGCCGAGAGAGACACAAAAATCCAGGAACCAGGGATCATACTGCACGATGGGCAGCAAAAAATTCAGTTGCGGTACAGGATAACTGGCACGAAAGTTCCATAGAGAACAAATGGTTATGATCCCTAGCGCACCGAGAGCGAGAAGTGGGCTGATTTTTTTCAATTTACTTTGCAAGCGCTGTCCATATTCAGGGTGTTGCGCGTAGATAAAGCACAGGCTTACGAACATGCCGACGGCGAAGTCTTCCCAAAACTTTCCTCGCACACCAAACAGCACAAATTGCGCGATCGCGGCCAGACCCTCTTGTGGCTGTTGCGCCCATTGCAGGCCCACATAACGAATAGCGAGCCCATAGAGCACTAAACCCGCACAGGCTGTAGCGGCCGCAGCGAAGCGTCTGCGTGGCGTGTGCGCAGCCCACTGAACAAGTATGCGCATACCCAGCGCCACCAGCGGAAGCAGCAGATAAAATTGTACCTCGACCCCTAGAGACCAGTAAGGAACATCAATCTGTTCAAACGTCGCCTTGCTTGAGTCCATGAAGAAAGTGAGAAACAGAAAAAGTCGCGACCAGTGGTCCGGGTGCAAATAGACTGGCTGTACAAATATGACGAGAAGAGCAAGCGAGAAATAATAGCAGGGAAGGATGCGCAAGGCCCGACGCCAATAAAAGGTGCGTGTAGACGGCCAGGTTTCTCCAAATAACAGCGCCTTCGCATATGGCATAAAGAGGAGGAAGCCTGATAGGACAAAGAAGAGTTGCACGCCGGTATTGCCAAAAACCCAGAAGGAGGCCAGCCAGGGATCTTTGTACTCGTTGACAATAATGTACCCGACAAGATAAGTAATATGCAGCGTGACGACGCCCAGAGCCGCGAAAGCTCTCAGACCATCTAACGAAGCAATGTTCTTCTTCGATCCAGCCCCACCGCTCTTTGCAACCGAGGTAATACGGCGCATAGCACTGGAACATTTCTGAGAAATCTGCATCTACCCCTCGATAAGGCTTCTTTATTGAAGCTGTATGAAGCCGCGAACCAGAGAAAAGCCTCCCCGCCGCACTATCCACGGCCTTTCGTTTAGTCCATACTGATTATAACGCTCCTGTACTCGATTCCGCCGTGTTTATACAAATCACTAGGAGTTATGAATAGATCTGCGGTGGTAGCGCCGCAAAAAAGAAAGGTATTACACTCCAGTGGCTTCTGAGGAACTTGAGCGCTTTCGCCCGCTTCTTTTCTCTGATGAGTCCATTGCCGAATTGCTACATAATCTATAAACGTTTTCAAAGCAAAAACGCCTCAAGCCGCTTATAAGCTAACTTGAGGCGCCTTTTTTCCTGATCAGTAGCGGGGAAAGGATTCGAACCTCTGACCTTTGGGTTATGAGCCCAACGAGCTAACCACTGCTCCACCCCGCGTCGGGAATTGTGCCGTTCGACGAGGAATAGCGGGGGCAGGATTCGAACCTGCGACCTTTGGGTTATGAGCCCAACGAGCTAACCACTGCTCCACCCCGCGTCGGCATGTTCATCTTACTACAGAAAGGGAAGGATGTCAACTATAGTTTGTTGATTGACCGAGGGCTTTTGCAAGATTTTCTTCCCCTCAACGAGCCAATCGAGCCAGGGTGCGGTCGAAATGCTGGGCAAAAACGGCGAACAGCTCTGGGGAATTCTCCAGAAGCCTCTTGCGACCTACGCCGCTTTGGTGTAGAATATAGCAAGGTTTGCACTCTCCTGCTGAGAGTGCTAATATGAGGACGAAATCTATTTCCCGTTCACAAAGAAAAAACTACTGGGAGGAAGAAGTAAATGACAGCAGTGAGTGTAAAAATCAAGCCACTGGGTGACCGCATTGTGGTAAAGCCCCTGTCCGGTGAAACTCAGACCAAAAGCGGGATCGTCCTGCCGGATACCGCCAAAGAGAAGCCCCAGGAGGGCGAGGTTCTGGCTGTCGGGCCTGGCAAAGTTCTGGATAACGGCAAACGCGTGTCCTCTGAGATCCAGGTGGGTCAGCGAGTCCTGTTCGCCAAATACGCCGGAACCGAAGTCAAGATGGACGGCGAGGAGTTTTTAATTCTCCGCGAAAGCGATATCATGGGTATTGTTGAGTAGCTAACGGTTGCTGCTCTTTTCTCTCCACTATACATTTTAGGAGTACGTTTCGTGGCTAAGAGACTACAATTTGATGAGGAAGCGCGCCAGTCTTTGAAAAAGGGCATGGATACGTTGGCAGGCGCAGTGCGGGTGACGCTTGGGCCAAAGGGCCGCAACGTCGTGCTGGATAAAAAATTCGGCGCACCAACGATCACCAACGATGGCGTAACCATTGCGCGCGATATCGACCTGCCCGATCCCTTTGAGAATATGGGCGCGCAGTTGCTCAAAGAGGTCGCGACCAAAACCAACGACGTGGCCGGAGATGGCACAACAACCGCGACCGTGCTGGCCCAGGCAATTATTACCGAGGGCTTGAAGAACCTGGCCGCAGGAGCCAATCCGATGATCTTGCGTCGCGGCCTGGAGAAGGGTACCGATGCTGTGGTCGCCGAAATCAAGGCGATGAGCAAGCAGATCGATACACGGGAAGAGATCGCTCAGGTCGCCGCGATCTCAGCCAGCGACCCGGAGATAGGCGAACTGATCGCCGAAGTCATGGAGAAGGTCGGTAAAGACGGCGTTATCACGGTTGAAGAGGGCCGCGGTCTGGCGATGGAGCGTGAGTATACCGAAGGCATGCAGTTTGATCGAGGCTATATCTCAGCCTATATGGTGACGAACGCCGAGCGCATGGAAGCCAGCCTGGATAACCCTTTCATTTTGATTACCGATAAAAAAATCAGCGCGATTGCCGATATTCTGCCCCTGCTGGAAAAGGTCGTGCAGACCGGACGCAAGGAGCTGGTGATCATCGCCGAGGATATTGACGGTGAGGCTCTGGCGACCCTGGTGGTGAATAAGCTGCGTGGTACCTTCAATGTTCTGGGCGTGAAGGCCCCCGGCTTCGGGGATCGACGCGAGGCTATGCTAGAAGATATCGCGATTCTGACTGGTGGGCGCGTGATTACCGAGAAGGCCGGCCTGAAGCTGGATGCGGCTACCTTGCAGGATCTTGGCCGCGCTCGCACTGTGACCGCGACCAAAGATGAGACCACGATTGTCGAAGGAGCTGGCTCATCCGAGGCGATTCAAGCGCGTGTAAAGCAGATCCGCGCGCAGATCGAGGAGACCACCAGCGACTATGACCGCGAGAAGCTCCAGGAGCGCCTGGCCAAGCTGGCCGGAGGCGTTGGAGTCATTAAGGTTGGCGCTGCAACCGAGGTAGAGATGAAAGAGAAGAAGCATCGGGTAGAAGATGCGCTCTCTGCGACTCGCGCCGCCATTGAAGAGGGTATTGTGCCGGGTGGTGGTGTAACCCTGGTCGATGCCATCCCGGTGCTGGATAACGTCAAGGTTGCTGCCGGAGATGAGCAGACGGGCATCAACATTCTGCGCCGCGCTCTTGAAGAGCCGCTGCGCCAGATTGCGATCAATGCCGGTAAGGATGGCTCGGTGGTGGTCAACCACGTGGCTACCTCGCAGCGTGGGATCGGCTTCGACGCGCTGAAGGGGGAGTATGTTGATATGCTCAAGGCTGGCATTATCGATCCGGCCAAAGTCACGCGTTCTGCTCTGCAAAACGCAGCCAGTATCGCGAGCATGTTCCTGACTACCGATGCGCTCATCACCGACGCACCGGAGGAGGAGAACGCTAACGCTGCTGCCGGTGCAGGTATGGGCGGTATGGGCGGCATGGGCGGCATGATGTAGACCAGGCTTTCCACTCAAGAGAGAAGCAGAGCGGATGTAACAGCTCTGCTTCTTTAGTTGTCTTCATCTCAGCAGGTTTGGATGAGCCAGTATACTCTATATTAGAGTTTGGATACCGTCGGGACATCCTTGCTACAGGATCTGTTCACTTGGGAGCTACCAGAGCAGCTCTCGAAGAAGTAATCGGGGCACCCGGTCCGATTACTTCGCGTCCCACTTTTACCTCCTTTTGACATATGGCCCGAAGGACCGTACTGGCCTCTGTCCCGATGGTATCCTTTTCCCTTTCTCTTCTGGCTGCTGCTGCGTTTAATGCACAATCCAGACGGTTGTTCCATCAGGTGCCCAGCTGTAGAGCCAGGCAGCAACATCGAGGGGAACAGAGATACATCCGTGCGATCCCCATTCCCAGCCATAGGTGGGATCGTAATGCCAGCCGTTCGTGCCAGGACCATACACAGTGTGCCACCAGGCGTCGTGAATGAAGTATCCTCCCCATCTCCATTCGAGCGCGTACTGCACGCGGGTTGGTGGATACCAGTAGGGGGAACTTTTCGGCCATGGTGAATAGAAGGTGGCCGGACTAAGTTTCCTGAAGATATGATATACACCGGTTGGCGTGGGCAGTTGGGGACGGCCGGTAGTGACTGGCGTATCAAGAAGCTCCTGACCATTTTTATAGATATACATCCACTGTTGGGATAGGCTAACCAGGATTACTTTGCCATACATATGCTTCACCAGACTGCCGTAAAACGCGGATGCCTTCATCTCGCGGGCGTCTGAGGCGTTGATGCCAGATGACCTGGCGTTGTATGCGTGGGCTATCTGTAGGTAGGCATTTCCGGGGAATGCAAGTGTGTTGAAGGATAAAAAAAGCCCCAGAAACAGAGCGCACAGCTTTGAGCAGCATAGTATCCGGTTGACTCTTTGCATACACCTCCTCCTTTAGTTAGTGGTATGAAGGTTTTCTTGTTAAACTATAGAGAAACAGGCAAAAAATACATACTGATACGAGAATAATCAGGAATTCATAAATAATCTGAAAAGAAACTGATGGTAAGCAAAGAGAAAAAAGCATGCGCCATCTGAAGCTTCAGATGGCGCATGCTTCGCATTTAAAAGAGGAGGTCGGATATCGGATGCTATGCAACGGTCACGCTGATGCTATCGTAGCCTGATGCCCCGTTGGGCTGAGGTGGGGTTTCGGTTGGATTCTGGACGTTGCCTTGCATATCGATTGCACGTACAACAATGGTATAGTTACCCGGAGCTTTCGGTGTCCAGGAGATTTCCCAGAGCACCCAGGTCAGTTGCGAGAGAGGTTTTTTCAATGTGGCTATTTGCCAGGTATGGCCAGAATCGAAGCTGACATCAACCTCGCTGATCCCTTTGTTGCCGGAAAAAGCCACGCCTGCGATATAGGTCCTTTTGTGGGCAGAGACCGACGCGCCATCCAGAGGTGTATCAATGCGCGAGGTCAACAGCACGGGTGCGGCATCGCTCCAGCCGCGCTGCTGCCAGTAACCCTGGTAGTCATAGTTTACCACCTCGATCTCCGTCAGCCACTTGACATGCTTCATGCCGTAGATGCCGGGAACCAGCACGCGAGCAGGGTAACCATGGCCATCCGGCAAGGTCACGCCGTTCATACGCACGGCTACCAGCGTCGTTGGCTCCAGAGCTTTACTCAGATGGATGCTATCGGTGTAGTCGTCGTAGGCATGCAGCACAATCTTGGTCGCGCCCGCCTTCACGCCGCCCGCCTTTTGCAAGAAGGTGTCCAGACGTATGCCTTCCCAGAGGGCGTTGCTCATATAGGAGCCGCCAACCGTGTTGCTGATGCATTCCAGAGATTCGTACTGCTGCTGCATAGGCAGCGCCAGCATCTCTGAATAAGAGAGCGTATATGGATGCTCAACCAGGCCAGTGACTTTGAGGCTCCATTCTTGAGCGCTGACTGTTGGATCGGTAAAGTTCTTCGAGACGATATAAAACTGATCGTTGGGGGTAATCTCAGGCGAGAGAAACTGCACAGGCTGAATGGTGCCGTAATCGGGCTTGGGCGGTGGCGAAATCTTCGGCTGGTAGCTCTTGAGCAGTTGTGCTACCGGCACCTTTGATCCACCACCCAGGCCCTGTGAAATAAATTCCCAGAGTCCAACGCCCACGGCTACAATGCCCGTCACAACTGCAATTTGTTTCAGCAGCGTGCGGCGAGGAGAGATCTCTTGCTGGTACCGCCGGCCGGAGTCCGTAGCTTTTTCTGCTTGAGATGCAACCAGCCAGCGTTGAGCGAAGACAAAGAGCAGGCCAAAGACCAGGCCCACGGCTGCCAGGCTGAGCAGCCCGTTCTCCAGGCCCACCGAGAGGTTTGCGCCGAAGACCCCGGAGCCAGTGAGCGGCAGCAGGATTAGCCCGGCGAAGAGCCAGAGAACAAGGGCCAGTAGCAATCCATAGCTCCAGCGTAGGGGTTCATTTTGAGGATTGACGTAGCGATTGCACAGAGCGCCGCTTAGAGCAAAGACCACGCATTGCCCAATCAGGACGATGCCGAAAAAATAATACTTGGCATCAGGGCCGATTGCCTGGTGGAAGAATGTAAAGAGCGCTGCTGGCATCAACGCTAGCAGCTCCGAACCGAATTCCTGGGGCAGCGAGAGGCCGTTCAGGGTCAC
>Ga0209061_1005384_pt1 | contig 11257 bp, 9 predicted proteins | sample Coa_R1_10_FD_187157 | JGI IMG/M metagenome (GOLD analysis project Ga0209061, IMG submission 187157) | Surface soil microbial communities from Centralia Pennsylvania, which are recovering from an underground coalmine fire - Coalmine... | ecosystem: Environmental > Terrestrial > Soil > Unclassified... | reverse complement strand
TCGACGTGGCCGGCCTCGGCCTCGAAGTGCTCCGGGCCCAGCTCGAGGTCGGCGAGGCGGCGCAGAAGCCAGGGCCGCGCCCAGTACATCGAGCCGGCCGGGAAGCGCAGCAGCTCGGGGTCGAAGGCGAAGGGAACGCGGGCCGCCAGCGCCTCGACGAGGACCTGGTTCGAGCCCCAGGACTCGGACCCGTGCAGGCTGCCGCTCGGCGCCACCAGCCCGACCGAGGGGTCGCTGCGGAGCAGCTCGACGATCCGCGCGATCCCTGGCGGCGAGGGCAGGACGCCGTCGAGCAGCGCGACGCGCCACGCGTCCCCGTCGACCCGGTGCGGACTGCGCTTCGTGTGCACCTTGAGGATCGCGTCGTAGCCGTCGAAGACCCCGGCCCCGGCCAGCTCGACGAGCGAGCCGAGGTCGCGCCCCTGGTTCGCCACCCGGTGGACGATCGCCTGCGGCAGCCGCGCGGCGAGCTCCGCCTCGAGCGCCTCGGCGCGCCCCTCGACGAGCGAGACCACGAGGTCGTAGGGCTCCGGGATCCGCACCAGCCGGTCCTCGATGTCGAGCCAGACCTCCGGGTAGTAGACGTGGGCGGCGACGAGCAGCCGAGCCTGCGAGCGGCGGCCGCGCAGGCGGGGCCGCGCGCGCCCGGCCGCCGGCTGGGGCCGGGCGAGCAGCGGGCTCTGGGCGCTGACCAGGCCGCCCGGCGGGGGCGCGGCCGGCGGGAAGAGGCCGGCCGTGGAGACGCCGGCAGGCCGGGGACGCCGGGCGAGGCGCTCGGGCAGCCGGCGCAGCCGGCGGCGAGCCCGCCGGGCCCCTCCGGCGAGGCCGCGCAGGGGGGCGGTGAGCCGCCAGGACGAGGAGGTCAGGAGCCCCGCCATCTGGCGGCGGTACTCGTCTCGGGCCGCCTCGAGCTGGGCGACACGGGCGAGCAGGGCCTCGTTCTCCTCGCGCAGCGCCTCGAGAAGATCGTCCCGGTCCGCCACCGGGGAGACTGTAGCCCGGCCTCCGATCCATCTCAACTTCGATCCAGCCGATCGAGGCAGGCGCGCAGCCCTGCGCGCCAGTGCGGCAGGCGAGGCGCGCCAGCCCGCTCGCTGCGCAGCACCGAGTAGGCGGGGCGCTGCGCGGCCCGGCCGAGGTCGGCGCTCCCGATCCGGCGGACGCGGCAGGCGAGCCCCGCCTCCTCGAAGACCGTCTCGGCCAGGTCGGCCCAGGTGCACTCCCCCTCGGCTGCCAGGTGCCAGAGACCGGGCGGCCGCTCGAGCAGCTCCCGCACCGCCGCCGCCAGGTGGCCGACGTAGGTCGGCGAGCCGCGCTGGTCGTCGACCACCGCCACCTCGTCGCGTTCCGCCCCCAGCCGCAGCATCGTGCGCACGAAGTTGCGGCCCGTCCAGCCGAACAGCCACGAGGTGCGCACGATCCAGGCGTCGCCGCCGGCCGCCGCCTCGCCCTCCAGCTTCGTCCGACCGTAGACCGAGAGCGGCCCCGGGAGGTCCGACTCGAGGTACGGCTCGCGCTTCTGCCCGTCGAAGACGTAGTCGGTCGAGAAGACCACCAACCTGGCCCCCAGCCGCGCCGCCAGGCCGGCCGCGTGCCGGACGCCGCCGACGTTGACCGCCGCCGCCCGCTCCGGCTCGCGCTCCGCCCCGTCCACGTCCGTCCAGGCCGCCGCGTGCAACACCACGTCGACCGCCGGCAAGCCGGCGGGCGCCGGCCGGGAGACGTCCCAGTCCTCGCGCGTCAGCGCGACGAGCGGGAGGTCGGCGAACACCTCCCGCAGGGCCGCCCCGAGCTGGCCGCCCGCCCCCGTGACGAGCACTCCCCGACTCAGGCCCACGCCGTCACGGCCGGCGGGCGCCTACGCCCACGCCGTCTCCCGTACCGGCGCTCGCGCCTTCAGCGGCTCCCACCAGGCCCGGTTGGCGGCGTACCACTCGACGGTCGCCCGCAACCCGTCCTCGAAGGAGACCAGCGGCTGCCAGCCGAGCTCCCGGCGCAGCTTCGACGAGTCGAGCAGGTAGCGGCGGTCGTGGCCCGGCCGGTCGGGGACGATCGTCTTCAGCGACGCCGGCCGACCGGTCAGCTCCAAGACCAGGTCGGCGATCTGCTCGATCGACCGCTCCACGCCCGAGCCGACGTTGTACGCCTCACCCTCCCGGCCGCCCTCCACCACCAGCTCGATCGCCCGGCAATGGTCGTCCACGTGCAACCACTCCCGCCGGTTGGCGGTCGACGCGTACAACGGCAGCTCCCGGCCGTCGAGCGCGTTGGTCACGAACAGGGGGATCAGCTTCTCCGGGAACTGGCGCGGCCCGTAGTTGTTCGAACAGTTCGTGATCGTCACCGGCACGCCGAACGTCTCGAAGTACGCGCGCACCAGATGATCCGCCGCCGCCTTCGACGCGCTGTACGGCGTCCGCGGCCGGTACGGCGACTCCTCGCTGAACGCCGTCGCCGCCTCGAGCGGCAGCTCGCCGTACACCTCGCAGGTCGAGACATGGTGGAAGCGGGCCACGCCATGCCGCCGCGCCGCCTCCAGCAAGGTCTGGGTGCCGACCACGTTCGTGCGCACGAACCGCCCCGGGTCGAGCACCGCCAGGCTGTTATGCGACTCGGCGGCGAAGTTGACCACCACCTCGATCTCCTCCTCCGCCAGCGTCCGCTCCACCAGCTCGAGGTCGCCGACATCCCCGACCACCAGCCGCACCCCCAGCCCCTCCAGGTTCCGCCGGTCGCCGGCATAGGTCAGCAGGTCGAAGGCCACCACCCGGTCAGCCGGACGACGCCCCAACCAGAAGCGAACGAAGTTCGACCCGATGAACCCCGCCGCCCCCGTCACGAGCAGCCTCACGCCTGCGCCTCCGAGGCGGCGACGGCGCCGCGGTCGCGGGCGGAGAGGATCGGCGCAGCCGTCCGCCAGAGATGCCGGACGCGCGGGTCGCTCCAGGGAACGCCCTGCTCGTCGGGGTCGGCGGGGTCGTACTCCTCGGTCACGAGGTAGGCGAAGAGCGCGTCGGTCAGCGCCTCGTAGCCGTGGGCGCAGGACCCCGGCACGTAGAGCGCGACCGGGTTCTCCTCGCCGATGTCCTCGCTGAACACCTCGCCGCTCGCCAGGTCGAGGACGACGACGCGCACCATCCCCGCCAGGCAGACGAACACGTCGTCCTGGCCGCGCAGGTGGTAGTGGAGGCCGCGGATCACCCCCTGGCGGGAGCGCGACAGGTTCACCTGCCGGATCGGCTTCGGCAGCATGCTCGCCCGGGCGAGCTCCGCGAACCAGCCGCGCTCGTCCTCCACCCGGTTGAGCGGGAACCGGCGCAGGCCCTCGATCAGCGCTCCCGCCTCCCGCGCACGAAGTCGTTCACGGCGTAGTACGCCTCGATCGACTCGCCGGCGTCGCCCCAGAAGCCCTCGATCACATCCGCCTCCAGCTCGCCACGCTCGACGTACCAGTTGTTCACGTCCGTGATCTCGAGCTCCCCCCGCCCCGACGCCTCGAGCGTCGGCAGCACCTCCCACACCTGCTCGTCGTAGAAGTAGACGCCGGTGACCGCGAAGCGGCTCGGCGGGTCGGAGGGCTTCTCCACGATCCGGCGCACCCGCATGCCGCCGTCGAGCTCGGCGACCCCCAGGTCGCGCAGGTGCTCCTCGTCGGCGACCTGGGCGAGGACGACGCGCGCGCCCCGCGCCTGCGCGGCGAAGCGGCCGACGATCGGCGCGAGCGACTGCTCGAACACGTTGTCCGCGAGCAGGACGCAGCAACGGTCGCCATCCACGAAGCGCTCCGCCAGCCCAAGCGCCTCCGCGATCCCGCCCGGCCGCTCCTGGTAGGCGTAGAACAGCCGGTCGACCCCGTAGGCGTGCCCGTTGCCGAGCAGGCGGAAGAACTCGCCCGCGTGGGTGCCGCCGGTGACGAGCATCAGCTCCCGAAAGCCCGCCTCGACGAGCGCCTCCACCGCATGCACCACCATCGGCCGGTCGTACAGCGGCAGCAGATGCTTGTTCGTGATCCGGGTCAGCGGCGCCAGCCGGCTCCCCGTTCCCCCGGCCAAGATCACCCCGCGCATCGCCGTCCGGCCGCTAGTTGCCCCACGGCCCGTAGCGTAGGTTGGCCGGCGGGCGCGCGAGCGAGAAGGGAGCCGAGGCGCCGGAGCGCGGCACGGTCGCCCGCAGCCAGTCGCGCTCGCTCAGCGGTCCTTGCAGCCGCGCCGTGAACACGCCGAAGCGGTTGCTGGCCACCCTGGCCACGGCCCGCCAGGGGCCGCGGGCTCCGCGCCGCCGCTCGATCGTGACGACCACCTTCGTGCTCGTGGGATCCCGCCCCCAGAGGCTGACGCGCCCGTGCGCGAGATAGGCGACGAAGGGGAACCGGAACGCCGTCAGCACCGGTTTCGGACGCGCGGCGGCGAGCGACCTGGCGTAGAAGTAGAGGCCGCTCTGGTAGGGGCTCAGGCCCGGCTGGTCGACGAAGTCGAACCAGGTGACGAGCGAGACGCCCGAGCGCCACATCTGGTACAGCGCCTCCGCCGTCCAGCGGACGGCCAGCGCCATCGGCGCCGCATGCCGGCGCGGCGGGCTCGTATCCCAGCCGAACTCCGTGACCCAGAACTGGACCGGATGCACCGAGACGATCCGGTGCAGCCGCACCGCGGCCGCCAGCAGCGCGCGCATGCGGGGCAGGTCGCCCAGCGAGACGTCGTCGGGGCGTTTCGCATGGCCGAACGGGCCATTGAACGTGTACGGGTGGTGCGACCAGACGTCGAAGCGCACCTGCGCCCGGCAGGTCGGATGCGGGTGGGCGCCCTTCGACAGGCAGAGCAGGGAGCGCATGAAGGCGAGCGGCGCCTGCGTGTACCAGTGCGCGGTCCGGTGCTCGAACGGGTCGAGGCCCCCGGCGACGACGACGTTGGACGGGTCGACCGCGTGCACGGCGTCCGAGACCGCGTTGACCATCGCCCGGTACGAGGCCGCGCTCACCGGCGAGAGGTCGAGGCTGAGGTTCGGCTCGTTCCAGACCTCGTAGACCTCGACCCGCGGCGCGCCGTGCAGCCCGTCGTAGTGCGTGGCGAGCGCCCGGGCGAAGTCGCCGAGCGCTCTCGCGCGCGGCGTGCCGGCGCCGACCCCCTTGGCCGGCACCCGCAGCGCCCAGGCCGGCGCCCCGACGATCTGCAGGATCGGGTTCAGACCGGCCGCCTCGGCCGCCGTCACGGTCGCGTCGAGCGGGCCCCACGAGTAGCCGGGCGAGGCCGGGTCGGTGGGCGTGAAGCCGGGCTCGCGCCTCGCCGGGGCGAGCGAGCGCCAGCTCGCGGGCAGCTCGACGTAGGTGGCGCCCGTGCCCCGCGCGAGCTGGAACGCGTTCTGCTGCTGCGGCCCGCTGAACACCGGGTCGATCAGCGCAGTGCGCAGCGGCAGCGTGGCCGGCGTCGAGCGGAGACCCTGCGTCCGGAGCGGCGCGGCCGAGGCGCCGAGGGCCAGCACTCCGCACACCACGAGCACCGCCGCGGCGACGTACAGGCGCAGCACGGCGAGCACGCTAGCAGGGCGACCGGCCGGCCCCGGAGCGGGCGAGCCTACGCGCTCTGCTCGACGGGCTCGTCTGGCTCGTCGCCGGCGTACGTGCCGCCGCTCGTGACGAGCGTCGGCCGAATCCCCTGGGCGATCGTCTCCTTCGTGATCACGCACTTCGTCACGTCGCGGCGGGAGGGCAGCTCGAACATCACGTCGAGCAGGGCGCCCTCGATGATCGAGCGCAGGCCGCGCGCGCCGGTCTCGCGCTCGAGGGCGCGGTCGGCGATCTCCCACAGCGCGTCCTCGGTGAACACGAGCTCGATGCCGTCGTAGCCGAAGAAGCGCTGGTACTGCTTGACGAGCGCGTTCTTCGGCTCCTCGAGGATCTGGACGAGATCCTCACGGCTCAGCTGGTGCACGGCGGAGACGACGGGCAGCCGGCCGATGAACTCCGGGATCAGGCCGAAGTTGAGGAGATCCTCCGGCATCACCTGGGCGAGCAGCTCCGACGACTCGACGTCGTGCTTGGAGCGGATGTCCGCGCCGAAGCCGACGGCGTTCTTGCCGATCCGGCGGGCGATGATCTTGTCCAGCCCGGCGAAGGCGCCGCCGCAGATGAACAGGATGTTGGTGGTGTCGATGGACAGGAACTCCTGGTGGGGGTGCTTGCGGCCGCCCTGCGGCGGCACCGAGGCCACCGTCCCCTCGAGGATCTTGAGCAGCGCCTGCTGCACGCCCTCGCCGGACACGTCGCGGGTGATCGACGGGTTGTCCGCCTTGCGGGCGATCTTGTCGACCTCGTCTATGTAGATGATCCCGGTCTCGGCCTTCTTGATGTCGAAGTCGGCGGCCTGGATCAGCTTGAGCAGGATGTTCTCGACGTCCTCGCCGACATAGCCGGCCTCGGTCAGGGCGGTCGCGTCGGCGATCGCGAACGGGACGTTGAGGATCCGGGCCAGCGTCTGCGCCAGCAGCGTCTTGCCGCAGCCGGTCGGCCCGAGCAGGAGGATGTTCGACTTCTGCAGCTCGACGTCGTCGTCGTCCTGCCCCATCTGGACGCGCTTGTAGTGGTTGTAGACCGCCACCGAGAGCGTCCGCTTCGCCTCCTCCTGCGAGACGACGTAGTCGTTGAGCACCGCGTAGATGTCCCGCGGGCGCGGCAGGTTGGCCAGGTCGAGCTGCGCCGGGGTCGTCAGCTCCTCGTCGATGATCTCGTTGCAGAGGTCGATGCACTCGTCGCAGATGTAGACGCCGGGGCCGGCGATCAGCTTCTTCACCTGGCGCTGGCTCTTGCCGCAGAAGCTGCAAAGCAGCTGCTCGTTGCCGTCGGTGGCCCGCGCCATAGCTGATCTTGTACCTCGGTTCGACCGATTCGTCTACGTGTCCGCTGCCTAGCGGTGGGCGATGACCTGGTCGACCAGGCCGTACTCGTGCGCTTCCTCGGCGGTCATGAAGTAGTCGCGTTCGGTGTCCTTGGAGACCTTGTCGAGCGGCTGGCCTGTGTGCCGGGCGATGATCTCCTCGAGCCGGCGCTTGAGGCTGATCACCTCGCGCGCCTGGATCTCGATGTCGGTGCCCTGCCCCTGGAAGCCGCCGGAAACCTGGTGGATCAGGATCTTGGAGTTCGGCAGGGCGGTGCGCTTTCCCTCCGCGCCGGCCGCCAGCAGCAGCGCGCCCATGGACATCGCGATCCCGACGCAGGTCGTCGCCACGTCCGGCTTGATGAACTGCATCGTGTCGTAGATCGCGAGGCCGGCGTAGACGGAGCCGCCCGGCGAGTTGATGTACAGGTTGATGTCCTTGTCGGGGTCCTCGGACTCCAGGTGGATGAGCTGGGCGACGACGAGGTTCGCCACCTGGTCGTCGATCGGGGTGCCGAGGAAGATGATCCGCTCGTTGAGCAGGCGGGAGTAGATGTCGAAGAACCGCTCCCCGCGGGAGGTCTGCTCGATAACGGACGGGATGACGAGGCTCGACGGCGGGTTCATGCTGCTCCTCCACTCCTCTGCGGCTGGTCGGGGGTCCACAGTTTCGGCTCGGCCGGCGGCTTCTCCTTGTCGGGCGTCCAGATCGCCTCGCGGGCCTGGGCCTGGGCGAGCGGGATGCGCTTGACCTCGGCGGCCACCCGGTCGAGCGCCCGCTGCAGCCGCACGTCGTCGCGGAGCGTCTCGAAGCGGCCGCTCTCGCGCAGCGCGGCGAGCGTGCGCTCCGGATCCTCGCCGAGCGCCTCGGCCTGCTCGCGCACGAGCTGCTCGACCTCGGCGTCCGGCACCTCGAGCCCGAGCTCGTCGGCGACGGCCTCGAGCACGAGCTCGCGCGCGACGGAGCGTTCGGCCTCGTCGTGCAGGCGGGCGACGAGGTCTTCCGGCCGCTGGCCGGTCATCGCGAGGAAGGTCTCGAGCCCGACGCCCCGAGCCTCGACCTGGCGGGCGACGCCGCGCAGCAGCTCCCGCGTCCGCGCCTCGACGAGGGGCCCGGCGGCCTCGACCTTCGAGGCGGCGACGAGCGCGTCGCAGGCGGCGGCCCGGAAGCGCGTCTCGACCTCCTCCGCGATCTGCTCCCGCAGGCGAGCCTCGACGTCGGCGCGCAGCTCGGCGAGCGTCTCGAACTCGCTTCCGGCGCGCGCCAGCTCGTCGTCGAGCGGCGGCAGCACCTTCTCCTTGATCTCCTTCACCGTCGCCGTCACGGTCTGCCTCGTCCCGTCGGCGAGCTCGAAGGCGATCTGCGTCGTCTCGCCCGGGCCTAGGCCGACGAGCCCCTGCTCGATCTCCTCCACGACGGCGCCCCGGCCGAGCTCGACGACGTAGTCGCGCCGGGTCTCGCCCCCCTCCGCGACGAGGTCGACCACGACCGTGTCGCCGAGCGCCGCCGGCCGGTCCTCGACCGGCACGAGCTCCGCCAGGGTCGAGCGCAGCTCGTCGAGCTCGCGCTCCACGAGCTCCTCCGGCACCTCGACCTCCGCGATCCCGACCTCGAGCTGCCGCCAGTCGGCCAGCTCTGGCTTCGCCTGCACCGCGACGGTGGCGGTGAACTGCCAGTCCTGCTCGGCCGAGGCGGGCAGCTCGAACTCGTACTCGGGCTGCTCGACCGGCCGCAGCCGGGTCTGCGCGGCCGCGCTCCAGAACCAGCCGCCGATGTGGCTCTCGACCGCCTCGCTCAGCAGCCGTTCGCGACCGACGCGCTGGATCAGCACCTGGCGCGGCACCTTGCCCTTGCGGAAGCCGGGGACCTTGACCGTCTGCGCCAGGTCGTCGGCGGCGTGCTCCACGGCGTGGTGCACGTCGTGCGACGGCACCTGCACCGTCAGGCGAACCCGGTTCTCCGGCAGCTCCTCGACCTGGGCCTGCACCCGGACCATTCAAGCAGGGAGGCGCGGGGCGAGGTCGAACGTCCGGCTGTGAGCGTGTGGACGGTGCTCCTCCTGGGCGCGGCAGGAGCCATCTGGGCGGTGATCGTCTCGGCCGTCGCCTACGTCCTCTGCTCCCGTCCCCTGGCGCCCGCGATGCGGGCGAGAGGACTCGAACCTCCAAGGGCCTCGCGGCCCAGCGGGACCTAAACCCGCCGCGTCTGCCAGTTCCGCCACGCCCGCGCCCGCACAGGATAGGGCTGCGACCGCGCCGTCCCGCCGGGGCCAGGGCGCCGCGGGCGATAGAGTCGCGGCCGGTGACCGGGATGCGGCCGGAGGACGTCTACGCGCTGACGAGCGTCTCCGAGCCCCGTCTCTCCCCCGACGGGCGGCGCGTGGCCTACGTCGTCCACTGGGTCGACCGCGAGGCGAACGGCTACCGGAGCGCGATCTGGCTGCGCTCGCTCGACGGCTCGAGCGAGCCGAGACAGCTCACCTCCGGCCTCCGGCGCGACTGGTCGCCGCGCTGGTCGCCCGACGGGCGCTGGCTCGCCTTCCTCTCCAACCGCGAGGGCGAGGACGAGAAGGCGCCGGGGCAGCTGTACGTGCTGCCGGCCGACGGCGGCGAGCCGCGCCGGCTGACGGACGGCCCGGAGCCGGTGGAGGCGATCGCCTGGGCGCCCGACTCCCAGCGCATCGCCTTCGCCCGCCGTGTCCGCGATCCCGCCTACGAGGAGGAGGACGAGCGCAGGCGGCCGCCCCGGCGCTTCACCCGGCTCTTCTACAAGCTGGACAGCGTCGGCTGGACGGGCGACCGCCGCAAGCACCTCTTCCTCGTCGGCCTCGCCGGCGGCGAGCGGCAGCTCACGGACGGCGACTGCGAGGACGACGAGCCCGCCTGGACGCCCGACGGCCGCCGGATCGTCTTCACCTCCCTGCGCGGCGAGCGCTGGGACGTCGACCCCGTCTCGGCCCTCTACGAGCTGCAGCTCGAGCCCGCCGGCTCCGAGCCCCGCCGCCTCAGCGCCGCGGACGAGCACGCTTCTCGGGCCTCGGTCTCTCCGGACGGCTTGCTCGTCGCCTACCTGCACGAGCCCGCCGACGGCACCGAGCCGCACCACAGCCAGGTCGCGGTGCGAGCGCTCGCCGGGGGCGAAGGACGGGTGCTCACCCGCTCGCTCGACCGCCAGTGCGCCCCCTACCCGCTCGGCCGCGAGCCCGTCTGGGACGGCGCCGGACGGCTGGTGTTCGCGGTGGAGGACGGCGGCAACGTCCACCTCTACGCGGTCGCCGCGGACGGGTCGGGCGAGCCGGAGCTGCTGGTCGGCGGCGAGCAGGTGGTCGGGCTGTTCGACGTTCGGGCGGATGCGCTCGTCTACACGGCGAGCACCCATGCCCGCCCGCACGAGCTGTTCGCCGCCGGCGGCAGGCGCCTGACCTCCGTCTGCGACGGCTTCGTCGCGGGCCGCGATCTCGCCCAGGCCGAGCGCTTCACGGCCGTCTCGGCCGACGGAACCGAGGTGGACGCCTGGCTGGTGCGGCCGCCCGGCTTCGAGGAAGGGCAGCGCTACCCCGCGCTGCTCGCGATCCACGGCGGCCCGTTCACGCAGTACGGCACCGGCTTCTTCGACGAGTTCCAGGTCTACGCCGGGGCCGGCTACTGCGTCCTGTTCTCCAACCCGCGCGGCGGCTCGGGCTACTCCGAGGCGTGGGGGCGCGCGATCCGCGGCCCGGCCGGCGGCGCAGGCCCGGGCTGGGGCAGCGTCGACTACGAGGACCTGATGGGCGTCGTCGACAGCGCGCTCGCCCGCTTTCCGTTCCTCGACCGCGAGCGCCTGGGCGTCCTCGGCGGCTCCTACGGCGGTTACATGACCTCCTGGATCGTCGGCCACACCAGCCGCTTCCGGGCGGCCGTCTCGGAGCGGGCGGTCAACCAGCTCGTGAGCGCCTTCGGCTCGAGCGACCTGTTCTGGATCTTCCAGCGCGAGCTCGGCGGCCCGCTCTGGGAGCACGTCGACGACTGGCTGCGGATCTCCCCCGCCTCCTACGCGCGGCAGATCGAGACGCCGCTGCTGATCGTCCACTCCGAGGACGACCTGCGCTGCCACGTCGAGCAGGCGGAGCACCTGTTCACGCTGCTGCGCCTGCTCGGCAAGGAGGTCGAGCTGCTCCGCTTCCCGGCCGAGAGCCACGAGCTGTCGCGCTCGGGCTCGCCGCTGCACCGCGTGCAGCGGTTCGAGGCGATCCTCGACTGGTTCGGTCGCTACCTGGCGCCCGGCGCGGGCTGATGCGCCGGCTGGCGACCGCTCTCGGGGCGTTCGCGGCAGTGCTGGTCGTCCTGCTCGCCGCGGTCGGGCAGCTGGGGAAGATCGACCACCAGACGCTGGTAGCGGTCGTCGCGGT
>Ga0209061_1005383_pt1 | contig 11259 bp, 9 predicted proteins | sample Coa_R1_10_FD_187157 | JGI IMG/M metagenome (GOLD analysis project Ga0209061, IMG submission 187157) | Surface soil microbial communities from Centralia Pennsylvania, which are recovering from an underground coalmine fire - Coalmine... | ecosystem: Environmental > Terrestrial > Soil > Unclassified... | reverse complement strand
CTGCTCGGGCCGAACGGCGCGGGCAAGACGACGACGATCGAGATCGTCATCGGCCTGCGGCGGCCGACAACGGGATCGGTGACGGTCTTCGGCGTCGATGCGCTGGCCGAGCCAGCGCGTGCCCGCGCGCTGCTCGGCATCCAGTTGCAGGAATCGGACTTCTTTGAGCACCTGACACTGGGCGAGCAGCTGCGCTACCTGGGTGCCTGCTACGGCGTGCGGCCCGATGTCGAGCGTTTGCTGCGCTACGTACGGCTCGACGATCGCGCACGCTGGAAGCTGAAGCAGCTCTCGGGCGGGCAGCGGCAGCGCTTCGCTCTCGCCGCCGCGCTCGTCAACGATCCGCCGTTGATCCTGCTCGACGAGCCATCAACGGGACTCGATCCAAAGGCGCGGCGCGATCTGTGGGAGTTGATCCGGGAGCTACGCGAGGACGGACGCACAATCCTGCTCTCCACCCATTACATGGAAGAGGCCGAGGTCTTGTGCGACCGGGTGGCGATCATGGATCGTGGCACGATCGCCGCGATCGACACGCCGGCGGCACTGATCGACGCGTTACTGGCCACAGGCTTCCGGCGGCAGGAGCAACCGCGCGCCGCCACGCTCGAAGATGTCTTCCTGCACCTGACAGGCCACGGTTTCGAGGAAGACGCGGCGTAAAGCCGTGGTCCACCCTGCCTACGCCCATCATCTTAAGGAGGAACGACTATGGCAGACTTCGCGATCGCGGCACCAGTCCCCCGCCGCGCGGTCTTCCGCCGCGGGATGCTGGCGACGCTGGCAAGCGAGATGCTTGTACTGGTACGCGAACCATCGGTCATCGTGTTCACGCTCGTGCAGCCACTGCTTCTGCTGCTGATCCTCAGCGCCTTCAACTTCCACGTGCGCGATGCCGCTGGTCACATGCGCTCGTACGTCGATGTGCTGCTGCCCGGGTTGATCGCGTTGAATGGCCTCACCATCGGCTTCAACAGCGTGACATTCGGCCTAGCACGGTACAAGCAGCGCGGCATTCTGCGCCGGCTGCGCACGACGCCGCTGCCCACGGCCGCGTTTCTGAGCGGCGCGATCGTGGCGCGGCTGCTGCTCGTCATCGTGGCCACGGCGATCACGTATGCGGCGGGCGTCTGGCTCTTTGGCGCGCACGTCGACGGCAACGTCGCGCTGCTGTTCCTACTAGCGACGCTCGGTGCGCTCGTTTTCATCGCCCTCGGTATCCTGGTGGTGGCGTTCGCGCGTACAGAAGATGATTTGCCACCGATGTTCACGCTGGTGCTCTTCCCCAGCCTGCTCTTCTCGGGCGCGCTGCTCGACCGCTCCGGCTTGCCCAACTGGCTGCACTGGCTCACCGGTGGCCTGCCGCTAACGTTTCTCACCCACGCCGAGCAGCAGGTGAGCAATCTCAACGCGGGTCTCGCGGCGATCAAGGGCGATCTGCTCGGGTTGGTCGTATGGGGAATCGTCGCGGCAGCGCTGGCCACGTGGCGTTTCCGCCTGGCATAGTAGCGCACGATTCTCTTGATCGATAGAGCGCATGCAACAGCGCGGCTGATATGCGGATAACACCGCATTAGCCGTGCTCTGCTATGCTCATCTTGTCTTCTGGCTGCGCGAGAGCGCTCTAGCGTATTACGAGGAGCACCAAAATGGACGGCTGGTCTCTCGGACGCAGAATCGGCTGCGGCGTGCTTATTCTTGTACTGGCGCTCGCGTTCCTCGCCAGCTTCAGCGTCACGCATGTTTTCGCTGCGCCGTACCAGACCGGCTGGTACTACCCGTACTGGCCGTGGTACTGGGGCGGTCTTTACTACCATTACCCGTGGGTCGAAACGCACTACGTCATCTATCACGGCGGATATACACGGTATGGCACGCTCGCGCCCGGGTACCGCTACGACAGCACGAACAACGTTGTGCTATCGCCTTCGGGGCAGCCGGTTTATCCAAATCCGCGCGCGGTGAAGGATATTCATCCCGCCAGCGGTGCGCCCGACCCGCGCACGCTGAGCAATGCGCCCGCGAGCGTGAAGGCCGCGAATGGCACGTGCTCGGGCCAGAATGCCTGCACCGGTGGCGGCAACGCCGTGACGAATAAATCCGGCGGTGGTGGCGGTTCCGGCGGGGGCGCATCCTGCTCGGGGCAGAACGCCTGCACGGGTAGCGGCAACGCCGTGACCAACAAATCGGGCGGCGCCTCCACGAGCAATACCAGCGAGTTGGACGAAGGGAACCACGCCACGAACGGTACGGGCACGACGAACGGCAAAGCGGGCGGCGGCGCTTCGGCAGGGTCAAGCAGCGGACCGGCGAAGCCGAGCGGACCATCGAAGCCCTCGGGGCCCTCGTCCGGCGGCTCGCATTCCTCGGGTGGTAGCCACAGCAGCGGCAGCCACTCCTCGGGTGGTGGCAGTCACTTCTCCGGTGGCGGACGACATCGCTAAAGACAGGACGGCGAAGATGCGTGAAGAAGCGGTCTGGGCGAGCAATCTGGACTGGGTTGTGATCACGGCGCCAACACCCACGGAGCTAGCAGCGGCGTTGCGCGCCTGGCGCGATGAGAACCCGAACGCGGCCGTGCTCGATATCGCCTACGCCGACGGCTACGCCTACGCCGGGCGGATCACGCGCATCGTCGATCAGTGGACGGAGGGCGGACGACCGCTCGGCGGCGATTTCGCCGTCGAGGTGCAGCCCGAGCCGACGCCGCAGGACTGGGGTTGCTGCTCGGCGCTGATCACACTGCAGATCGTCGACTAAGGCGGGGGATGCCCACGGTAGCTTTTGGCGCGCGCGGTTGCGGCACCGGAACCTCGGAGCGGCAGGATGAAGGCCGCGCTACCGCTGCCCGGCGCTGATGGTCCGCAGGACGGCTTGGCGCGGCCACGATCGTCGGCGATGCTGGAGACAGCGATAACGAAAACGAGGCGCCGGCAGCGCGGGAGCGAGCACACCATGTTCACGATCGGCGAAGCGGCGCGCCAGGCGGGGCTGAGCGTCCCGACGGTGCGCTTCTACGAGAGCCAGGGGCTGCTACCCGCGGCGCCGCGCAGCGAGGGTGGCTACCGGTTGTACACCGAGGCGGATGTGCGCCGCCTGAAGTTCATCCGTCGCACGCGGGCGCTGGGCCTGCCCCTGCCGGCGGTACGCGATCTTGTGCGCGCGGCGTTCGAGGAGCCATGCCGGACGTTCGAACCACGACTGCGCGCCGCGCTCGATGAGCGGGTAGCCGATATCCGCCGCCAGATCGCCGAGCTTGAAGTGCTACAGGCACAGCTAGAAGAGCTGACGCAACATCTGGCGAGCGATTGCCGGTGCGACCATCCCGCTGGCGAATGCTCGGGCTGCAGCTTCCTTGGTGAGGCTGAGGGCGCGCCCCGCTGCACCTGCGCCGCCACGGCATCTACAAGGCAGATGTCATAAACCGCGTGCGTGGCGGCTTCCCTCCTAGCTGCTCATCCGTCTACACTGACGCACGGTTAGCCGGTGGACTGCCGGCACGAACCCGGCGCCTTATGCGCCAGCACGGAGTTCCGATCGCCCATGGCACGCCCACGGTTCTCTTCGCGTTTATCGCGCCGCGCCGTGTTGCGCGGCGCCCTGTTCGGCGCGCTGGCCTCGACGCTGCCGCTCACGGCGCGCGAGACCACGGCGCGCGATCTCACCGTTCCCTACCTGCATCAGTACCTCGGCAACCCCAGCGACGACCACGACTGCGGCCCGGCCTGCGTAGCGATGGTGCTGCAAGCGCTCGGTTTGCGGCCGGCAGGGTTGTCTAACGCCGGGTGGGTTGCGCAAGTTCGCCGCGCGATGGGCGTACCGCCGACGATCGGCACGGTCTTCGCCGATCTGCAACGAGCGTTCACCGCCTATGGATTGCGCACGTCGTTCGTGCCCTCCAGCTTGCCCGGCGAGCCAGAAGCCGAAATGCACATGATGCGCACCGCGCTGGACAGCGGCAGCCTGGTTATTGCGCTGGTGCACGGCGCAACGCTGGGCCGCGGCACGGCCTACGGCGACCATTGGGTGGTGGTTGCGGGCTTCACGAGCGATGGCCAGGTGCATCTGCTCGATCCCGATGATCAGCCACCGCGCTGGGCGGGCTGGATTCGTGGCGGCGATATCATGCTCGCGGTTGATCTGTTTGCGCGTGCCTGCATGGAGGCGCAGCCGGGGCCGTACGGGCTGATCATCGCCCCGCCTGGCAGCGGTGGGCTGCAGATTGGCGCGAGCGCACGCATCTCTGGCACCGATGGTGACGGCGCGTGGCTGCGCAGCTCGCCCGGTATCGGCGAGAACAAAGTCCGCGCTCTGCCCGAGGGTACTATTGTGACGATCGTCGGGCCGCTACCGCCGCCGAGCGCCGACGGCCATGAGTGGATCGGCGTGCGCACGGCCGATGGCACACAGGGCTACGTTGCCGCCGAGTACGTCTCTACGTAAGCCAGCACGCGGAGACGTCCGCGCGGGCGACGCTGCTGTAGCGCCACCCTGGTTCGGCGCGAACGGGGCTTGCACCGGCACGCCGCTGGTTGTCGAGGGTAAGAGCGATGTGGACTCTCTACTCGGCGCCGCTCTCTGTGCCGCGCGCGCTTGCCAGGCATCGGTGGCAAGCGCTCTCTGTGCCGCTCGCGCTTGCCAGGCATCGGTGGCAAGCGCGCGTCGCTGGCCGGGGTGTTACCCCTTGCAACTCGTCGCGCCGTGGAGTTACCCCATTGTCTCAATGGCGTGGTGAGGGCAGCTTCCGCTCCGGAAGGACGAGCCGTTCGATGCGCTCCAGCGTGCGCGTATCCACGTCCGTGAGGAACGTGGCGTGAACACGGTTGACGAGGTTAGCGAGGCCAACGGTGAAACAGAGTTCGAAGATCTCGGTCGTGGAGAACCGGGCTGCAAGCGCGCTCCAGAGCGCATCATCAACGGTCACGGTGCGCGTGAGGAGATCAGCGTAGCGCAGGACGAGACGATCGGTCTCGTCAAAAACGGTGGCAGGAGCGTTCTCCCAATCGCCGAGCCAGGCAAGCTGTTCATCGGTGAGGCCGGCGCTCGCACCGAGCGCCAGATGCGTCGGTACTCAATAGTGGCAGCTATTGAGCTGCGAGGTACGCAGATACGCCAGCTCACGCAGGCGCGGATGGAGGGTGTTGCGCTGGTACAAGCCGCGCAGGATCGCGACGAAGCCGGCCAGAAAATCGGGATGGTTGGCGATCAGTTTGGTCACGTTGAGCATCCGCTCCGGATCGCCGAGCTGGGCATACAGCGCCCGCACCTCGGGCGGCGCCTGTGCATACTCGACTAGGGGAACCCGGGCCATCGCTTCCTCCTGAAGGCATGATGGTACCACTCGTGAGAAGCACCCGCGGCCCCACCGAGCTTTGGGGCTAGCCGCGAGCCCCGAAACCAGCGAAGAGGCCACGCACGCCGCCGAAGAGCGACTCGCCGCGGATAGCGGTGTGCCAGCTTTCGCCCGTGCGCCAGTACCAGCGCTCACGCAGAGCGTCGAGCAGGCCGCTCATGTGGCCAGCACCATAGATGATGAGCACGTCTTCATCGGGCGGCACGCGGTCGAAGGCTTCGATCGCGGCGCGGTTGCGCTCTTCGATCAGCACCTGGCTCATGCGGCGAAGCGATGGTACCCACGTGCGCAGCAGGTTGAAAGTTGCCAGGATAAGCGGCTCCTGCAGGAGAAGCTGGATGGCGAGGCGGCGGCTAGCCTCGTTTTCCAGCAACTGATCGGTGAGCTTCTCCAGCGGCAGCGGCGGAGCTTTGGCGTCCTTCCAGTAGGCGAGCAACTGGCGCAACGGGATATCGGCGTTGATCCAGTGTTCGCGGTCGTACTGCAAAGCGTCACCCTGGAAAACGAGGCCGAGCGGCGCAGCAAGCTTTTTGTACAGCTCGTGCAGAGGGACGAGACGCTCGAAGATCGCGCGCTCTTCAGGGGTCAGCTGCGCGATCTCTTCCTGGGAGAGGCTGCCGATGCCCTCGTAGAGGACGGCGCCGCGATGCGCGGCGATGATCGCGTTCAGCTCATCGTAGTAGGAGGGGAGGCCGATATGGATGCACGCGACGAGTGTGACCGTGCGTGGATGACGTGTTTGGGCAAGACGAGTGACGGCAGTCTGCAACAGCGCCTGATCACCCTCGTGGACGGTGCGGATCATGCTCATGGAGAGGGGCTCCATTATCGTGTGCGGCGAGGCGAGGAGGCGCCGCCACCTTCAGTGTACGCGGCGGGAAGAGATAAAAAGAGGCGGGCCTCCGGGAAGGTTCCGGAGGCCCGCATGAAGGCTGGCAGCGGCCGATTGTCCCACCGCCTTGCGGCGGCAGTATCGTTGGGGCGGCGGCGTTTCACGACCGTGTGCGGGATGGGAACGGGTGGGTCCACCGCGCCTGCGGCCACCAGCCGGTAGCGGGAGGGGGATTCGAACCCCCGACCTTCGGGTTATGAGCCCGACGAGCTGCCACTGCTCCATCCCGCGCCGTGTCCGGCCCTCCTGCGTGCAGGTCAAGCCCTCGACCATGAGCACGGCTCAGCTCCGCCGGTTACCCGGCGTCCACCTGCCGCCTCGCCACCGTGTCGTCTCCACGGGGTCTTACCTGGTCCTCGCCAGTGGGAGACGTCCTCTTGGGGCCGGCTTCGCGCTTAGATGCCGTCAGCGCTTCTCCGTTCCGGCCCTGGCTACCCGGCGCTGCCGTGGGCACGACAACCGGTACACCAGCGGGCCGTCCACCCCGGTCCTCTCGTACTAGGGGCAGCTCCCCGCACGTCTCCAACGCCCACGACGGATAGAGACCGAACTGTCTCACGACGTTCTGAACCCAGCTCGCGTACCGCTTTAATGGGCGAACAGCCCAACCCTTGGGACCTGCTCCAGCCCCAGGATGCGACGAGCCGACATCGAGGTGCCAAACCTTGCCGTCGCTGGGAACGCTCGGGCAAGATCAGCCTGTTATCCCCGGGGTAGCTTTTATCCGCTAAGCCACGGCCCTACCACACGGTACCGTAGGATCACTTCGCCCGGCTTTCGCCCCTGCGCGGCCTGTCCGCCTTGCAGTCAAGCCCCCTTCTGCCGATGCACGCACCGGGTGAGTGCCATCCACCCTGAGGGGACCTTGGGGCGCCTCCGTTACCTTTTGGGAGGCGACCGCCCCAGTCAAACTGCCCACCAGGCACGGTCCGGCGACCGGCGTCGCCGTGAGACGGCAGGCACGGGAAGAGTGGTATCTCACCGTCGGCTCCGCGCAGCCCGCAAGCCACGCCTCGGCGCCTCCCACCTATCCTGCGCATCCCGCGCCCGCCCCCAGTGCCAAGCTGCAGTAAAGCTCCACGGGGTCTTTTTGTCCTGTCGCGGGTCCCCCGCATCTTCACGGGGCCTGCAATTTCGCCGAGCCCTCCGTCGAGACAGCGCCCAGATCGTTACGCCTTTCGTGCGGGTCGGAACTTACCCGACAAGGAATTTCGCTACCTTAGGACCGTTAGAGTTACGGCCGCCGTTCACCGGGGCTTCGGTTCGGAGCTCGCACCCCTCCCCTTAACCTTCCGGCACTGGGCAGGCGTCAGCCCCTATACCTCCCCTTCCGGGTTCGCAGAGACCTGTGTTTTTGGTAAACAGTCGCCTGGGCCTGCTCCTGCGCCCGCCCCTCCCGGGACGGGACCCCTTCTCCCGAAGTTACGGGGTCAACTTGCCGAGTTCCTTGACGGAGGCTCACTCGTCCACCTCGGGACCCTTGTCCCTGCCCACCAGTGTCGGTGTGCGGTACGGACAGCTCCCAGCCTCCCGCCGCGGCTTTTCTCGCCAGTGCGGGCCCGGTCGCGTCGCTTTGACACGTGTCGCCACTCCCGCCACGGGCTCCCGCCCGCAGCGACGCACCCTGTCCACTTGGCACGCGCGACCTCCCCCCCTGGGTCCCCGCGGCGTTCACCGACCGGGAACTGGGGCCGGACTACTAACCGGCTCTCCATCGCCGCTTCGCCTCGCGGCTGCGGCTTAGGCCCGCCTAACCCGACGCGGATTGCCCGTGCGTCGGAACCCTTGGGCTTCCGGTGGGACGCGTTCGCAGCGTCCTTCACGCTACTCATGCCGGCATTCGCACTCCAGACCCCTCCACCCGCGCTCCCGCCCGGGCTTCGCTGGCGGTCTGGACGCTCCCCTACCAACGCGCATCTGCGCGCTCCGCAGCATCGGTGGACGGCTTCAGCCCCGTTTATTGTCGGCGCAGCGGCGCTCGACCAGTGAGCTGTTACGCACTCTTTCAAGGATGGCTGCTTCTGGGCCAACCTCCTGGTTGTCCGCGCGCCGCCACTTCCTTGCCCACTCAGCCGTCACTTCGGGACCTTAGCTGGCGGTCTGGGCTGTTCCCCTCTCGACGACGGAGCTTCTCCCTCGCCGTCTCACTCCCGGGCGCCAGCGCGCGGCCTTCGCAGTTTGCCTGGGGGTGGTAGGGTCGCCCCCCCGAACCCAAGCAGGGCTCTACCACCGCGCGCGCTCACCCGAGGCGGCACCTTGATGCCTTTCGGGGAGAACCAGCTATCTCCGGGTTCGCTTGGCTTTTCACCCCTACCCACAGGTCATCCGAGAGCTTTGCAACGCTCACCAGTTCGGCCCTCCAGCCCGTGTTACCGGACCTTCAGCCTGCCCATGGGTAGCTCACCCGGTTTCGGGTCTGCTGCACGCGACTCGCGCCCTCTTCAGACCCGCTTTCGCTCCGGCTCCGCGCCTCCCGACGCTTAACCTCGCCACGTGCAGCAACTCGCCGGCTCATTCTTCAATAGGCACGCCGTCACCCGCCTCGCAGCAGGCTCCGACGGTCTGTCGGCACGCGGTTTCAGGCGCTCTTTCACTCCCCTCCCGGGGTCCTTTTCACCTGTCCCTCACGGTACTCGTCCACTATCGGTCGGTGCGGGTATTTAGCCTTGGAGCGTGGGTACCCCCGCTTCCCACAGGCTGCCACCTCTCCCGTGGTACTCAGGGCTCCGCCCCCGAACAGCCCACCCCCTTCGCCTACGGGACTCTCACCCCCTCTGGTCGGCCCTTCCAGGTCCGTTCGGCTCGCTGGTGTGCTGCCCGTGCCTCCCGCAGGAGGCCGGGACGGCCCTCCAACCCCGGCGGGCGTCGCCGCCCCCCGGTTTGGGCTCCTCCCCGGTCGCTCGCCGCTACTAGGGGAATCCTCTCTCTTCCTCGGGGTACTGAGATGTTTCAGTTCCCCCGGTGCCCCGCCGCAGACCCGTCGCCCTGCGGCTGCCCGGCCATGACGCCGGGCGGGTTGCCCCATTCGGAGACCGCCGGATCAGCGTGCCTGGCCGCTCCCCGGCGCGTTTCGCCGCCATGCCGCGTCCTTCCTCGGCCCGCACCGCCGAGGCATCCCCCGCGTGCCTTCCTCGCTTGACCTGCACGCAGCAGGGCCTCACGCCCTTGCTGCCTGCCTCGCTCTTCCCTTGGTAAGCTGCCGGTGGAGCCGAGGAGATTCGAACTCCCGACCTCCGCCGTGCAAAGGCGGCGCTCTCCCAGCTAAGCTACGGCCCCGCCGGTGGGCCATTGTGGACTCGAACCACAGCCCTCGGTCTTATCAGGACCGCGCTCTCACCAGCTGAGCTAATGGCCCCCCTCGCCACCGCCGAAGAGTGGTCAGCACCCGGCCCGGCCACGACGCTCCCCTGCCGACTTGCGCCGGCAGGCTCGACCTGTCCCGCCCGCCCCGCTGCCGCGGCGGCGGGGGACCTCGAGAAAGGAGGTGATCCAGCCGCAGCTTCCGCTACGGCTACCTTGTTACGACTTCGTCCCAGTCGCCAGCCCCACCCTCGGCGCCTTCCTCCCCCCAAAGGGGGTTGGGACAGCGACTTCAGGTGTTGCCGACTCCCATGACGTGACGGGCGGTGTGTACAAGGCCCGGGAACGTATTCACCGCGGTGTGCTGACCCGCGGTTACTAGCAACTCCGACTTCATGCAGGCGGGTTGCAGCCTGCAATCTGCACTGAGACGCGGCTTCAGGGATTCGCTCCGCCTCGCGGCTTCGCTGCCCGCTGCCCGCGCCATTGTAGCGTGTGTGTCGCCCAGGGCGTCAGGGCCATGCTGACTTGACGTCATCCCCCCCTTCCTCTGCGTTGCGCGCAGCGGTCGCGGCAGACACCGCTAACTGCCGCCGAGGGTTGCGCTCGTTGCGGGACTTAACCCAACACCTCACGGCACGAGCTGACGACAGCCATGCAGCACCTGGGTGCGCGCCCCGTAGGGCCACGCCGTCTCCGCCGTGTCCGCGCACCTGTCCAACCCTGGTAAGGTTCTGCGCGTTGCATCGAATTAAACCACACGCTCCGCTGCTTGTGCGGGCCCCCGTCAATTCCTTTGAGTTTTAGCCTTGCGGCCGTACTCCCCAGGCGGGCCACTGGATGCGTTAGCGACGACCCGGAGGGGGTCGAGACCCCCCAGGTCTCGTGGCCATCGTTTAGGGCGTGGACTACCCGGGTATCTAATCCGGTTCGCTCCCCACGCTTTCGCGCCTCAGCGTCAGGTACCCCCCAGCCGGCCGCCTTCGCCACGGGTGTTCCTCCCGATCTCTACGCATTTCACCGCTCCACCGGGAATTCCACCGGCCTCTGAGGCCCTCCAGCGCGGCCGTCTCCGCCGCCCTCGCCCAGTTGAGCCAGGCGCTTTCACGACGGACGCACCGCACCGCCTACGCGCGCTTTACGCCCAGTAAATCCGGACAACGCTCGCCACCTACGTCTTACCGCGGCTGCTGGCACGTAGTTAGCCGTGGCTTCTTCGTCGGGTACCGTCCTCGCTCGTCCCCGACAAAAGGGCTTTACAACCCGAAGGCCGTCCTCGCCCACGCGGCGTCGCTGCGTCAGGCTGTCGCCCATTGCGCAAGACCCCTCGCTGCTGCCTCCCGTAGGAGTCTGGGCCGTGTCTCAGTCCCAGTGTGGCTGGCCAGCCTCTCAGCCCAGCTACCGATCATCGCCTTGGTGGGCCCTTACCCCGCCAACGAGCTAATCGGCCGCGCGCCCCTCGCCCCGCGACGTTCCGCCTTTCCTCCCCGGGCACCCCCGGGGAGCGTATGCGGGATTGACCCGCCTTTCGGCGGGGTATCCCCCACGGGACGGCAGGTCACGCACGTGTTACTCACCCGTTCGCCACTGCCCCCGGCCGAAACCAGGGACCGTTCGACTTGCATGCGTAAGGCACGCCGCCAGCGTTGATCCTGAGCCAGGATCAAACTCTCCACCACGTCGCTTGTCCGTGAGAGCACCCCGACTACCGCCG
>Ga0209061_1005381_pt1 | contig 11264 bp, 18 predicted proteins | sample Coa_R1_10_FD_187157 | JGI IMG/M metagenome (GOLD analysis project Ga0209061, IMG submission 187157) | Surface soil microbial communities from Centralia Pennsylvania, which are recovering from an underground coalmine fire - Coalmine... | ecosystem: Environmental > Terrestrial > Soil >... | reverse complement strand
CTCCCCGGCCTTCAGGCCGGGGAGGATGTCAACGAGGACGGCGAACCGTAACGCCTGCTCAGCGAGTTGATTTTGACCTTCCGCAGCGGGCGCATTGATAAAATCGGATGCCGCTGTCGTTGAGGATGTAGTGATAGTTCGGCCCCTGCTCCCACTGGTGGCGGCCGAACAGGCACGCGATCCATCCCAGGCATGTTTGCAGCATGATCTTTCGCCTTGGCCGACTAGGTGAGGATGATCGGCTCTGGCGACAGGCGCAGCAGCAGCACATCGTAGAACCACGAACCGCACGCACATACGGCTGTGATCCCGCCTGCCATCCAGAGCAGGTGACTCTTGGCGGGGCCGGTGAAGCCGATCGCGATCATCAGCAGGCCGAGCATCCCGCCGGCCGTGCCGAGTCCAAGAAAGAACTGGATAGGCCGCCGCAGGGTCAGCAGTACGATGAACACCGAAAAGCACACGATGCCAAACAGCGCGCCAGCAGTCCACCTAAGCAGCGAGCACACCCGACAATATCGCGCCGCTGCCGGCGCAGCCTCGATCGACTCTGTTCGCCGGCTCGGCTGCCGAGATCGGAGCGGAACGACATTGCTCATGACATTGACCTCCGGCGAGCTTACTGCGCCGGCGCAGCGGCCAGCTCGCGAAGGTCGATTTGATGCTTTGCGGCAAGCGCCCAGATACATTTTTTCAGGTCGCGCTTGCGCAGGCTTCCATCCCTTTTCAGCTTGAAAATCGTGGTCAGATCCGCGTCCAGCGCCTGCCCCAGTTTGATTACGTCAGGCGAAATCCGTTGTGTCTTCGTGATGGTCTTCATTGCTCGATCCTCCTGATTAAGCCTCATGACGAAGCCTCGGGTACAGCCAATGCCGATAGCGCCACTGCAACCAGCAAGCCCCACAGCCCCCAAGTCCAGAAACGGCATCACGCAGGATCGCGACATCCCCGTCACGTAAGGCGCAAACGATCTCCGGCACCACTACGCCAAGCAGCAGGAGGCCCCCTACAAATAGAAACAACACGGAGCATCCGAACTGCACCCGCCGGCTGAACCGGCCGAACATCACACGCGCACTGTCGCGATTCATTGTCGTCCCTCCCGTGCCGCCGCCCGGCGCTTGACCTCACTACCTGGATTCCACACCTCGCCCTGCTCGTAGCGATGCACGTATTCGCGGATCAGATCGCGCAGCACCTGGCTCATATCCCGGTCGTTCGCCCGCACGGCCTTCCCAAAATCCGCTTTCAGTTCGGGCTCGATCCAAGCACGAATTATGTCCCGCTTCGTCATGCGGCTTGGCGGTTCGAGCCACGGAAACGCCCGACCGCGCGACCGATGGCACCCGCTGCGGCTTTCCCGCCCTGGTAAACCGCTTTGCCGCCACTATAAGCCGCGCCCGGCGCCTTGACTGCTGCGCCGACCGCAGCGGCCGACCCCTTGCCGATACCCGCTGCCACGCGCAGCTCATGCCAGAGACCAAGGGCAACCCCGCTCGACAGGCCCGACGCTATGGTGGGAATCTGGATCACAATCAGTACGCAGGCGACGGCCAGGATGCCGCATCCGCCGACGTTCCAGAACAGATTTTGGGTGCTGTCGACCTTCATCGAATCCATGTAGCCGCTGAACATGTGCATCATCACGCCGAAGACGGCAGAGATCAGAACGACAAGAAAGCCGTAGCTCAGCACTTGGCCGCACCATGCCTCGAAGAAACGCGCTGTTGCCTTGAACAGCAGCGCAAGGACGAATAGCGGCCCTAACCCCGCCAGCACGGCCAGGGCGATCTTCGCAAGCAGGATGAAGGCACCGCCTATGGCCGTGATGGCGATCGTCGCGAGAAAGCATATGCCGGCCATCACGGCCAGGCCGATTGAGGCCCCTGGATGCGTCCAGGACGCGCTATGCAGAATGTCTCCGGCCCTGTCGAAACCTTCCTGCGCTGCCGTGTCGATCATGTTTGCGGCTTGCTGGCCTTGGGCACTTGCCGCAGCAGCGTTGCTTGGCAGGATCGCCGTGGCGAATTCATCGGGCGTTTTCTGGATCGCGCTCGCAATCTGTGACTGGTAAAGACCGCCGGCCGACGCGATCGAGACGATCAGGCCAATTTTGAAGCACTTGAAGAAGAAATCCCGCAGCGAATCATCGACCACGCCACGCGCAACCAGCAGTCCATAGAAGATGAAAGCCAAGGTCAGCGCGGCCGTGATGACCGGCATCGCCGACGAAATCACATTTCCCGAAATCTCTGAAACGAACGTGGAGGTTAATTGGTCAATTTGAGAAAACAGGTTCGCAAATACATGGAATCCACTCATGTTAGATCCTCCGCCAGTCGTCAGAAATGCGCCATGTTCTTGCTGCCTGTGCCGAGCAGGAGGTCGGCTTGAGCCTTTTTCGCGTTGACGCAATTCGGGACGTGTTCCAGTTCACCTGGATCACTGTCGCACTTGGCGAGCTGCTGCTTTAGCTCGTTTGGATGCGCCTTCCACCAGGCCACATCATGCGTACCCTTGCAGCCTGCGAGCGACACGATGCCTAGGGCGGCCACGACATACAGGAAGCGCTTTCCGGCACTCAATTTCCCGATCCTCCAAGGGTTGCCATCGTCGTTTGCGAGCCGTTGAGCAGCTTCTCGGCCACTGCATCCTGTTGGGCGGACACCAGCCGCTGCTGCGCCTGTTGAAGCATGCCGATGAGCTGGAGCTTGGTTTGCTCGTTTTGGATAGCTGCTTGTTCGCCCTGGATACGCGCTTGCAGGTCCATGATCTGCTTCGGGTTGGTTTCGGAATCGATTTGCCGTGTCAAACCCTCAATGTTGTTGAGGCGCTGCATGGTCATGTCGTAACCGGCCTCGCCAATCGCCTTGTCATAGGCCGCGTTCTGCGCCCGTTCCTGTTGGATGGTTTTGAGGTTGTCATCTACTGAGCCGGACATCGCTTGCTGCTGCGATGCCAGGATTTGGCTCACGGACCCCGAAATCCCGGAGAATCCACCGTTTTCCACTGACTGATAGACATTTTTCCAGCTCGCCGGGAGCATCTGTTCAAGCTGGCTTTCGTTGAAAAGGGAGCCGATGCCGCTCGACCCGGTGAGCGAGTTGTAGGTCTGTTGAAGCTGCTGCACCTGCAGCTTCATCTGCTCGATCTGTTCAACGAATTTAGAGATGTCCTCGGCGTGCCATGCGATGCCCGGCACGTCCGATGTCACCGTGACCGGAATTTGCGCAAAAGCGGCCGGGGTAAAGGTCATCGCAGTGACTGCGGCTAGCAGGCCCTTTCGGATGATAGTTTTCTTCTTCATGTCACCACCGCCTCAAGTATCTGGTGGTTCTATGATAGCCATATTATGGATATAGTTCAATAAAATCAAAGACTTGCATCATTGTTGCACTACGCTTGAACTATATTTGCATCACCCTCGCATAAAATCTGCATCATTCCCGCACCACAGACGCTTGGCTTCGCCAAGCTGGATTTGGTGATACCCTCCTTTGGGCTGTTTTGTCTGGTCTCAGGCGTCCCAGAACTATCAAAACTGGATTTTTGATCCTTAACCGTGGGCGATACACCATACGCACCCTGTCGGGTGGTATAAGCCGTTGTTTCACAACGGCTTTTTCGGAATCGCCCACGGAGTACCGTAGTGTCATGCCACTACGAAATTGCCGAAACTATCGCAAAACACTAGGATATAAGCACTACGGAAGACACTACAGGAGGTCGCATGGCTTTAGCCGCACCGATCCAGCTTCGATTGAGCGAGGAAATCAAGGCCAGATACGAGGACGAGGCCGCGAGCCGAGGCATGGGGCTTGTGCCCTATTTGCGTCAACGATTGGAACAGGGCGACGCAATCGCCGAGCAGCTTGCCGAGCTGCGGACGCTGATCGCGGACGGTTTCGACCGGCTCGAATCGGCTGGGACCGGGATGTCGGCCAGCGGCAGCGGTAGCGGCGCGGTCGATCCGGGCATGGTGATCGAGATGTTGTTGCTGCTGCGGGCCGTGGTCGGCGAGGGCAAGTTAGGCATCGTGCATGGCGAGCTTCGGCGGCAGGGATTGCCCGTGTGGACCGGGGGCCGCAACGCCGTGTCGGCCGCATAGATGCCTCCGGCGGCCCTCCGGGGGCTGCTCGCCGCGAGGCAGGGGAGCAGCCCGGCGGGCTTCGCCCTTGTTCTGCCCCCTGCGGCCTAGCGTGGGGCGCTCCGTCCGCGTCAATGGTTCGCTGCGCCGGAATCCTCGCCCGGTCCCGGCTGTGCCGGGCTGCGGCCTCCGGTTCCGCCATTGACCCGGCCTCCGCTTAAGCAGCACCGACGGCCAGCTCTGGATTGCGCAATCCAGAAAAATAAAAGCGAGTCGGCGGGGAGGGGACGGTAGGGAGATCAAGGGGAAAGGCGCAGCCCGCAGGAGCGGGCTGTCCGACCGGCGCGGCTACTCCGACAGCAAAAGAGCGCCACCGCAGGGGTTCCCCCTGCACCCCTCGCGGTTTCACCCGACCATCTCGAAAACCGCCGCCTCGCACACACAGCACCAGCAGGCCCGGCTTGCCCCATACCTGGGCCGCGCAGCTCGGGCAGCGGTAGAGCACCTGCCAGTGTGTGGATTGCGCAATCCAGAAACTACCTGGAAGGGGGGCGATTGCACGCGAACCAAACAGGAACACCACATAGCCTATGAAAGGCCCCAGGATGCTCCAGGAGCGTTTCTGGCCCTATGGTAATGAGGGAGAGTGGGTGGGCCTCTGGAAAGCTCCTGGCGAGCCACCTAGCCCGTTCTGGCTGATGGTTGATCGTGGAGAGGGGTCAAGGCTCGCGTAGCGACCGCGAAGCGGCTTGGCCTTGACGCCTCGGAGCGATCCCAAGCCTTTCGGGTAGGGTGCAGGCGTTTTCTCGCCTGCACCCCTGCCCTTCGGCGAGAACGGGGTGCCGGGGCAGCGCCCCGGCCTTGTGGGGAAGACTTCGCCGCGTAGCGGCGACCGATTGCGTCGCCTATGGCGACGCGGGGGGATGCCGGGTGGGAGGCCGCGAAGCGGCCGGGGCGAGCGAAGCGAGCGAGCCGGCGGGGGGCTACGCCCCCCAAGAGGCGGAGCTTTCTTTCTTTCGAACCGAGCTGGCTGAAGGGTGGAGTTATCCACAGGCAGAGCGGGTTTTAAGAGTTTTAATAAGTTTTAAAGAGTTTTAGACCAGAAAATGGCCGATTTTGCTTTATATATCAATATGTTATGGAAACGGCTGGTGGGTGATAGACGGTAAACGGTGGGTGATAGACGGTAAACGGTGGGTGATAGACGGTGCTGGGTGGGTGATAGACGGTCTATCCACAGCCCAGCCGTGAGGTCCCAAACGTCAACACTTTCAACCGCTTCTGTTGACCGCTGTTGACTTTGGCTCGGCCTTCGCATCGCGCCCTGCGATTCGCGTCACCGTCTATCACACACCGCCACCCTCGGCCGACAGCTCGTTGAGCGTGGCGTTCCGGTGCTGCATGACCAGTTGCGGGCCGCTCTGCCCGGCCTCCTCCTGCAAGGAGTATTCCGGCAGGTCGTCGGCCGCGATGATCCTGCGAAGGATGCGGCAAAACTCCTTGAACGTGCCGGTGCTGCCGCTGCGCTGATAGATCGTCTGAAAGGCCCATTTCGCCTTGCTCTTGCCGGCCGCACGGCGCGCAAGGCGATAGACAAAGCGGCCTATGCCCGGCTCGATCAGGAAGTAGTCGGGATGCACCGTCAGCACGTCCGGGCGCTTGCCCTCGGTGACTTCGCGGTAGATCCAGTTTGGTGCCTCGATCTCGACGCTGGCCACCTTGCCGGTGTCTGTGCGCGATACGACTCGATGGCGGCTGATCAGCCCTTCGGATTCGACCTCGCGCAGCGCACGTTTGCCGGCGCGCGGCACTTCCCGCACGCTTTTGATGATCGTGCCTTGGAGGCGGGCTAGTGCGGCCTCGACCTCCTCGAACTGGCGCGTACCGTCGCCCTTGCGGCAAAACTTGAGAATGTCGCTAACATGCGGCCGGAACACACGGCCTGGCTTCTCGCCCCTCCCCTCGCGGTGCCGATTCATGGCCTCAGTCATATGGGAAACTAGCATCAGAACGATGTCGTAATCCCAAACTGAGGCCATGCCGTCCGGCCCTGCTTTGACCTCTACGTAGCCGTCCGGCAGGTCGTAGCGGATGACCTCGCCTGCGCGTTTCTTGTCTTTGGACAGGCGGAACACGGCCACATCCATCATGCTACGGTTGTCACGGGTGCCTACATCGTAGAGCGCCGGTACAAAGAAATCGGCCTGCACGTCATCGGCCGGCGGCTTTCGCAGGTTCGACGGGCCATCTTGCCCACCCGCCCCTTGCCGGGCGTTGTTGCGCTTGATGCTTTCCCCCAAGCGACGCAGTGACGCTTGCAGATTGTCATCCCCTGCGCCCGCGGCACGCGCTTTCCTGTCCCGCTGCTCGTCCTCATCACGCAGCCGAAGTGCCGCCTGCTCCCACGTTTCACCGGGCCGTGCCTCACGCTCGACACGCTTCCGAAAATCCATATCGAGGCGCGCGAGAACCTTGTCATCCACAATGTCTTTAATCAGACGTGGCTCCCGCTCTTTCATCGTGTTATGCCTCTGTAAGAATATTCAAAGGATTCTTTATAGATATTCTTATGCTATGCCTCTTGCTTGAGCGCACGGTGAATCGCCATCGAAATGAAAGCCGCCCGGCCGATGCCGGCGGCCTCAGCCTGCTCGTCCACCTTGCGCAGCAGCTCCGGCGCAATGGTGAGGCTGATTTGCCGCTTCCTGCCCTTGGGCAAGCCCTTTTCGTAAGTCGCAGGGGCGATCGGCTTCGCATCGGGTGCGCCGGTCACAAACGCCTCGGCCGCCGCGTTACGATCGGCCATAGTCTTAGCCTTCCTATGGATTGTCATTGAACATTCTCCTAGCACTTTTTGAATATTCAAACACCAGTAAACAGAGATGCCACTAGCGCCTGGATTTCGGCGATTGCCTTGGGATCGCGTGGGTTGACTTCGGACACGGCCAACCCCGCCCCTCCGGCATTGCTGAATGCCTTGCGGCGGCGGATTGGCGTTGCCAAGTAGGTGAACTGCGGCACATCCGCGACAGCGGCAGCGGCCTCCGCGTTGTCAGTCGAGTGCTCGCCGGGGTCGGCCTGGTTCATCACCGCGTAGGCGCGCAGGCCGTCGCGCACGCTATGCGCTTCGTCCACAAGGGTAGCCATGTCGTCGAGTGCCCACACGTCATAAGTGCGCGGCGCAAACGGCACCAGGAGCGTGTCCGCGAGAATCAGCGCGGCTCGCAGAGCCGTCGAATCTCTCCCGCCCACATCAATGATGATGTCGTCCCACTTGTCGCGCTGTTGCTGAACCTGCGCGCGCAAGGTGGCACCGTCCGGATATTGGGCACATGCGATGCCAGGCAGCTTGCCCGCCTCGGCGCGAGCAGCAATCGCGGCAGCAGCGGTGCCCTGCCGATCGCCGTCGATCAGCCACACGTCCCGTCCGGCCAGCGCCCGAATCACAGCGAGCTGGACGGCCAATGTCGTCTTCCCCACTCCGCCCTTGGTGTTTCCTATCACAACAATCACATTTGCACCTCATATGAATATTCAAACACCATGCTAATGGTCCCACGGGACCCCTCATTGTGTCAACATCCATCCGGTATGAATTGAATATTCAATGATTCTTGCGCTTTTGCGACCGACGAGCCGTCAGATGCTCGCGCACCTGATCCCCGGTAAGAGCCTTGGAAGGGTCGGCTTCCAGCTCCCGCGCTGCCGGCACGACTTCCTCCCGCAGCCATGTTTCCTTGGCATCGTCCTGCGTCCGATACAGCGCCCGATAAACCGTCGTCGCATGGACGCGCAGACGTTCGGCCACAGCGGGCACGGACAGCCCCTCGGCGCGCAGCCGGCGCGCCTGGTCCACCTGGTCGGGGGTGAGGGCAGGACGGAAATCAGTATCGTCTCTATTGCTTTTGCCCATGTTGCAATCACTACAGAGGACTTGCAGGTTCGATTCATCAAGTGCCAAATCGGGGTAGAGGGAGCGCGGCTTGATATGGTCAACGTGAAGTTCTGCTCCGTCTCTGACGCTAGATCCGCAGCACTGGCACCGCTGCCCGCTCTTAGCTAGAACCCTATATCGCAGCTCTTTCCACGCCTGCGTTGTATAGATCGACCTTTCACGCCTTCTTACCTCTGTTGATAGCAGGCCAAGCTCCCGAATCAGACCTTTGGCGATGCGCTCAAGGTCAAATGCCGTCGCCAATGACGCCGCCCGCATCCGCGCCTCGATATCGTCTAGCTCCACGTCTATCTGATCGATCAGGTCACGCAGAATTCTTGTGCTATATGCGCGGTCGGTAATCTCGATGCCCCTAACAACGCTCATTTTGCAGACCCCTTCTTCCGCAACGCACGCCAGAGCGTCGCACGATGCACGCCCAGCAGCTCGGCGGCCTCGCTGGCCATGTGCCCCTCGTCAATCAGACGACGGGCATGGGCGAGCTTTTCCGGGGTGAGGGTAGGGCGGCGGCCGAAGCGTACGCCGCGCGCCATCGCCGCCGTGCGGCCGGCACTGGTGCGCGATGCAATCAGCGCGCGCTCGAAGTCCGCGATGCCGGCGAACACGGTCAACACCATGCGCCCCGCCGGGCTGGTGGTGTCGGCCCACGGCTCCGCGAGGCTGCGCAAGCCCGCACCCTTGGCGTTCAAATGCTCTGCAATGTCCAGAAGGTCGCGGGTGTTGCGCGCCAGACGGTCGAGGCGCGTCACAGTCACCACGTCGCCGGCGCGCAGGTGATCGAGCATCCTGGCCAGTTCCGGCCGCTTGGCGTGCGCGCCCGTGACCTTCTCCGCAAAGATGCGCGTGCAGCCGGCGGCTTTCAGCTCGGCGCGCTGATTCGTCAGGTCCTGGTCGTCGGTGCTGACGCGGGCATAGCCCAGCAGCAGCTTGCCGCTCACCAGGTCGAGCGTGCCGGCGTCGGCGGTATCACGCATCGCCGCGTTCCTGTTCGGCCTCGTAAGCCAGTTGCCGGGCGGCCTCGGGAATCCGAGTGAGCCAATCCATGCCAACCCGGTCGATGGCCTCGGCCATCGTGTAGTCCATGCTGGCCAGCCAGTCGGCACGGTTGAGCACCAGCGCTGCCGCCAGCTTCTCGCCGGTCGAAAGGACACCGAAGCCACCACGTTTCGCGGCGCGGCTCTTGTCGATGATCTGTTGCAAGGTGAAGTCGGTCATGGGCGTTCCGTTGCAAAATACGGGATTCCATTATCTGCAACGCAACAAACATTTGCAACATACGAACACCAGGGAAATCGGGAAAGGGCACGGCGTCGCGTAACTTAGGAGTTTTGCAACAATCAGGAGAGGGGGTTTCCCAAGCGGTTAGGTTTTGCTATATTGAGTCATGCCCACGATCTTGCGCATCGGCGGCCTACGGGTCGTGATCTATCCGAACGACCATCGCCCCGCCCATGTCCACGTGATCGGCGACGGGGAGGCGGTTTTCATCCTGAACTGCCCGGACGGCCCGCCAGAGCTGCGCGAGAGCTATGGGTTTAATCGGTCGGACGTGGCCCGCATCGAGGCGGGCCTGGCTGACCACCTCGCCACCCTATGCTCCGAATGGAGGGATATTCATGGCCGTTACTGAACAAGCGTTCGCCCAGGCCGAGAAGCGCGCCCAGGCGCACCGCCAGGCGGGCTATGCCGTGGCTGCCCGCTACGACCGGCGCACGTCGCGCGTGGTGGTGAAGCTCAACACGGATGTGCAGATCAGCTTTCCACCGCGCCTGGCCGAAGGCCTGGCCGACGCTTCGCCGGATGACCTGGCCGCCATCGAAATCAGCCCCTCGGGCCTGGGCCTTCACTGGCCGAAGCTCGATGCAGACCTGTACGTGCCCGGCCTCCTGGCCGGCCAGCTCGGTTCCAAGCGATGGATGGCCGCCCAGCTCGGCGCGGCCGGAGGTAGCGTGCGCAGCCCCGCCAAGGCCGCCAGCTCCCGTGAGAATGGCCGCAAAGGCGGCCGGCCGCGCAAGGTGGCTGCCCATGGATGAATTAAACGACGCCAAGGGGAAGCTGGCTGCGCTCGATGCAGCGATTGCGCGCGGCCTGGCAGACAAAGCCGCGCGCCGCACCGTGCCTATCGAAGACGTGCGAGCGGAACAATTGGCGGCCCTGGATACAGCGATCGACAGGGCCATCGCGGATTCCGAGGCCGGCAAGGGCAAGCCCGCCGAGGAAGTCTTTGACCGCCTGGACCGAAAATACCGCGACATGGGCCGCGCGCGGCTACGCGAGCTTTACGACCAGATCGCAGCGGCACGACGCGACACTCCGCCGTCGGCCGACGAGGCCGACGCATGGAGCATGGCCATCGACCAGGACACCGGCCGGCCGAGCTGGACGCCCAAGGCGTTGGTAGACGCCTTCTGGTCGCTGCGTACCGCGCTGCGCGACCTGGACGACGAGGGTCACAACCACAAAGGAGAGCAGAGTGTTTAACGTGCGTACCCTGGGCCTGGCCATCGCCGGTGCCCTGATGGCCATTACGGCCGCCCACGCCGACCAGGCGCAGGACATGGCGGCCTTTCAGAGCTTCCGCCTGGACGATGCGTTCATGGCGAAATACCAGGCCGCCGAGGCCGACGCGGCGAAAGACCCGTGCCACCTGGCCCCGCTTGGGCTGCTGCACGGCGACAGCAACAAATCACTCGATCAGGTGGCCGCCGACTACGACAAGCAGCCGGGCGTTCACGCCATGCTGGCCCGCCACGGGCTGACGGCGCGCGAGGATATCCTGGGCGCGATGACGCTGATGGTCGCCGGCATGGAGACCCTGCAAAAGCAGCACCCCGGCATGGTCCAGATGTCCGGCACGATGCCGCCGATCCCGCCCGCCAACCTGGCGTATTTCCAGGCGCACCAGGCCGACTTGCAACAACACGCGATGGCCATCGGCAAGGCGCAGATGGCCGCCAATCACGGCAAGCTGCCGGCTTGCCTGGCCCATTGATCGGCCGGGCCATCCTCGCGGCCCTCGCCGGGGCCGCGTGCCTGGCCAGCAGCGCGGCCGCACGGGCCGCCCCGCCGGCGGGAAACCACATCCTGTTGACATCCTCCCCGGCCTTCAGGCCGGGGAGGATGTCAACGAGGACGGCGAACCGTAACGCCTGCTCAGCGAGTTGATTTTGACCTTCCGCAGCGGGCGCATTGATAAAATCGGATGCCGCTGTCGTTGAGGAT
>Ga0209061_1005380_pt1 | contig 11265 bp, 14 predicted proteins | sample Coa_R1_10_FD_187157 | JGI IMG/M metagenome (GOLD analysis project Ga0209061, IMG submission 187157) | Surface soil microbial communities from Centralia Pennsylvania, which are recovering from an underground coalmine fire - Coalmine... | ecosystem: Environmental > Terrestrial > Soil >... | reverse complement strand
GCTGTCCCGCGTTCGGTTGACCCTCCCGGGCGGCGTCGCACGCTGATCTGTTGCTTGCGCCCTGCTCCATTCGAGAGGGCTGCGGCGGACTCGAATCACGTCTTGAACCAGCTCTGATGGTATCGATGTTGAGTCCCTAACAGGCTCTAGGATTGCTCCTAACTTGGTCTCGAAAATAACATCTACACTTCCATTACCGCAGCATCACAGGCAAAGCATATCACAAATGTTATATGAAGGCAAGAAGTAGAAAATGGCTACTCCTCGGCGAGATACTCATCATGCCGGTCTACCCAGCCCGGCTGATCACTCGCGAACATGCCTGCAATCTGGAATAACGGATCGTTCGCCAGATCAGCAGGTATTTCGGGGAGTGTCGCTTGTTGAGCGGCGTCCTCCACCCAAGCCACGATCAGTTCATCCGGCTCCTGCGCCGAACGCGCAGCATATTCTTGTATCTTTTGATAGAGAGCATCTGGAAGCATAACCGCATGTCCCATGTGATGCGCTCCCTCTCTAAAAGCAGGCTCCGCTCGATACCTTACTATCCATGCTGATCATATCACACCCGAATGGTTCGCGTTGCGTCGGGGTTATCCATGCTCCACGGGCAAACCAGCCTGCTCCCATTCGTCCGTGCCGCCTTCCACGTTGAAGACGCGCACGATGCCTTCGCATTGCAAATAGGCGGCAGAGGGGCTGCGCTGGCGGCATTGTGGTCGGTGAGCGACAAGGCGCCTACCCCTGTTGATCACTTTGATCACCGGCTTCGTACAGCGCCTAAGAGACGTCATCCTTCTCCGTCCGACGCACACGCAGCGCCCCTGGCAGGATATGCGCCTCGAAGCGTTGCGCGCTGATCACCTCGCCGTCCAGGTACGCAAAGATGGGCTGGTTCGCCGTAAACGTCACCCGCCGCACGAGCAGCCGCTTCACCTCCGGCTGATCCAGGTGTTTCCCCTACTCCACCAGCGGCAACAGGCGAAGCGCGCGCAATTGCGCCATATCCAGTCGTTTGCCCATGCAATGCCTCCTCACCCTGAGATGCTTCACTGTAGCACAAACTTGGTGGATGCGCCCCTTAGGCACAGTTTCACGCGCCCTCTTCCCCCATCTCTTGCCTGCTGGCTCTATCTCACTCCAACAGCGCCAGCGCGCGTTGCGGCGCCTCAGTCAGAGGGGTGGTTTCCTGCTCGCCAGCACGCAGATCGCGTAGCGTCACCTCGCCGCGCGCCAACTCCTCTGGCTTCATGATGAACGCCAATGGGATCGATTTCTTGCTGGCAAAGGCCAACTGCGCGCGTAGCTCTTTGGGGTCGGGATAGACCTCTGTGCGGACGCCGACCGCGCGGAGCGCACGCGCCAGCGCGAAAGTCTCGCGAGTGGTCTCGGCGGAGAGCGTCACGAGCGCCTGCGTGGTGGTGACAGGGATGTCTTTCATCAGTTCAAGCTGATCGAGCGCAACGAAGATGCGATCCACCCCAAACGAGGCGCCCACCGCAGGCAAATCCTTCCCCAGGAACATGCCGATCAGCCGGTCGTAGCGTCCGCCGCTGCCGATGCTGCCCAGGTTCGTGCCCGCCACAGTAGACTCGTAGATCGTCCCGGTATAGTACGCCAGGCCGCGTACCATCGAGACGGTGAAGGCGTAGTGTTCGGGCGCTACGCCCATTGCCCGCACATACTCAAACACCTCGCTGAGTTCGCGTAGCCCACGCGCGCCCTGTTCATTGGCCCCCACTGTCGGCTTGAGCGCGTCAAGCATCGCCTGGGGCGCGCCTGACATCCCAATCGCCTCCATCAGGCGATCCACCGACGATTCGGTCAGCCCTGCTTCCATTAGTTCATTCCGTACGCCGTCAAGCCCAATCTTGTCGAGTTTGTCTATCGCGGTGAGCGCCGCGACACGGCGCTCAGGCTCCACGTCGCAGGCTTCCAGCAGACCGTTGAGCAGGCTACGGTTGTTGACATGGATGGTGAAGTCGGTGAACCCCAGGCGTGTATATACCTCGTCGTAGATGGCGATCATCTCGGCATCCACCGTCAGCGAGGCGCTGCCCACGCAGTCCACATCGCACTGATAGAACTCGCGGAAGCGTCCCCGCTGCGGACGATCAGCGCGCCAGACGGGCTGCATCTGATAGCGGCGGAAGGGCATCACGATGTCGTTCTGGCGCGCGGCGATCACACGAGCGAACGGCACGGTGAGATCGTAGCGCAACGCCAGTTCCGAGAAGGTGCGGGCCAACGCGGCGGCGGATCGGTCGGCTGAGGGATTGGCTGCGAGGTCGCGTTCAGCCGTCTCGAGGTCGCGCCCCAGCTTGAGGATACGAAAGAGCAGCCGCTCGCCCTCTTCGCCGTATTTGCCTTCGAGCGCGGCGGTATGTTCGATGGCGGGCGTCTCCAGCGGCTCGTAGCCGTGCCGCTCAAAGGTCTCTCGCAGCAGTTGAAAGACCTGGTTACGGCGGACAAGCTCACGCGGCAGATAGTCGCGTGTCCCCTTGACGGGCGTCGTCTGGATGCGCGCCATCGTCTGCTCCTCTCTTATAATAGAGTGTCTGTTCTACAGGACTGCACTTCTAGGGCAGTCGCTTCAGTGTATCATATTTCTGAAGGGAGCAGTGTATGTTTTATGACCTGGACGACCTTGCTGATACTGCCATCTTCGAGTGCTTCACCACCACGCGCCAGCTTACACCGGATGAGCATGCCGGAGTGGTACGCCTACACGAAGAGTGGCTTGCGAAGTTTAGTGAGGCGTATTCCTGTAAAGTCTCGCACTGTCTGACGCTACTGGATGGCTGGATTGTCGCCTGGGCTGTTGAGGGGCCATTTGAGTGGTTGACTGGCGGCAATCTCGATTCGTTGTTCCGCCCACTCGATACCTATCTCTACAACCTTTCGCCGTCCGTTCTTTAGGCAACCTTCGTGGACGGGAGGCCTTGAGGCGCGCGTGCACGCGCCCGCCCACACTCGACATCCGCCTACTTACCTGCCCACATGCCTACTTATCTGACCGCCTGCCTTATTGGTCCACCTGCCCCACTGCCTCCGCATCCGGTGCGGCAAACGGACGAAGCGTTTCGGCGAGCGCCTCGATCACACGGGCGCCTGCCGCCGGTAGGCCAACCAGTGTCGCGCTGAACACCTCATCGCGTGTCGCGCCAAGCTGCTGCGCCTGCCCGGTATGAAACGCCAGCCCGCGTTCGAGGCCCAGCGCCGCCAGCACCGCGATATACGCAAGCTCCGCCGTTTTGGCGTCGAGCGCAGAGTGATGTGTCAGCGTTCTATCAGATTCCAGCCATGCCTGCGCAACCTCTGGCTTCTCGCGGAACAAAATGCCAAAACCCTCACTCATCGCCATTGGGTAGACTCCTTTACTTCCCACGCAGCCTGGGATAATCGCGCCAGGCGGGCATCGCGCTCATATAGGCGCGGGTCGCGGCTTCTGCGCTGGCGCGGTCGCGTCCCTTGCGGCGCATCTCCCACTGCGTCATGCGCTCGAAACGTTCCTCGAAGGATTGCAGATCGCCGTTGGGCGTGCTGCAATAGGCGCACCATGCGCTCTCTGGATGGCCGGGCGCATGGTCGGCGGCGCTCGCCATTGGCATGCCGCAACTGACGCAGGTCGCGCTCACCTGGATGGTCTCGTCGGAATCATAGCTCACGGATAGGTATCCCCCTGATTACTCAAATGCGCTCTCAACTATTCTGTCAATGGCCAGCTACATCCGCCGCGCGCAAGAGCGCGCGTAGCCCCTCGATCAGGTGAAGACGGCTGGCAGGCGCCATGCGCGCCAGCGCCTTCGCCAGCGCCTCGTCTTCGAGCACGCGCGCATAGGCTGCGGCGCGGGCGCGTCCGGCGTCGGTCAGCCATATGAAGACGCGCCGCTGGTCTCGTTCGTCGCGCATACGATCTACCAGCCCCTTCGCCTCCAAACGATCCACCAACTCAGTCGTGGTAGATTTGCTCAACCCCAGGTGCGTTACCAGTTCGCCGATGGTAAGCGGCCCAGACGCCGCCAGATGATGCAGCGCGCTCAGCATGCGCGGTGTCACGTCAGCTCCGGGGAGCGCATGATGTGAGACATGGAAGCGCCTGTACACAGCAGGATAGAGTCGCCCCAGTTCCGCTGCCAACGCCTGGATGTCTGCGGCGTCGTTAGCATCGCGCTCGCTCGCCGGTTCATTGACCGCGCGCGACGCGCCACTACCTTTTGCGCCCTGGGCTGGTCGGGCGTCGCCGGTCGCCAGATTGATCCCATTGTCAGCCACAATTATCTCGCTGTCAATACGCATGCCCCTTTCTTGTCTCGACCTATATGGTTCGCTACGAACTATTCGCTACGAACAAGTATAGCTGATAGGGGAGGCTTTGTCAAGGGAAAGGATACATAACACGAGGGACGCCTGTTTCTCCTGGTTGCTTGACGTGAAGGCAGGCGCGGGCTTATACTAACGTTGGATGGCGTGCGGCGGACGATAGGCTGTTCCACATCATCCACCTAATTCTTCTTCATCTTGCCGGGGTGTAGCGCAGTTGGTTAGCGCGCATGCTTTGGGAGCATGAGGTCGCCGGTTCGAGTCCGGCCACCCCGACCGATAGCGCCTGATTAGTGTGGGGCGCTAGAGCGTTGGGTTGTTCACGTGGCTGGCGCATATCACCGTTTGGCTGTGCGCGAGGCCATCGCGCTGAGGACACACTTCCCTATTATTCGTCCTTGCCGCGAGAGAAACGCTTCTGTGAACGCTCAACATGGAGGAACATAAACACTTCGATGGACGCAGGTTCAAGTAGTCAAAAGCAGGGTCAGAGCCATAAACGCCGCTCTGACCCGCCACCGTCGGATGTCGCGCCACGCGATGCCTGCGGCGCCTGTCGCCTGACCGAGTGAGCAAAGCCCCCTTGTAGAGACACTGAGATACGCTGGGGCGCTCTCCCACAGGTTCCGACGCCGTATGGCGTCGGCGCTTGTTTTGAGTATTCGCCTGTCTGGCCGGTTCCAGTGAACCGCGCCCGGCTTGACGCATACTCCATGAGAGGAGCGCCTCATGGAGCAGAAAATCCCTGTCTCCGTTCTGACCGGCCCTCTGGGCTTCGCGCGCCGTGTTGCGCGCCCGCTGATCAAGCGTACCCCCGATTTTTCGCAGCGCCTGACGCAAAAGTTTCGCCAGTGGCGCAAGAGTCCGTTTCTCCGTCCCTTCGCCGCGTTGAGCTTCCTCGGCCCGGGGCTGATCGCCGCGAACGCAGGCAACGACGCTGGCGGCATCGCCACCTACGCCACCGTCGGCGCGCAATATGGCTATGGCCTACTGTGGATGCTCGTCGTCATCACCGTGTGTATGGCCGTTGTGCAGGAGATGTGCATTCGCATGGGCGCCGCCACCGGCAAAGGGCTTTCCGATCTCATTCGCGAGCGGTTCGGCGTGCGCGGCGCGGCCTTCGCCATGCTGACACTATTGGTCGCCAACCTGTTGATCACTATCTCCGAATTTGCCGGTATCGCCGCCGCCTCTGAATTATTCGGTATCTCAAAATATATTACTGTACCCATTGCCGCCGTTGGCGTCTGGTTCGTCACCACACGCGGCTCGTATGGGCGCGTTGAAAAAATCTTCCTGGCGATGACGCTTGCCTTCCTGTCGTATCCTATCGCCGCCGTGCTTGCCAAGCCCGATTGGGGTCAGGTCGTCACACAGACCATCATCCCCTCGTTTCATCTGACCAGCACCTATCTCCTGCTCTTCGTCGGCACGGTCGGCACCACCATCACGCCCTATATGCAGGTCTATGCGCAATCGAGCGTCGCCGAGAAAAACATTGACATGGCACACTATGGAGCCGAGCGCGCCGACGCCTATGTGGGCGCAATCTTCGGCGACACCATCTCCGCGCTGATCATCATCGCCACTGGCGCAACGATCTTTGTCGCCAGCCACGGACAGGGCGAGGTAATCAGCGACGCAGCGCAGGCAGCGCGGGCGCTGGAGCCGTTTGCCGGTCAATATGCCTTTATCCTTTTTGCGATAGGGTTGCTGGGCGCATCACTGCTGGCGGCGGCTGTCGTGCCGCTCTCCACCTCGTATGCCATCTGCGAATCGTTTGGCTTCGAGCGCGGTGTCTCGTTCAAGTTCCGCGAGGCGCCGATCTTTCACGGCATCTATATCGGCATGCTGGTGATTGGCGCGTTGGTCGCGTTGATCCCCGGCCTGCCTTTGATTCAGTTGATCATCGTCGCGCAGGTGATCAACGGCGTGTTGCTGCCGATCCTTCTGGTCTACATCTTGCTGCTCGTGAATGACAAACGCATCATGGGTAAATATGTCAACGGGCCGATCAACAACACTATCGCCTACGGAACAACCGTGCTGCTCTCAATCCTCTCGGTCTGGATGATTGCCAGCATTGTGCTGCCTGCCATAGGTATCCCTTTTATGCAGTCATAACCGTAACGGGAGACCTTCCCTGGGAAGCTAGACAAGGATAAAGCTATGCCAATGTTGACAGAACTCCGACACAAGCCGATTCGCGTACCGGGCGGCGAGGAAGTCGCTACCCTGCAAGACCTTGTTGTCTATGTCGGTGACTCCAACTCGGAGAAGGCGTCACCTAACCAGGCAGGTGAGGGAAGCGTAGCGAATACCGGAAACAGTGGAAACACGGGAAACGGCGGAAACGTGGCGACGATGGCAGCCCCTGCTCCCATCGCGACCGATGTCTATCCCCCTGTGGTGGGGCTGGTGGCGCGGCTGAAAACGCCACGCGGAACACGCCAGGTCTTCATTCCCTGGGAGAAGGTAGAGAGCCTCGATACCGTCGGCGTGCAGTTGCGCTCCCCTGGAGTCAACCTGCGCGCGTTTGAGCGCCGTCCGGGGGAACTTCTCCTCCATGATGGCTTATTCGACCGCCAGGTAGTGGATGTCGAGGGGCGGCGCATCGTGCGCATCAACGATCTCGATCTTGCGCTGGCGGATGGCGTCTACCGGCTAGTCGCGGTGGATGTGGGGCCAGGAGCGTTGCTGCGGCGGCTGGTTGGTCCCCGCCTGAGTGGACGCGTCTCATCGCTCGTTGGGCGAGAGGTAGGCGCTCGTCCGCAGTTGATCGATTGGGCGCAGGTGGCTCCCGTCACCGACGCCAGCAATAGCGGCGCGCTTCGCTTGCGCGCCCCACGTGAACGCCTGGCGCTGATGGAGCCAGCCGATCTGGCGCGCGTGGTGGAGCAACTGACGCCGCAAGAAGGCGCCGCGCTGCTAGGAGAACTTGACGAGGCCCAGGCGGCTGATACCCTCGAAGAACTGGAAGACGAGCAACAGGGACAACTGCTGCGAGCGATGGATCCCGAACGTGCGGCTGATGTGTTGGAAGAGATGGAGCCGGACGAGGCGACCGACGCGCTGCAAAGCGTGCAGAGCGTCTCGTCTGAGGCCGCCGCCGACCTGTTGGGCCGCATGAACCGCGAGGACGCCGAGGAAGTGCAGGAACTGCTTGGCTACCCGGATGACAGCGCAGGCGGCATCATGACGACGGAGTACGTCTCTGTGCCAAGCTGGGCGACTGTCGGCGCAGTGATCGCCACAATGCGCGCTCAAACACAGGCGGCCGCCGCCGACCTGGACGATCCGCTGCCCAACGAACTGCCGGAAATCTATGTGGTTGAGGAAGATACGCCGCCTGCGCGTGTTGCGGCGCCCATCAAACGCACAAGCGCCACACGTCCCCGCGCCAACGGAGCAGGCGGCGCCGCCAACACACCCGCGCGCCGCGACGCGAAAGATACCCACGCGGCGGACTTCACGCCCACACAGCCATTCTCGCTGTGGACGGAGGGGCGGCTGGTTGGCGTGGTGACGCTGCGCGACCTGCTGCTGGCGTATCCAGCGCAGACATTGGAACAGATTATGCGTCCGGTGGAGAGCATGGCACACCCACTGGACAACGAGCGCGACGTGGCGCGGCTGATCGCGGACGAAGACCTGGTGGCCCTACCCATCGTAGACGACGCCGGGAAGATGCTGGGCATCGTCACGGTGGACGACGCGATGGATGTCATTCTGCCGACAGCCTGGAAGAAGCGTATTCCCCGCCGCTTCCATTAGATAAAAAGCGAGCAACTCAATTGGAGGCAGAATGGCGCTGTTTGGCTCAATCCGGCGAACCCTCGATACCACCTTCAGTTCTTTGCATACCCGAAACTTTCGTCTGTATTTCTTCGGCCAGATCATTTCCAACAGCGGGAACTGGCTGACCAACGTTGCGCTGACGCTGCTTGTGCTGCGCCTGACACAGAGCGGGCTGGATGTCGGTTTGCTGGCTGCTTGCCAGTACGGTCCCATCCTTCTGCTCTCCGCCTATGGCGGGGTGATCGCCGATCGCTACGATAAGCGTCGTATGCTCCTCCTCACGCAGACATTGGAGATGGCCGAATCAACCGGTCTGGCGATTGTCGCGTTCTTGCCCCATCCCTCGCTGATCGCTTTGTTCTTGCTGGCGACAGCTGGTGGGATATTTCTTGCCTTCGATAATCCACTGCGCCGCTCGTTCGTGAGCGAAATGGTACCGGGCGAACAAATTCCCAATGCGGTGGTGCTCTATAGCACTATTGTCAATGTCTCTCGCGTCATCGGCCCCGCGCTCGCAGGGCTGCTCGTGATTACCGCTGGCTACGGCTGGAGCTTCACCGTTGACGCCGCCTCCTACCTTGCTGTCATCGCAGGCCTGTTGCTTATGCGAAGTAGCGAGCTTTACAGAGCGGAGCGCCGACCACGGCAGAAGGGCGAGATTCGCCAGGGTTTGCAGTATATCGGGAAGGTATCTTCACTGCGGATCAGCTTCATCATGCTCGCCGTCATCGGTATCCTGACGTACAACTTTTCGGTGACACTGCCCCTGTTTGTCGCCAAAGGATTGCATCAAACGACGGTGGTCTATACGATCCTGTATTCCGTCATGAGCCTTGGCTCGGTGCTTAGCGCGCTCGTAATCGCCCATCGCAGGGCGGTTCAATTACGGCATGTGATCATTGGCGCGGTGGCGCTGGGCATTGCCACGTTCCTGTTAGGCATTGCGCCAAACATGATCCTTGCAGTACCCGCCGCACTGCTCATCGGTGGCGCGAGTATCCTGTACTCTACTTCAACAACCGCGCTCGCTCAGATTGAGTCCGATGCGTATATCAGAGGACGAGTGTTGGCCGTACAAACCGTCTTGTTGATCGGAACCACGCCGCTTGGCGGCCCGCTGCTTGGCTGGGTTGCTGACCTCTATGGCGGCAGGTTGCCCCTATTTATTGGCTGCGCCGCGAGTATTGGCGCAGCTGTGTTTGGCTACATTTTTGCTCATCGCCAAGGAGAGCGTAATGAGTGAGAACGAGAGGAGAAGCCTCCTATGCTCAATTGCTCAATGCGGCGAAACATCCGTTTTTTGACATGCTATCAGCATAGCAAATCCCTTTCTCTCGATCCCTCCTCTGGCATAGGATAGAAAGAGTACCAACGCCTATGGCAAAGGAGTATCCGCAATGAAAATAGCTGCGCTCTACGACATACATGGGAACCTGCCCGCGCTGAACGCTGTGCTGGCGGAGCTTGAGACGATTCAGCCCAATCTGATCGTGATTGGTGGCGACATCGTAGCTGGCCCCATGCCAGCGGAAACACTCACACGCCTGATGCAGCTTGGCGACCGGGCGCAGTTCATTCGTGGCAACGCAGATCGAGAGGTGGTCGCGGCGTTCGATGGGACGTCGGCCAACCTGGATATGACAGATCATGTGCGCGAGGCAATGGCGTTCGTCGCCGGACGGATCACACGCGATCAGCGAGATTTCCTGGCGGGCTTGCCTGAACGCCTGACGCTCTCGGTTGACGGATTGGGAACCATCCTCTTCTGCCACGCCACCCCACGTAACGATGAGGAAATCTTCACGCCAGCGACCCCGGATGATCGCCTCGCGGTGATCTTTGCCAACATCGAACAGCAGTACGTCGTCTGCGGGCATACCCATATGCAGTTCGAGCGCCGCCTGTCCAGGTTGGGCAACCTGCGCATCATCAACGCGGGCAGCGTGGGCATGCCCTACGCCGACCAGCCAGGGGCTTACTGGCTGTTGCTGACTCCAGAGGGATATGAGCATCGGCGCACGGCGTATGATGTGGACGCGGCGGCGCAGGCCATCATCGCAAGCGGGTATCCGGGCGCGCAGGAGTTCGCCGATGAGAATATTCGTACGGTTCCCACTGCGGCGGAGGCCACGAGCGTCTTCGAGCGCATGGCCGAAGAGCAGTGGGCGCGCAGAGAGCAGGTATGATGAAAGGCTGAGCATGAGGGAACCATCTCCCCCTTGCTCAGCCGTGTATGCGATACTTTGCCTGGTCTGCTTATGGAATGCGCCTGTACGCAAGCATCGAGAAGAAGAACGCCACAACGGTAATCCCGACACACCATGCAAGGGCAACCCATATCTGGTTTCCCACCGGCTGCGAGTTCAACAGAGAGCGCACCGTATTCACGATAGCCGTGACGGGTTGGTTCTCCGCAAACACCCGAACGACAGTTGGCATCTTCGAGGTCGGGACGAATGCAGAGCTGATGAACGGCAGGAAGATGAGCGGGTACGAGAACGCGCTTGCGCCTTCTACGGATTTTGCCTTCAATCCGGCGATCACCGCGAGCCATGTCAGCGCCAGCGTGAAGAGCACGAGTATCCCCGCTACCTCAAGCCACTCCACCACGCTCGCGCTTGAGCGGAAGCCCATGATGAGAGCGATGAGGATGATGACCACCACCGAAATGGCGTTGGAAACAAGCGATGTCAGCACATGCGCCCACAAGACTGACGAGCGCGACACCGGCATGGAGTGGAACCGCGAGAACAACCCTTGCTGAACGTCGTTGAACAGACGTAAGGCGGTGTAGGCGATTCCGCTGGCAATGGCGATCAGCAGGATGCCCGGCAACAGGTAATTCACATAGTTCCTGTCGCCTGTTTGTATGGCGCCACCCAACACGTAGACGAACAGCAGCATGATCATGATGGGCGTGATCAAGACGGTGATAATCGTGTCGGGGCTGCGTAGAATATGGCGCATCGAGCGCCCAAGCAGCACTACGGTATCGTGCAACACCTTCATTTACTTGGCCTCCTTCTGGCCCACGATTGCGAGGAAAATATCTTCCAATGACGGCTGCTTTTCGATGTATTCGACCTTCGCAGGCGGGAACAGCTTTTTGAGTTCGTCGAGTGTCCCGCTCGCAATGATTTTCCC
>Ga0209061_1005379_pt1 | contig 11267 bp, 8 predicted proteins | sample Coa_R1_10_FD_187157 | JGI IMG/M metagenome (GOLD analysis project Ga0209061, IMG submission 187157) | Surface soil microbial communities from Centralia Pennsylvania, which are recovering from an underground coalmine fire - Coalmine... | ecosystem: Environmental > Terrestrial > Soil > Unclassified... | reverse complement strand
CAGGTCACAACCGTCACCGATAGTACCTACACTCACGGCCAGATTGGCTTCACCTCCGACGATGTAGACGCCGATACCGAAGTTGTCTACAATAACTTGAAGGTATGGAAACTGGCGTAGCGCATGTACAGCTTTCCTGGCCTGGTTCGCACAGTTTCGCTCTTTTTAAGAGATAATACGGTAGATGCACAGCATGTATTTACCGTATTTTATTGCAAGGAGTCAACACAGATGAGCCAGAATCCCACTTATAATCCTTACGGGCCAGACGACCCTACTCAGCCCGCTTCTGGCCAGGGGTTGTTCAACGCCCCGGTTCCACCTCCGCCGCCGCCAATTACGCCGGTGGTTAATCCTTATGATCCCTATGCACTAACCACTCCTCAGCGGCCTCCTGAACAGAAAAAACGGGAAAAAGGCGGCATGGTAATCCTGGCAGTAGCCGCACTCCTGATCATTGCCAGCGGTATCATCGGGTTTGTCGCCTATACTAACAACCAGAATACCATCCGCAATACCAATGCGACGGCTACCGCACAGGCGCAGATTGCCAGCACTGCCCACACGCAGGCGGCATCCACGGCCCAGGCGGTAGCAGCATCCACGGCCCAGGCGGCTACCGCCATTGCCTCGACTTACCCATTCAGCGATAAAGTTGTGCTCAAAGATCAGCTAAGCGACAGTAGCCATGTCTCACAATATGGGTGGAATGACGATGGAACCTATTGCAGCTTCGCAAATGGCAGTTATATCGCTACTGAGAAGACAGAGAATCTTTCCACAGCCTGTTATGCAGAGAAGACTAACTTCGCTAATTTCACCTTCCAGATTCAAATGACCATTCAGCAAGGAGAGGCAGGCGGCGTCATCTTTCGTAGGTATCCTGACATGGCCCAGTATTACGCATTTGTCCTTAGCGTACAAGGAAAATACGCTCTCTACATCCAGAACAATGCCAATGCAGCGAACACTCAAATAATAAAAGAAGGAACAATCCCCGGATTTGCTACCGGAACCCTCCAGCTTCACACCATTGGCATTGTGGCAAATGGCGATCAACTCTCGGTGTACGTTGACAATTTCACAACGCCGGTGATCCCACCGACCATCAACAGCAGCTTCACCAGCGGCCAGATAGGAGTTCTGGCCTTCGAAGGCACGAATACAACGACTGCGGTTGTTAGCTTTAACGCGGCAGAGGTATGGCAGCTATCATAGCATACAACGGATGGAAAAAGCCTGGGGAAGCTTATTTGAGTTCATTCCCCAGGCTATCCCTCTAAAAATTATCTGAACGCGGTCAGCAGGCTACTCGCAGCCGGATTGGTCAGGACCAGGATGACCGAGGCCAGGAAGGTCACAACAATCAGCGCTGCGGTGGTCAGAGTGATCGATGAGTTCAGGCCAAGCGGCGTGCTCAGGCGATCCGGCTTGAGCGGAGCGTCAAAGTACATGACCTTGACAACGCGCCCGTAGTAGACCAGCGAGACAACGCTGGTAAGCAGGGCAATAATCACCAGCCAGCCCAGGCCCTGGCCCCAGGCGGCAGTAAAGATAAAGATCTTACTGACGAAGCCGGCCATAGGCGGGATACCACCAAGCGAGAGCAGGCAGAGCGCTGTGCCGGCACTGAGCAAGGGAGCACGCTTAGCCAGGCCGCGGAAGTCCTCGATGCGCTCACCTCCGGTGGCGTTGGCCAGGGCGATGATGCCAGAGAACGCGCCCAGGTTGGTCAGCACGTAGACCAGGATATAGAAGAGCGCCGAAGAGTTGCCGCTGGGGTTCTGGCCAGCGAAGCTGGCGGCGAAACCAACCAGGATATAGCCAGCCTGAGCAATGCTGGAATAGGCCATCATGCGCTTGACGTTGCTCTGCACCGCCGCCACGAGATTGCCCAGCACCATCGACAGAATCGCCACCACCGAGATAATGAAAATCATCGAGTGGAGGTTGACCTGCCAGAGGCCGCCGTTCATAAAGACACGGATCAACGCGGCAAAGCCAGCTGCTTTGGAGCCAACCGAGAAAAAGGCTGTAGCAGGAGTAGGCGCACCCTGATAAATGTCAGGCGCCCACATATGGAAAGGCACAGCCGAAATCTTAAAGCCAAAGCCGGCCAGCGCCAGCCCCCCGGCCACGAGCACCATGATATTGCCATCCTGCACGCCGTGCTTGATTGAGGTGGCGATTCCACCGAGGTCGGTGGTGCCGGTCAGCCCGTAAAGCAGAGCGAAACCGTAGAGCAGAATGGCCGAGGAGAGCGCTCCTAACAGCACGTACTTGACCGCCGCCTCCGCCGAGTACTCGTCGGAACGCAGCAGACCAGCCATAACGTACAGAGGAATGCTGGCAAGTTCGAGCGAAATATAGATCGAAATCAGTTCGTTCGTACTTGCCATAAACATCATGCCGGTTGTGGAGAAAAGCAGCAGAGCATAGAACTCGCCCTCGGCCCTGACATACTTGTTGATATAGCTATACGATGCCAGAATCAGCACTGCCGCGATAATCAGAAAAATGACCCCAAAGAAGAGCGCGTAGCGATCTACGACAAACATGCCGAAGAACGCGAATTGCGGCGTATTGAACTGGTTGGAGACCGCCTGCGCGATCACAAAGGCCAGCGGAACAGCCAGACCAAGCAGCGCCACCGCGACCGTTACCACCCGACGCTTCACAAACAGGTCAACCGCTACCACCACCATGGCCAGTAGCGCCAGGCTTAGCTCCGGCGCGAGCAGGTAGAGATTTATTTGAGACACATAACACCTCCTCTATTTCAGCACCACGCCGAAGCCATGCATGACTGCTTGCAACGTCGGAGTAATCACATTAATCAGGACCGCGGGATAGACGCCCACGAGGACAATCAGCGCAGCCAGCACGAAGAGCGGGATTGCCTCGCGCACGCTGGCATCCGGCAGATGATCCCACTTCACGTTAAATGGTCCGTAGAAGACGCGCTTGAGCATCCATAGCAAGTACGAGGCAGTCAGGATCATCGTGAAGACGCTGATAATCGTCACAACCGGCCAGGAAGCATAGCTGCTGGTGAAGGTCATATATTCCGCGATAAAGCCTGCAAGGCCGGGCAGGCCCAGCGAGGCCAGACCGGCGAAAGTAAAGAGCGTCGCCAGCAGCGGCATGCGTTTAGCCACGCCGCCGAAGACCTTAATCTCACGGGTATGCGCGCGGTCGTAGATCACACCGACGCAGAAGAAGAGCATACCGGTAATCAGGCCGTGACTGAACATCTGCACCGTTGCGCCGGTGATGGCTGCCATGCGGAAAGCAGTGCCGCCTATGCCGGCTGCCGCAGCCACTCCCAGCAGGACCACGCCCATGTGGCTGACGCTTGAATAGGCAATCAGCCGCTTCATATCCGTCTGTGCCAGGCAGATCGCTGCGCCGTAAACAATATTGATGGCCGCGATCACAGCCATCCAGGGCGCGAATGCCTGCATACCGGCGGGCGCAATCGAGAGGCAGATACGGATCAGGCCATAGGCGCCCATTTTGAGCAGCACGCCCGCCAGGATCACACTGACCTCGGTAGAGGCATCGGTGTGAGCATCTGGCAGCCAGGTATGGAACGGGAACATGGGGATCTTCACCGCGAAGGCCACGAAAATCAGCAGGAAGATCAGCAGCTGCGCGCCCACCGTGATGCCCAGGAAGCTGATGTTGCCCGCTACCTGATGCTGCGCGAGGTAGGCCATGCTGGCAGTTGAGCCGCCTGTCTTGAAGTAGACCAGCAGGATACCGGCGAACATAAAGATGCTGCCGAAGAAAGTATAGAGCAGGAACTTCCAGGCCGAATAGATACGGCCGGGCATGCCGTGCTTCAACGTCTCGCTGCCCCAGATGCCAATCAGCAAGAACATCGGGCCTAGCTCAAACTCCCAGAAGAGGAAGAAGAGAAAGAGATCCAGCGAGATAAAGACGCCCATCACGCCCGTCTCCAGCAGGAGCAGCAGGGCCATGTACTCTTTCACACGTGGCTTCTTCCATCCGCCGATCACGGCCAGCAGCGAGAGCAGGCCATTGAGGATTACCATAGACATGCCCAGGCCATCCACGCCCAGGTTATAGTCAATATTGAAGCTCAGGCCGTTGACCGAAAATCTGATCCAGGGAACATCAACCGACATGCCCGGGCTGTTCAGATTGCCAAAGCCCAACCAGCCATTGCTGGCCAGAATGGAGAAGAAGATCCCCAGGACCAGCGCGAAGGTACCAGCAGCGAAGACCAGAGCTCCCCAGCGCGCGTAACGTTCGGGCAAGATCAGCGTGACCAAAGCGCCCAGCACTGGCAGGAGAAGCACCCAGGTAAGCGGGCTTGCAAAGACAGTTACCATAGTTTCACCCCTCCTTGCGCGAAGGCCATCAGGACAAAGACCACAATCGCCAGGGCCGCGATTCCGCCAAAGATCCCGTACATATAGGACTGTACTTTGCCGGTTTCAGTATGACGCAATCCCTTGCCAAGACCAGTCACAGCAAAAGCCACGCCATTGACAATTCCATCGATGATCGAGAAATCGAAAGCAGCCGCGATATGCGCGATGCCCAGGAAGATGTACTTCGTCAGCCAGTAGTAAAGATCGTCCAGGTAGAACTTGCGATTCGTCAGGCGATGCAGGAAACGTAGAAGCGCGTTGTTCTCCACAACATCATGCACGCGCGCCAGACCAACAAAGCCATATAGCCACCAGGCGCAGGCGAAACCGACGGCAGCCACAACAACACCCAACCAGGTGAACGGATCGCTCACCAGGTCATTCAAGCTAATGTTATGCGCCGTAGGTGACAGATAGTTGAACAACCCGAACCAGTAGCCCGCAAAGATCGAGGCAATTGCCAGAAGAACGAGCGGGATCGTCATCGTCAACGGAGATTCGGGCGGTGTGCCCTCGCCGCGATAGATCTCACGACTACCCCACAAGCCGAAAGCTTTACCGCCCTTGCCGCCGAAGGCCACAATATAGGCGCGGAACATATAGAAAGCGGTCAGGCCAGCCGTGCCCAGTGTAATCACGTAAAGCGCGATGCTGCCGCTTTGCAGGCAGAGGCCGATGATCGTATCTTTACTATAGAAGCCGGCAAAGAACGGGAAACCCGAAATCGTCATCGTCGCGACCAGGAACGTCAGGGCCGTGATTGGCATGAAAGCGGCCAGGCCGCCCATCTTGCGCATATCCTGCACTTCTTTATGCGTCGCGTGATGCAGATTATGGATCACACTACCAGCGCCCAGGAAGAGCAGAGCCTTGAAGAAGGCGTGCGTGAATAGATGGAACATACCGGGGCCAGGCCCCAGACCCTGTGGATTGTAAAAACCGGCCACGCCCAGGCCCACAAACATATAGCCAAGCTGGCTGATTGTCGAATAGGCCAGGACGCGCTTGAAGTCCGTCTGCGTCAGCGCGACCAGGGCCGCGTATAGCGCCGTAATCGCGCCGATCCAGGCCACCACCTCAAAAGCAGTTGTGCCGGAGGCCACAAAAAGCGGAAAGGTGCGCGCCACCATATAGACGCCTGCCGCGACCATCGTGGCAGCGTGGATCAGCGCGCTCACGGGCGTCGGACCTTCCATAGCATTCGGCAGCCAGATCTGCAAGGGCACCTGAGCCGACTTGCCAATCGCCCCGCAGAAGATCAGGATCATTGCAACGGTCAACAGCGCGCTATTGCCAGCGAAATGAGCCTGAACGCTCTGAGGACCTGTGCCGGAGAGCGCTGCGAAATTGTACGTGCCGGTCTTCCAGAACAGGATCATAATGCCGATGATAAAGCCTACATCGCCGATGCGGTTGACGATAAACGCCTGCATGGCTGCGGTTGCTGGCTGCGGGCGATCCTCATCTGGCTTGGCGCGTTTGTTGATCCAGTAGCCGATCAGCAGGTACGAACTCAGTCCGACCAGTTCCCAACCGATGAAGATCACCAGGAAATTCGCGGCAAAGACGATCACCAGCATTGAGAACGTGAAAAGCGAGAGATAGGAGAAGAAGCGCGCGTAACCCGCCGAATTCTCCATATACCCCTGCGAATAGAAGTAGACCAGCAGCGAAACTGACGTGACCACCACCATCATGGCCAGCGCGAGATGATCGACATGAAAACGAATCTCGTAGGGAGCAAGATAGCTCGCGCTCGCCCAGGAATAATTAAAAATGTCGATCCCACTATAGGGCAGCGTATAGCCGCTGATCCGCAATGCGCCCGTTGAGTCCAGCAGAAGGAGCCAGGAATAGATGCAAGCCAGTAGCATGATCACCACAGCCACATAACCACTAAGCCTCGCGCCGGTGGTGAGGCGCGGCACCTGGGGATCGTCGTCATCGTCGGAGCCGGGGTCGGCGTGATCATCTCCATGCGTGTTATGGTCCAGCGCGTGAGCATCGTCGTACACATGAATCGCGCCGTTCCCGGCGGCCATGCGCGAGCGACTGGCAAGGTCCCACATACGCGTGCCGAAAATAATCACTACGAACGACAGCAACGGGGCGAAGAGAATCGTCCACGAATACTGATAGAAAGCCATAAAATCACCACTTCATCAGGTTTATTTCGCCAACATCGACCGTGCTGCGTTTGCGATAGATCGAAATGATCATGGCGAGCGCGACCGCTGCTTCAGCCGCGGCAACAGTGATGATAAAGATGGCGAAGATCTGACCGGTCAGGAACGTAGAATACGGCTTGACCGTGTTATAGAACGAAAAGGCGACCAGAGTGATATTAACAGCGTTGAGCATAATCTCAATGCCCATCAGGATAGCAATGGCGTTGCGTTTGGCAAGGGCGCCATACAGGCCGATGCCAAAAAGGACGGCGCCAAGGACCAGAAAATGAGTCAGTGTAGGATGTATCAGATCCATAAAGACTTTAATCCTCCCGGCCAATGACTATCGCGCCTACAATGGCCACGAGCAGCACCAGAGAGGCAATTTCAAAGGGGAGCACGTAGCTGTAACAGGTCGGGCTATACAATAGCTGGCCAATATAAATCACATTGTTTGGAGGCAGGGGGCAGGCGCCAGCACCATAGGGAGTTCTGCCGCCCAGCAGGGACGTAGAGGAACGCGCGAACGTGCTGGCGAAGACCACGCCTGCTGCCACCAGCGCACTCATCACCAGCGCCGCTAACCAGCCCTTACTATTGGGATTGGTATCCTGATTTGGGTTGGAGACGCGTGTGAGCATCAAGGCGAACAGGATCAGGATTGTTACCGCTCCAGCATAGATCAGGATCTGCACAATGGCAATAAACTCGGCATTGAGCAACAGAAAGATGCCCGAGGCCATCGCAAAAACGACGAAGAGGCCCAGAGCGCTATGCACAATCCTTCTTGCACTCACGACCCACAGAGCAGAACCGACCAGGATAATGGCAACAACCCAGAAAACGAGAGTGGCCATAAAAAACCTCCGGGTTTTTCGGATGTCCAGAAATACTTTCATAGACAGAGCGCATCCGCTTCTCAGGATCTTAGAGTACGTCTGCTCGCCATCTCGCTCGCGCCTGCGGCGCTTACCCGAACGATGATGTTCTCTGAGAAAGATGTGGAAACCGCATCTTTCTCAGAGAACATCATCATTCCTTTTACGCGGCGAGGCTGCGCGGATTCTCGCGGGAGAAGGCGAAGGCTCTGAGAAACAGACACATTCTAAGAGTATCAATGTAGCGTTCCCATGTCGCACACGGATGCCAAAACCTATACTTCTTAGTAATTGTAGCACGCGTATGCTTGTTTGAGCACCCAATGGTACCCCGTGGTTGATTCTAACAGAAGACTGCTTTTCTGAAAAGAGCTTCTCTCAGACCGAGGAACACGGCGAGAAATTGGGCCGCGTATGTAATGAATGATCCGGGGAGCTATGTTATAATTCAGTAGAGACATTCAGGAAAACTACTAGAGAGTAAGGCAAACAAGCAGCATGAGCATCTCGCAGAAGACACCCGAAGGGACCCTCGCCGACCAGATTTCCTGCCCTCAATGTAGTGCCTCATTACCTCTCTCTGCTACTTTTTGCGGCTTCTGCGGTGCGCGTTTGCAAAAGGAGAAGCAGGCCATTGACGCGGAAGGAGAGGACACGACAGGTCGCTATCGTATCACAACGCTGGTACGCAGGCATCCTCAGATGAATCTCTACTTTGCCCAGGATACCAGGCAAGCCCAGGAGCCAGGTCAAGCTCGCATGGTGGCTATCAGGGATATCGATATTACGAGCCTGGGAGACAAAGAGAGAGAACGCGCCAGAGAGCTCGCCCAGCAAGAATACGATGATCTGCGCTACTGGCATATCCCGCATACGCTGGCCTGCATTGATCTATACATTTCCCAGGGGCATCTTTTTCTGGTTTCGGGCCTGCCCATGCCCGCACCAACGGCTATGGCAGGCAGCACACAGCGCCTGTACACTTTGCAAGATTTTCTGCAGAGCGGCCTGGGTGTACCCAGAGAGACGCGCACGCTCGAATGGATGCGCAATCTCTGCCAGGCGGTGGAGAGCCTGCATCGTCACGGCCTCGTTCTTGGCGATCTGGATCCCTATACGGTCGTGCTGGACAAAAATAGCGCGCAAGCTGAGCCATATTTGATGGCTTGCTGGCTCCTACCCGCATTACAAGAGATGCTGGTGCCGGTGATGATAGCCCCTACGCCTCATGTCTCTTACTTTAAAGCTCCCGAAGCGCTGGCAGGCAAGGCCGCGGCGCGCTCGGACGTTTATAGTCTGGGCGCGTTGCTTTATCTGCTGCTTACGGGTACACCGCCTGATGAGTCTACTCTGCGGCACCGACGCCGCTTACGTACACCACGCGAGATCAATTCGCGCATCAACCAGTCCCTCGACGAGTGTGTGATGCAGGCGCTGGCGATCAGGCCAGAGGAGCGCTTTGCCAGTGTGCAGGCATTTATGGCTGCGCTGGAGAATGCGCGCTCCAATCAGCCTCCGCGTAAAACCTTCGCATCCGCAACACAGGCCCCAAAAGTTCCGGTTAGCGATATGGAAACTGTGCGCATTGTCCCGCTCTCGCAAAAAGACGTGGCCCGCTGGCGCGCGCTCAGGGAAGAAAAGGCCGGCAAGAACATATACAGAAGAGAAGACATTCATCTGATTGATACCATTGAATTAACTGAAAGGCAGAATTTACCACCGGGTATGGCCAGACAATCTACGGCAGATAAAGATAAACAAGCAACTATCTTGAAGTCCCCGCCAAATAAGGAGGTTTCGCCCCGTTCAGAATCAGGAGCCAGCGAAAATCGCACGACGCCTCCACCGGCCAGACAGCGCTGGCCACAGCGCATCACGGGCACACAACCAGAGGACCAGCCCTCGCAGAAACAAGCCAGTACGAAAGGCAAGAAGGCCGCGGCCAATGGCAAACAAAGCACGACGCCTCCACAGAATAAGAACGAAGGGGAACTCTCTCTGCTCAAACAGATCCAGCGCCTGTTGCTCGGTAAGAAGCAGCAGGCAATTGAGGCCGCGGCTATTATCGAAACGCCTATGCGCATCAGGCCGGACCAGCCATACAATCTGCGTCTGCATATTATGGGCCGCGACGAACCGACGCTTCCACCCACAGCCAAAAAGGGGATGGAACCGGCCGGATTGAGCGCGTTAATTCATGGCGATATCGTCCTGGTCGAAGTGCGCTCGGTTCTGCAACAGGGCTATACGTATGTCTTACAGCAAGCCACTGTTACCATTCCCGCCGATGGGTACGCGGCGGAAGTCACTATCCCAATGCAGCAGCAGCCACTCTCGACAACCGGTCGGCGCGATCGCTTACATATATTTTTCCTGGACGAGCATCGCCAGCCGCTCTACGAAAAACCGTTTGTGGTAGAAATATTTGTCTCGCCTCTTGTACAATTTGGCCGCGAAGGGCATCAGGTCTTGACCATTCCGATCTAATAAAGAAATAAGGAGAACGTTGCCTCATGTCAGACTTTACGGATAGGGACAACGACTCGGGTCCCACGCCAGAGATTCCGGCGCCCCAGCAGGCAAGCCCCCCCACCTACAAACGTCCTGACGCGGTTGCTTATTTCTCTAGCCTTTTGCTGGATAAAGGCGATTCGCTCGTCTACGCGGCTGTGGGGATCTGCTTCTTTCTGGGGGCGCTCTTCGCCCTGGGCTACAGCTTCTGGGATTTTGGCCTGGCCATCCAGCATATTCACCCCGCAACTATGCAAGAGGATGTCGCCAACGCAATCATCAGATTGATCTCTGATTTATTGCTGGTGCTGATCATTATGGAGGTTCTAGGCACGATTACCCACTATCTCAGGTCACACGTGACCTCACTACACCCATTTCTCTTTATCGGCATTATTTCCGCGACACGCGCCATTCTCTCAATAGGCGCAAGACTCTCGATTGAAAGTGTGAGCGGCCCTGAGTTTGAGCGGATCATGATCGAACTGGGCGTCAACGCGCTGGCAATTCTGGCTTTAGGCATTACCTTAAAACTCCTCGGCAAGACGACCGAGGAGCATTAGGTCACTTGCTTGCATTTGATTCCAAACCCATGTATTATTTAGCTAGTTTTAACCCGTTTATCGTCGTATCTTTTGTAGCTAGCATTTTTTCTTGTCACCTGTGAGGTTGTTTGGTAAGCGAAGCGACCTTTGAACAACATTGAAACGTACTTATTGCAAGGAAGGTACAGAGGCTTATACTATGATATGCGCTACATGTGGTGCTGATAATCCCTCCGGGTCCGTTTACTGCGGCAACTGCGGTTCACGGCTGGTCCCAAAGGAAGATGCCAGCATGGCAAAGGAGCAAGCTGCTCCTGCCACCCCGCCCGCTGGACCGGACGCACCAGCGAGCGTCGAGGATACTCCCACTTTGCGAACAGTTCCTCCCGTTCAGGAGCCAGCGGCCGCGACTATAGCAGACGAGAACGTGCCAACGATCAGTATAAAACCTGAGCAGCAAGTTCCTCCCATCCCCGAGACTCCACAGCCCACGCCAGTCGCTAGCGAATTCTACAATTTTGAGGGACCTGGGGGCACGCCGGGTATAGAGGCCGGCCAGCCAGCTCCCGTATCAGGGTTCGCCAGCGGAACGTACCCTCCGGTGGCTGCTCCGACGCCAGCCTATCCTCCTGCACCGGCTCCTGGCGTAGCATCCCCCAGCGGAACGTACCCTCCGGTGGCTGCTCCGACGCCGGGCTTCCCACCGGCATATCCTCCTACACCAACACCTGGGTTGGCCTACTCCAGCGGCTTCTACCCGGCTCC
>Ga0209061_1005378_pt1 | contig 11268 bp, 6 predicted proteins | sample Coa_R1_10_FD_187157 | JGI IMG/M metagenome (GOLD analysis project Ga0209061, IMG submission 187157) | Surface soil microbial communities from Centralia Pennsylvania, which are recovering from an underground coalmine fire - Coalmine... | ecosystem: Environmental > Terrestrial > Soil > Unclassified... | reverse complement strand
CGCGCGCGGCCGTCCGCTGCTGGTCCCCGAGGGCACGATCGACGGCTTCGACATGACCGATTACCACGCCCTGATCGACGTGAACCTGCACGGCGTCGTGCACACCGTCCGGGCCGCCGCCGCGCACATGAAACGGCAGCGGTCCGGCAGCATCGTCGTCACCGCCTCCACCGCGGGCCTGCGCAACGACCCGTTCACGCCGTACTCGTACACGGTGGCCAAGGCCGGGGTCGTGAACTTCATGAGGCAGGCCGCGCACGACCTGGCGCGGTGGAACGTCCGGGTGAACGCGATCGCGCCCGGACCGTTCAAGACCAACCTGGGCGGCGGCCCGATGCCGCCGGAGGCCGAGGCCCGGTGGAACGCGGTCGTGCCGCTCGGCCGGATGGGCGATCCCGCGGAGATCCGCGGCCTCGCCCTGCTGCTGGCCTCCAAGGCGTCGAGCTTCATGACCGGCGGCGTCTACCCGATCGACGGGGGCGCCCTCCTCCAGGGCCCGTCCCTGCCCGGCTAGGCGGCGGCTCCGCCCCGGCCAGGCGGCGGCTCCGCCCCGGTCAGGCGGCGTACTCGGACTCGCCGACGAAGGCGTCCCACAGCCCCGCGTACACCCCGCCGCGCTCCAGCAGCTCCTCGTGCGTGCCGATCTCGGCGACGCGCCCGCGGTCCATCACCACGATCCGGTCCGCCCGGGCCGCGGTGGTGAGCCGGTGGGCGACGACGATCGTGGTCCGCGACGCGGTAAGCTGCCGCGTCGCCCTGGTCACCGCCGCTTCCGAGGCCAGGTCGAGCGCCGCCGTCGCCTCGTCGAGCAGCAGGATGTCAGGGTCGGCGAGCTCGGCCCGCGCCAGGGCGATGAGCTGCCGCTGGCCGGCGGACAGGCTCCGCCCGCGCTCGCCCACCTCATGGCCGTAGCCGCCGGGCAGCCGCATGATCATCTCGTGCGCGCCCACCGCCCGCGCCGCCGCCTCGATCTCCGCCATCGACGCGGACGGCCGCGCGTACGCGATCGCCTCCGCGACCGTGCCGCTGAACAGGTACGCCTCCTGCGGCACCACGCCGAGCCGGCGCCGGAAAGCGGTGAGGTCGTAGGACCGCACGTCTGTCCCGTCCACCAGCACCGCCCCGGAGGTCACGTCGTAGAACCGCGCGATCAGCTTGACGATCGTCGACTTGCCCGCCCCCGTCTGCCCGACCAGGGCCACGGTCTCCCCCGGGGAGACGGTGAACGACACGCCGGCGATCGCCTCGCCCGGGGTTCCCCCCGGCCGTCCCGGCCCATCCGGTCCTCCCGGTCCCCCCGGTCCGCCTGGAGCGGGCGCGCCGGGCAGCGCCGGGCCGCCGGCGTAGCTGAACCGCACGTCCCGCAGCTCGATCCGGCCCGTCAGCCCGGCCGCGGGCACCGGCACCGGGTCGGCCGGCTCGGGGGTCGACGTCCGCAGCCGCAGCAGCTCCTTGATCCGCTGTAGGCCGACCGCCGCCTGCTGGTACCCGTCGAACACCTGCGACAGCTGCTGGACCGGCGAGAACACCATGTCGATGTAGAGCAGGTAGGCGATCAGCGCGCCCGTCGTCAGCGCGCCGGACCGCACCTGCCCCACGGCCAGCACCAGCACCAGCGTCGACGCCACCGTGGACAGCGTCTGCACGAACGGGAAGTACAGCGCGATGTAGCGCTGCGCCCGCAGCCGGGACCGGCGGTAGGCGTCGCTGCGCCCGGCGAACCGCTCCCTGTTCCGGGACTCCCGGCGGAACGCCTGGGTGACCCGCAGCCCGGCCACGTTCTCCGCCAGGTCGGCGTTGACCACGCTGACCTTCTCCCGCGCCTCGGTGTAGGCCTTGGCGGATTTCGCGCGGAAGACCACGGTCGCCGCGATCAGGAACGGCATGATCGCCAGCACGAACAGGCCCAGTCGCACGCTGATGACCAGCATCGCGACGAGCACCCCGGCGAACGTCAGCACCGAGCTGATCATCGTGACCAGCCCGGTCTGCAAGAACGTGGACAGCGCGTCCACGTCGGTCGTCATCCGGGTCATGATGCGCCCGGACAGCTCGCGCTCGTAGAAGTCGAGCCCCAGCCGCTGTAGCTGCGCGAAGATCTTCACCCGCAGCGTGAACAGCAGCCGCTCGCCGTTCCGCCCGACGACCATGGTCTCGGCGATGTTCACCAGCCAGTCGCCGCCCGCGATCGCCAGCCCGGCCAGCGCCATCACGGCCACCATCCCGAACGCCCGCGCCTCCACCCCCTGGTCGATCCCGCCGCGCACGAGCGCGGGCAGCGCCAGGTTGGCGGCCGTGTCCAGGCCGTCGAGAACGAGCCCGGCGATCAGCGCGATCGCGATCGGCCGCAGCAGCCTGCGCAGCGTGAAGTGCCGGTCCGCGGCGCGCGCCCGGGCGAGGTCCACCTTCGGCCTGTCCTTCACCGGAGGCAGCGCCGCCACCTTGGCGAGCAGTTCCGGGCTCGGCGGGAGGCTGCCGATCATGCCGTCCATCCGCGCGCCGCCGCCCATCCGCGCGCCGCCGCGCGCCGCCGCTTCCGTCCCGGAGTATCCCGAACGCAGCCGTGGCTGCGCCCCATCCCCGCCGCCGCTCTGACCGGTGGCGCCTGTACCGCCGGCCCCGGTGCCGCTCTCCCCGGGAAGCTCCCCGGGCAGCTCGCCCGCGTCGATGCCCTCGGCGTCGTCGCCGGGCCCGGAGATCAGCAGCCGGTACAGCTCCGAGCGCTCGGTGAGCTCCTCGTGCGTGCCGACGTCGGCGACGCGGCCGTCGGCGGTGAGCACCGCGATCCGGTCGGCGAGGTTCAGCGTGGACCTGCGGTGCGCGATCAGCAGGGTGGTCCGGCCGGCCATGACGCGGCGCAGGGTGGCGTGTATCCCGGCCTCGATCCGCGGATCGACCGCCGAGGTGGCGTCGTCGAGCAGCAGCAGCCGGGGGCTGGTGATCAGCGCCCGGGCCAGGGCGACCCGCTGCCGCTGGCCCCCGGAGAGGGTAAAGCCCTGCTCGCCGATCACCGTGTCGTAGCCGTCCGGCAGGGCGCGGATGAACTCATCGGCCTCGGCGGCCCTGGCCGCGGCGACCACCTGCTCGAACGTCGCGTCCGGCTGCCCGTAGGCGATGTTGGCGCGGACGGTGTCGGAGAACAGGAAGCTGTCTTCCATGACCATGCCGATGGCGGTGCGCAGCGACTGCTGCGTCACGTCGCGCACGTCATGGCCGCCGATGCGGACGGCGCCCCCGCGCACGTCGTAGAACCGGGGGAGCAGCAGCGACAGCGTGGACTTGCCCGAACCGGACGGGCCGATGACCGCGACCGTCTCGCCCGGCCTGACCTCCAGCGACAGTCCCCGCAGCACCGGCTGCGACGGCACGTAGCCGAACTGCACGTCGTCGAACGTGATCCCGGCCGCGTCCGCCGGCAGCTCGATCGCGCCCTGCTTATCGGTGATCGTGGGACGCGAGTCGATCACCTCGAACACGCGGATGACGCTGGCGCGGGCCTCCTGGCCGATCGTCACCAGGCCGGTGAGCACCCGCACCGGGCCGGCGAGCTGTGCCAGGTAGCTGGAGAACGCCAGGAACGTGCCGAGCGTCACGTGCCCGCCGATGGCCAGCCAGCCGCCGAGCGCGAGCACGCCGACCAGCCCGAGCGACGGGATCACGGTGAGGGCGGGGTTGTACCTGGCGGTGAGCCTGATCATCCGCAGCCGGGAGCCGAACAGGTTCTCGCTCGCGGCCTCCATCCGCCGCATCTCCCGCTCTTCCTGGCCGAACCCCTTGACGACGCGGACCCCGCCGATGGCCTCGTCCACGATCGCGGCGACCTCGCCCACCTGCTGCTGCGCGTGCCAGCTAGCCGGGAACAGCTTCACGCGGGAGGCCCGGGCGATCAGCCACAGCGCGGGCGCGACGGCGATCGCGACCAGCGCGAGCAGCGGCGACAGCGTGACCATGATGACCAGGGAGAAGACGAACAGGAACAGGCTGCCCAGGGTCAGCGGCACCATGCTGAGCAGGCCCTGCACCATGTTGAGGTCGGAGATCGACCTGCCGACGAGCTGGCCGGTGTGGATCTCGTCCTGCCGGGCGCCGTCCAGCCGCGACAGCGAGTCGAACAGTTCGGTGCGCATGGCGTGCTGCACGTCGAGCGCGATCCGGCCGCCGCGGAACCGCCGGATGTAAATGCCGGCGAAGTTGGCCGCCGCGGCGATCAGCAGGCCGGCCGCCAGCGGCCAGACCGGCTCCCGCCGCGCGACGATCACGTTGTCGATGACCGCCCGCTGCAACAGCGGGATCGTCAGCGTCGCCGCCACGTAGAGCAGCGAGCCCGCCAGCGCGAGCACCACGTCCCGCCGGAACCGCCAGCAGTATCCCGCCAGCCGCCTGATCCAGCGGGCCTCGCTGCTCCGCTGGCTGCCGTTGTCGTCCATCCGTCCCCGATGAATGAGGTGCGCTGGTAAGCCAGGACTTCCAACACGGCATCGCGATGTTTCATTTCCGAAACTAACGGCCTTCCGCGCCGCGCGAACGCCTGCCGCCCGCACGGCTCCCGCCCCGCCCGCACTTCCGCCTCGCACGGCTCCGGCTCCGCACGGCTCCCGCCCTGCCCGCACAGTTCCGGCCCCGCACAGCTCCGCGGCTCACCCCGCCCCGGGCCGGGGCGGCTGCCAACCGGATGAATGTGACACCGAGCCGGTAATAGCCGGCTGAATGTCACATTCATCCGGTCGGGCGGCAGGGCCGGAGACCGGTCGGGCGGCAGGGCCGGAGAGGAGCAGCTGCGTCAGGGCTCCGGCGATCTGCGTATCTTTATCATTACCGTGAGGCTGCCTCATTCCCGTGGGGCTGCGGCCTCTCTCATTCCCGTGGGATGGGGCTGCGGCCTCTTTCATTCCTGTGGGGCTGCTTTCATTCCTGTGGGCTGCGGCGGGTTCAGTGTGACGTCTCGGATGGTGAGATGGCCCTTCTCCAGCCTGCCGATGGCGCCAACGGCATGCTCTATCCAGGCCGATGGCGCCAACGGCAGGCTGCGCCGCCGGCCGCCCCGCCGCCCGCCGCCGCCGTCCGGCATAGAACCCCGCCGTCCGGCATAGAAGACGACGCCAGCATTCCGCGAGGGCCCCATTCCGGATTTCACGGTGAAGGGTTTTCCGGTTCGCCCGCGAGAGCGTGGCCGCCCGGAACCGGCGCGTAATGTCAGACGGATTCGCTATGGTCCGTGCCATGCGATTCCTGCATACCTCCGACTGGCATCTCGGGCGGTCGCTGCACCGGGCCGACCTGCGCGACGCGCAGTGCCGGTTCCTCGATCACCTGGTGGAGACCGCGCGCGCCGAACGGGTGGACGCCGTGCTGGTCGCGGGCGACGTCTACGATCGCGCGGTGCCGCCGGTGGACGCGGTGGCCTTGTATGACGATGCGCTGGTGCGGCTGCGCGAGACCGGCGCCCGGGTGATCTTGATCAGCGGCAACCATGACTCCGCCCGGCGCCTGGGGGTCAACAGCGGGCTGATCGACGCGGTCGGCGTGCACCTGCGCACCAGGCCCGGCAAGCTGGCGGAACCGGTCATCCTCCACGACGACCACGGCCCGGTCGCCGTGTACGGGGTGCCGTACCTGGAACCCGCCGCCGAGGGGGCGAGGAGCCACGAGGCCGTCCTCGGCGCCGCGGTGCGGCAGATCCGCGCCGACGCGGCGGCCCGCGGCATGACCCGCACGGTGGTGATGGCGCACGCCTGGGTGCACGGGGGAGCGGGCAGTGACTCCGAGCGAGACATCTCGGTCGGCGGCGTGGGGGATGTCCCGCTGTCGCTTTTCGACGGGTTCAGCTATGTGGCGCTCGGTCACCTGCACGGCCAGCAGACGCTCGCCGAGCACATGCGCTACAGCGGATCGCCGCTGCCTTACTCCTTCTCCGAGGCGCGCCACAAGAAGGGAAGCTGGCTCGTGGAGATCGGCGTGGACGGGAAGACGCGCGTCGAGCGGGTGCCGGCGCCGGGCTACCGCCGGCTGACCGTGCTGCGCGGGCGCATCGATGACCTGCTCACCTCGCCGGAGTACGCCGACTGCGAGGGAGACTTCCTGTCCGTGACGCTCGTCGACGCGGCCCGTCCGGAGGCCGCGATGGACCGGCTCCGCAGGCGCTTCCCGCACATCCTGACGCTGGAGTTCAAGCCGGAGGGCGTGACCGCCGACAGCCGCAGCTACGGTGACCGCGTAAGGGGGCGCGACGACCTCGCGATCGCGGCCGAGTTCGTCCAGCACGTGCGCGGCACGCCGGCCGCGCCCGCGGAGCGCGACCTGTTCGCTGCCGCGTTCCAGGCCGCCCGCGGCGGGGCCTCCTGATGCGGCCCCACCGGCTCCGCGTGACGGCCTTCGGGGCGTTCGCGGGGACCGAGCAGGTCAGCTTCGATGACCTGGAGGGACTGTTCCTGCTGCACGGCGAGACCGGCGCCGGGAAGACCACGCTGCTCGACGCGATCGCGTTCGCGCTCTACGGCCGCGTGCCGGGGGAGCGCGGCAAGGCCAGGCGGCTTCGTTCCGATCACGCGGCCGCGGACGTCCGCACCGAGGTGGAACTGGAGGCGACGATCGGCGGGCGGCGGCTGCGGATCACCCGCAAACCGGAGCAGGAGCGCCCGAAGCGGTCGGGAACCGGCATGACCAGGGAGCCCGCGTCCGTGCGGCTTGAGGAGTGCTCGCCGGACGGCACGTGGGAGGTCAAGTCGGCCCGTGCCGGGGAGGCGGACGCCGAGATCGCGGGCCTGATGGGAATGTCTGCCGAGCAGTTCTTCCAGGTGGTCCTGCTCCCGCAGGGGCAGTTCGCGCAGTTCCTGCACGCCGATGCGGAAGCCAGGGCGCGGCTGCTGCAGAAGCTGTTCGGCACCGACCGGTTCCGTGCCGTCGAAGACTGGCTGGCCGAGCGGCGCCGCACCACCGCCGGCGCGGTCGCCGAGGCATCCGGGGCGGTGGACCGTCTGCTGGCCCGTGTCGCCCAGGCCGCTGGCGTGCCGATGCCGGAGGCGCCGCCGGACGCGCCGGGCGAAGGCGGTGCCGGCCCGTGGCAGGAGACGTGGGCGGCCGGCCTGGCGGCCAGCGCCATGGCCGAGGTGACGGCGGCCGCGGCGGCCGTCGCGGCGCGCGAGCGGGATCTGGACGCGGCGCTCGCCGCGCAGCGCGAGGCCCAGCAGCTCGCGGACCGGCAGCGGCGCCGCCGCGAGGCCCTGCGCCGCCAGGCCGACCTCGCGTCCGCCGCCCCCGAGGTGGCGCGGCTGCGCGCGGCGGCGGACGCCGCTTCGCGGGCGGCCGAGGTAGCCCCGGTGCTCGACGAGGCCGACCGGGCGGCCGCCGCCGCGGCCGCGGCCGCCGCGGCCGAAGAGCGCGCACTCGCCGCGATCCCGGCCGACGTGCTGGCGCGGATCCAGCCGGCGGCCGCACCCGGCGAGGCGGCGCGGCCGCCGGTCAGCCCCGCGGCGCTGCGGGCCGCCGCCGAGCGGCAGCGAGCGCAGTGCGGCAGGCTGGACGCGCTGCGAGCCGTCGCGCAGCAGGCAGCCGACGAGGACGGGGCGGCGGCCGCCGCGCGGGAGCGGGCCGGCCGGCTAGCCCAGGAGCTGGGCAAGGTGCGGGCCGAAGCCGCGAGCCGCCAGGACGCGCGCCCGCAGGCCGTCGCAGCGCGCGACGCCGCCAGCCAGGCGGCGGCGGACCTGCCCGCGGCGCGGACGGCGGCTGACACCGCCCGCCGGGTGGCCGCGGACTCCGCTGCCCTGGTCGGAAAACGCGCCGAACGGGAACGCCTGGACAAGGCGCATGCGGACGCGCGGCGCAAAGCGCTCGACCTGAAGGAGGAAGCGCTGCGGATCCGCGAGGCGCGCATCGGCGGCATGCGCGCCGAACTGGCCGCCACCCTCGTCGACGGCGTCCCGTGCCCGGTATGCGGCTCCCCCGACCACCCCGCGCCTTGCGAGCTGACCGGCGCGCCGGTGACCCGCGAGCAGGAAGACGCGGCCAACGCCGCCGCCGACGAGGCCGGCCAGGCGGCGGACGATGCGGCCCGGCGGGTCGCCGCCGCCGACGCGGAGATCAGCGGGCTCACCCAGCGCCTGTCGGACATGGGCTTCGCCGTGCCGGAAGACGCCATGGCCCTCGCCGCCGCCGCCCGCCAGGCCGAGGACGACGCCCGCCAGGCCGAGGACGACGCCGCCCGGCTCGCCGCGGCCGCCGCTGACCTCGATGACCTCCAGCGGCGCCTTGAAGCCCTCGACAACGCCATCGCGGAGGCCGAGCGCAGGCAGGCCGAGCTCGCCGGGCAGCGCACCGCCGCCCTGGCCGAGGCGGACGCCGCCGCGCGGCGTGCCGCCGACCGGCGCGCGGAACTGCACGCCCAGCTCGGCGGCGAGCCCGACCTGGCCGCCGCTCTCGACACCGCGCGCCGCCTGGCCGAGGCGCTGACCGCCGCCGCGGACGCCGCGGACGACGCCGCGCGCACGGCGGCGGAGGCGCGGGGCGCGAACGAGCGCGCGGTCCGCGCCGCCGTCGGCTCCGGCTTCGGCGCCGCTCTCCCCGGCGCCGCCATCTCGACCGCCCCGGGCCCGGAGGCGGTCGAGATGGCGCGGGCAGCCGCGCGGGACGCCGCCTGGCGCCGGGACGCGGCCGACCGCATCGCCCGCCACGAAGCCGAGGCCGAAGCCGTCGCCTCGCTCCTCGCCGACCCCGACCTGGATGTCCCCCTCGACCCGCCGGCGCCCGTCCAGGCCTGCGCCGAAGCCGCCGAGGAGGCGCGGGAGGCGTACGCGGCCGCGGAGAAGGCACACGGCAGCGCCCGGCATACCGCTGAGCAGCTGTCCCTGCTCCAGCCGCAGCTCGCCGAGGCGCTCGCCGTGCTCGGACCGCTTAGGGAGCAGGCCGAGCAGGCCAGGCACCTGGCCGACCTGGCCGCCGGGCTAGGGGCCAACAAGTACCGCATGACGCTGTCGAGCTTCGTGCTGGCCGCGCGCCTGGAGGAGGTCGCCGCCGCGGCCAGCCAGCGGCTGCTGACGATGACCGCCGGCCGCTACTCGCTGGTGCACACCGACGCCAGGCGCGGCGGCGGGCGGGCCGGGCTCGGCCTGCTCGCCTGCGACTCGTGGACCGGGATCGACCGGGACACGAGCACGCTGTCCGGCGGCGAGACCTTCCTGGCCAGCCTCGCCCTCGCCCTCGGCCTCGCCGACGTCGTCACCGCCGAAGCGGCGGGCACGCCGATGGAGGCGCTGTTCGTCGACGAGGGCTTCGGAACCCTAGACGAGGACACCCTTGAGGAGGTGATGAACGTCCTCGACGGCCTGCGCGAAGGCGGCCGCATCGTCGGCATCGTCAGCCACGTCACCGAGCTCCGCCAGCGCATCCCTGCCCGGATCCACGTCCGCAAGGGCCACCACGGCAGCCACATCACGGTCACCGCCGGCTAGGCGCCAGACCGCTGCCTGGCGCCCGCGGGCCGCTGCCCGGCGCCGGCGGAGCGGGGATCGGCGCCGGCGGACCGGCACCTCCCGGCCGCGCTGCCCGGCGCCCGCGGGCCGCGGGCCGGCACCCGCCGGCCGCGGCGGGGCCGGGAAGGCAGCCCGATTCGCCCGGCCGCGCCGCATATGCCGGCCTGCGCCGGGCGAATCGTGCGTGCCCAGCGGGTTAACGCGTTACCGCCTGGGAAAATCTCGCCGGGGGGTATCGTGCCGGGCGGGCTCCCGGATTACGATCGGGCCTTGGAAAACGAAACCCCTGGCTGACCGCCCGAGGGACGGCGGACAGGCGCGTCAGGCGGCGAACGGTATGGGGGGGTTCGGGTATGTCAGCTTCTGCGGTGCGGCGGATCGTGGTGGGAGTGGACGGTTCCGCCGAATCCGCTGCCGCGCTGCGCTGGGCCTGCCGCGAGGCGAGCCTGCGCGGCGCGGCGGTGCATGCGGTGCACGCGCGGGAGGCGCCGTGTCACAGCATGGCCAGTTACGCCGTCTCTGCCCGGTGCCGGCCTCACGACGACACGGACGGCATGGACGACATGTGGCGGACGGTACTGCCCGGTCACGTGCCGGGCGTTCAGATCCGCACCGAAGTTGCCGACGGCCTCGCCGCGCGCGTCCTTCTCGACCGCTGCGAGGGGGCCGACATGCTGGTCCTCGGGACCGCGAGCGACACGCCGGGCGCGCCGCGCCCGGCCGGCCCGGTGATCCGCGCCTGCCTGCGCCGCGCCGCCTGCCCGGTCGTCGTCATCGGCGTCGCCCAGGAACCGCTTCCGCACCGGGACGCGGCGGGCCATGGCGGCGAGGCGCAGGTCCCGGCGCCGGCGCCCGCGGAAGAGGCTCCCGTCCCGGCCGGCGGCCCGGACGCCGTGCCCGTCCCGGCCGGCGCGTGCGGATAGCGATCCGCGTCAAGCCGGGCGCCGCGCGGACCGCCGTCGGCGGCCGGCACGGCGACGCGCTCGTAGTGTCCGTCACCGCGCGGGCGGCAGACGGCAAGGCGACCGAAGCGGCGCTGCGCGCCGTGGCCGAGGCGTTCGGCGTGCGGCGCCGGGACGTCAGCCTGGTGACCGGGGCGACAAGCCGGGACAAGGTAGTGGACGTCGGCGGAGATGCCGGGCAACTGGCAGGCCGCCGCGACGCGCTGCTCGGCCCGGCGGCGTAAACCCCGGCGGCGTAAACCCCGCGGCGAAAGGCTCCCGCCCCGTAAGGCCATGCCCTGTGCCCGTAAGGTAGCCGTCATGGACCCCTCCGCGACAGACGCCCCGGCTGTCGCCGACAACCCGGCCGCGTCCCGGTATGAGGTGCGCGTCGGCGGCGAACTGGCCGGCTTCGTCAGCTACCGCCTCCGCGGCCAGGTGATCAGCCTGGTCCACACGGAGGTCGGTTCCCGGTTCCAGGGTTCGGGGCTTGCCGGGCGCCTGGCCCGCTTCAGCCTCGACGACGCCAGGGACCGGCAGCTGGCCGTGCTGCCGTCCTGTCCTTACATCCTGTCCTGGATCAGGAAGCACCCCGAGTACACGGACCTCGTGCCACCCGATCGACGCGCTGACTTCGGCCTATGACGCCGGGCCGGTACGATCGTGACGAGCCAGGCGCGCCGGCCGGCGCCGGCCACCGGCCAGCGATCAGCGCCGGCCAGCACCGGCCGGCCGGCACGGCCGGCCGACCAGCGACCGACCAGCGACCGACCAGCGACCGACCGAAGGCGGAGGCGACGTGACGCGGGTGTGGCTACCCGACCCACCGGACATCCTGGCCCCTTTCGGCGGCCTGCCCGAAG
>Ga0209061_1005377_pt1 | contig 11269 bp, 13 predicted proteins | sample Coa_R1_10_FD_187157 | JGI IMG/M metagenome (GOLD analysis project Ga0209061, IMG submission 187157) | Surface soil microbial communities from Centralia Pennsylvania, which are recovering from an underground coalmine fire - Coalmine... | ecosystem: Environmental > Terrestrial > Soil >... | reverse complement strand
GACTGATTCATCAGCGATACTACCCATGGTTGCCTCCTTGAGGGGATGTTTCGTTCTTCCCCTTCAAAGAGGCACATTTCTGGACTTATTCGCTACAAATGGTGTATCTCATTGCGCATGTCGTGGGATATGCGAGAGACGGTGGAGACGGTGCATCAAAGCGGCGGGGTGGCAATTATGGCGCATCCAGGTCGCGGAGAGCGAGAGCCACAGGAATTCACCTTTTACACACCCGATCTGCTTGACCAGGTGCGAGCGGAGATCCCGCTGGATGGCATTGAGGTCTACTATCCCACACACCCCCCCGAACTCGTTGAGACCTACCTGGCCTATGCGCAGCAGCATGGCTTGCTCATCGGGGCTGGTTCCGATTCGCACGGTCCTCCTGGCCGTCTGCCGATCAAGTATCGGGCGCAGCTTTGTCGGCACCTGCTTGAGCGCGTAGGCATTGAGGTGCAATAGATCAGCAGTTGCTTGCCTGCCGAAGAAATAACATTTCATGGAGCGTGTTCGTGAGCAATTCCTTGCTGGTTCTACGAATTCATTGAAAATCAGCAAGAGCAGATTGTATGATTATGCCAGGACAGCCGTGAAACCTGGCAGCCGTGGAGCAGATGTGACCACATGAAGGAGCAGTTGCGGACCAGCACGCGGTACTGGTGTCGTCACATGGCATGCTTCCTGCTGGCAGGCGGCGAGTATCCGGTAATGTTCGACAACGAATAGGATGGTTTCTGTTTCGTTTTTCCCACAGGGAGGTGTTTCCATGGCCCAAATCCAAACCAGTCAGTAGCCGGCACAGCTTGAACCTTTCGGGTTGTACTTCCGCCAGAGACCAGCGCCTTCCCCCATTTCCAGCAAAGGACAAACCACGAGCGAGCCAGAAATCACGACTGGCGATGGCAACGATCCTGACAAAATCGATTCTATCTGGATTCCCGACGAGGATGAGGAGCCTGATGATGACCCGCCAAAGAAGTTGGCGCAGCATCACTCTGTCATGATACGATGAGTCGCCCGAACCTCGTTGGCATTTACACCCGTCCTGGCGACGATCACCTGGAGCGTGTGCTCTCCGCCCTGTGCAAACGCCGGCTGGCAGTCGTGTGTTTCGATAGCGCGGATTTCCCCCAATCTCTGCGCCTCTCTGCCCGGCTAGCTCCAGGAGAGCCAGCGTGGCACGGGGACTTTCTGTATCAGGGAGAGCGCTACCGGCTTGAAGATTTCCGCAGTATCTGGTATCGTCGTCCGAGCGGAAGCTATCGCTTTGTTACCGGCCTGTCCGAGGCGGGCTACGAATACGCGAGAGCTGAGGCGCACAAAGGCTTCGAGGGCGTGTTACGCGCTCTTACATGCCTGTGGATCAGCCATCCCGATGCCATCCGTGCCGCCGAGTGGAAACCGAAGCAACTCTCATACGCCGGGCATGTCGGCCTGCCCGTCCCTCGGACCTTGATTACCAGTGATGGGCAAGCGGCGCTCCAGTTCTTTGAGGAGTGTCAGGGAAACGTCGCTTACAAGCCGCTGAGTCAGGGAGCGCCGCTTCCAAAGGCAGGAGAAGTCTGGCAGGGGGCGGTCTATACGACCAGGATAACGCGCGCAGCTTTACAGGAGCATCTTGCCGCTATCGAGGTGACGGCTACCTGCTTCCAGGAATATATCGAGAAACGCTTCGAGGTGCGGGTGAACGTGATCGGCTCACAGGTCTTTGCGGCGGAGATTCAGAGCCAGCATTCTGAACGCGCCCGAGTCGATTTTCGGCTCGGCTATGCGGATCTACGCTATGCGATCCATACCCTTCCTCCTGTCGTTGAGGAAGCATGCCGGCGGCTGGTGCGCCTGTTCGGCTTACAATTCGCTGCGATTGATCTGCTGGTCACTGCCGAAGGAAAATACATCTTCATCGATTTGAACGCGAATGGGCAATGGGGCTGGATCGAGAACCAGACGGGCTTGCCGCTCACCGAGACGCTCGTTGACCTGTTGGCGCGTGGCAGAGAAGAGCCAGAGGAGCAGAACGTGTAAACCATGAGCAGTATTGCAGAGCCGTATCAAGATCGGTTAGCCAGGACGATTCAGGCCGCCAATCCTGCCCTCTCAGCAGCGGTGATCGAGGCGTTCAGAGTGATTCCGCGTCATCCTTTTGTGGAAGCGTATTATGTTCACGATGAGGCCAATGGCCGGTTGTGGACAAAGCGAGAGCACGACGGGTCAGTGGCCTGGTATGAGCAGATCTATCAGGATGATGCCCTGGTGACACGCGTGGATCAGCAGGGACGCCCCTTGAGTTCCAGTTCGCAACCAGGGGTGATGGCGTCCATGCTGGAGGCGCTCTCTTTGCGACCGGGAATGCGTGTGCTGGAGATCGGCACCGGCAGCGGCTACAATGCCGCTTTGCTGGCGCACCTCGTCGGTAGCCCCCGGCTCGTCACGACTCTTGATCTTGACCCAGAGGTCATAGAGCGGGCTCGGCAATGTCTGCCGCAAGTCGTTGGAGAAGGTATGACCATCGTCGAGACCGATGGCGCTCTGGGCTACGCTCCAGGCGCTCCCTATGATCGCATCATTGTCACTGCCAGCACCCGGCAGGTGCCTCTTGCCTGGCTTGAGCAACTGGCTTCGGGAGGCGTGCTGGTCGGTATTCTCCAACCTCGCTATGCCCTGCTTGGCGGACTGCTCCAGGCCCACAAATATGGCAAAGAACTGCATGGGAGACTTCTGCAACCTGTCTCGTTTATGCCTTTGCGGGCGGCGGACTCTCTCAAGCGCTCGATTTACGTGGATATTCGCATCCCCATTTTCGCCTCTTTCCCCTGCGATGCGCGGCTATTCCCCCCCCGCTTTCTGCGCGAGGATCACCATTTTGCCTTCTTTCTCGCCTACGATCTCCCGGACCTGTCTGTGTTCGTCAAAGACGAGGCCGTTTTCATCTCTCGTGAGGCGTTGCCAGGAGGATTTGTCGTCTTGCGACCAGAACCGGTTCCGCAGGTGTCATTGCGAGGAGATCGAGCGATTGCCTGCGCGCTCTGGAACCGGTTGGTGCGGGCTTTCAGCCTGTGGCAACATCTGGAGCGACCCGCGATTGCACAGTATCAATTTGAGATGGACATGAGCGGCCAGGCGCTCTCTTTACGGACTTACCAGGGGAAGGTCTGGCCTTTCGGCTTCTGGACGATGGGAGAAGAGAAGAACCATGCACCGTCCGACGGGTGAGTTATACCAGCATATGGGGAAGGTGTGAGACCCTGGTCGAGACATCCGCTTGCCCCCACAGTGTGCATTGCCTTCCTCTGGAAAGAAGCATTCGGCATGCAGGCTTTGTGCTGCCTCCCGCTCCATTACGCATGCGAATGCCCTGGAGCCATGACACGCAACTCATCGAGACGGAGCTGCTTGACTATGGGGAGCAGACGCTCAACCAATGGAGTCAGTACGGCTGCCCAGCGCTCCTCAACGGGAGAAATCGGCATCCCTGCTCGGTACGGGGCTGTCATTGTACCTGCCGCGATGGTGAGGAGGACCAGTTCCTCCTTGCCTAACTCAAGGACCACCGGCGCATGCGCTTCCGCTGCTTGCTTCAAGGCCTCTTCGATGGCATAGTACAGGTACTCCTTCACCCCCTGGACTGCTGGCTCTCCCTCGCCACTTGGGGAGAAAAAGGCATGAAGAGCCTCTAGCAGCGCCAGCAGTTCCGCACGGCAGGCCCTCACCTCACCCGGTACAGGCACCTGTGTTCCTTCGTAATGATCCCCTGTCATATCCTTGCTCCTTCCATGTCCAGCCAGGCCGCGCGCGGTCCATCGCCAACTATCTCTATAACTGCATAGATTACACAAACTTTCTTGTTATGGCAAGCCTCAACGCTTTTTGGGGCACAGAGCGGCTCATCCCAGAGCGATCCCGATGCCCTCCTGATTCTATTGCCGGGTGTTTCACCTCTGGTGTACACTGAGACAAATGCTGTGAAGGAGCGCATCCGATCATGAGTCCTGAGCTTGATCCAGATCTGCTGCCCTGGTTTGCCCCCTTGCCAGGTCCCATGATCGCGCACCTGTGTGTGCGATTGCTGCGCAGTCGGCGCGCTAAAGAGACAACTTCTTTGCAGAGGCTGTTTGCTCTGGTCCAGAAATACCGCGCCACGATCTACTTTTATATGGACCCCTACGTCCAGGTCCGGCTGCATGGGGGGCCAGCCACCGTCGGCTTCTCGACCGGCTGGCTGCTCAAAACGCTCGGTGCGCAAGCTCCCGGGGCAAATAAGGAGCCGATCTCCGCCAGGACGCTCTGGTACTGGCGCAGCAAAGGGCTGCTCAGGTATCAGCGCTATGGCCTGCCCGATTTTAGCAGTGCTGCGGCTCTTCTGCTGGCACGGCTCATCGACCACGTGGCCGAACGCAACTTTCTGCCCACGAGCATGACCCCCGAGGAGCAAGACTGGTGGTGCTTCACCCAGGCAGCCCCAGGCGCACCGGTGGTGCCCTGGCGAGCCGCGCACCTGGAGGAGTTACCGGCCACCACGCTCTGTTGGACGCCCTGGCTGGGAGCCGCCTGGGAGCCGGGGTGGATCATGCGCCGCGATCAGACGCTGGCGCTGCGTTGGGCAAAACTGGTGAAGGCAACCCCACTTGCCTACCGGCTCTCTCCACAGGATCTATTGCGCTGGGATGCCGGGTGCGCTTCTCTGGAACTGCACGATCCCGACGTGTTGCAGGCGGCGGGCTTGCTGCTGCTACACCGGCGAGCCTTGCCGCGCCTCTCTTCCCTTGACGAGCGAGCTTTTGAGACGTTTCTTCAATTCCATGAGCCAGATAGAAGCCAAGGAGCAGACTATGATGAAACAGGACGATGATCTGGAGCACTATGATCCCGAAGCGTATGGCTATGCCACTGAGAATCCCTATGTGATCGATCCCGATTTACTCGAAGAAATGCACCGCCTTGACCTCCAGGGGCGGCTCTTTACGAGAGCGATGGGTGGACTGCTGGCAGAGCGCCCGGACTTTAGCGGCATTCACCGGGTTCTGGACCTGGGCTGCGGCCCTGGCGAATGGGCGCTTGAGGTCGCCAGAGAGCATCCTGATCTTGAGGTCGTGGGGGTGGATAAAGCCCCACGCATGATCGAATTTGCCACCGTCCGCGCTCTGGCTGACCGCCTGCCCAATACCGCCTTCCAGGTCGCCGATGTGACGGCGCCCCTGCCCTTCGCTGACCAGAGCTTTGACCTGATCAATGCCCGCTTTTTGCAGGGCTTGATGAGGCCGCAAGAGTGGCCGAGGTTGGTGAAGGAGTGCTGGCGCCTCCTGCGTCCAGGCGGGTTGCTGCGCTTGACTGAAGCCGAGCCGTGGCTGACCAATAGTGCTGCCTGGGAGCAATGGACCCGGACGCTCATGCGGGCACTCTTGCTGGATGGGCGCACGTTCTCTCCTGATGAGGCGCATTGGGGCGTTGTCTTCATGCTGCGACGGCTCTTAGCCGAAGGAGGCTTCCAGCAGGTGCAGGAGCGAGCCTATGCGATCAACTTTTCCTTCGGAACGCCTGCCCATGAAGGGATCTGTCAGGATTTGCTGATCTCAGTGCGTCTGGTACAGCCCTTTGTCACGCAGCACTTATCAGAGTGGACAAAAGAGGCCGTCGAGGAGGTGCGTGAGCGAATGGAGCAAGAGGCAAGAGCGCCGGGGTTCTGTGGCCTCTGGTTCTTCTTGTCAGCGAGCGGAGAAAGGCCACAACAAGGGGCATAAGCACGAGCCACAAACCGTCATGTCTTCGAAACCACGCGAACTGCGGAGAATTGATGAGGATGACACATCCTCATTAAACAGAGGGAAGCAAGCTGGAGCGGCTTGCTTCCCGATTTATAACCAAATATCGGCTCGTCCCTCGATGCTAAATAAGCTGAGAAATTCAGCTTTCGTGGCGGTAAGAACTCTTCTCGTTGCATCCCCTCCAAAGGAGCTACAAGCCTTCTCAAGTGCCTCGTCAAAAGCTCGCAAGATCCTCTTCTTATCAGGGAGTCACCGTATTTTGCAACTATCTGCGCAGCAAGAACGCAACAGATCAAATGCATAGTGAACGAGTTGCCGACGTCCATCAGGAAGGCGAGGCGACGCCTCATTGATGGCCTCTCAGTGTGTTTTTGACGGTATCAGGAAGCATCGTTTCTCTACGTGCATGCCCTCACCTCGTATACACCCAGGAATCGGTTTTCACACACTCAGGGATCTTGACATCCCTATCCACTTTCCTGTATAGTACATCTCACGACATGTCGTTTTATGATATGTCGTGAGATGTACTATACAGTGAGGAGGAAGAGTGTATGGGCCTACCTGACCTGGGGCGGTTTTCTGATCCATCTATTCTGATCCTTGCCAGCCTGGCTGGTGGGAAAAAGCATGGCTACGCCATCATGGAAGATATCGAGAGTATTGCTCACGTTCGACTGGGAACGGGAACCCTGTATGGAGCTATCGCGCGGCTGGAGGAGTATGGTTTCATCGAGGCGCTGCCTTCTGAGGAACGCGGGCGCCGCCCGTATCGCCTGACATCCGCTGGAATATCCTTTCTGCGCGAACAACTCATCAGTATGGAGGCATTGGCGACACTTGGATTGCGGAGGTTAGCAACGTTATGAACATCTATAAATTGCTGCTCCGTCTCTATCCGCGTGTCTGGCGAGATCGTTATGAAGAGGAGTTTCTCGTGGTACTGGCATCCCATCCTTTCTCACTGTTTGAGGGATTTGATGTCATGCGTGGCGCTCTCGATGCTCATCTTCATCCCTATCTTGGCGCAACGACTCTGATATTGTCTGAAAGGATACGGTTGATGCTCTCCACTTTACGTCGCTCACTGTTGACCATGTTCTGTGCTTACTGTAGCTTTATCGTGGCCGGCATCGCTTTTCAAAAACTGACCGAATATCATGATTTTGCGGAAGCCGCGCAGGCCCATAGTCTTGTGGGATTCTCATTTGACCTTGTAGTGATTGGAGCAATCGCAGCGCTGCTCGCGGTGCTCATCGGCGGTCTGCCCATCGTGGCGGCAGTAGTCAAAGACGCGCTTGCCCGCAAGCGTTACGGCCTGCTGTTCTTACTCGCGACTCCTCTTCTCGCCCTGGCGGTCTTCATAAGCACGACCTTGCTGCTTGAAGCGCTGGCGCCTCTTGGCACTTCAACCTTCCTGACATTGCTCTCCCGCGGCATTTTTGTTGCCGTTTTCCTCGGTGCCGCGGTTGCCAGCACAGGCGCGGTCTGTTTCGCGGTCACGCGTAGTAATATTCCTGCCAGGCTCCTGCGCTTCGCAGTACTACCCTCCCTCCTGATGACGCTTTCTATGCTTGTGATGTTCGTGGCAACGCTGGTCTGGGGACTGAGCCTGTGTAGCGATGTCCCTCAGCTTTTTAACGGCAACGAAGGGATGTTTGGAACGAGTACTTCCGGCTCCTGGCTGAGAATTGTGCTCGTGATGGCAATCGCGACAGGGCTGGCTGTGTTTTCCCTCATGCGGGGATGCTCAGCTCGTTCTGCTCTGCGCAAACCTGCACGATAAACGCTCCAGCATCTCTATCTTGTGCCGGCGAGACCACCCCACCCCGTCGTTCTTCTTTCCTCTGGGGTGGCCTCGCCGAGCACAATAGGCTGCATACTACGGTCAAAATGACATCCTATCGATGAGATATCAGCCCGAAATACCTAGAAGGAGAAAGGTCAATGCGTAAGGATTCACTTCTCAAACTGAACAGCCTACTTGCTGTCTGTCTCGGCATCATTTTTGTTCTCTTTTTCCAGTTCACAAAGCATGATCCAGTGCTTGCAGCCATTCTGCCTTTTGGCAACGATCCGTATGACGCGGTCGGCTCATTCGGCACCATTATCGCGATGCTCCTTTCCATGCTTGCCGTTATTCGCGTCTTGCGCAGGAAACGTACCGATCAACAAAACATGCTTCTTGCTCGTACCCAGTTTACTGTCGCAGCGGCGGTTCTGGTGACGCTTGTCACCGATAGTGTAGCGATGGTTCGACATATCCCGATGTGGATGAATCGCGCGGGAGCGGCGGAACTGGTGATGCTCATGGGGGGAATGATTGCGCTCGCCCTGTGCTTGGCGCTTGTCATCCGTTTTTCCGTCCGCGATATGCCACTTGCAGTGACGGGTTCCTGGAAAAAAGCGGCGGCGATATCCATTGTCGCCATCGCTGTCCTTGCACTCTATCCTGAGTCCTTGATCCAAAGTACTGTAGGTGAACTTTGCACACTTCTTGCAGGCATCTTGCTGTTGTTCGTTCCGTTGTCAGTGTTGCCTCCAGTGTTCATTCCGTTCGATATCACCCCATCCGCAGCAGGCAGCCATCAGCAACGCCAAATGCGCGCATGGATGCAGTGGGGAGCAATAGCGCTTCTTGGCCTCTGTATGGGAATCGTGCTCCTGCTTGGAGAGTGGAACGGGGAGGGGGCTCCTCTACCGCTTCCGCTCAAAATCATGGTCGCTTCCATCTTCATCGGCGCGTCAATCATCGGCCTGTTGATTGCTTATGCTTGCTTGCGAAAGCCGCTTGGATTATTTCACTATGAATAAGCTCAACAGAACATGGCAGAGAACCAACAAGATGCCAAAGAATCCAAGGCTTGAGCAAAAGATTGCTTGGCCCATAGAACATTCCAATGGCTGTGCGCGAATGTATCGCGGGCTTCGTATCGAGGCTGGCTGGAAGCGCCCATCCCTTTCGACTTCCTGTCGCAGATACTGTCTCGCAGCAGTTTTGAGACCCGAAAGCGAGTGATGATGATCATGCCCATCATGGCAGTGTCAGACCAGCGTCAGCCACAGCAGATGTCCCAGGCGAAGCTTTCTGCCAGGCGCGAGCTTGTCCGGTCTGTGGAAGAGGGGATGACCGCAAGAGAAGCACGAAGGCGCTGTCTTGTTCCGATGCATCGCACCACTGCGTATCGGCTTCTCAAGCGTGTCGAGCGCGAAGGCGAGCAGGCATTGGCTGAGCGGCGACATGGGCACCCCACGAAGCTCAGCGGGGAAGTTCTCACCTTTCTGTTGGACTACTGTCAGAGCCATGCGTTTGCCACCAGCCGCGAGATCCAACGCTGCGTTTCTGAGCGCTTTGACCTCTCGGTGAGTATCAGCCAACTGAATCGCGTGCGCGCTGCCCACGGGCTGAGCCGAAAGAACCTGCCGCGAGAAAAAAAACTCGAAAACGGGCGTCACCATCGCTTCTGGCTTTCATGAACAGGCTGGTGGTTTGCTGCTGTTGGCGGCGGCCACCGAGACCGGCCTGCTCATGCAGTTGGAGCAGGCGCTGCCACCCCCTCCAGGCTCAGCAGCGCCACCACGCCTTCCTCTGGCAGCGAGCCCAGCAGTGCGCCAACGTCTGCTGCTCACCCTGCTGTTTCTGGGAGCGGTCGGGCTCTCGCGAACGTGGGATCTGCGCAGGTATACCGCCGATGGCTTGGCGCTGCTTACCGGACGGATGCGCGCCTATGGCTACCGCTACGCCGAAGCCTTTTTGTCGCAGGTGGCTTCCGCCGATGGTGCCGACAGCTTCACCTCTGCCCTCGCGTGCTGGGCTACCCAGCTCTGGCATTCGACTGGAGAAACGGAGAGAGATGAGCAACCCCACACGCTGACCTGTTATGTGGATGGGCATCGCAAACCCGTTTACAGTGACGTGCTCCTCCCGCGTGGACTGATCGGGCGTCTGGGTGTGGTCCTGGGCTGCCGAGCACTGCTGTTACTGCACGACGAGCAGGGCCACCCTCTGTTCGTTACCACTCATCGCGGAGATCAGCACCTCACCGTGGGCGTTCCCGCGTTTCTGGAGCGTTACGAACAGCATGCGGGGAACAGCCAGGTCACACGAATGATCGTGGACCGGGAAGGGATGGCCACCGAATTTCTCGCCAGCTTGCACGCAGAAGGACGCAAGGTGGTGACGATCCTACAGACCAATCAGTATCGGGACCTCTCCTCCTTCTCCGAGGTGGGTACGTTTGTGCCACTCAGCACGGATGCCCACGGGCAAGTCATCCGCGAGGTGGCCCCGGCTCGCATCACTTTGCCACGCGAAGACCATCCTGACGCCCCGCTGCACTTACAGGTGGCGCTCATCCGCGATTTGCGCCGTCTCGTTCCAGTTCAGTCTGATCCAGAGGAGGCAGAGATCCCATCGCGTTGGGACAGCGATCTGCCTCCTGATGAACGGACCTGGTGGCGCGAAGGCTGGCAAGCCACCGCAGCTCCGACCAAAGAGAGGACCGCGAAATTGATCCCTATTGTGACCACGGCCCAAACCCATCCTCTCGATGCCATCGAACTTGCCCAAACCTACATCCACCGCTGGCCTGCCCAGGAAAACGTCATCAAAGATTACCTTTTACCCTTGGGATTAGACACCAACCACGGCTTCGCCAAGGTTGCAGTAGAGAATTCGGAGGTCGCCAAACGACGAACACGCTTAGAGCAGCGTCTTGCCCGCCTCAATCAGTGGGCACAGAGCGCAGGGAAACGAGAGGTCCAGGCCAGCCGACGACGGGAGCGGCTCCGCAAAACCTTCATGAGTCGCAGCAAGGAATTATCCCAGGAACTATGGAAGTACCAACTTACTCTGGAAGAACAAGACATGGCCGAGTATGTGTTCCGGCAGAAGATGAAGGAGCGCAAAGCCGAGATCGATGCCGAGTTGGAGCCGCTCCGCATCAAAGAATGGCAAGCCTATGAACAATGCAATGCTGAGTTCCGCAAACAGGAACGCTATTGCAAAGAACAACGGGAGGTCTTACGTACCTTAGAAGAGCTGAAAGCACAGGAGAAAACCATGTATGAATTGGATCATCGGAAGGATCAGGTCATGACCGTGTGTAAAGTAGCGGTGGCAAATTTGGCAATGTGGGTGCGTGATCACTATTTCCCGCCATCCTATGTGCAGGCCACGTGGCGGCGGTTGCTGCCGTTTTTTCAACTCCCCGGTACGATCACGCAGGACGCTACTCTCGTTCAGGTCGAACTCCGCCCGTTCAACGACCGCGCTCTCAATCGAGATCTGGCTGTGCTGTGTGATCGCGTCAATCGGGCGTCGCCTCATCTCCCTGATGGACGTCGGCTCTCCTTCACCATCCATTCTTCGTGTTGCACTCTTGTTGCGCAAAGGATGGACAAAATACCGTGACTCCCTGTTTAGATGTGCAGTGCTAGAACTGGCCAAAGGTCCTGTACTCAACCCAGCGCATCCCCTTGAACCCGAAACGGTGCTTTCAGGGGTT
>Ga0209061_1005376_pt1 | contig 11269 bp, 10 predicted proteins | sample Coa_R1_10_FD_187157 | JGI IMG/M metagenome (GOLD analysis project Ga0209061, IMG submission 187157) | Surface soil microbial communities from Centralia Pennsylvania, which are recovering from an underground coalmine fire - Coalmine... | ecosystem: Environmental > Terrestrial > Soil >... | reverse complement strand
GACCTTGGTCCGCTCGTCGAGCGCCGACCTCAGCCCGTCCAGGTTGAGGACGAAGCGGGAGCCATCGTCCACCAGGGGGTTGAGCACCGGCCGGCGCCCGGTGGCCGCGATCGAGCCCAGGAAGGGAGGGTAGATCGGGGTCTGCACCACCACCCCCTCGCCAGGCTGGCTGAAGGCCACCAGGCAGGCCACGATCGCCTGCACCAGGTCGGTGACCGGGCGCACGCGCTCGACCGCCACCGCCCACCCGAAGCGCTCCCGCATCCGGTCGACGAAGGCGGCCTCGACCCCGGCCTCCTCCGCCCGCCAGGGGTACCCATAGTCCATCTGCTCGACCACGCGAGAGACCGCGGCCTGCACGGGCGGGGCGACCGGGAAGTCCATGTCCGCCACCCAGGCGGGCAGGACGTCGTCGGGGTAACGGTGCCACTTGATCCCGCGCCGGGCGCGCATGGTCTCGACGGGCAGAGCAGGGATGGGATCCATGATCGACCTCGCACTCCAGTCCTGACCGGGCATACCTCGGGCTCTCACTCTACTGGGCGGACGAGGGCGTCCCGTCCGCCTCGGCGGCCTCCGGCGGCGGCGCCAGCAACCGCTGGATCCAGGCCGGCGTCTGCTCGTCCTGACACCGCGGGCACGAGCACTCGTCGGCCTGCCCGACACCGTGGAGCGGGGGTAGGGGCATCGCAGGTCCTCCTCGCTGCAAAAAAAGAGGCCCCCGCCGATCCCGGCGGGGGCCTCACGGCTGCGCTCTACTCACGTCGGCGGCGCATGACCGACGCGGGGACGCAGCGCCCCCTGGCGCTTTCCATTGACCTCGATCGCGGTGACGACACGGAGCGGCTGCATCCGCGGTCAGTCTAGCCCATCGTCGGGGCATCCTCCGTCCCCCGCGCCGAAGGCCGACCGGCGCCGGCCCCGGTCGGGCGTCCCGGCCCCGGCGCGCCGCCGGCAGCCCTCCCCACGCCCCCACCCCCAGGCTCCCCGCCGAGCGACCGAGGCCGGGCGGGGGGGCGCCTAGATCCGCAGGGCCGAGCTCAGCATCACCTGCTCGGGGAGCAGGCCCTTCTCGCGGAGCTTGCTGGTCTCGTGGTACGCCTCGACGAAGCGCATGGTGCCGGAGAACGAGCGGAGGACCATGGAGTGGGTGAAGGCGTAGTACTCCTCGTAGCGGACACCGTCGAGCAGCTCTCCGTGGGTGATGCCGGTGGCGGCGAAGAAGATGTTCTGGCCGGAGCAGAGGTCGTCGATGGTCAGGACGCGCCCCGGCTCGTACCCCTCCCGCTGGGCCAGCTTCCGCTCCTCCTCGTCGCGCAGCAGCAAGCGGGCCTGCATGTCCCCGCCCAGGGCCTTCACCGCGCAGGCCGCGATCACGCCCTCGGCCGACCCGCCGGAGCCCATCAGCACGTGCATCCCGGTCTTGGTCTCGAGCGCCGCCATGATCGCGCCGGCCACGTCACCGTCGGAGATCAGACGGACCCGAGCCCCCACCTCGCGCACGGCGCGGATGGTCTCCTGGTTGCGCTCCCGATCCAGGATCACCACCAGCAGGTCGCGGGGATGGAGCCCCTCCGCCTTGGCGATGCGGCGGAGGTTCCACTCCACCGGCATCTCGATGTCGATCACGCCCCGAGCCCGTCGCCCGACCACCAGCTTCTCCATGTAGTGGACGTGGGTCGTGAACATGGTCCCGCGCTCGGCCAGCGCGACCACGGACATGGCGCCCGGCTGGCCGTTGGCGGTGAGCCGGGTGCCGTCGATGGGATCGACGGCCACGTCGACCTCCGGCTCCATGCCGTTGCCGACCTTCTCGCCGAAGAAGAGCATCGGGGCCTCGTCCTTCTCCCCCTCGCCGATGATGACCGTCCCCCGCATGTCCACCGAGGCGAGCGCCGTGCGCATGGCGTCCACGGCGCGTTGATCGGCCTCCTCCTTGTTGCCACGGCCCTGGAGGGGGGCGGCCGCCAGCGCTGCGGCCTCGGTGACGCGCAGCAGCTCCAGGGCCAGGTTGCGATCCATGGGTCCCAATCCCATCGCTCTCTTCTCTACACCGAAGCCTATCCCAGGCTGCGGCGCCTGATCGGCAATTTCTCGGGGTCGACCATCAGGAGCCGCTTGTTGGCCAGCCGTCGCACGCCGTCCGAGGTCTCGTACACGCAGGTACGCTCGAGGACGGCGGTGACCACCACCGGCGTCCCGTCGATGCTGGCCTCGAACCCGTCGAGCAGGACCTCGTCATCCCGGAGCCTGATCTCGCTGAGACGCTTCGCCATCCCTCGCTCCTCCCGATCACAGGAGCGCGTCCCGAGGGCCGCCGGCCAGCGGCCCGGCGGCACCGGCGCGTGACCCGCGCACCTCTCCAGCAGCCCACGGCCTCCTGCCCCGCGGGGCGGGACATGGCTGGGAGGATACCGAACGTCACCGGTGAGGGCGAGCCCGCAGTGCGCTGCCTCGCCCCGGACGGCGTCGAGCGCCCCCTAGCGCTCGCGGCGCCGGCCGTGATGGTCGCCCAGGTAGGCGAGCAAGGCCTCTCGGTCCGGCGGCAGCGTCCCCTCCAGGACCAGCTCCTCCAGCCGGGCCTTGATCCGGCCCACCTCCGGGCCGGGCGAGAGGTCGCACACGCGCATGATGTCGCGTCCGTCGATCGGGAGCCGCATCCGACTCGGCCGCTCGGCCAGCACCGCCCGCAGGCGGCCCTCCAGCTCGTCGATCAGCCCCCCTCCCGGGTAGGCCGAGGCGGCGATGTCGGCCCGGGCCAGCTCGAGGAGCGGCCAGAGCACGTCGCCGGCGTCGCGGGCCAGGCGACGCACGGCGCCGTCGCTCCACTCCGGCCGATAGAAGACCGGGCGCAGATGGAGCCGCACCATCCGCGCCACCCGCTCGACCTCGGCGTTGGCGAAGCGCAGCCGGGTCATGGCCGCTCGGGTCAGCTCGGCCCCCACCTGGTCGTGCCCGTGGAAGGCCCCGTCGGGGGTGGCGGTCACCGGCTTGCCCACGTCGTGGAAGAGCGCCGCCAGCCGGACGAGCAGGTCCGGCGGGGTGCGGGCCACGGTCTCCAGGGTATGGCCGAAGACGTCCCAGCGATGATAGTGGCCCTGGGCCACCCCGTGGCCGGCGAAGACCTCGGGGAGCAGGGTCTCCATCAGGCCCCCCTCGTCCAGGAGCTCCAGCGCCCGCCGGGGGCGGGGCGAGACCAGCATCTTGCGCAGCTCCCCGTTGACACGCTCCGCGGAGAGCACGGGCGGCCGCGCCCGGTCGCGCAGCCGGCGCATGGCCGGCAGGAGCGGGGCGTCGAGCTCGAAGCCGAGCTGGGCGGCGAACCGGATCGCCCTCAACATCCGGAGCGGGTCGTCGGAGAAGGCCTGCTCCGCCGGTCGGGGGGTGCGCAGCCGGCGTCGCTGCAGGTCGCTCCAGCCCCCCAGCGGGTCGTGGAGGCGACCGTCGAGGTCCATCAGCATCGCGTTGACGGTGAAGTCCCGGCGCAGCAGGTCCTCCGCCAGCGTCGCCGGCCGCACCTCGGGCTTGCGCGAGGTGGGCGCGTACGACTCGGCCCGGGTGGAGGCGAACTCGACCCGCCGCTCGCCCCAGGTGACCTGGGCGGTGCCGAAGCGGGGGAAGAGGGCCGGAGGCCGGGCCCCCACCAGGCGGGCGAACCGCTCCGCCAGCGCCAGGGCCTGCGGCCCCTCGACCACCACGTCCAGGTCGGGATGGGGACGACCGAGCAAGGCGTCGCGAACGTAGCCCCCGACCACCCAGGCTCGGAGGCCGAGCTCCCGGGCCGCCTGGCGCAGCGGGGGGAGCACCGGCTCGGCGGCCGCCACCGCGGCCAGCCGCTCCTGGGGAGGCTCGGCGACCATCCCTACCCCTCCCGCCGCCCGGGCCTCACAGCCGGGAGCGGGCCCACTCGAGCGCCCCCACCTGGCCAGCCCGGTCGCCCAGGCGCGCCCGCCGCAGCCGCGGCCGCCGCCGAGGCTGGATGAACGGCGAGGAGCGGAGGACCGCCTGGAGCACCGGCGCCACCTGCGCCCAGGAACGGGTGATCCCACCCCCCATCACGATCAGGTCGGGGTCGAAGAGGTTGGTGAGGTTGATCAAGGCGTAGCCCATCATGGTGGCCGCCCGGCGGACGATCGCGACCGCCCTCTCGCTTCCCCGGGCGGCCTGCTCGAAGATCTCGACCGCGGGCTCGCCCATCTCCCGGGCCAGCGCCGCCCCCCCGCAGAACGCCTCCACGCAGCCTCGCTGGCCGCATCGGTCGAGCGGGCCCTCGGGGTCGACGATCATGTGCCCGACCTCGCCCGCGGCCCCGTGGCTGCCGGAGAAGAGGCGGCCGTCGAGGATCAGCCCGCCCCCCACCCCGGTGCTCCAGGTGACGTACACCATGGTCCGGCAGCCCTGCCCCGCCCCCCGGCGGTACTCCCCCCAGGCGGCGAGGTTGGCGTCGTTCTCCAGGTCCACGGGGCAGCCCAGGCGCTCGGCCAGCAGGGCGGCCAGGGGGACGTTCCGCCAGCCGAGCAGGTTGGGGGGGTTGACCAGCACCCCCCGCGCCAGGTCGATCGGGCCGGGGGCGCCGATCGCGGCCCGGCGCAGGGAGCCGGCGCCGGCCAGCCGCGCGATCCGGCCCGCCGCCCACTCGGCCACCCGTTGGGGCGTGCCCAAGGTGGGGGTCTGAGCCCGCGCCGTGCCCACGACCCGCCCCTCCAGGTCGGTGACCACCACCCGGATCCGGGTCCCGCCGAGGTCGATGCCCGCGATCATGACGCCGTGCAGTAAGGTAGCTGAGCGATCCAGCGGACGGGGGACGGCGAGTATCGGCCCCGACCAGGGTTTCCTTTCGATCGGTACGGGGTACGTTACATCAAGGCCGGTAGCGGTGAGGCGCCGGCCAACAGGAGTGAGACAGAGAGCACATGCCCCGACAACGACTTCCCGTTCTTCCCCTCACGCAGGCGGTGATCCTGCCCCGGATGACGGCCACCGTGCAGATCGACTCTCAGGATGCACGGAACGCGATCAAGGCCGCCCTGGCCGGTGACGGCTTGCTGCTGCTGCTGCCCAAGGTCGATGGTCGCTACGCCAGCGTGGGGGTGGTGGCCAAGGTCGAGGAGAAGGGGAACCTCCCCGACGGCAGCGAGGTGGTGGCGGTGCAGGGTCGCGCCCGGGCCATCTTGGGGAACGTCATGCCCGAGCTGGACGGGACCCTGATGGCCGAGGTGGATCCCTCCCCGGATCCCAACAGCTGGTCCGACCGCGCGCGCCAGCTGGCCCACGAGTACCGGGCCATCGTCGAGAACATCCTCGAGATCCGCGGCGCCCCTCAGGTCGCGCAGGTGCTGCGGGGGATCGAGCATCCCGGCCACCTGGCCGACATGTCCGGCTACTCCCCCGACCTCTCCATGGGCCGGAAGGTCGAGATCCTGGAGACGCTGGACATCGAGGAGCGGCTTGAGAAGCTGATCGCCTGGAACCGAGAGGTCCTGGCCGAGCTGAGCCTCAAAGAGCAGCTGCGCAACGAGGTCTCCGAGCGCATGGAGAAGAACCAGCGCGAGTTCATCCTGCGCCAGCAGATGGAGGCCATCAAGCGCCAGCTCGGCGAAGCCGGTGGCGACGTGGTGGCCGAGTATCGCTCACGCGCCGAGGAGGCGGGGATGCCCGAGGCCGCCCGCAAGGAGTTCGACCGTGAGCTCGACCGCCTGGAGCGGATGAGCGAGCAGAGCCCCGAGTACGGCTGGATCCGCAACTTCCTCGACTGGATGCTGGACATCCCCTGGAGCAAGCGGACCGAGGACAACTTCGACCTGGTCCAGGCCCGACGCATCCTGGACGAGGACCACTACGGTCTGGACGACGTCAAGGATCGGATCATCGAGTTCCTGGCCGTGCGCAAGCGGCGCCAGGAGAAGGGCTGGACCGACCAGGGGGGCCGGGGCTCGGGGGCGATCATCACCTTGGTCGGCCCCCCGGGCGTGGGCAAGACCTCGCTGGGCGAGTCCGTGGCCCGGGCCCTGGGGCGCAAGTTCGCCCGCATCTCGTTGGGCGGCATCCACGACGAGGCCGAGATCCGCGGCCACCGCCGCACCTACATCGGCGCCCTGCCCGGCCGGATCGTCCGCGCCCTGAAGGAGGCGGGGACCAAGAACCCGGTCATCATGCTCGACGAGATCGACAAGGTGGGCGCCGACTGGCGCGGCGACCCCTCCTCGGCCCTCCTGGAGGTGCTGGACCCGGCCCAGAACCACACCTTCAGGGATCACTACCTGGAGGTGGACCTCGACCTCTCCGAGGTGCTGTTCATCCCCACCGCCAACGTGGCCGACACCATCCCGGCGCCGCTGCTGGACCGCATGGAGCTGATCCGCCTGGACGGCTACACCGAGGAGGAGAAGCTCCAGATCGCGCGTCGGCACCTCGTCCCACGCCAGCTGGAGCGCAACGGCCTGGAGCCGAGCGAGGTCTCGATCACCGACGAGGCCATCCAGCGGATCATCTCCGACTACACCCGCGAGGCCGGCGTCCGCAACCTCGAGCGGGAGCTGGGCAAGGTGCTGCGCAAGGTGGCGACCCGGGTCGACGCCGGCCAGATGGCCACCCCGGCCGTGATCGACGCCTCCCTGGTGCGCGAGGCGTTGGGCAAGCCCCGCTTCCAGTTCGAGGAGGTGCGAGAGCGCACCTCCGTGCCCGGCGTGGCCACCGGCCTGGCCGTGACCGGCACCGGCGGCGACATCCTCTTCATCGAGGCCACCGCCATGCCGGGGGAGCCTAAGGCCGGGCTGACCCTGACCGGCCAGCTGGGCGACGTCATGAAGGAGTCGGCCCAGATCGCCCTCTCCTACGTGCGCTCGCACGCTCACGAGCTGGGCCTGGAGACCGGCTTCGGCGATCGCCAGGTGCACATCCACGTGCCGGCCGGAGCCGTGCCCAAGGACGGCCCCTCGGCCGGCATCGCCATGACCACCGCCCTGGTCTCCCTGCTCAGCGGGCGGCCGGTCCGCTCCTCGGTGGGGATGACCGGCGAGGTCACCCTGCAGGGGCGGGTGCTGCCCATCGGCGGGGTCAAGCAGAAGGTGCTGGCCGCGCGCCGGGCGGGGCTGGCCGAGGTCATCCTGCCCAAGCGCAACGAGCCGGACCTGGACGACCTCCCGGCCGACGTTCGCCAGGAGATGAAGATCCATCTGGTCAGCGACGTCACCGAGGTGCTGGCCCTGGCCCTGGAGCCGGAGCCGGTGCCGCCGTTGACCATCCCTTCGTGATCGGGCTCTGACCGAGCCCGACCCGGCACGGGAGAGTGGCCCGCTCTCCCGTGCCGGCGTTCCTCGGCCCCGCGAGGCGGCTCGGATCGACCTCCCGGGGAGATCCGTGGGCCCTGCCGTCCCGCCGGCACCTCCCGCCTGGCGAGGATGGAGGCCCGCCCGGGGTCCGTGGCCGGGCCGGGACCCGGGGCGGGCGTCGACGGTCGGGCCGAGGTTCACCCGTTGAGCGGCGGGATGAGGTCAGCGGGGCGAGGTCACGGTGGCCGATGGGCATGCCCCGTCCCACGCCGCCAGCCGGAGGGCCGGCCCCTCCGGGCGCTCACGGCCGCAGCAGCGTCTTGATGGCGCGGCGCTCGTCCATGGCGCGGTAGCCCTCGGCGGCCTGGTCCAACGGCAGCTCCAGGTCGAAGACCCTGCCCGGATCGATGGCGCGGTCGTAGATCAGCTCGATCAGCTCGGGCAGGAAGCGGCGCACCGGGGCGGGGCCGCCGTGGAGGTGCACGTGCGAGAAGAACAGCTCCCGGCCCGACAGCTCGACGCCGTGGGGGACCCCGACGAAGCCGACGTGGCCGCCGGGGCGGGTGGCGCGGACGGCTTGCACCATCGACTCCTGGGTGCCCACAGCCTCGATGACCGAGTGAGCGCCGAGCCCACCGGTGAGGTCCTTGACGTGCGCGACGCCCTCGTCGCCGCGCTCGACCACGACGTCGGTGGCGCCGAACTCCCGAGCGAGCTCCTGGCGGGGCTCATGCCGGCTCATGACGATGATCCGCTCCGCCCCAAGCCGCCTGGCCGCCAGCACGGCGAGCAGGCCAACCGCACCGTCGCCGACCACGGCCACGGTCTTGCCGGGCCCGACCTGGGCGGCGACGGCGCCGAACCAGCCCGTGCCGAGGACGTCCGAGGCGGCGAGCAGGCTCGGGACGAGGTCGTCCGGGGGGAGGCCGGGCGTGGCCACGAGCGTCCCGTCCGCGAGCGGGACGCGGAGCACCTCCGCCTGCGCACCGCCGACCGGCGTTCTCCGGATGCAGGAGGTCTGGTAGCCAGCCCGACAGATCTCACAGGTGTTGTCGGAGGCGAAGAACGACCCGATCACGAACTGCCCGGGCCTGATCCTCGTGACCCCGCCGCCCACCTCCTCGACGACGCCGGCGTACTCGTGCCCCATCGGCACCGGCCATTCGCCGTCCTCGAAGCCGCGGTACGGCCAGAGGTCGGAGCCACAGATGCAGGTCGCCGCGAGGCGAACGATGGCGTCGGTGGGCTCGACGATGCGGGGTTCGTCGCGCTCCTCGACCCGCACGTCGCCGGGTCCGTGCATGATCGCGGCTCGCACCCGCTCAGCCCTCCTGGGCCGACGCCGCCGAGTACTCCTCGTCGGTCACGTGCGGTCCCCAGGTCGCCGCCTCCCCCCGGCCGTCGACCTGCTGCAGGGCGAGGTGGGTCATGAAGCGACTCGGCGTGGCCCCGTGCCAGTGGTCCTCCCCCGGCTCGAAGAACACCCGGTCCCCAGGCCGGATCACCTCCACCGGACCACCCCGCCGCTGGGCGAGGCCCACGCCCTCGGTGACGAAGATCGTCTGGCCGTTCGGATGCCGGTGCCAGGCGGTCCGTGCCCCCGGAGCGAAGTGGACCATGCTCGCCATCAGGCGCGACGGGCCCTCCGGGACGGCCACAGGGTCGATGAGCACCAGGCCGGTGAACCACTCGGCGGGGCCCAGCCCCGTCTCGACGCCGTTTCTGATCACCTGCATGGGAAGTCCTCCCTGGCCTGCGATCCAGGCCGCTCCGGCGGCCGGCGAGGGGTCCACCGGCGCCTCCATCGACTCGCGCTCAGCCTGCCGCGACCGTTCGGCAGCCTCGACCTCCACGACGCACCGCAACCCGGCCTCCCTCCGACCGCCTCGCCGACGATCGGCGGCGAGCGCATCACCGGTCGCCGGTGGCCCGATCCGTGACTCGGCCGAGCCGCCGCGCGCCGGGGAGCCCGGCTCTCACCGGGGACCCCACGAGGCCGGCCTCGTCAGGTCCCCTGACCGCGACGCGGCGCTTCACGGAGGCTGCAACCGAGTCTACGGGTGAGGAAGGGTCCCCACCAAAGGGCCCTCCAGCCTCCTTCGCGGGGACGGGGGTCGTCATCGACCTCAGCGGGGCACCGGCAGCCGCCGCCCCCTCGAGCCACGCTCGATCTCCGCCGCTCGGGCAGGTCGAAGCCGGCGGCGGCCGACCGCGCGCCTGCGAGAGGCTGCGGCACCGCCGCGCCCCATGTCGAGGGACGGCCCCGCATCCGACCGGACGGTCGCCACCTCGGTGCACCGAGGAGCGGCTGCACACGTATCAAAGGGTGATCCGCCCGATGGCCGACCCAGAGGGCATCGGTGAACGCCGAAGGCCGCCTCCGCTGAGCGGTGCGAGGAGCCCCCCCGGCCCGCACCCATGCGGGAGCGGCCGGGTCGGCCGGAGGGACCTGGCGCCGCTTGGACGAGGCCGTCGTTCGAGCGAGCACGACGCAGTTGCAAGGAGGAGCGACGTTGCGCAAACTGGCCCTGCTGCTGGCCGCAGCCGGCTTCCTGGCGATGCCGGGTGCGGTCCACGCTGCGCCCATCGATCCCCCCACGCCGGGGCTCAACTGCCGCGAGGCGATCTGGCAGTATGCGGTGAACTTCCCCGGCCTGGGCGGGCTGAGCAACTTTCAGGTATCGCCCGACCCCATCGACCTGGCCGCCAACGGCAACGTCGTGGCCCAGGTGCCGTCGCCTCGGGGGGTCATCCTCTTCGCCCGGGACGTGGGGACGAGCGAGGTCTCCTCGGCAGTGGTCACCTACAGCGAGACGCTGCAGGACTTCCTCCAGAACGGCCTCGACCTCCAGGGATTCGGGCCGCTGCACATCAACGTCTGGATCGACCGGGGCGGTGACGAGGCGAACGGGGGTGGCCCCTTCACCTTCGACCAGCGAGGGGTGCTCACCGGCCTGGACGACGAGGTCTACGGCACCTTCACCCAGACCGGGCCCGGCCAGTACAACGGCTCCACGCCGTTCTTGCCCTTCTGGGGCTCCAGCGCCACCAACCTGACGCAGGTGGCTCAGGAGGTCGGTGCCAGCACCCGGATCTGGTTCTGGATCGGGGTTGACCTCAGCTCCCCCGGCCAGGCCATCGGCATGGTGAGCTCCCTGAACGGGAGCCCGGCCTGCCGGCTGGATCGGGCGGCGTAGCCGCCGCTCGGGCCGGCACCGCGGCGGCTCACAGCCGGACGCCGCCGCACCCGTCGGGCCCCGCCCAGTGGGCGGGGCCCCGACCTTCCCCCGGCCGCTCGAGCTCGACCTCCTCCGGCGGCCCGCGCCTCTCGATCGGCCGACCAAGGCGTCAAGCCCTCTTGGCCCCACCCTCGACCAGGGTCACGGCGCCGAAACAGATCGCGCTGACGTGGGCCAGGGCCGAGTCGCAAGCGTGGGGACTGCCGGGGGTAGGGGTCCCTGACCGTTGCCGCTGAGTGAGCGATCGTCTCATGCGGCACCCCTCACGGGGTTGCCCTCGCGGGCTTCGCGCCTCCCCGCCGCGTGCCCGGGAGGCCCGGGTCTCACCGGGTCCCCACGAGGCCGGCCTGGGGACCCCATCGGAGCGTGCTCCGATGGGGAACCCTCGTGGGGCACCCCTCCGGGCCATCGTGCGGGAGCGCCGCCATCGCCCAGGCCCCCCGATGGGCGGCGGCACGCTGGCCGTCGTGCCGGGCACCGAGGCCGCTCAGGAGCTCGCTTACGTCTCGGACCAGGTCCTCGTCGACCTCGGCGGGATCGACCCCCACCAGCCCCCCTCCCTGAGCGGCGAGCGCAGCTTCCACCTCCTCGGCCCCGAACCGCGCCAAGCGGTCCCGAGGCTCGACCACGATCGGGGTCACGGTCGGGTCACGTAGCAGCGCCAGGAACCTCCGACGCGTTCCGTTCAGCGCCGAGCCAACCTCGGTCAGAAGGCGCCCGACGGCGAGCCCCTCCTGGGCCGCCCAAGCGGCACCACCC
>Ga0209061_1005374_pt1 | contig 11275 bp, 15 predicted proteins | sample Coa_R1_10_FD_187157 | JGI IMG/M metagenome (GOLD analysis project Ga0209061, IMG submission 187157) | Surface soil microbial communities from Centralia Pennsylvania, which are recovering from an underground coalmine fire - Coalmine... | ecosystem: Environmental > Terrestrial > Soil >... | reverse complement strand
GAGCATCCGGATGATCTGCTCTGGGGTGTGGTGCCGTCTCTTCATTGCCGTGCTTGCCTCCATCCCACCATCGTGGGGGTCGGGCTCGCACAGCGGGTGGATCAACTCAAGGGGACCCGGTCAATAGCCGATCAACCGGGTCGGCCGTTGTCAATGGCCAGTTCAATGTCCCCGCTGGTGGCCAACTGAAAGTCCCCACCCCTCGCACTGCGATCAGGACTTTCGCGTGGTGCGACCACCCCCTCGCTGACGGGCTTCCCGCATGCGGAACGACTCGCCGTCGGTGAGCACCACGACGCTGTGGTGCAGTAGCCGGTCGAGGAGACTCACGGCCGTGGTGTGCTCGGGGAGGAACGTGCCCCACTGGTCGAAGGGCCAGTGGCTGGCGATCCCGAGCGACACCCGCTCGTAGGCGGCGGCCACCAGTCGGAAGAGGAGCTGGGCACCGGCGTCATCGAGGGGAGCAAACCCGATCTCGTCGACGATCACCAGGTCGGCCCGGAGCAGCTGGTCGATGACCTTGCCCACCGAGTTGTCGGCCAGCCCCCGGTAGAGGGTCTCGACGAGCTCGGGAGCGGTGAAGTAGCGGACCCGCCGGCCGGCGTCGACCGCCGCATGGCTCAAGGCGACGAGGAGGTGGGACTTGCCCGTGCCGGCCGGGCCGACGAGGCAGACGTTCTCCTTCGCCGTGATCCACTCGAGGGAGGCCAGGTAGTCGAGGGTCGGCTTCGGCACCGAGGAGGCGGCGACGTCGAACTCGTCGAGCGTCTTTCGGACCGGGAAGGCGGCGGCCTTCAGCCGTCCCCGGGCGTTCGACTCGTCGCGGGCGGTGATCTCCGCCTCGACCAGGGTGCGCAGGAAGTCCTCGGGGCTCCACCGCTGGGTCTTCGCCACCACCAGCAGCTCGGGGGCCAGACGGCGGACGGCGGCCAGGCGAAGGCGCCGGAGGCGGCCTCGATGTCGGCCGGCAACGCCGGGGCCGGGGCGGTCACGACAGCCCCTCGGGGGCGTAGTCGGCGAGGGAGCGGGTGGCGGCCTGAGGCAGGAGGGGCACGATGAGGGCTTCACCCGGCCGGCCCGGCCCCGGCACGCCTCTTCCCGCTTCGATGATCGAGCGCACGTCTCCGACCCGCCACCGACCGAACTGGACGGCCCGCTCGAGCGCTGCCACGAGGGCGTCCCGGCCGTGGGCCGCCTCCAGGCGGAGGAGCTCGGGTAGCTCCGCTCCGAGCGTGGTGGCCCCCGAAGCGGGCGCTCCCTTCACGAACGCCTCGGCCGGGTCGCTCGGTCTACGCCGATGAGAGCTCACGTCTGCTTGGGAGAGCACGACCAGATACATCGAGCAGGTGGCCCCAGCGCCGCGCACCTGGGACTCGTCACGTCTCGGTCGTCGGTCCGAAGCCGAGCGCGCCCTGAAGGTCATCGCTGCCATTGCCGGCAGAGGCGGTCAGCAAGTTGTTCGGGATGGGAGAGGGCCAGGAGGTGCCCGCCAGGAGCGACCTCGATGTCGCAGTTGAGCCGGTCGTGTGCGACGCGAAGTTGGAATTCGACGGGGAAGAAACGGTCCTCGCGTCCAACGATGACCGTGGTGTCCACAGCTGGCCAGGAGCTGATCGTGCACGGTTGGCTGAACACGATGTCGGCTTCGTTGGGGGGGCGGTCCGGGCCGCTCGCGAGCGCGTCCGCGGGGATGTCGTGGAGGATGTAGGTGACTGGGTCGAAGACAGCCGAGTATCCGCCGTCGACGGCGGCTGCTTGGCGCGCCTCGGTCGCTCCGGTGTTGCGCCACCAGTCGCCTGGGGTTTCGCCGGGGAGGGGGATCATGGCGTTGACGAGGACCAGGAGGCGCACCGGTTGTGTGGTGCAGGCGATGGGGGCGGAGAAGCCGCCGAGCGACTGCGCCACCACGACGGCTGTTGGATCGCCGTCGATCGCTTGGACGATAGCGTCGGCATACTCTGGCAACCCGGCGGTGTCGTCATTCCCGGGCAGCTCGACGGGTACCGCCTCGTGGCCCCGTGTTTCCAGGATCGGGACGAGGAGGTGCCAGTACCAGGCAGAGCCTCCCGCTCCCGGCACCAGCACGAACCGGCTCACCGGCCCTGGTCCTCTGACGCCGACGCGCCAGCGTCGAGGGCAAGGCGGTGGTCGGAGCGCCATACCGTCTCCCCCTCATGCTCATCGCTCGTCGGCCGAAGCCCAACCCGGCCGGCGACGACCGCGGACGCGTGGTTGCCGGGGTGGACGTTGGCGCAGAGACGGGTGACGCCGTGGCTTCGAAGCCACGCGACGACTGCTCGGGCGGCTTCGGTCGCGAACCCCTGTCCCTGCCGCGACCGGTTGATGACCCAGGCGACCTCGGCGGACACCATGTGGCCGTCAGCGAGGAAGATCGTGGCTTGGATGGCCCCGATAGGGACCTGGTCACGGCCTCGCCGGACGATCCAGTTGAGCCACCGCTGGTCCGGCGTGAGTGGCCCAGCGACGAGCCGGCGGTAGCGGTCTCGCAGCTGGCCGATGGTGGCCGGTCGCCCGCCGATGAACTCGTGGAGGCCCTCGTCGTCGAGGACGTGGACCATCTCGTCGGCGTCGTCGACGACCAGCGCGGTCAGGGTCAGCCGGTTCGTGCAAATGGTCGTGTCGCTCAGGAGTGGCAACGCTGGGGCGGGATCGTTGGTCGTCGGTGCGGGGCGATGGGACAAAGCGGTACCTGGTGGAGCGCTCGCCGAGTTGGTTCTCGGTGCCGAAGGCGTAGGCGACGGTGAGGGTGAGCTGGTAGAGCCGGTACGGGGGAGGCCCGGCGGTGGGTGCGCCGTAGGGGGCATCGAAAGCCCCGTCGCCGGTCACGGTGACCGGCCATCCGTACTTCTCCCGGTAGGCGTCTCCGACACGCTGGAGCTCTACGCGGCCCTCGACCCACGACACCGTCCCCTCGAGCACGATGTCGATTGCCGGGGCGCGGGCGGCGAGGGCCGCCGTCGGCCGTTGCAGCAGGTCTCGGCCCTTGCGGGCAGCGGGGTTGGTGGTGGAGTAGACACGCTCGTCGAGGTAAACCGCTAGCACGGGGCGCAGGTGGGGGTGGCCCTCGGCGCCGGCCGTGGCGACCCAGTACCACCGCTCGGCGGCGAAGAGCTGGGCGACCTCGTCCCAGTCAAGGGGGACGACTCCGGCGGGGGCGTCGGTAGCGATGACCTCGGCGACAGGGGGTCGACCGGTCACGGCCTTGCCCCCGCAGCCGTCACGACGCGGCGCTGGGCCCCGGCGGCCCGCGCCCAGCGAGCAAAGCCCAGCCAGGACTGGGCCTGTCGGGGCCACACCAGGCGACGGCGTTCGCTCGCGACCCGGCGCTCCAAGTCCAGGCGCCGCTCTTCAACCAGCGCCAGCATCATCACGGTCGGAAGGTACACGGTGGCTCCTTGCAGTCGTCCAGCAGCAGGCTGCCCGCTGCTGTCTCGGAGTTGGACCGCCCCCGCGCCGCCGACTAATCGGTCACCGGAAGAATTCCTACGAGACGCTGGCTGGCAGTCCGAACCGGGCGAACATCTCCACGCCGCCCGCAGTTGAGGCGTCGCCCCACCGGCCGAGCAGCTCGGCGGTAAGGAAGTAGTCGACCTCGGCGACTCGCTCCTCCCGCAACGAAAGGACGGCCAGGGCGGAGGGCACCCAGGTCCGGGTGGCCGGGTCGAGGGTGTAGCAACCCAGCGCCGGCTGGCCGTTGGCCGAGGTCGGCCTATGCCGCCAGCGCTCATTGAATCCAAACTGGCGCAGGAAGCCGGCGATGGCTGCGGTCCCTCGGTACCAACTCGGCAGCGGCGGCATCGCCCAGGCGGCGTCCTCGGTGAGCAGCCCGACGAGGGCGTCGGCGTCGGCTCGCTCCAAGGCGTCGACGAACGCGGTCACGAGCCGGCGTGCCCGCTCGTCACCCAGCGACCGAAGCGTCTGTTGCTGGCTCGGCCCGGGCCTGTGACGAGAGAGGCTTTCTCGGGCCCGCTGCAAAGCACTAGTCACCGCCGCGACGGTGGTGCCCAGCTGCTCGGCGATCTCAGCGGCGGAAAACCCGAGCACCTCTCGCAGCAACAACGCGGCCCGCTGCGACGCCGGCAGGGCCTGCAGGGCGACCACGAAGGCCAGTTCGAGGCTCTCACGCTCGTCATAGCGGGCCTCGGGCGACGCCGACATCTGGCTGGCGCCCAGCTGGCGGTCGGGGTAGGGCTCGATCCAGGTGCTCTCCGCCAACGGAGCGCTCGGTCCCCCCTCGACCGGCGGACCGTAGGAGACGGGCAGCTCGCGGCGCGAGCGGCGAGCGGCCACGTCCAGCGCCGCATTGGTGGCGATCTTGTAGAGCCAGGTGCGCAGGCTGCTCCGCCCCTCAAAGCTGGGCAGGGCACGCCAAGCCCGGACCAAGGCCTCCTGCAGAGCGTCGTCGGCGTCGTGGTAGGAGGCCAGCATGCGGTAGCAGTGGGCGTGCAGTTCTACGCGATGCATCTCCACGAGCGCCCCGAAGGCGTCCGAGTTGCCACCACGGGCAGCCGCCAGAAGCGCCCCGCCATCGCATCCCGCACCCTCATGCAACATCAACGGCAAGGCTACCCACCGCCGGGGAAGCCGCCCCAGCGCGCTGGTCGGAAATCCTCAAGGGGCCCTCGCGAAGGACCTCGACAGGCGCGTAGCGCCCCACAGGGGTCGCCATGAAAGAGCGAGGCTAGGGAGCGCCGGGAGTACCCTTCGGTCGACGAGTCTTGGCCAGCCATCACGTCAACCAAGTCATGGCTGAGCTGTTCGCGACCGGTATACAGATGGGCGAGTCGCCGCGCTGGCATGCGGGTCAGTTCTGGATGTGCGACTGGCTGGCCGGGGAGGTGCTGGCCTTCGACGGCAACGGCAACCGAGAGGTGATAGCCCAAGTCACCGGCCTACCGTTTTCGATCGACTGGGTGGCCGATGGACGCTTGGTCCTAACCACCACGGCCGGCGTGATGACCGGGCCGAGGCTCGAACCGTACGGTCCCCCCGGGCAGGCTTTCAACGAGATCGTGGTGGACGCCGCCGGGCGGGTCTGGGTCGACCGGCCAGGTTCAATGCCGTGGGAGCAGCGCAAGCCTGGGATCGTGGCGGTACTGCTGCCTGACGGAACTTGGCGTCAGGTCGCCGACGACGTTTGGTTCCCCAACGGGATGGTCGTGCTCAACGAGGACACGCTGGTGGTGGCGGAGTCGCACGCCGACCGGCTGACCGCTTGGACGATCACCCCGAGGGGCGAGTTGGTAGACCGACGGGTCTGGGCCGGTCTGGAGAGCGGAGCGGCTCCCGACGGCATCTGCGCCGACGCTGAAGGGGCGATCTGGTATGCCAGCGTTCCCCAACGCCGCTGCGTACGCGTCGCCGAGGGCGGCCAAGTGCTCGACACCGTTGACGCCGATCGCGGGTGCTTCTCTTGCATGCTCGGCGGCCCCGACGGCACGAGGCTTTACATCGTGGCTAACCGCTACAGCGCCGGGCAGGCCTCGGACGGCGTAGTCCTTGTTCAGCCCGTGGAAGTTCCTCGCGCTGGACGCCCCCTGAGCGGATACTCCGTGGCCCCGCTTTCCAAGTAGTCGGAGTCAAGGAGTTTGCCAGATGGTGGTCGAGCAGCACCGTGCAGGCCTCGGCACCTTCGAGGAGTCGGTCGCACAGGTCGTCGACGAGGTCGCCTTTGGGGTCGATGACGAACACGCCGCGGCCGGCGTCGATGTCACCGAGGACGAAGTTAGTGAGTAGGACTTGCCCGATCCGGTGGCCCCAATGACACGGAGGTGGTGGCGGCAGTCGGGACGTCCAGGGCGCCAAGCCGGCGGGCGCCGGCTTGGGCGTCGTCGAGCACCTCGGGGCCAACAGCTGGAACTCCGGTTTGCTGCGGGGAGGGCGAGGCCATGTCGGGGTCCTCCGGCCGGCACTGGCGATCGATGCGGCCGCAGGTTCATCTCCCCAGCCGAACATGAACCGGCCATTCCCGGCAGGCTGGTTGTCCCGCTCTTTGCTCAGTCGGCGTGGGCCACTGACGTCCCGCCCCAGTCTTCGGGCGCGAGGTCGGCGATGGTTTGGGTGAACGTCCAGCGGTGCCCGGCCAGGTCTTCGACCGAGTACTGCCGCTCGCCGTAGGGGTAGTCGGCAGGAGGGCTCAAGATCCGGGCGCCTCGCTGGAGCGCATGGTCGTGATGCGCGTCAAGGTCGTCGACCTTGACCATCACCTCGTGGCTGCGCAGGCCGTTGCCCCCTGGGGCGCAGCGACCGTACTGGGGGTCGGCATCGGCGATGACCACGGCGCCGTTACCGAACGCGACCCGAGCGCGGTGTCCGCCGGCTCGCCACAACTCCTGGAAGCCGAAGGCGTCGCACAGCCAGTCGACCGCCTCTTCCACGTCGGGGTACACGAGCTCGGGGACGACGCTCGCCGAGCCGGTCGTACGGCTGATCAACATGTCAGGCTCCTCGGCGACCTCACGTTGGCTCATTCTTCCAGTTCGCCGGCGCCGAGCAAGGCCGCGCGGAGCCGGTCTACCGGTCGCTGAGCCCAGAGGGCGCCACGGCTTCAGTTCAGCCGGCCGCTTTTCTTGACCTTTCCCTTGGGGCAATCCGCACACTGGGGTCATCGGGCGAACGCCCGAGCACGAGGGAGCTCCACTTGTGGAGGAGATGAGCATCGGCGAGTTCGCACGGCGGTCCCGCCTGTCGGCGAAGGCACTCCGCCTCTACGATGGGCTTGGCCTGTTGGCGGCCGCCCGCGTCGACGAGCTGTCCGGCTACCGCTACTACAAGAGCACCCAGCTGGAACGGGCCTCTCTGCTCGCGACGCTCCGACAGATCGGGGTCCCGCTGGCCACCGTCAAGGAGATAGCGGACCTCGAGCCTGCCGAGATCGCCGAACGGGTGACGGCGTTCTGGCGCGAAGCCGACGCCCGGCGCGCGCTCAGCAGTGGTGCCGGTCGATCAACGCATCGGCGACAAGCGACAAGGCTATCGGCTGTTTCGGGCCAGTGGGGCGTCGAGCGGGCGTGCTAGCATCATGAGTGGCGCTGGGAGGGCGCCGCCGGGTCCGCGGGAAGGACTGAGTCCACCTCTGATGCACGAACCGTCATGGCTGTGGCCTCTTCCTCGGCCTGAGCAGCGGACCGCAGGCACCGGAGGGAGACGCCCATGTCCAATTCGCTTCCCGAGCGCCCCGACCTCGACCAGCTGCGCCGCCAGGCCAAGGAGCTGCGTGACGCCGCCCGCCGCGGCGACCAGGCCGCCGCCGAGCGCATCAGCCGCCACCACCCCTCGGCCAAAGTAGGCCCGGTCAGCCTGGCCGTCGTCCAGCTGGTCATCGCTCGCGAGCTGGGCTTTTCGAGCTGGCCCACGCTCAAAGCGGCCGTCGACGCGGAGCGCAGGGTCCCCGACGATCGCGCCCGCCAGCTGGTGGCCGCCTCGATCGAAGGGCGCCTGGCCGAGGCCGTTCGACTCCTGCGCGCCGATCCTGGGATCGCCGAGCGAAGCCTGGCCGCGGCGGTCGTACTCGGCGACACCGACTCGGTGCGCACCAGGCTCGTCGCCGACCCCGAGGCGGCCCTGGCCGTCGACGACGAGCGGGGCTGGCCGCCGTTGCTCTACGCCTGCTACTCCCGCTGGCATCACATCGACGACGAGCGAGCGGTCGGGCTGGCCCAGGTGGTCGGCCTCCTCATTGATGCGGGCGCCAGCCCGCACACCAACAACGGGGCCTTTCGGAACGGGTACCGCTCGGCGCTGCGCGGCGCGGTCGAGGTGAACAACCCTGCGGTCGTGAAGGTGCTGCTCGAAGCCGGAGCGAACCCCGACGACGGCCGCTGCATCGAGCAGGCGGCCGACCGGCGCGATCCGCGCTGTCTCGAACTGCTCTTGGCCCGTCGAGCCCGGGTGGTCGGCACGTGGGCACTCGGCGCTGCGGTCTACGCCGACGCCCCCGAAGTCGTGTCGCAGCTCCTCGACGGCCTCAGGGCCGACACGGCAGACACGGCGAGGGAGGCCACCAACGCCCTCGCCGACGCCGCCGCCGCCAACGCTGGGTACGCGGTGGTCGAGGCACTGCTCAGCGCGGGCGCCGACCCCAACGTGACCGACTCTGACGCCGGGCGTAGCGCGCTGCGCTGCGCGGTGCGAGCCGGACACGACGACACCGCCGACCTGCTGCTCCGAGCAGGCGCCACCGACGACAGCACCGAGGTCGACCAGTTCATCGGCGCCTGCCTGGCCGGCGACCGTCGCAGAGCTGAGCGGCTCATAGCGGAAAACCCCGGACTACACGACCAGATGACCGAGGCGGACCGGACGGTGATCGTCGAGGCTGCGGGGCGCAGTTCGGCGGCGACGATCGCGCTGCTGCTCGATCTGGGGTTCTCCCCCCATGCCCGCAACGGCTTCGGTGAGCAGCCGCTGCACAACGCCGCCTACCACGGCAACGCCCCGGTTGTGCGGGCGCTCCTCGACGCCGGAGCTGACGTCGACGGTCGCGACGACCGCTTCGACGCCACCCCGCTGGCGTATGCGACCGTGGGCAGCGGCGAGCAGGCCGGCAAGCCCGGCGACTGGACCGAGGCGGTACGCCTGCTCGTCGAAGCCGGGGCCTCCCAAGACGGCGTGTGGGTCTCCGACAAACCGCCCAGCGCGGAAGTCGCCGAACTCCTCGGGCATTACGGCATCACCCCCGACCCGCCATGTGCCGACGCCCACGCGGACAGCGAAAACGACCACGGAGAACCACCTGGCTCCATCGGCAGCGGGGTCATGGCCGAGATGTCCCGGCACCTGGAAGCCGCCTACCAAGACGAGGATCTCGACCTGCTCGGATCCCTTTTGCACCCAGACGTCACCTGGACCGGCCTCTGCCACAACCGCGCTCAGGTCCTCGACTGCTTCCGCGGGTTCCAGGCCGAAGGGACCAGTGCGACGGTAGAGAGCGCGGAGGTGGATGGCGACGCCGTCGTGCTCGCCCTCAGCGTGTCCGGCCGCGCCGAGGGCGCCCGCCCGACCCCTTCACAGCAGCTCTGGCAGGTCTGCTCCGTCGTTGACGGCCAGATCGTGGACATCCGCTTCTACCCCGACCGCCACAGCGCCCTCGACCGGGCCAAGTCGGGCGGACCGCGGTGAGCGACCTGACCGACGCGGCCAACGCGATGGTCGTGGCCATACATTCGGGCGATATCGCGGCCTGCGCCCACTGCTCGCCGAGCGTCCCGGCCTCGTGTCGGACCCGTCTAAGAACGTGTTGCGCGCGGTGGCCGACTGGCGCGGGCACTTCCCCAACGGCCCGGAGATCGTGCGGCGCCTAGTGGAAGCCGGTGCCGACCCCAACGCCCGCCAACCCGGCGCGGAAACCGCGCTTCATTGGGCGGCCAGCAGCGACGACTGGCATGTCGCCACCGCGCTCATCGACGCCGGAGCAGGCGTCAACGCCCCCGACGGCTCGATCGGCACCCCGTTGGCGACGCCGTCGGGTACGCGTGCTGGGATGTGGCCCGGCTGCTCGTCGCCCGCGGCGCGGACATCGACCTGGCGTGGGTGGCCGCTTCGTTGGGTTTGCTCGACCGGCTCGCCGAGATCCTGGGAGACGAGGCGCCCGGGTAGTCCAATATGTCGGGCGCGTCACCCGCGCCTTCCCGGACAAGACAAGCGTCGAGGTCCACGACTACCATGACACCCTCCACCCGCTGCTGCGCCGCATGCACCAGCGCCGCCTCCTCGCCCTAAAGAGCATCGGTTTCATACCGACCGCATGGGCCCACCACCACACGGTCGACAATTCTGGTCGAGGACGACGCTGCCGCTGCCGAAGGTCAAAGCCGGGCTGGCCGAGATCGCCGAAGAGGGCGAGCTGGCTTGACGGTGCCAGGGAAGTAGTAGCCCCTGATGGTCAGGGCGTCGTCGGTCACGCCGATGGAATCGTCCTGGTAGGCCACGGGGCCCTCCTTCGCTCGCACAAGCGGCAATGGAATGGCACTCTACGTGATCAAGCGGAGGGCGGGCCTCGTAGTCGTGTGACGGGGTAATTCTCCCAGAGGATTCGGCAGTGGGCAAAGACCCTCGATGAGCCCCACGGTGGTGCTGTTTGCTCAGGTGCCGAGCAGGTCCGCAGCGATGTGCAACAGGGCGGGAAGCTCGATACGGCGGGACGCGAGGCGCGCCAGGCAGAAGACAACCCCGAGCGCCGCCACGGCAGGTAGTCCCGACCAGGTGTTGTCCCCGGCCAGGACCGACGGGATGTGCCAGGTAACGAACAGCACGACATCGAGCGCGACGACTGCGGCGGGTCGTGACGTGGCACGGTTCAGGGAGGTCCAGATGGCACCTCGCCACAGGATCTCCTCGCCGGCCCCGGTCGCCGTGAGCTTGACGACCTGGCGGGCGGTGAAGTCGGGCGTGTGAGCAGAGGCGACGACCGCGATGGCCGCCACCAGTACGGCCGCTCCCAGACCCAGGTGGAGCGACCCTCGGGAGCTCGACACGCGGGCTTGCAGGGATGAGCGGAGCAGGAGGACCGGCGCGATAAGGACGGCGTAGGCGATGACCTGGACGGCTACCGCCCCCCAGGGCGTGAACGAGTGCGGGTAGACCACGAAGAGCACGACGCTGACCTCGGCCATCGCCCACACCCACCATGCGCCGACCGCGAGGACCGGATGACGGGCGAGGACCGGCGCCAAAGCGGACGGCCGCCAAGCCGGGCGCCGCTGCCGACCGGACTCGGCGACCATGGCTCTCCTTTCGTGCGGCATTCGGCGGCTCCGGTGCTCGCGGATGCTACCGATCCTGTGCGCGGAGAGAGCGCAAGCCCGGCCCGCCCGGTGCCCGCTACGGACCGGTGGTCGCCCTGCACGTGGCGGACATCGGTCGCCTGGCGCACGTGCTCAGCCAGCTGCGGGAGCCGCGCCCTGGGATCTGGGGCGTCGAGTGCGATGTCGCCAGCCGGATCGACGAAGGCTTCGTGGGGCCGCCGCTCGAGCGAGCCGGGGTGCAGGTGCAGCACCTGGCGGGGGCTGCCGAGCCGAACAGTCCCGGACCCGACGCAGCCTTGCGATCCTGAACGAGGGTGCCGAGTCGGCGATGGCGGCCAAGCCGCTCGTTGGCGACGCGGTCAGCAGCCGGGCCCAGTGGGCGTGACCGGACCCCGGTTGATGAGCCACTCGCTATGCGAGCTGTAGCTGGTATCTGCTGAGCCACTCCTCGGCGAACTCGACCGGTGAGCGCCAGCCGAGCGAATCGTGGGGCCGCTCGTTGTTGTACT
>Ga0209061_1005373_pt1 | contig 11277 bp, 10 predicted proteins | sample Coa_R1_10_FD_187157 | JGI IMG/M metagenome (GOLD analysis project Ga0209061, IMG submission 187157) | Surface soil microbial communities from Centralia Pennsylvania, which are recovering from an underground coalmine fire - Coalmine... | ecosystem: Environmental > Terrestrial > Soil >... | reverse complement strand
CGCGATGAGTATATCCATCATGTGCGCACGGGCGGCTGCCTCGTCGGGCCAAAGGCGCGCAGCTAGGGATTGAGTGATATGCGTTCTGACAAGGTACCCAGCCGCGACGAATACATCGATCAGCTCTTTGAGAGTTCCCTACGAGACGGTGAGCGCGTGTACGCCTTTGGCGTGCAGCTTCGCCAGAAGTTCATCGCTGCCCATGGCTACCTCCCTGAAGATTCGACGACGCCGCGTGTTCCCGTCACGGTAGACGGCCCAGTGGATCGCGACGAGTACATGGCGCGCGAGTATGAGCGCGAACACGGCGAGGAAGAATAGGGAGCGCGACGCTACTTGTCTGGCGTCTGTCGCTTTGATACATACTATGTAGCATCCTCCAGCCCACGAAGGTGGGCTTTGCGGCGCAGCCCTTAGGCGCAATTTCAACCGCCCGCCTGCCAGGCATACGACACGCGACGCCAGGGACGGCGGCGGTACTTTAAGCTCCCCTTGCGCCAGTGGCATGATCCGGTACATGATGTGGTACTATAGGCACGACATGCGCGTACACGATGGAGTGGCGCGCCTGCGCAACGAGAGAGCAGGGTGAACTCACATACAATGGAGGGCAAGTGGTCATGGCGATACGGGTGGGGATAACAGGCGTTGGCATGGTGACGCCGCTAGGAAACGACGTGGCGACGACCTGGCGCAATATCTGCGCGGGCCAATCAGGCGCCGGGCCAATCACACGATTCGACGCCAGTGACCAGGATGTGCGATTTGCCGCCGAGGTCAAAGACTTCAACCCCCTTGACTGGATGGATCGCAAAGAGGTTCGTCGCTCCGAGCGTTTCACGCATTATGCGATGGCAGCCACCCGCCAGGCGCTCGATGATTCTCGTCTCGACATTGCGCCAATCCGCGATGAGGTGGGCGTGTTGATTGGGTCTGGCAGTGGCTCGCTGGATATGCTGCAAAGCGAGTTCAGGACACTGCTCTACGAAGGGCCAGATCGCCTCAGCCCGTTCGTCATTCCCGTCATGCCCGCAGATATGGCGGCGGCCACTGTCTCGCGTCTGCTGGGTGCGCGCGGCCCGTGTTTCTCCACGACCTCGGCCTGCGCGACGGGAGCCAACGCTATTGGCGAGGCGGTGGAGATGATCAAGCGGGGCGACGCGCGTGCGATGATCGCTGGTGGCACAGAAGCCTGTGTGGTTCCGATCAGCATTGCGGCCTTCGCCAAGATGCAGGCGCTCTCGAAGCGCAACGACGATTATGCGCATGCCAGCCGCCCGTTCGACAAAACGCGCGATGGCTTTGTGATGGGCGAGGGCGCGGGCGTGGTCATTCTCGAAGAGATCGAGGCGGCGAAAGAGCGCGGCGCACACATCTACGCCGAGGTGATCGGCTACGCCACTACCTCAGACGCGCACCATATCACTGATCCTGCCCCCGGTGGCGCGGGGCTGGCGCGGGCAATTCGGCGCGCGCTCCAGAAAGCCGAGATTGCTCCGGAGCAGGTAGAATACATCAACGCACACGGCACCTCAACGCCGCCAAATGATCGCAACGAAACGGCTGCCATCAAAACGGTCTTTGGTGAGCACGCCTATAAGCTGGCGATCAGCTCCACGAAATCCATGACGGGCCATATGGTGGGCGCCGCTGGTGGCGTCGAGGCGATCTTCACGGCGCTTGCGTTGCGCGACGGCGTGTTGCCGCCGACCATCAACTACGAATACCCTGACCCTGAGTGCGACCTTGATTACGTTCCCAACCAGATGCGACGCGCGCCCATTCAATATGCGATCTCCAACTCGATGGGCTTTGGTGGCCACAACGCCGTGTTGGTGTTGCGTCGCTACGAGGGGTAGCGCGGATGGCGGCTGGCGCGCCTGCTGGCCCAAATGCGCCAAATGGGTCAGGCGGCGCACACGACGACACTCCGGCGCCCGCCGCTTTGCTTCGGCTGCGCGAGGGCGATGTGGTGCGTCTGTGTGGCCTGATCGCCGCCGCTCACGGCCTTGACTACATCGCTCACCATGCCGTCGGACGTCCGCGTCGCGAGGGAGCGCGCCTGCTGGCAAATCTCCCCACCGCGCTCGATAGCCAGGCGGACGAATCGGATGCCACACAGCCAACCTGCGAGGTCTGGGCCGAACTCATCGAGCCGCCTGACGCCGACCGCGTGACTAGCCGCGCACAGGGCAAACCCATTGCGCTACGCTGGGGATGCTCGGTTCATGCCAGCCCTTCTTCCCAACGCCTGGGATGCGAACACGTCGCCGCGCTGCTCACTGCGTGGCTGCGCGCTCCCGGCGACTTTCGTTCGACTACTGCGCTGCCTCCTCAGCCACTTGCGCCAGCCATACCCCACGCAGAATCTCAAACAACCGCTAACTCCTCTACTACACCTCAGCGCGACGCGCCGTTCACGCTGGCTGGCGAACTTGGACGCCTGAACGCGCGTGACGCCTGCGAACTGGCGGAGCGACTGGCGCGTGTGCTGACGCCACCAGAAAACATCGCACACCCTCCGACGTTTGACGACGCCAACGCCGCCCGCAGGTTTATCGAGGCGACCCTCACTGACGCACAGGCGTTGCGCATGGCGCTCACACGGCTGGAACCAGGCGCCCGCGCGACATTCAACGATCTCATGCTGATGGGAGGAACAATTACCGCAGGCGATCTGGCGACCTTGCAAGAACGCGCAGGACGTTTTCCCAGCGACGGCCAGCGCGATTTGCTGATCCTCGAACGCTTCGGGTTGGTCTTCCGGGCGTTCCAGCCGCTTGCCAGCTCACCAACGCCTTCCTCTACCTCTACGCCGCAACTTCATCAAATCGCCGGTTGGCGGATCGCGCCGGAGCTACGCGCCTGTGCGCCGGTTGCGCTCTTACCTGCGCCAGTATCGCAGGCGCCGGAAGAACAAATGAGGCAGTCTGCTCAACCCAGCGGGCGGCGTGCGCTGGCGTCGCCGCGTCAGCTCTGCCTGGCGTTGGCGTTACTTGCGCGGGCGCCTGCGCCGCTTGGCCCGTTTGGCGCACCCTATGCTCAACGCGACCATGCGCAGATGAGTGAAAGGCAAGCAAAAACAGACGCGCGAATGCAAACGCCCGGCGCCTCACCTCTGGCGCCTGGCGACCTCCCCCAGGCGCAACTGACGCGGCTGGCGCGCGCCGCCGGATTGACGCCAGGGCTTGCCCGCATGGCGCGGCGCATCTTGCTATGGGGACGCGAGCAGGCCCCGGGGCAGCCGCTGACCGACCTCGCCAGCGCGCCGCTGGATGAGCGTGCGCTTGCTCTTCGCGCAGGGTTCGATCTCTGGCGCGGGGCGTTCTCAGCGGTTGACCTGCTCGATCTCACAGATGGCGAGGCGCCGGAGGGAGGCGTCACGCGTATGCGCTACGATGTGCGCCATCCCGCGTTCCGGCCAGCCGCGCTTGCCGGCGAGGCCGCCGCCGCACGTGAGTTCGTTGTTGGGCTGCTCACCCATGCTCAGCCAAACATCTGGTATCGCCTCGATGACCTGCTAGCGTTGATCTGGCGTATTCATCCGCTGTTTTTGCGCGGACGACAACAGACCTATGCTCCCCCTGTCTGGCTCTTGGAGCGTATCGCCGATGGACGACCGTTGCGCCCCACCGTGCGAGAGGAGTGGCTGGCGAGCGAGGGCGTGTACATACGCGCGCTGCTGGCAGGCCCCCTGCATTGGTGGGGCGCGCTCGATCTGGCCTTCGACGCCGCACCGCCCAGGCGGCTCAGCCATATTCGTCTGACACGCTTCGGCGCGTTTCTGCTGGCCCCCTCGCCAACGCCAATAGACATCGCACAGGCCAACCAGGAGATAAGCGACCGCTGGGGCGAGGCGCTGCTGACCACACGCGACGGCGCGCTGGCGGTTCATCCGTTGGCAGTGAGCGCCGCACAGCTAGAAGGGCTGGCGCGCTGGGGACGCCCAGTACGCATCGCGGGCGGTCGCCTGCTCTACGCGCTGAGCGCCGATCTGGCTGCCGCCGCGTTTGATCAGGGGTTGGAGCCGGACGACGCAGTGCGCATGCTTAGCGCACGCGGATACGTCGCCGAGACACTGCTCAACCGGCTGCGTCCCTGGCGCGCCAGCTACGGCGCGGCCCGCATTGAATCCGGCTGGGCGCTGATCGAGGCGCGCGATGAGCCGACGCTACGCGAGGCGCTGGCCGCCGCGCCGGAGATCGCCGCACGCGCGCGACTGCTTTCCCCCACACAGGCGTTGCTTAGGCCAGATGATCTGGCTACACTACGCGCCGCGCTCACCCGACGTGGGATGGCGCTGTGAGGTGTCTATTGAACGACGGGCGAGGCTTCGACATTTCCAGTGAGTGATACCTGCCATTTCAGCTTGCCAGCCGCCGCGTCCAGCGCATAGAACGAGCCATCGTGCGAGGCAAAGAACACAACGCCATTCAGCACAGCCGGCGACGAGCGCACCATATCGCTTGCGGTAAACGTCCAGAGCAGCTTGCCGGTCGTTGCGTCCAGGGCGTACAGACGCATATCGTCCACGCCGATGTAGACCGTACCATTTGCCACAGTGGGCGAGCCATAGCCGGAGATTGCGCCGCCCGTCGTATAGCGCCAGAGCAGCTTGCCGGTCGTCGCGTCCAGCGCATAGAGCGTGTGGTCTTCCGAGCCGACATACGCGACGCCATTGGCGATAGTGGCGCCTCCCTCTAATGGCAGTGACGTTTTGTACTTCCATTTCAGCGCGCCCGTCGTGGCGTCGAACGCATAGAGCGCCCCATCGTCGGCGCTCACATACACCAGCCCGTTCACCACAGTGGCGTCGCCATTCGCTGCGTCAGCGGATAGCGGCGTATGCCAGCGTAGTTTCCCTGTGGCGGCGTCGAGCGCATAGACGCCGTTATCCACGCCGCCCGCGCCAAAATAAACGGTACCCCGCGCCACGGCAGGAGCCGAATACAGATGATCTTTGGAATTGGGCATCTGGAAGCTCCAGAGATGTGCTCCGCTGGACGCTGTGAGCGCATCCACAGAGCCAATATCTGAGGTATAATAGACAATGCCGTTTGCCAGCGCCGGATAGCCATCCACCGGCGCCGGGCGCATGAACCGCCAGACTTGCTTGCCTGTCGTCATGTTGATGGCGTAGGCGTAGCCGTCCTGTGAGGCAGTGTAGACTATCCCATTATCAGGCACTGGCGTTGTATACGTCGCGCCCATCTGAAACGTCCAGCGAGTCGCGCCCGTTTGCGCGTTCAGAGCCACCAGCGAACCGAGACTGCTGCTCGGATCGGCGCCAACGTAGATGGTATGCGCGGCAAAGCTGGCGCCCAGCGCAGGGGTAGTGGTAGGCTGCATGTTGTGGATTGCCTGACCGCATGCAGCAAGCGCGAGGGCCAGCAGGATACCAGCTATCAGCAAGCGCAGCGCCGGTAAGCGGGTATCAACGATATGGCGCACATTTCGCACGGTATGCTCCTTGCTGTTGTGAGTATGAATCTTGGCATGGCGCTCAATGGCAGGCACACCAGGCATACCGCGTAGTAAACGCGCGAGAGACGAGGTTGTCTATCCCCGCCTGGTATCCTACTGGTATCCTAACTTTTCGACTGACATTCCACCTCAGTATTTACGCAGGAGGGTATCGTGCCAGAGCAAAGCGACACACCACCGGAGGACGCCGCGCCACAAACGCATCTTCAGGCAACGCAGACCTATGCGCCCACCACCTGGGGGCGCTATATGCTGGCGTGGGGCGCGCGCACCTACGTGATGGGCATTCTCAACATCACGCCCGATTCGTTTTCGCTGGATGGCCTGCTCAGCGAGGGCGCCTCACAGGAGGAGATTATTCGCCAGGCCATCGCCAGAGGACGCCAGATGGTCGCCGAGGGAGCCGACCTGATTGACGTGGGTGGTGAGTCTACACGCCCCGCCACAGTAGGCGCCGAGCCATTGGACACAGAAACCGAACACGCGCGCGTGGTTCCGGTCATCGAGGCGCTTGCGGCGACGCTTCCCGCCAATATCCCCATCTCGGTTGACACCTATAAGGCTAGCGTCGCCGAGGCTGCGCTCGACGCAGGAGCCGCGCTCGTCAACGACATATCGGGCTTGCGCGCCGACCCGGAGATGGCCTCGCTGGTCGCGGCGCGCGGCGTTCCCATTGTGTTGATGAGCAATCTGCGCGGCGTGACCCGGCGCGATCCCGCGCGCCCGCTGGTGGATGTGACATATCGGCTGGCGGGCAGCCTTGAACGCGCGCTCGACGCGGGCATCCCCTGGGATCACATTATCCTCGATCCAGGGATTGGCTTTGGGCTGGTCGGCGCCGAAAATCTGCGCGTGCTGAAGGAACTGGGGACGTTGCGTGCTCTTGGGCGTCCGTTGCTGGTGGGAACCTCGCGCAAGTCGCATATTGGTTTGGTGTTGGGAACACCAGTGCAAGACCGGCTGGAAGGCTCCGCAGCGACCGTCGCGCTCAGCATCGCCCAGGGAGCGGATATTGTGCGGGTGCACGACGTGAAGGAGATGGCGCGGGTGGCGCGGATGAGCGACGCGATTGTACGGGGCTGGCAGGAGAGACCAGGCTGAGGAACAACCCTATGGCGTGGCCGTCGTTGCGGGCGTTCCGGTTCCCGCCGGAGTGGTAGGCGTGACAGGCGGAGTGGTGGGCTGAGTTCCACTGGTGGAGGTGGGCGGCGCGCTGACTTTGGGCGTCGTCAGCACATGGTAGCCAAAGGCGACGCCAATCCCCAGGACAAGCGCCAGGATAAGGATGCCAAGCGCCTTCCCAAACGAGAGGCCACCGCCCGAAGGAGGCGCGCCCGCCGCGTTTCGGCCGCTGCGCGCATTGGCCGCGCCATAGGAGCCCTGTGCGCCACGTCCACTACGTCCACCACGCGCCGCGCCTACAGGAGCGGAGAACGGCTCGTCGCCCCACAAACCACCGCCAGCGCGGCCAGCGCCGCCGGAACGACGGCTACGCGCATCACCCCAGTCATCCACAGGCGGCGCGTTGCGCGTGGCCGAACGGGGCGCAGGCATGCCATAGCCGCTACGATTGGGATTCGAGCGCGCCGTGCGGACGCCTCGGTCGCCATAGTCGTCGCGCGGGCTGCGTGGGGGTACACTTCGCCCGTTACGGCGTGGGCGCTCGTCGTCCCAGTCGTCGCGGGAGGAACGCGCCCGCCGCATCTCCACGCTCAGGTCTTCCAGCGACTCGCTCGCCTCAACGGGATCGGGCCGCGAACGGCGCGGCGCGGCTGCGCCTGAGGAGGTATAGGGAGAATAGGGCGAATACGGCGAGCGCGACCGGTCTGAGCGATCATCTCCACGCTCACTCAAGCGACCGGATGGGCGATCACGATCACCGGATCGGCTGGATAAGCGCGACGGAGGAGATGGCTGCTCCCATTCGTCATCGGCATAGCGATCCGCACGCGAACTGCGTGTGCCGGAGGAGCGTGTGGACGAGCGACCGGACGGCGCGCTTCGTTCACCATAGCCATCGGAGCGCCGGGAGCGTGACGAGCGACCCCGCCGGTCGAGTGTCTCGTCGTCATCCCAGTCGTTGTTTCCCATGCCTCGCCACCCCTCGCGTTGTATCATCTTTGCTATCTTCCGCGATCTCTCGTCTGCGCCCTGTTCACCAGCCGCGTTTCTCACGAGGCGGCGATCCCCTGGCGCATAGTGACTCTGCCCCGCCCCAAGCGAGTGTACCACAGATCATCACGTTGCGCATTCCCTAAGGGACAAATACCCCATAGGCGTCCAGGAAGTCCTCTTTGGGTCGCTACTCTTGGCTTACTCTTGGCTTACTCTTGGCTTACTCTTGGCTTACTCTTCGTCGGGTTCGGGCGAGGGTTGGCGGCGTGTGGGCAGGCCAAGACCCTGCCCGGCGTTCGCCATCAGGCCGCCAATGGAGACCGAGGCGGCTCCTACCGATGCCTCGCGCGCTGGCGTTTTCTCCAGTGCCTCGCGGGTCGTCTTCACCAGTTCGCCTACAGCCTCGGCGGAGAGCTTTTCGCCACGCATAACCAGCGCATCGATCCCAAGCTGCACAAGCGTTCGCGCGGCCTGCGCATCGAGCGCCTCTGCGGACGAGAGCGAGGCCAACAGCGGGAAGCGCAACGACTCGGCCAACAGCACCGTTTGGGCAAACTCCGTCACGCTCAGGCGAGCCAGTGCGGCAGCGGTGAGATCGAGCCGCACATAACCGGCCTGCGCAGGCAGCATATTCACTGCGCGCAACGCCAACAGGCCCATCTGGTCACTGGGCTGGCTGACGGTGACAATGCGATCAAATTGCTCTACCTCTTCGAAAAGGATGCTGACTGGCGCGCCCGAAGGTAGGATGGCGAAGGCGGCTCCGGCGTCGTGTGCGGCTTTGAGGACATTGTCGCTAGTGGCAGCCAGATCGCCAAACTCCACACCCCACAGCGGCCCGCCATTGCCTGCGGTTCCGGCGCTGGCCAGCGCAGTAGTGAGCTTGCCAACCTCGGCGCCGGGCGTCCAGCCGGTGATGATCATAGCGTCGGCCCCATTCTTGGCGGCGGCCTCGGCCTGGGCGGCGGCGTCAGCGCGCAACGCGACGATCAATCCGGCAGGACGCGGCGCCTGGCTGGAGGATTGTGGACGGCCAAAGCCCATAAAGCCCATGCCGGAGTTCCCGCCCTTGCTGACCTGTTGCAGTTTGTCAATCAGTTTTCCCATTGTCTATCCCTTTATCATCCGCTATCGCTATCATTGCACGCCTTGCTCACAGGCAAAGGCTGGCCTGACACATCATCTCTTATGGTTCGCCAACGACGCCTCCAGCGCAACGAACGCGCCGCTTGTGGATGCGTTGTTCGTATTATAGCAGCTTGCGTCCTTGCCCTGCTTGTTATGGAAACGAGTTGCGATGAGGCAAAAGACCAGCGCTACTTGTTGAAGAATCGCTGGATGAGCATCGCGGCAAAAATGGCTTCGATCACAAGCCCCACAACCGATTCGACTGCTGTCACCCAGCTCAACAAGCCAAAGCCCACTTGCTCCTGAAACGTGCGCCCATGGATCGCCGTGAAACTGAGCAGGAGAGCATCGAGCGATTTCTGTAGAAGAGTATGTGCACCATCATTGGGAATACCCAATTTGAAGTAAACTCCGGCGAACAGCAGGAGCGTTCCGGCATAGACGAGCAGGATATTCTTCATATGATACCCATAGCCTGAAGTCACTGCCAGGAACCCAGAGAAGAGCCAGCGCCCCAGTGAACGCCAACCATCGAAGTAATACGACTTCCGCTGCATAATTTGCGCGCGGTAGATGTAGCGGTCAGCTTCCTCATTCATCCCCTGCGTTTGCAGGGCAACCGCCAACCCCCTGTATGCCCGCGCCGCTGCTTGATATTCCGCTCGGCGCGTGGAACCGTTTTTGCGTGAGCCACGCTTGGTTGTACCCTCTTCCTCATCCCCATACTTTGCTCGGTGAGCGATACGTTCATCCAGAAGTTTCTTCGCTGCATCCAGTTTCACATTTGACAGGTTAGTATTGTCAAAAATTGTCCCATCCAGTCGCGCCTCTGCCAGACCAACATTATTCAACTGAGTATACTTGTCAAGCGAGGCGCGCTGGAGATTCGCATGGTCGAGACTGGTTCCGTCGAGGGAAGCGCCATCTAAGCGTGACCCGGTAAGGTCAGATTCGTCCAGGAATGCCCCAACAAGATTAGTCTCTTGCAAATGCGCGTAATTGAGAGTCGTCCGCTCCAAGTGTGCTCCAAAGAGGATAGCTCTATCAAGGTGGGCCTCGAAGAGAATAGCCCCCTCCATGTGCGCATTAGTAAGATCGGCCCCATCCAACTGCGCCCAGGAGAGCTTGGCCCGCTCAAGATACGCTATGTCGAGGTGTGCCTCGTTCAATTGCGCCCCATAAAGGTAAGCTCGCTCCAAGTGCGTTTCTCCCAGGTTGGCCTCGTTCAATTGAACAAGCACAAGGAAGGCCTTCTCCAAATCTGCTTGGCTAAGGTTAGCTCCTTGTAAGTTCACAAACTTGAGCGCGCTCCACGTCGCTTTCTCATCCTTCAAGCGTTTCTCAGTAAAGATCTGTGAAGAGAGTTCTTCGATGTAGCCCAAGCGGAGGAATCGCTCTGCCTGAGCTTCCGTGATGCCCTTGACGGTGACAATTGCGTAGACTGCCAGCCAAAAGACATCGGTTCCCGTCAGTCGCTCGTTCTCAAACGGGCCAATTCGCCCACCATGCGCAACCTCATTCCACCAGGCGCGCAGGCGCGCCCACAACTCCTGCTTGCGTGTCTCGTCAATTGGGTCGCCCCACTTCTCTTCGCTCATACCTGCCCACTCCTGCGCTGCTATCGTCAACAACACTGGTTGTAGCGATAGTATAGCCCAAGCTGAAGAGACAACGGCGTTTTGCTCAGAAGATTTATGGACGACGTGGAACTGTGAGCGCCAGCCGACGCGCCAGGCTTCGCGCCCGCCGCTGACGCCTGCCATACCAGCCCGCCACACACCAGATGATGAACGCAATGACCACCGCGCCAAAGATCGCCTATCCCGCGCGCTCCATGATCAGCAGCAGCCGTGGCCATTCGGCCCTCACTGCATAGCCAATCGCCGCGTACAGGCTGTTCCAGAGCAGCGCGGCCACCATCTCATAGGCGAGAAAGCGCGAGTAGCGCATACGTGCGGTTCCGGCGGAAAGCGCCACGAACGAACGCACATGACCGACCAGGTGGGAAAGCAAGATTGCCTTGCCGCCGTGGCGGCTGAGAAACGCTTGCGCCTGACGCACCCGCCCGCGCACGCGCAAGCGTCGCCCCAGGCGGGTATTTCCCCAACGCGCCACGATAGCCCCCAGCGCATAGCGACCAAACAGATAGTCGGCGCTATAGCCAAATACTATGAGAGTCTTCTATGTTTTCACAGTTTTCCCATAGTTTCCACATAGTCGTAGTCGTCGCCTATACTTCACCACGAGGCAGATACAAAATCGGCACAGTATTCGCTGGATAAACCAGTAGTGATGTTCTCACCTCCATCATGACATCACGGTGTGGTTGCTCCTGCCCGCTCATCACAAGTACGGCGCCATCGGAAAGAGCGAACCAAAGAGTTGATGGGCGGGGCGGAGCGCCACCGCTCCGATTGTTTGTCGTTCATCAGAGAATCAGAAGGAGTTTGTGCTATGTTCTCTCCATTGTCTGCCGCGCCTGGCCCTGCGCTCACCACGCTCACGCGCAACTGGTGGGCTGTTGTGTTGCGCGGTGTGCTCGCCGTCATC
>Ga0209061_1005372_pt1 | contig 11282 bp, 11 predicted proteins | sample Coa_R1_10_FD_187157 | JGI IMG/M metagenome (GOLD analysis project Ga0209061, IMG submission 187157) | Surface soil microbial communities from Centralia Pennsylvania, which are recovering from an underground coalmine fire - Coalmine... | ecosystem: Environmental > Terrestrial > Soil >... | reverse complement strand
GGTTGGGGGAGATCGCCACGTGGCTACCTTGCTCCCGTCGTCCTCCCCCACCCCGGCCGGTAGCCCGGCCCATCACGCGCACGACCTCGACACCCCGCTTGGCGGTGCGGTGGTGAGTCGGGCCGTGGGGCCGGAGTGCCAGCGGGCCCAGATGACCTGCAACCGGGCACGCACGGGGTGCGGAGGGTGGGGAGGAGCCGCCTGCCCCGGGCCTTGGGCGGCTCGGGACAGGCGTGGCGAGAGCGGTCGGCGAAGGTGTCGAGGGCTTACGGGCGCGGGGGTCGGTGGCCCGGCGGAGGCAGGGGGAGGGCCGAGCGCGAGCAAGGAGTGGGCCGGGTTGCGGTTCTGGCCGCTGCCGGGAGGTGGGCGAGGGGAGGTCCCGGCCCGCGACAGTGGCGAACACGGCACCGCAACGGTTGGTTGATCCTTGATGGAATCGTAAGGCCTCTCTCAGCTTGCTCTCAGATCTCGGAGGCAGCATTTGAGCTGTGATGGTTCGAGCTGATGCCGAACAGAGCGCCCGGCAGCCGGCGCACTCCCCCAACGAGGAGAGAGATGACGATGTTCGATGGTGACCGCGACGCCCAAGAGCCTCAGGGCGACGGGGGCAGCCAGCCCTCGGGCGGGCCGATATTGCCTTCACCCCCGCCGACGATGGGCTGGCAGCCACCGGGTGCGCCCTCCTCACCCTTGCCGGGCCCTCCGGACAGCCCAACCGGCGGGCCGACGTACCCGGGCTGGGGGCAGGGGGGAAGTCCTCCTCCCGGGGGCTGGCCTCCGCCGGGAGGGAGCCCCGGCTCCTCTGCCAGTCGGCGGGCGTGGATCGCGTTGGCGGCGGTGGTGGGAGGGGTGGTCCTGCTCGCCGCTGGCCTGGGCATCGGTTGGAGCCTGGGCAGGACCGGCGTCAGCGGCCTCGCACCGGCTGCCCAGCCTCCCATCCACACGGTTCCCCAGCAGGGCAGTCAGTCCGGCCGATCCTTGAACGTGCCGACGATCACGAGCAAGGTGGAGCCGGCCGTGGTCGACGTCAACACCGTGCTGGCCTCGGTCGGCAGGCGAGGTACGGCCCAGGCCGCAGGGACGGGCATGATCGTCTCCTCCTCTGGCCAGATCCTCACCAACAACCACGTGATCCAGGGTGCGACAAGCATCGAGGTCACGATTCCCGGCCATGGTGACCACTCGGCCCAGGTGCTGGGGGCCGACCCCACCGACGACGTGGCCTTGCTGCAGGTCAGCGGCGTCTCCGGCCTGCCAACCGTCACCCTCGCCGACTCCTCAACACTGACCGTAGGCGAGCCGGTGGTGGCCATCGGCAATGCCTTGGGGCAGGGCGGCTCCCCGACTGTCACTGAGGGCACGATCACCGCCCTCAACCGCTCGATCACGGTTGGTGACGAGAGCGGCGGAACGGAGCACCTGAGCAACCTCATCCAGACCGACGCGCCCATCAGCCAGGGTGACTCCGGAGGGCCGCTCGTCAATGCGGCTGGGCAGGTGGTGGGCATGATCACGGCCGGCGCGACCAACGGTCTGGGTCAGGAGGTGACGGAGGTCGGGTACGCCATCCCGGTGAACACCGCCGTTGACATCGTGAACCAGATCCGGGCTGGCCACGCGAGCTCCAACGTGATCATCGGACAGCCGGGGTACCTGGGCGTGGAGGTGGCTGACCTGAACGCCACGACCGCGGCGGAGCTGGGCTTGAACGTGAGCTCGGGGGTGCTCGTCCTGGGGGTGGTCCCGGGAAGTCCCGCCGATCAGGCGGGCATCTCCCGCTACGCCGTGATCACCTCGGTCGGCGGCCACTCCGTCGACTCGACCGACACCCTTGGCCAGATCCTCCACCAGGACAAGCCGGGGCAGCGAGTGCAGGTCTCCTGGGTCGACCAGAGCGGGAGCCACAGCGCGACCGTGACCCTGACCACCGGCCCGGCGGTCTGACCCGGCGGAGGCGATCGGTGCCCTCCCCGCGGGGAGGGCACCTCCGGGGCGGTGAGGGCCTGAGCCCTCCACCGACGGTTGCCAAGGCGAGGGCCGGTCAGGCATGAGCTGCCCAGGTCAACCCCTGGGCGACGGCGTGGTGGCGGGCCGGATGGTAGGGCTGGCCGGAGTGCCGGGAGGCCCAGATCGCCCGCAGCCAGGTGCGCATGAGGATGCGAATGGCATGGGGCCGACCTCGGCCGGGACCGGGGGTCTCGGGCGCTCGGGGGAAGGGCGGCGAGGGCGCGCCCCAGGCTGGCCCCGGCGGCTTCCATGCCGGCCCGAGGCCCTCGCCCCACCGCGGCCGGTGATGCTCGTGCTGGCCCTGGACGGGCTCGCCGGCGTGGCTGTGCCGCAGTGGTCACCGGTGGTGCGGCGAGGAGCCGTGGACGGCCTGAGGTAGGGGTGGGGGCGCCCAGGTGCTGGGCCGGCGGGCGATGATGGGCACATGCGGGTGGACATCCACAACCACTTCTATCCCGCGGCCTACCTGGCCCTCCTGGAGGAGCGTGGCCGCGGGGTCTGCGTTCGCACCGACCTCCAGGGCCGGCGCTACCTGGAGGAGGCCGGCACCCGGCTGGCCACGCTCACACCTCCGATGACGGACCTTGAGCGGCGCTTCGAGATGATGGACGCGGTCGGCATCGACGTCCAGGTTCTCTCCCTCACCGCGCCCAACGTCTATGCCTTTACGGCCGACGACGCCATCCTCGCCGCCCGGCTGGTCAACGACGAGTACGCCCGCATCCGTGCTGCTCACGCCCGACGGCTGCGCTGCCTGGCCAGCGTTCCTCTGGGCACCGGCGCTGAGGTGGAGGAGCTGGACCGGGCCATCCTCCAACTCGGGCTCGACGGCGTGGTCGTCGGCACCAACGTCGCCGGGCGTGCCCTGGACGATCCCGGCTTCGATCCCTTCTGGCGACGGGTCGACGAGCTTCGATGTCCCGTCCTGATCCACCCCATGACCCCCATGGTCGGCACCCGCCACATGGAGGATCACGCCTTGGTGCCCATGGTCGGTTTCCCCTTCGACACCACCCTTGCCGTGGCGCGCCTGATCTGGACCGGCTTTCTCGATCGTCATCCCCACCTTCGTCTCATCGTCCTGCACGCCGGTGGAGCGCTTCCCTACCTGGCCGGTCGCCTAGAGATCGGGGCGGACGCCTATGCGGAGTGCCGGCAGGTGGAGCGCCGGCCCACCTGGTACCTGGGGCGGCTGTTCTACGACACCGTCAGCTACCACCCGCCGGCCCTGCGCCTGCTCGCCGACCTCGTGGGGGTGGGACGGATGGTCTTGGGTACCGACTACCCGCACGTGATCGGCGATCCCGCCCGGGTGATCGCCAGCCTGGCCCAGGCTGGCTTCAGCCCTGAGGATCTTGAGCGCATCTGCTGGATGAACGCTCGGGACGGCTTGGGCATCACCCTTGAGCCGCCCGGTGACGCCTGAGCGGCCCGGTCACCGCTCCCGCCGTTCCACGGAGACGGGCTTGCGCTGCCTCGGAGCGCCCATCGCCTCTGGGGGGAGGGGCCCGCCGTCTCCATGCTGACGGGTTGGGGATCTTCTTTGGCGTATCACACCAGCATTTTTGTCAATCATGACTATAATGATTAGAGCCAATGGAGAGCGAGGGCGGCACCCCCGTGGACCGAGCCTCGGTGCCGCCGGGGCGCTGGAGCGCACCAACGGCGTTGGTGCGTGCCCTTTCCGACTCCAGCCTCCTGCAGATGACAGGGCTGGGGGTCACGCTGATCGAGATGGGGCCGGAGCCCCGCCTCCTCTACTGCAACGAGGCCTTCCGGCGTTCGCCTTGGGCCGGTCGTGAGCTCGGAGACGGGGATCCTCTGGGCGGGCCGGTCGAGGAACGGGATCGCCGGGGGGTACGCTCCGCCCACCAGGAGGTTGCGCGCACAGGGCTCCCGGCTCGGGTCCTCCTCCCCTCCGGGGCCGGAGAGGTCGAGCTGCTGCCGCTGTCCTGGGGCTCCAGAACGGTGACCCACGTGCTCGGCCTGTGGGGGGGCTCCGGTCGGCGGGAGCAGCTCCCGGTCCTGCGAGCGCTCCGCCTCGTGACCGAGCACCTCGCCGACGCCGATGCCGAGGCGTTGCCCCTGGGACGGCTCTCCCGTTCCCTGGCCGGGCTGGTCGGCGCCTCCAGGGTGGCGTTTTGGCGGCACGATCCGGCCCGGCGCGTGCTGGCCTTGGCTCAAGAGCCCTTTGGTTTCTCACCCGGCGAGCCGCCACCGCTCATCGCCGGCTCGCTCGCTGGCGACGAGCTGATGGCGCTCGGCGAGGCCGTGATCTGGAGTCGGGCCGATCCCAACGTTGATCTCGCATGGGCGCCGGAGGTGTTGGAGGAGACGCTCGGCGTCAGGGACGCCATCGTGGCCCCCTGGAGGGTCGGGCATCGTCGGCTCGGGGTCGTGATCGCCTGCGACAGCCGGGGGGCAACCGGCTTCACCCAGGAGGATGCCTGGGCGCTTCAGGCTGCGGCCACGGCGGCGGCCCTGGTGGTCGGGCGCCGACGGGATGATGCCCGGACCGCCGCCCGTGACCCCGAGACGGCGGGCCTTCGGCGACAGATCGATCGGTCGGTCCAGCTCGAGCAGATGAAGACCAACCTCTTGCGACTGGTGTCGCATGAGCTGCGTGCCCCGCTCGCCGTCCTCCGCGGCTACCTATCGATGGTCGAGGAGGGGACGCTGCCGCTGAGCGAGCTGCCCTCGGTGCTCCCTCTCCTGCGAGCCCGGGTCGAGGAGATGGGGCACCTGATCGACGAGATCATGGAGGCCGCTCGCCTCGAGGACAGCGCGGTCGCCCTCACCGTTCACCAGGTGGACCTGCGCGAGGTGGTGGTCGCGGCCGTGCACTCCCTTGAGCCACTGGCGGGCTCGGATCATCCCCTGCGGCTGAGGCTGTCGGGGCGGAGGGCCTTGGTCAAGGGTGACCGCGCTCGGCTTGCGCTCATCCTCACCGCGCTGATCCACAACGCCATCAAGTACTCGCCGGGCGGTGGTGAGGTCCAAGTCGAGTGCCGCGTCGGTCCCCGCACGGCCTCGGTGGCGGTCAGCGACCACGGCGTTGGCATCGCCCGGCGTGATCGTCCTCGCCTCTTCACCAGGTTCGGTCGCATCGTCACCCCGGAGACGGAGCACATCCCAGGAACCGGCCTGGGCCTCTACCTGGCCCGCGACTTGGCACGGCGCCACGGTGGCGACATCCATGTCCGATCGTGGCCCGGCCGGGGCAGCACTTTCACCTTGCGCCTGCCTCTCTGGGCTCCGACCAAGGAAGGCGGAGCGGCCGCCTGACCGGCAGCCGGGGACGGTCAGCCTCTCCGTCTCGCCTCCCGACCAGGAGGCGGAGGATGGCAAGGCAGACGTCGGTGGGGCGGCCTCAGCCCACGGTGGGCATTGGCGTTCGGGGCTCGATCGGCTCCAGCGCCGAGCCATCGAGCTCGGCCACGCTGCGACGGCCGAGCAGGGCCAAGGTGGTGTCCATCTCGCCGGCCAGGATCTCGATCGCCCGCCGAACCCCGGCTTCGCCCCCGGCGGCCAGGCCGTACACGAAGGCCCGCCCGATGAGGCAGGCCTGGGCTCCCAACGCCAGGGCCTTGAGGACATCTTGCCCGCGTCGGATGCCACCGTCGAGAAGGATGACGGCGCGTCCTGCCACCGCCTCCACGATCGCGGGGAGGGCTGAGATGCTGGAGGGCGCCCCGTCCAGCTGGCGGCCCCCGTGGTTCGACACCACCACCCCGTCGGCGCCGTGCTCCACGGCGAGCCGTGCGTCCTCGACGGTGAGCACGCCCTTGACCAGGAGGGGACCTGACCAGAGCGAGCGCACCCACTCGAACTCCCGCCAGGTCTTGGAGGCGTCCTGGTTACGGAGCATGAGCCTGGCCAGGGGCAGGAAGCCCTCACGGGGGGAGTGGGGGACGTTGCCCAAGGTGATCCGGGAGCCCAGCAGCACGTCACGTGCCCACCTCCAGCGGCGAGCCGTGTCGAAGGCGTTGGCCACTGTGATCCTGGGGGGCACCGTGAAGCCGTTGCGCAGGTCACGCTCCCGCTGGCCGGCGAGAGGCACGTCCACGGTGAACGCGAGCACCGAGCAGCCGGCGGCGTGGGCTCGGTCGATCAAGGCCCGAGCAAGTTCCCGGTCCTTGCCCATGTAGAGCTGGAACCAGAACGGCTTCACCGTCGCCGACCGAACCTCCTCGATGGAGCACACCGAGGCGGTGGACAGGCAGAAGGGGATGCCCGAGGCCTCCGCTGCCCGAGCTGCCTGGATCTCGCCCCGGCGGGCGACGAGGCCAGCCAAGCCGATCGGCGCCAGGACCAGGGGCAGCGCCAGCCGGTTGCCGAACAGGCTCACGCTCAGGTCTCGCTCCGAGACGTCGACCAGCACGCGCGGCCGGAAGCGCAGGCGCTCGAAGTCGGCTCGGTTCGCGCGCAGAGTGAGCTCGTCGAAAGCGCCACCATCGACGTAGTCGAAGACCATCCGCGGCAGACGCCGGCGGGCGATCCGTCGCAAGTCCTCGATCGTGATCGCCTTCATGCTAGGCCGGCGCCCGTCCTGCGGTCACCTGGGCGGCGGCTGCCGGGGTGGCTAGGCGCCGGCCCATCGTGCCGCTTCGTCTCGCTCCCTCTCTTCCTCCGCATTCGTCCGGTCCCCCACGTGTCCGCGCACCGACGCCGCCACCCACCGGCTGACCCCATGGTAGGGCGGTCGGGCGGGATCGACAATCCGGTTTGACCGATGATTCCCATCGACATGATCGATCATCATCTGCCCGGCCGTGCCGCTGACCGGTGATCACCGAGCGTTCATCGGACGGGCGAGGCAGTCGAGGGGGTGGCAAGCCGGTCCTGCCGGAGCCTGGCTCCTTGCTCGCTTTGCTGAGTTTTTATGGTGAAAAGGGAAAAAATCCTTCGCAGGAGTCCAGGGACAGGGTGGCCATGTCGGCTCCCTCGCGATCACGGACCTACGGTGATGCCTTTTGGCGGCTGGTCGGCCTCTGGTTGATCACCGCCGACCACCAGCTGATCGGGATCATGTACCCGATCACAGCCTTCCTGAGCTTCATCGTGGGCGGCATCTTTGCCCTCACCTGCGTCTCCCGCTTGCCCAACCTAACTTCCGCGTGGTCGATGCCCGGGCCCACAACCAGATCATGTCGACCCATGGGATGACCGTGGTCTTCTTCCTCGTCACCATCTTCCTGATCGGCATCGGCAACTGCCTCGTGCCGCTGATGGTCGGAGCTCGGGGCATGGCCTTCCCGCGTCTCGACTCGCCCGGACCCTGGCTCATCCCGGTCTCCATCCTGATCTGCCCCTCGGCACTTCTGTTTGGCGGCCCGCTCTCGGCTGGTTGGACGGACCACCCGCCGCTGGGCGAGGTCCAGGCATGGGCCTTCGGCGGCTCCCGCTCTTCGTCTGGGCGCAGGTGCCTGCCTCGATCCTGACGGTTGCCGGTGGGCACACCCTCGGCAGCGGTGTTGCTCGTGCTTGGGGTTGATCGGTAGCTCGGCACCGACCTCTTCTCAGGAGACGATGGCTGGCCTGTGCCCTCCCAGTGCCTCCTCTAGCTCTTCGGCCATCCAGAAGGGTACGCATGATCCCACTTGGCTTTCGGATCGCCTCCGAGGTGGCGCCGGTCCTCGGCCGCAAGCCGCTGCTCGTCTCCCGCCCCATGGTGACCTCCTTTCTCGCGATCGTCTTCCTCTCGATGGCGGTATGGGCCCATCACCTGCTCACCGTCGGCATGAGCATCGTCCTGGAGACCTTCTTCATGGCCATGTCGGTGTTGGTCGCGATCCCCACCGACGTCGAGTTCTTCAAAGGGATTGCGACGGCGCGGGGGGATCGATCAGTTTCAGGCTGCCCATGAAGTTTGTCTTTGGGTTCATGGCCACCTTCTTGACGGGTGGGATCTCAGGCGCCTATTGGCCTCTGCCCCCGTCGACATCCAGCTCCGCCAGAGCTGCTACACAATCGCTCACATCCATTGCTTGCTGTTCGGAGGCGGCGTATTCGCCAGCTTCGCTGACATCTACCGTTGGCTCCCCAAGATCACTGCGCTCTGGACCTAGATGGTGTGCTGCGACGCATCGTCGCCTATCCAGGCGGGTTCTCCGAAGCGGGATGGGGGGGCGTCAGCCTCGCCATCTCGATCTCATTCTTCGGTCTCGCTCCCTCGATCCGCTCTTCATCATCAACGCATGGTGGAGCTGGCGAAACGGCGAGTTCGCAGGTGACGATCCTCGGGGGCGGCACTCTGGAGTGGGCGGCGACCTCGTCTCCGCCTCCATGTGACTTCGAGCGCGTCTCTCCCGTCGCCTCCTTCATGCCGACGCGAGGGGTCAGAGGTCGGCGGCTACCTGGCGCGACCCCAGCCGCGTCCGAGATGCGGAGCTGAGGAGGTGCCTGTCTCCGGTCCGGGCCCAGGGGCTGAGTTCAGCGTGGGGCCGCTCGATGCCGACCTCCGCGCCCTCGCGTGCCCGACGCGGTCGGGTCAACATCCGGCCCACCATCTGGGACGAGGAGGTTGAGCCCGAGGGTGATGTCGATCGGGCTGCTGGTCAGAGGCGAGAGGCCGTGATCCGGCGGGGGAGCTGATGGGCTCACGGGCCATCCAGCGGGGGCTGGACGACGTGGCCGGGGGCAAGTCGGTGGCTGCCGGCCGCACCCCGGAGGACGCCCGACCCAGGCCGCCCGGTGCCGGGGCCAGGGCCCGGCCGGCGTCCGCCACCGGGACCTCAGCTGGATCCGCTCCGACCCTCGTGGCTCAACCGGTTGCCCCGGCCAGCGCCTCCATCCCGGTCGGCTCCTGGCGGGGACCGTGGACGGGACCGACGCGGTCGCGCAGGAAGCCGCCTGGACGGCGATGGCGTAGCGCGATGATCTCGCCGGCAATGGCAACGGCCACCTCCCCAGGGGTTCGAGCCCCGATATCGAGTCCGATCGGGCCATGGATGCGGGCCAGCTCGGCCTCGGAGATGCCGGCCTCCTGGAGCTTGCGCGTCCGCTCCTGATCGGTCTGGCGGCTCCCCATCGCACCGATGTAGGCAGCTGGGGTGCGAAGCGCCGCCTGGAGGAGGGGGACGTCGAACTTGGGGTCATGGGTGAGGATGCAGATCACCGTCCGCTCGTCCACTGGCGCCTCGGCCAGGAACTCGTCCGGCCAACGCACCACCAGCTCGTCCGCCTCCGGGAAGCGGGACCTTCTTACGAAGGTGCCACGGGCATCGCACACGGTCACCCGGTAGCCGAGGAACTTGCCGATCTGGGCCGTGGCGCGGGCGAAGTCGGTGGCTCCGAAGACGTACATGCGCGCCGGTGGGGCGAAGGAACGGACGAACACCTCCACCTCTCGACGTCGCGCCTCACCCAGCCGGCCGTAGGCGCGCTGAGCGGTCAGGCCAGCTGCGAGCAGCGAGCGTGCCTCCTGCATCACCCGATCCTGGAGCTCTCGCGGTGCGAGCTCCCCCTCCGCCCAGTCGGGGCCGACCAGCAGCTTGGCCCCGGGCTGAGGGCCTTGGATCTCGGTCACCAGCGCCGCCGGCTGCTCGGCTCGGATCGCGCGCGCCAACCGCTCGAACAGCGCCCCCCAGCTCAGCGGCTCGACGAAGAGGCGGATGGTCCCGCCGCAGGTCAGCCCTACCGTGAGCGCGAGCTCATCGGCGATCCCATAGGTGAGCTGTCTTGGCTCCCCTTGCTCAAGGACCTCAAGCGCCTCCTCGACCACGGCGCCCTCGACACAGCCGCCGGAGACCGAACCGATCACCTCGCCTTGCTCGGAGACGGCCATGGCCGCTCCAGGATCGTGGGGGGCGGACCGCTCGGTCGCGATCACCGTGGCCAGCGCCACCCGCCTGCCCGCCGCCAGCCAGGTCTCCACCTGATCGAGGATGTCCTTCATCGTCGACCTCGTAACCTCCGTTGCCGCCCTTGCGCTCGTTGCGGTCTTCGGCTGGCTGCCAGCGTCGTCAAGGCCCGGCGTCTCAGCGCGCTCGCTGTGCCCGCGGCGTCACGCTCTGCAGCCCGCCAGGCGGCAAGGGCAAGCTCGATACCGGGCGCAGGAGCTCTCTCGATTGCCCGCTCGGGCCGGGTGGGTGGCTGAGCTCGGTCCTGGCTCATCGTCGGGCCTCCTCAGGTGCTCCCAACCGGCTCATCCCGGGGCCGCCCACGTAGGCGTGGAGAAGGGGACGCTCCCCGGGGCGCCCGGCCCGGACCGTGCCCTCGGCGTTCAAGGCGGGACCGGGCGACTCGGCTCATAAGCTCCTCTATCCAATATATCTGATTAACATCGTGAAAATTTCCGGATGCCTTCGCAGACCTGCCGCGACCCCCTGGGGCGGCTTGCCTCGGTCGCCTTTCGCTTTTCTTGAGTGATCCTTGCCGGCGCATCGGACCTTGGCCGGGGTCGGTCGGGTGCGTATCCTCGGGGCCACGCCGGGCGGGGGCGACCGCTGGTGGCGGCCGGTCCGGTTAGGCCCGTGGTTGAGAGTTCGATAGCCACCTCCGGCCCACCCCAAGACCGCGCTGAACATGACCTTCCGGGTGGGTCTGGGATCCGTCCGTGCACCCCGCAGGACATCGATGCAGGACATCGATGTTGGTAGCTAGGCCGGCGCCTGATACCGCCGAGCGGCTGGCTGGAGGGAACCGAGTTCCCGCCTCGCTTTCTCGCTCATCTGTCCGGGTTCCAGCGGGGCCCTCGGGCCGGGTCCACCTCCGGGCTGCTCGCCCCTGGCAGCAAGGCCAGGGCGCGCTTGGCCGCATCCGGCGTGCTGTCGCTCATCGGGCGGCCAGGGCGGCCATCGGGGAGGGCGGACTCCGCTCCGCCTCCGACTGGGCGGTACAGACCCTCAAGGCCGGTGTTGATGCCTACCGGGAGAGGGGTACCCCCACGAAGTCAGCTTCGTGGGGTCCCCTGACGCGGCTCTGCGCCTCACGGAGGCTCCAACTGAGCCGTCGGGCGGGGCCCCCACCAAGCCAGCTTGGTGGGGTGCCCCGGGCGAGTACCTCGCCAGATTGATCGCGGCGTGGTCATCGCGCCGGTGGCGCGCCCCACCGCCTTTGCATGTCCAGTGCTCGTCCCCCCCGAGGTCCTGGACCAAGCCGCAGCCATGGCAGAGCCTCGAGCAGGAGAGGTACCGCTCGGCCTCCACCACCTCCGAGCCGTACCAGCCGACCTGGTAACGAAGCTGCCGGCGGAGCTCGGCCAGGGCCGCCTCGGCCGGTCCCCGGCGCCGCGCCCGCGCCCCAGGGAGCCCCTTCTGGCGCAGCCTGCCGGC